>Ga0265297_10006769_pt1 | contig 16355 bp, 22 predicted proteins | sample Munlanlwell13791_FD_192502 | JGI IMG/M metagenome (GOLD analysis project Ga0265297, IMG submission 192502) | Leachate microbial communities from a municipal landfill in Southern Ontario, Canada - Leachate well 137-91 | ecosystem: Engineered > Solid waste > Landfill > Unclassified | place... | reverse complement strand
CCGGCATAATACCGTTCGAAGATATCCGATGCCCGCTGGATCTCTACGGTATACTTCGTCGTGGTATTGTTGTTTGGATAGAGCGATGCCTCGTTTCCATCTCCGTAGAGAGTCATGGATCCATTTTCATCACCAAGCCCGAAATTGAACAACTCGATCTTCACCGAATGTTCGAAGTTATACTTTGCAATCTCGAATAGTTTCGGATGTGGTTCGAAGATGTCGATGTTGCACGAGTATCGGCTGTAAATCTGCTGTGACCAGTCCCCGGTGAGTCCACCGATATCTACCACCAGGGATCTTTCATCGAGTGGATAGTCAATTCGTTTTCTGTAGTGCGTAACGGATCTTGTCTGATCGCGAACGTAGGTTCCGTAGTTGATCAGGCGATATCCGAGAAAGTTTGCAATGCGTTGTAATTCGTTCATGATTTATCCTCCATCTGCTCACGGAAGCCCGGCGCTGGGATTGGGGGCAATGCTGTCATCGGTAATTCTCCGGACATTTCCCGAGGTCGCGGTTATTCTGGCATAGAATCGAGGGCACATGTTTTGGCTGCGTCAATCCGAATTTTCGATATTGTGCTTCTGCTCCCAGAATTAAATCACAGGCTGCAAGGGGGCATTCGTCATAATATGGGCAATCCATGAACGTCAGCGGGATGCTCCGGAGTTCCGGCTGATACGGGCGGCGGGTCATGGGACACTCACTATCCTAAACATGTAATTGAGCCAGTGCATCATAGATGAGATATTCCCAAAGAAATTCGTTCCCAGACAACACACCGAATAGAACTCGACTTTATACCCAACTTTTCCCCCGAAGGCGTCCGACATCTTGTAGGGTTCAATCCGGAGATAATACGGGATGCAAGAATCACGGATGAATATCATCTCGTGTTTTCCGATACCCGATTCCCGAATATATCGAAGCCACGTTCTTGATACTGAGAGAGGAGAGATTACCATATCCTGTGTCATCGCGGCCCACGCTCCCGGATGCGGGCGATCTCTGCATCAAGTCGATCCTGGATCTCTTCAATTCTTGACAGGGCGCGACTTCCGCAATCAAGACACCCCGTTGCAACATCAATATTCTCAATAGCCGCCCCACATTCTTTGGCGAGAATCTTGATTGCTTCCAGTTCCGCGAGGGCGTCTGGCTGCTGTGCTGGTGAACACATTTGACTGCGTAAATCTTTTGGGCACAATCCATTACACTCTTCAAAAGAGTGTAATCTCGAATGAATACAAGATTGTGGGCAATCTCCTGAAAGATGGATGCAGAGGAGGCATTTTACATGCTGTGCCGGCTGTGGCTGTGGCTGCGGGGCGGGGGGCTGCTGTGCTACTTTCACCCGTTGTTCTGCAATCCAATTCTCAATATCATCTGTAGCAACTACACAGCACAACCCATCTGGATCTTGAACATCTGCTCCAAACCACTTTTTTTCGATCAGCGATTCCAATTCATCGAGTTGTGGCTGTGGCTGCGGGGCGGGGCGGGCAATAGCCAAAAAGTGCGATGGTTTGCACGGGCAGTTGTCCTTTGGATGTATGAAACATTTGTTCCAAGTACAGCGATACTTTTTTGGCTGTATAACTTCCTCGAAGCAAATGCATCTCTCGCAATGTTCCGGCTGGGTCATGGGCGCTCCTGCTCTTTCTTTGTTTTTTCGCAATGCCTCCCTCATCTCAAACGCTTGCGTTTCTTGGCTCATACCAATTCTTTTCATTCCTCGTTCTTCTTTCATCACTTCTCATCCTCCTTCCTTGTGCTGCTGTGGTCTCCTGCTGTGCGGCGGGGCTGTGAAATCATTATGCACCGCCATTCGCAAACTTTTCAACATCTGATTCCTGCATCCGCCAGATCCCATTCTTGGTTGCCAAGATCTTCCCTTCGCGAATATACCTGCGCAGGGTTTCCGGGTGGACGTGTAATATCATTGAGGCTTCTCGTACTGTGAGTAAAGATTCCATAGATACCTATTGCATGTTATTGCATATTAATGTATGTTGTTGTATCAATCCTTTCCTTCTGCTATTGCCGCTGCTTTCTGCAGTCCCCACAAATTACTCGCCAGGAATACCAGATTCATCCCGAGGATGGCCGGCACCCCAATCCCCCCATTCCACAGTCCCGCCAGATAACCTGCTGCCCACACTGCCACCAAGAAGCTGCTTACAGTCCAGAGCCTGACGGCAACAAGGTGATGTGGCCTGTTCACATGGATAGTCTCGGTATTAACAAGATTTCCAATCACGCTGATGATCGCGCCCACGAGTGCGCAGAGAGATCCGATAATTTCCACGAGCCCGGCTCCGCTCACTGCGATGCACAGCGCAGACCCGATGCACCAGAGACTCATCTCGGTCATACTACCACTCGTCCTTTCATCTTTGCCTGCCATGCCTTCTTCAGTGGTCTTACATCGACACTCTCCACCAGCGGACCTGACTGGCTTCTCCTCCCGCACTCATCAAATACGCATGCAAAGGATCCGAACTTTGGTGAGCCGGGCATTGGTGTCCCGTCTGGTCGCAGGAACTGGATCCTCGGGCGGAACAGGTACCACTTCTGTGCCTTCATGCAGAACCTGTGGAATGCTGCAGTGCTCGAATCCATCGGGAGGAGCATCGTTATGACAGGACCATCCAGAGATTCGAGATAGCACTTCTGAATGAACTGATCAACCTTGTGGAGGGAATACGGAGGGTTGCAATATCCACTCTCGTCTTTGTAGAGTACGAACTCTGGATCGAGGAATCCATCTGGGAAGCATGGCGATTTTGAAATGTACCCTTTGCACAACGCATTCGTTCCATTGGTTGCCAAGTCCATCGTGAAATGATGTCTTTCATTCAGATACTCGAATAACCACGGAGGAGTCCGAGCTTCATCTTTCTCCTCCACCTTTCCATCTTTTCTGTCGTGTGTCACTATTCATCACCTTCTGTTGATTGTACATCCCATGGGATATGTCCAAAATGCCACCACCCGCAAAACGGGCAGATATAGACCGACAAGGGTCCGCCCATTGGAAGGCAATGGTCCTTTACCATGTTCATCGCAATGAGTGCAGACTTCTCGGAGAAGTATTGCTTCTTTCCATCGCACATCTTTGCGAAGAGATTCTTTCGCTGCCATACGCCGAGTTTCCATATGTCAATCGGGATCCCGTTCTGATGCGTCTTCAGCGTCATGCCGATAACACCCCTGAAAGAATAACTCCTCCGAGGAATACTGCTCCCAAGAAAAGGAAAAATAATGTCAGGAGGATATCCCATGCCAATTGACTCATTCAGCACCGCCACTGATGTGCTCGTCTCCGATGGTCTTGTGATAGGTCATGTTGCGGCCACACTCGCAAATGATTGGTGCATCCCGCTTCCAGGTCATCTGCGATACTTCCCTCCGCAGGTGACACTTGGGGCACCTTAATACGACAATCGCGTCTTGGGCATCTATGGGTTTTTCCTTCTTCACAATCGGTTCTGCCTTCTTCAGGATTCTTACTGCAGCGTGTCTCCCACCGATGGTGCGGTGCTTGGGGCAGTAGAGGTGAACATGCAGATCATTCTTCGGATCGTATGCAATCTGATTTGTGCAGCCAGGCTCTGCGCAGGTAATCACGCTACGGCTCATATACTACCCCCTCCGCGACATTTCGGGCACTGCATCCATGGGTGCTCACGATCCACAAAATGACGATGCTTCGCCCCGCACCCGAGGCACGGATGAACCATGGTCCGCTCCTTACAAGTCGATGGATCGAGACCACAGGGTTTCTTCGGGCAGGTCCAACAATCCCCCGGATACATGGTAGGAGAATATTTTACGCCCGCACGGTTGGCATACTTCTTTCGTGCATTCTCGCTCCTTTTTTGAGACGGGGGTTTCTTCTCGGCATCGGTGAGTCGCCCGATCTGCTTACCCGCCTGAATCAGAGCTTTGCGGGTGCGCTTGTTAATGCGGTCCCGCTCGATATCTGCCGGCAGCTTCTTCATCTCCCCCTCCCATCACTTCGCGGGATCGTTCCACGCAGTTCCATCTGCGGCATACGTCCCGCACGTTGCCACCATCGGGTCCATCCCCTCGTGGCTCGCGGTGATCATATACCCGGGTGTCTTCGGATCCTCGCTCAGCTTGAACTGGATGGTGAGATCGGTGTCGTCCCCGAGGACGGTCTTTGCCATCTTGATCCAGTCCTCCAGGTTCTTTATGGAGAACTCCCCAACGTTCTTCAATCCTTCAACATTGCTGACTACACCAACGGTTTCATCTGCATTCTTCGTGATAACATTCATCGATGTCATGTTCGCTTGTCTCCAGTCTCTCGAAGGTTGTGGAAATAATTGTGTGCCTCGATTTGCTCGGCGTGTTCCGGACAGTCCTCGCACATAATGGGACAGATGAGTTCCGGGCGATTCTTCTTCAGATACACGATGAGTTCGCGGATCTGTGCATCATCGAATCTGGAAACCTCGATGTCGCAGAACATCACTTCTTCTGTGCATCGCAGTACCTTTGGTCCTCCATTGCGGACCGGTCCTTCAATTATTTTCATGCATGGTACCTCAACATCTTCTGGACTTTTTCCATCTGTTTTATCGTCAGGCCATCAACCTTTGTGGCATTGGCAATTCCTGCAATGGATGCATTCTCCAGTGCAGCGACTGCGTTCACATATGCAGTTGCAGCTTCTTCTTCAGTGTTATAATGACCAACGTGTTTTCTAGTTTTTCCAATACGTAATCTTGCCAACCATTTTCCAGCCGGTTTATCAAAGCAAACCCCTGGATATTTACTTGATTTTTTGATGTGTAAGTTTTGTAGATTTTCTCTCCGCGTTACAATTCTGATATTTGACTTCTGATTGTTCAAACCATTTCCATCAATGTGATCAACATCCAAATGGTGAGGCGGATCTAAAATATATCTGTGCATTCGTAATACCGGATACACACCATTGACCGGAGGATTGTGCGATGAAGCAGTTGCATACCACCGTCCTCGTTCGTTGTGTGCACACCACTTGTATTGAACAACGCGATTATAATCCTCATCGTCAACCAGTGCAACTTTTCCTTGTGTTAGCGAAATTGTTTTCACCATTTGACATCCCCATTATTGTGTTTTACAACACGACGCAAATTCGCTGTCTGCTTCGTAGTCAATCCTTCCACGATGCCATCTGATAATATCATCGATTGTATTGATGCTTTTGACAGTGCTTTTGCTGCACGGGTTTCTCCTATACCTTTCACCGCAGTTAACATCCCAACTGCTTGTGAATAATTGGAAAATGATTTTTTGTGAGCAGGGTAGTGCTCCATCGAAAGGTAGCCATCCATCGAAGCAAGATACCATATGGTGGGGAGCATATCGTCAGTAGCAGGGACTGTGACAACATCAACACCCATCATACGAACCGATTCTAAAAACCCGTAATAAGACGATGCATGCAGGCCAGTCTCTACGAGCATCTTCCTCTCCTTCCGGAACAGGTTTCCATTCTCACCGAACCGATGAGACTCCTCTACAAGAAGGACCGGGTTATCACAGAAGGATTTGAGATTGGGAAGAATCTCCAGGCGGAGCTCTTCCATGGCACTGACATACTTGTCTGAAACGGGTTTGCCATTGATCTCTTTCATCGAGTCCTTTCGCTGAATTGCACAACAGCCATAGGTATTGCTGATGAAGTAATCGCTGCCGGAGGAATGTGGGAGAGTGCAGATGTCGGACTCAATGCCGGCCTTGTCGAATACCTTTTTGAAGTATTCCCCGTTCTGTTCTCTCGTGTCAATCAGAATAATGATATCCCCCCATCAATTTCTGTATCACCCATACTACCGGCACGGACCATACTGACCGGCCCATTGCCCTGAACCAGCAGGGTGTTCTCGAACTCGCCTTGGATTTCTGCGATGTGACTGATGAGGATGATCTGCGGGAACCGGGATTCCTGTGACCGCAGGGCTGTGAGGAGGTTGGCTCTCCGTTCCTCGTCCTGGCTGCCAAAGATTTCGTCAAATATCAGGAGTGTGCTCTCGTGCACTTGGTGCAGCTCCGCAAGGTACCGGGACAGGGCGATGCGGAGCGCCACGGCAATGTCATCCTGCTCACCCCCGCTGAACCGGTCCACGGCATACTCTCGTTCCTGGTCACGGACAAGGAGGTTGAAATCCTCATCAATCAGAATCCGATCATATTTCCCACCCGTGATCTCCGCGATAATGCTGCTGACTTCGGTTTCGAGCCGGGCACGGACCACCTGCATGACATACACCACGTAATCAGCAATTGCTGATCGGGTGAGTTTCAGGATCTCAATTTCGGTCTTGAGTGATGCCAGATTAGTTCGGACCATCCCGACGCGATCTGCTGCGATCTCGAGATCCTTTACCTTCTGTGTCAGGGACCGCTCCCGTTCTGTTTCTGTAGCGATGTCCCGACCGATGGTCTTGAGCGCGATGTCAAGTTCCTCAACCTCGTGCGTAAGCCGGGGGCCTGCGGTAAGGTCCAGCGGGTTGGCATCGATCTTGGCTTTGACTTCTTCGAGTGCAACAGTCTTGGTCGTGACCTGACTGTTGAGCTCGGCGATGTTGGCTTTCATACCAGCCCGGGCCGTGTCCTGTTTCATCAGGTCGGTGTGTTTCTTCTGGGCGGCTTCCATCTCGACCAGGCGCTGCTTGCAGACGAGATGGTCCTCTTCATTGTATCCTATGGCATCGGATTCTCCGATAAGGGATTCCACCTTCTTTGTGGTGTCGAGAAGATCTTGAGTAAGGTGCCGGTGTTCGTCAAGCCACGTCTCCCGGTACCCGAGTGCGATCCGAATTTCCCGGATTCGGTCCATTGTCGGCTTGAGATCGGCAATCATCACAGTTTCGTGGAGTGCGTCATCGAGCCGGCAACCAAGGTCGTGCTCTTTAGTGGTTTCTGCATCGAGCACGGAAAGGTATTCCTTCTCGACAACCCCGAAGTGATCACCCATCTTCTGGAGACAGGTGGGACACGTCCCTTCCGGCCCGATGGCGCGGATCGATTCGAGTGCCTTACGGATCCTGTTCTGCTCCGCTTTACACGCCCGGATCTCGGTGTTGAGGATGGCGGCTTTCTCTGTTGCATCCTTCTGCGCCTCTGCAACCGAATCCTCTGGCTTCTTATTCAGATCCTTGCGAAGCGTGGTATTTACCTTCTCGGTCAGGGAGGCGAGATCGGCCTCCCCTGTAGCACTCTCGTGGATCTTGGCATCAATCTTTGCAATTCGCACCTTGATGCCATCCTGCTCACGGATGACCGCCGTCGTTTCTATGACGAGATTGTCGAACCTTGCTTTCTTCGTCCGGTATGCCTCAATCTCCTCGCGGACCTGCGGTATTTCTTTTACAGTCTCCTCCAGATGCTGCAGCAAGGTTTCATCTATCACGAGCGATGCCAACTGCACTGTCAATGATTCCACCCTTCCCTTGAGGGTTCTGATTTCCTTCTGCAAGTATTCGTCCTGGTCAATAAGTTTCCCGAGCCCGACCTCTTTTAACCGGTAGTCTGACAGTTCACCGGATCGTTCCTTGTAAGTGGTCGTAGTGATATTCTCCTGCACTTTCATGCCGGAGATTTTCTCGATCAGGCATGTCAGTTCCTGCCGGGTCTGGTCAATCTCGGTTGGATCCTGCCGGCTCAATACCGCAAGTTCTCCTTGGAGCAGACCGGCTTCTTTCTCCTTCGCGTCAGCCTCGGCTTTCAGGATCTCCTGACTGCCTTTGTTGAGGTAGTCGATGCCGAGCGCCCGGAGGAACCATTCTTTCCGCTTACCGGGTGTGAGGTCCAGCAGGGTCATCAGGTCCTTCTGTGCGGCATAGACCGTGTTGCGGAAGTCCACCGGGCCCATGCCGATGATCTTGCGGATCTCTGCTTCTACCTGTGTTACTCCGGAAGCCCGCTCCCGACCATTGACTTTAAGCGACACCGAGTGAAAGATAGTTTTCTTCTTCGAGAACGTGCGGACGATTTCACACAGGTTTCCCTGCTGATTGAATCTCAAGTAGATTCCACACCGTTCTCCCTCCTTCGCAAAAGCTGAAAGGATGTGATCTGGGTTGATACTTTTATCGGCGACTCCGTACAATGCAAAGAAAATCGCTTCAACAATAGATGATTTTCCAGTGCCGTTCGAACCAACGATCCCGGTTATGCCATTGAGGAAATCAATTTTTGCGTCAGGAAAACGCTTGAAATTTTTTAAATGAATTGCTTCGATGAACATTATTCGGTCACCTCGGAGTGATTCGCCATCACAGTTTTGAGGGTATCCGATCCCTTCTGTTTAACCGCTGCTCGCATGGATTCACTCATCGGGTATAATGGTCCCATGAATTGATTCCATGCATCCACGTAGTCGATGGTGTGCAAGTCCTGCTGCTGAATCTGTTGGCGTTCCACCTCTTCGCTGCGAACCCGAATTTTGAGATCGAGAATGTTGTCACGGATATCTTCAAGTTCCTCGGCAGGGATCGAGACAACGGGACTGGATCCGAAGTCAAGCGTGACCTGGAACATCTGGTTACCATTGCCATCAAGGAGTCCTACTTCATCGTGGATCGCATCAACGATATCATCGATGTTGACACGTTCACAGTTGATCGTGCCGAGGTCTTGCATCGGGGACCGGACCAACGAGAAATGTCCGACGGACGTTTTGCCATTTCCGATACAAACTTCCAGTGCTCCCTTCTTATCTTGGATCTCGCCATAGGTCAGGTTCTCCTGGCTGCCGGAGTACCATGCATTCGGACCGACCTGCATCTGCCCATGGTAATGGCCGAGTGCAATGTAATCAAACTTTTCAGAGAGAATATCTGGTGTGAGCTCGAACTCCGCTACAGTAGATAAACGTTTATCGCGGATCGTGGTGGCAAGGCCGTGCGTGATCAGGACGTTGTTATGAGATTTACTGATCTGGACCTCTGCTGCTGCCTTCGCATAATCCGCTGCGTGAAGCATGTTCGGGATGCAATGGAACATCGTGTCCCCGATCTCGAATCGTTCATACTTGAACGAATACGCGAAGTGAGCTTCCGGATGGGCTCTCTCAAGAATTTCGAAGGCGCTGGTTGTGTATGCGTTCTTCTGCATCGAGTGGTTGCCCGCAACGATGACGAGGGGAATCCCGGCCTCCTTGAGCAGGTCCAAGGCTTTCATTGCCACGAGCAGTGCCTTGGTCTTCGGCTTGACCGTATCAAACAGATCTCCACCATGAGCAACGACATCTGGATGTTCCCCGATAATTCTTGTCTCGATGCCGTCCAGGAAGTTCTGGTAGATGAGGGTCTCACGTAAGTTGCTGCCATCTTCAGCAGTCTTCTGGAATGCTGCTCGTCCCAAGTGAGAATCGGCAATGTGAATCAGATACATGGTTTTTCCTCCTTTGATGCACACCCGACAATGTTGAGCCAGTCTTTTCGCTCTGGGGTGAGTTTGTGTTTGATTCCGCGGATAGTACATGATCCTGCAGGGAATCCCTCGTGATAGTCGGTATAATGCGAGCAGACGGAATCACAGGCTTTAGGATGCATCTTCGCCACTCCGTAACAGTCCGCGTTTCATGAACTCCATGGCGAGCGCACCCTTTCCCTTGAGCATGACTTCCATTTCGCCATCCTTTGCCCACCCGGGAACCTTCTCGAACTTGGAAATATATCCACGACCATCGCGATAAAGATGGACCCGGACATCTGCAGTCTTCTTGAGACGGCCTTTGGCATCTGCAGTCCTGCCAACCTTCTTCTCCCCAACGTAATCATCAGTCATGAGCGTTGTGATGAATACATCACAGTCATTGTTTTCTGCCCAGACGGACATGCGTTCCATGGGGAGATAGGCAAGAGTATTTCGTGTAGCCCATCCGGCGAGATTGTTCTTACCAATGGTTGTTTGTCCTGGGTGTTCCTTTTGAATTTCCCGGATCACAACCTTTTCTGCCCATCTGGGAATGTCATAGATTCCATCGAAGACCACGGTGGAGTATTTGTTCTCGTTCATGATCTTCTCGATGATCTTCCCAAGGCCGTTGAAGGTATCGATACAGGCGATCTTGTTCGTCTTATCGAACACGAGAACTTCCTCGTGGTCGAATGGGGCATTCCGAAGTAATTTGCGGTTCTTCACTTCGAGCGATACATACAGGGCATTCTCCGCCATTTCACAGACAGAGATCATCTGCACCGATTTACCGGTGCTGTCCTCGCCGTACAGGAGAAAAAATGTCATGGGGTATTTTTCACCCCGTTCAGAACTTGAGAAGTCCCTGCTCTTTCATTTTCATAGCAGGGTCGAGAAGCTTGTCGGTCAGCTTTGCCTTGTTGATCTTGGTGACCAGTTCTGCAAACTTCTTGCACCCCTTGGCGAGGTCTTGGATCTCCTTCTGGACCGCGGGTTCGACCTTCTCAAGGGCTTCTTGGGTTTCTCCACCGGACCCACCCTCGCCGAGGACGATGGTATCGATGTCGATGGTCTTGTATGCCTTGCGGACTTCCTTGCCGGCTGCATTCAGAACCATGCCTGTCTTCTCATCGATGGAGTAGCCCTTCTCGGTCGGCTGCTGGTACATCAGGCGAGCGGTGATGACAATACCGGGCTTGATGAAGTCTGGGACGGAGAAGTCGCCATCGAGCATCGGGTTGTACCCGAGCTTGCGGGAGAACTTGACAATTGCATCCTCGAGCTCTGGGTTCTGCGGGTTGACACGGTATGTCTTGTTATGGAAGAACTCGGTCTTGAAGGTGACGGTGGTCTCGGTCTCCTTGAATGGGAAGGTATACATCTTGATGGGCTGATCCTTGTTCTCACCCTTCTTGTAGAGAATGGGCTCGAAGGTTCCGTCCGGGAGTTTCTTCGCAATGGTGTGGAGGCTCACGTCATCGTAGTCGAGCTCGAATTTGTAGTCCTGGTCGAGATCGAACTTGAGTCCCTCGACACACTTTGCGGTTTCCTTCTGCCAGTCAAACTGTTCCTGTACTGCTTCGTTTTCACTCATGATTGATTATCCCTCCTTCTGGGATTCTGCGGTTGTTCCCGCGGGTGATGCGGGTTTGGTTGCAACGCTTATTACGCGGACATCATACTGTCCGGTGATCTCCTGCCACTTTGCTTCTGCAATGGCGAGTGCATCCCCGCGGGAATCGGCCTTAACCGAGATCGTGTAGGGAGTTTTCTTCTGGGCACCCGGCATCTTGACATCGAATACGACATCGAAGTTTTCCTGATGGGGCATCATTCACCTTCCTTCGGGAGTGGTGCAATGGCATCCATTGCTTCAAACAGCAGCTTCGTTGCAGCATCTGTGAATCCCAGTGCTGCAAGATCTGGCCGGTTGGAGAGCACTTTATTCCACTGCTTCTCCCGTGCTTTGTTCATAGAAATCTGTGCTGTTGAGGACATCTGAAACCTCTACTATACTATTAGCAGTTCGGGTTAATAAAGATATAGTATTGTAGTATACTATTGTAATACAGAACCACCGTAGTGATATAGTTCTGTATTACAGTAATTCAGTAGTGCAATCAATATGTTATCTCGTCGAATGATTCTCGGAACCACGACGGGAACTGCTTCTTGTCGGATTTGTACTCTTCGAGGAATTTGCTGTCGAGAACTACGGTCACACCGAAATCCCCGAACCCCCTGACGTTTCTGCCGCACTGCTGCACGATACGGTTCCGTGCCTCCTTCTTATAGAAGGCATTGAACTTGGCCTTTCCCATTATTTTTTCTAGGGTGCGCATGCGGGGATCGAGAGTGGAGTACGGATACTTCAGGACAATCTGGAGAGTATTCCACCCGAAGTCAGCGCCATATTCCGCGGATGCAATGAGGAGATACCGCTTCCCGCTTGCCTGATAGGAATCGATGGTCTGCATCAGGTTCCCGGCCCGGTGCATGGTGCATTGCTCTGCAAGGACCGTCCACTTTCTGGCGCACTTCGGGCACTTGATCTCCTGCTCCTCTGGTGAGATATCGGGAATCTTTTCTCCGCAGATAGAACAGGTGAGCTGGTCGCGGTCCGGTCCGAGGAGTTCATTCAGCTGGGTTGCATGTGTTCCGATGTTCCCGCAGTGAATGACGAATTGATGGGTATCGAAGGTGGCTTCAGCAAGGGCACAGAGGTTCTCGATACTCTCTGCAGCCCGCGTCATCAACCATGGCTTGAGATTCAATTCCCTGGATGTCATCTTCCCCACTGGTGCATAGAAGATTCCCCTGCGCTGCCAGATGCTTCCTTCAAACGATGGAACATCGAAGTCCCCGAGGGTGGCAGAGACAATGATGAGTTTTTTGTCGTGGAAGAGTTTGTCCTTGAGCACCCCTACCTTTTCCGGGTTGATCTCGATATAGATGGCTTCGGTGTTGCGAGCCTTGCGCTGATACATGAAACAAAGCTCGGCGTGTGCCTGCAGGAACTGGGCGTTGTATAATTTATTCTGGATGGAGTAGAACTGCGATGGCGGGCTCGTCTCCTTTGCTTTCATCAGGCCGGTCACTTCCCGCTGGAGGATGTTTGGGATCGTATCGTTCCCATGATCCCGCGGTTTCGAGAAGTCCATCTTGGTAGGCTTGGCAATCTCCTTGAAGAAGAGATCTGCTTCGTCTATCACGACCATCTCGGCAAGTTTGAGGAGTTGCCAGAAGTTTCCGAAGTTGCAGATGACGGTACCGTTGTGCTTGAGGACCGATGCTGCCTCTCCCTGTGCCCTGATATATTCACAGTCTGGACATGGGTAGCGATAGTGGCTTCTGTCAGACGAGAAGATCCTGCATGGTTTGTTCAGGCAGGTGGTATTTGCATCCGGACAACTGTCGTGATAGGATGTGGTTTCACAGGTGATCTTGCGCTGGCACGGAGCGACCGAAGCATCGCGGGCATACTTGCACGGATACTCGGATCTTCCGAAGAGGATGAAGTCATTGTTGTATTTTGCTACTTGTTTCTGAAGGAATTTTCTCGGAGAAATAATTATGGTCGCCTGCCCTCGCACAAGTGACAGATACAGTGGAGTTTTTCCAAACCCGGTGTGCGAACACAATGCAGTTGCTTTCTTTCCAACCATTTCATTATATAGTCGAAGTTGTTCAGTATACATCTCTTTAAATGGAAATGTCGGAACCGCCTGGACCACAAGAGGATCTTGTGTAGTATTTTTCAGATTCGACATCGCTTTGAACATCTTTTCATAATTTGTCATCGTGAAACCCTCGTAAATGATTCTCCTGCATACTTTGAGTTTATCAGATCTGTAAACAGTTTTTCGTAGAATTTTTCATCGTGCATAACTCTTGTATGACATGGTTGGCACAACGGTACAAACATCGGTTTGGTATCGTTACAACAGGTCATCTTATCATAATTGACGTGATGCACATCGAGCTGCCGTGGAAGATCAGACTGGTGTGTGCCGCACACAACACAAGTATTTCCGAAGAAATCACGAACATTCTTTTTGAATGCTCTATTGAATTTCGGGCAGTAAGGTTCGAATGATGTTCCTCCTTTCCATGCCGGGTTATTTTCCAGTGCATGAATGCTGTGCATCTTGCCACTATCGCTCACATGCGCCCGTGTTTTCTCTCCTCGCTTTATTCCCGTCAATGCACGACTAACAGCCAGTCGTTGCGATTCTGGCTGGTGTTTTCCAAGATTGTACGTATTTCCCATCTTTAGGTAATGTAGTTTTAATTTCGTTGATTCTGCCACCTTGAAATTCTTTTTAAATTCTCGCATCCGTTCTATATTCTCTGGGCGGTTTGCTGCTTCTTTGAGATGCTGAAGATGGATTGGCGAAAACTTCCTCCCTTTAAGTTTTATACTCTGTCGCAACCGCTGCTCTTGCGACATTGGTTTTCTGACAGGGATCAGATGCAAAATGGTATACCAGCGTTCTCGATGACAATTCGGACACACTCTTGGAAGGACATCCTTCCTTGGGTACCATATATGATTACACCAAAAGCAGGCATATGAAATCATAATAGTGTATTGTCTGTGTTTACTGAAATACTTATTTGGTCTGGGATCGGATTCCGTGTCTGGGATGCGAGGGCAGTCATTGCCTTGATGAGCTTGGGATAGTTGGTCATTTCATTTGTTCTCCTTCATTCTCTTCCTGCCAAGTTCGCAGTATTCGTGCTTCAGTTCGATACCGATGAAGTTCCGGTTGTGCCATTCGCAGGCTACACCGGTGGCGCAGGAACCGGCGAAGGGATCGAGAACGGTTGCTGGGACGGGATCGAGATTGTGAGAGCAGGTTGGGTGCCAGCCGGTTGTTTCGACCACAGTGGTATATTCTTTCCCTTCTTCCCTTGCTTTTTGACGAAGCAGTGCAAGACGATTTGCAGCAGAACCGGTTTCGTATGCACAGTCAGTTTCGCCAGTATGATCAGTTGTTGATGTCTTCTTGATATCCCGCACCCACGGTGCCCCGCACTCCGGGCAAACCCCCTTCTCACTGGTCCCTGCCAGTATCATCGGCTCTACCAACTGCACTGGGAAGCATGCGAAGTGCGCGCCCTTATATCCTCTCGGATTCACAACCAGCGCCATCGGCTCCCCATCTTCATTGTGAAGGAGTCCTTGCCATGTCCGGAAGAAGAAGTCCGAGTCCCGCATGAAGCGGAGACCGGTCCCGGGATCTTCGTACCGGTCATTGAATCCGGTATAGGTCTGCTTCCCAAGTGCATCCTGCTTCTTGAACTGCCCTTCATCCGGGTACTTGCTCTCTGCGTTCACGCACTGCCGGATCACCCCTCTCGGTCGCTTGTCTTTGTTGTAGGATTCAGACGAGGGTTGCATCGTTGCAACGTAGTCGTAATAGTACTTCTGACTCTTGGCAAGGAGGAACACATGCTCGATGCTGGATGCCGGGCGATCCCGGACCGAGCTTGGCATACTGTTCCTCTTGATCCATGGCAGGTCTGCCCGGAGATACCAACCATCTGCGCGGAGAGCGAAGGCGAGGAGCCACGGGATGCCGATGAGGTCTTTGGGTTTCGTTCCCGATGGAACCACCCCACCCAACGGGTTGTATTTGAGACTCCCACGATTGCTATCTTGTTTATCGAATCCTTGTCGTGCTTCTGCGTTTTGAAGTCCGTTGTGCCCGGTCGGTCCTTTTCCAGACCCGGCATAACTGTCACCGATGTTACACCAAAAAATTCCGTCGTCCCGCAGCACCCTTCTCAATTCCCGGAATATCTCAACCAGATGCTGCACGTACATCTCTGGTGTCGGTTCCAATCCCAGTTCCCCTTTCCATGCCCCGCACTTCGAACAGAAGTTTGATTTTTGTGGGCTGCGGGTTCCAGAATTCCCGGAAATGGTTTGTGTCTTTAATTCGTGCGAGACGATACCATTCGAGCAAGGCTTGATGTATTCCTCCCAATCGTGGGTGCAGTTGGGATCTCCACCCCATACCTGTCCATCGGTCCCGTAATTCCGCAGGCCATAGTACGGAGGGCTGGTCACGGCACAATGAAAGAACCCGTCCGGGAAATCCTCCAGCACCTTCCTTACATTCCCTTCTAAAACAATCTGACTCATTCGATAACCTCAAACTATACTAGTATATTATTCCTCATTCCTCTTAAATCCTGCCCCTAGATTCCCCACATCGCCAATGTCGGCGTAGTCGGGTCAAAATCAATCCAGTCCCAGTCGAGTGCCTCCATAATCCTCTCAAGCGGACCACGTATCGTCTTCTCAACCATCAGCTCCTTGTCCGGGACAAACCCCTCCGGTACCTGGTCTCCGTACTCGAAGCATATCACATCGGTCCTCGGGTACTGTGGCGGAACCCTCTTGATGTAGATCCGCTTGGGCTTGGAGCCCCTGCCGAAATTCGCGCCGAAGTGATTGTTCGCATAGATGCACCCGCGGACCTGTGCATCAGGGTTCTCGTATTCATCCAGTGCCTTTCCGATCCCACCAGGAATCCCGATCTCATCCAGCGTATACCCGTCCGCCCGGTATACCCTCAATACCAATGAGATCTCCTTCCGGATATTCTCGTAGGTATCACCACTCAGTACCTTCTCAATCAGCATTTTCTGGACAGATTTTGTGACGAGGGGTGTATCACTCCGCTTCATCTCGTACCCGACAACATCCACCTCGTGGACATCCTTTCCCTCCTTCCAGACGAGAAGACCAGCGTATCGCTTCTTGCGGCCACCAGAGAAGAATCGTTCATAGAGCTTCTCGAACTTAACAGAGAAGTAGGAGACATCGGCATTGAGCACCTGCTTTGCGAATGCAGGGTAACTATCATTGAGTTTCTTCTCGAGCTTCCGTGCAAGGG
>Ga0265297_10006768_pt1 | contig 16359 bp, 25 predicted proteins | sample Munlanlwell13791_FD_192502 | JGI IMG/M metagenome (GOLD analysis project Ga0265297, IMG submission 192502) | Leachate microbial communities from a municipal landfill in Southern Ontario, Canada - Leachate well 137-91 | ecosystem: Engineered > Solid waste > Landfill > Unclassified | place... | reverse complement strand
AAAAGGTTACAAAAAAACAAAATTATATTTAAAAAAATATAAAAGGTTACAAAAAAAGGTGCGGAAGGCGAGACTCGAACTCGCATTTGTTTCTAATGTTTGCCATAGCCCCTCAAGCTACCGCCTATTCCAATTCGGCTACAACCGCATTTTGTACCTCCTCTGAGATTCGAACTCAGAAAACTCTTCGGTTTGAACGAAGCGACTTTGCCAGTTTGCCCAAGGAGGTTTTTTGTGCATCTGGTAGGACTCGAACCTACATGTCACAAAGGACAATGGTGCTTAAAACCATCGCGTCTTCTTTTCGCCACAGATGCATTGTTTTTGTGCGAGTGGAGAGAATCGAACTCTCACGCCTTTCGACATAGGTTTCTAAGACCTACGCGCCTACCAATTACGCCACACTCGCATTTTGAGTACCCAGAAGGATTCGAACCTTCGCCCCTTTCGGGAAATCAGTTTTGCAGACTGTTGCCTCAACCTCTCAGCCATGGGTACAATTGTGCTCCTGGCGAGACTTGAACTCGCACGGCCTCAATGGCCACAAGATTTTAAGTCTTGCATGTACTACCAATTTCATCACAGGAGCTTTGTTTTTCAAATATCAAAGAACGGTTATATACAGATCACGAACACAAAAAAAAACGGGAACACTTCTAATGCTCCCGTTTTTTTTATTTTTTGGTTTACTTTGTATATATGCAAAATATTCCAATCAACTTGCTTGGGAGCAATTTGGATGGAGTAGACATAAGCACAAAGTTAAATATTTCATGACGTTGTTTTAGTTTAAATAGTTAAATTTTTTATTTTTCAAAATATTATACGCAAAATTACAAAAAAAGTTACAAAAAAACAAATTTTTTTAAAAATAATTTTTTTTGTGTAACTCAATTTTCCTTTCATCATCTCTCTTTTTTATGGTTTCTCTTTTGTCATAAAGTTTTTTTCCTTTAGCAAGAGCAATAGATATTTTTATCATACCTTTATCATTAACAAATAGTTTTGTTGGCACGACTGTAAGCCCTTTTTCTTTTACTTTTTCTTTTATTTTTTTTATTTCTCTTTTTGTGAGCAGTAATTTTTTATCTCTTTTGGGGTCGTGCTGATTATAACTTGCCTGTTTGTATTCTGAAATGTGAAGGTTTTTCACAAAAATTTCATCATTTCTGAAAAAACAATAACAATCTGTAAAACTAACCATTCCGTTTTTAATAGATTTCACTTCCGAGCCAACCAAAACAATTCCAGCAACAAATTCTTCTGTAAAAAGAAATTGAAAACTTGCTTTTTTGTTTTTTATGTTTATTTTTTTTTGCATTTTCTATATATTCAAATCGTTCGCAAGGCCTGAAAAAAGTGCGTTAAATGTTTCAAAATCTTTTCCTGTAAAACAAAATTCTTCTCCGAGTTTATGTTTTACCAATTCTCTGATTTGAGATGCTACAATAACTATGTGAAAATTTTTTGTAAATTTTTCAAACAAAGCATGGTTCGTCTTTTCAATTTCATTATCAAATTCGCTTTTTTGTAAAAGACTCATGTATTCTTTATTGGTTAAAAATAGCAAATTGTAGTCAATATCTTTTTCCAAGGTGTTTTCTGATATTTCTATTACTTTTTTGCAAAACTCGTTGTAGTCATTGTATAAAGAATCGGGACAATTTAACGCATTTTGATTGTTTATCAAAATTATTTCATTGATTGCATTCATTCGATTCTTCCACGAATCAGAATTTTCAATAAAACTATTTAGTATACTTTTTTTAAAATCATCCTTTAATTCTATTATAATATCTTCTTTCATCTTTTGAATTTCATCTTCCATTTTTTTAGTTTTTTGTAGTTAGTTAATAAAGGAATTTTTTTATACGTTTTTTTTGTAAAAAAAGTTGCACTTTTAATTGTTTTTTTTAATTTAAATTCCAAAGCTATTTGAAAAACAATAACAAAAATAGTTGCAAAAAAAATAATTGCACAAAAAATAAGAAAAAACAAAATTGATTTAAAAACCATTTTTAAAAAACTTGAACTATTGAGCAAACTGAATCTTTACATCTTGTTCTTTGGTTAATCCAGTCTAATGTTTTTTCGATAAGTTCTAAATCTCCAGTTCTTGAAATCATATCCAGCAGCTCATTCTCTATTTGCTGAAGTGTTTCAATGTTTTTTTTGTGGAACTCAATCCTTAAGTTAATCTGTTCATTTTCCATATTATTTTTTTTTAATGTATTGTTTCGTGCTAAAAAAGAAATAAGTATCCTTTGTATTGTGGATAGTTTTCTCCTGTTATTTGAAAGGCCATTTTGTCTGCTTCTTTTTCAGAGTATGCTTTCACTTCAACTTTTTTCAGCCAAAGCACTGTTGAACTGATTCCGTCTTTGCACAAAGAGCCATCTTCGTTAATATAAACAAATGGTTCTAAAAAAAACGTTTTTTTTCTTTTAAAAAATAAATTTTTCATAATAATCTTTTTTTTTGTTTTTTAAAACACTAAAAATTATGTCGTTTCCATCTCTTTTCCAACTCAAAACTCCGTTTTTGTCAAAATCGTCTAAATATTCAAAAACGGTATAGCAAATGCCAACTCTCATTATTCCTCCGTTTTTTAAAATAGATTTTTTAACTTCTGAAAGTTTAAATGTTTTTTTTGTTTTTATATAAGTTAAGACAACTTGTCTTGCAATTGAGTGCTGCTCTTCTACGGTTTTCATTTTTTTTCAACTAAGTTTTTTAAAATAATCGCTGTCATTTTTGCATCGTCTATTCCCCTATGCCTTGTTCCATTAAAATCAATGCTCATTTTTTTAAGGGCAGATGAAACGCTTGGGGGCTGTTTCGTTCCATAAAAAAAAGCAAACAACTCCTTGAGATTAACATGAGTTTTGCTCATTGGATAAGTTATTTTTTTAAGTTTACATTCGGATTGAAGAGCAAGTTTATCATAATCCCCCCAACTAAACCACATCTTTTTGTCAGATCCAAATTCATCAATCAAAATTTGACATGCATCACTAAGTGAAACACCGTTTTCGTTTACATATTCAGAAGTTAGCGTTGTTAATTCTGTACAAAAACTGCTAATTTCAGAAAACTGGGGCTTTACAATAATGCTTTTTGACCTTATTATTTCCTTGGTAAAATAATCAACGCAGGCAACTCCTATTTCAATAATTTCTTTGTGTTGGCCAATAGGTGGATTTCCTCTCCAGCAACACGCTTCTAAGTCAATTACAAGAACAGATTTTTTAAGTTTTTTGTTTTTTTTGTGCATTTTTTTTAGTAAATTAAACTTGATTTTTCTTCCCACTTAGAATATAATCTGCAGTTTTCTCTTAAGATTAAATATTTATATGTGTCTTTAATTTTTTCAGACATACAGTCATTATCCAAAACCACACTCATGTCATCATAGCCATATTTGATATGTCCAAATGGCAATATGTCTAATTTTTTTGCATTTTTTGTTAAGAAATCCTTAATTCTATAAACTGTTATTTCTGATGCTTTATTTTTTTTTATCCATTCGTCAACATTGTTGTTTGAGTTAGAATAATACAAACTTCTAAATGTTAATTGATCTGCATTTAGCTGTTTTGCCTTACTCATTATTTTATCAACATCAATTCCGTCATAGTCTTTTGTCAAATTTAAAGAAAGCCTTAAATTAAAATTGTTTCTTTTAATTTTTTCGCATAAATCTTGCAAATCAAATTGAAGTAGTGGATGCATTCCGCATATTTCGGAGTTTCTACTGTTGTCAAATATATTTGATATAGATAGCGATATTGTGTCTACAGATACTTTGTTTTTTAAAAACTCAATGTTTGTATCATTAAGCATTACTCCAGTTGTCTGAATTTCTATCCACAAGAAAGGATTAGGCAATTTTTTATTTGCTTCAGCAAAAAAACTTAAATAGTTTATGTTTTGAATTGGCTCACCTGTTCCAGTAAGAACAACTGTATTACAATTGTTGTCTCTTGCAAACTTAAGTCTTTTAAAAAACTCAAACTTGTTTCTTTCTTCTTTTTCTGTATCTGTATAACTATTTTTGATTGTTATTAGTTGAGGATACTTGTTATCATGTGTTTTAGAAACACAAAACTTACACTTGTTTATGCAGTTTTTTATGGGGACAACAACTGAAAGGCTTTGTATTTTCATTTTTTTTTGTTGATATACGATTTTTTGTTAAAAAAGTTTCAATATTTAAAAAATAAATATATTTAATAATAAATTTGTTAATAATTTAAAAAAAAATTATGAATTAATATGGAAAACATTTTTTTTGGTCCACATCTAACTATGGATTTGAGTAATTGCAACAAAGAAAAACTTTCTGATTATAGTTTTATTTTTAATCTTTTAAGCGAGCTCCCAGAAAAAATTGGAATGACAAAAATAACTCAGCCATATGTTTTCCCATATAAAGGATTAGTTCCAGATGATTCTGGAATAACAGGAGTTGTTATTATAGCAGAAAGCCACATTTCTATTCATAGTTTCGAACAAAAAGATTATGTTTTCATTGATGTTTTTTCTTGCAAAAATTTTGATGTTAATATAGCAAAAAAATATTTTATAGATGCATTTGAGTCAAAAACCGTAAAGTGTCACACAATTAACAGGGGTGCTAATTTCCCAAGATAGCAAGCTTTTGTTCTACTTCATGAAGTTGGTTTAGCAATATTGGATAAAAAAATTGAGTATCATAAAACTTTTTGTAATTATCTATAAGAGCATAACATGCTGGTATTTGGTTTCTACTTGTAACGCTTTCGATACACTTTTGCGCCTTACAAAAGGCTTTTTCTTCATTGTTTTTTTCGTTTTCCATTTTTCTTATTTTTTTAATAAAAATTCATTTTTTTTAACATTTCGTCAACTTTGAGCCAGTCAACAAATGGTCTTGGGTGTATTTTTGGGTCTGTTTTTAGTGGACATCCAAGAGCTGCATCATCTATTATAAGTTGACCATAAGCTTTTGGGCTTTCTGTCCATTGATGCTGAGTTGGGTTTGTTTGAATTCCATATAAAGGAATTTTGTTTTTTTCAAACCACTTAACTGCATCTTCCAAGGTTTCTTTGTCTCTCATTGTGAACAATATAAGTTTGTGCTTGTTTTCCACAAGTTTCTTCAGAACTGGAACTGCTCCAATATCAGACCCAACATCTGGATAATCATGCAAAACCACCGTGCCGTCAAAATCTATAACTATTTCCATAAATCAATTTTTTAATACGAAAAAAAAACAAAAAAGTTTCATATTTATAATAAAAAAAAATATGAAAAAAATAAAGGAAATGTTTTTGAAATACAAAAACAAAAAATGTAAAACTTGGATTGGTGCGCTTATTCAACTTTTTGTTTGTAATAATCTTGCAAGATTAATTTTGTTTTTAATAATGGCAATTTTTGCATCTGCAATGTCCAGCGCTTTTGAAAGCGATTCAATAGTGTGGTTTTTAATGTTTTGGATTGGGTTTGGGTACTCTGCAGTATTCGGGATTATTATGATAATTTTTGCATGGATTATCAACCCGATAAAATATAGGAAGAAAAAGTGATTTATGTTATAATAATACTCTTTTTGTTTATTGTTGCTGCAATAAGTGATGCGGCAACCGATGTTATATCTTTCAGGTTTGAAAACTCTATTTTTTCAAAATTTAAAAACAAAAACTGGTTTGACCCATCAGAAAGCTGGAAAAATAAATATAAAAACAAAAACCCACAAGATGGACCAGCATTCTTTGGTAGCACTACGTGTTTTGTGTTTTTAACCGATGCGTGGCATTTTTTTCAAATGATTATGCTTACATGTTTTGATTTTATTGCAATTTTTGCTATAAATTTTATGTTTTTTCACAACTACAGCATTTTAAAAATATTGTTGATAGATATTCTGATTTTTATTTGCATAAAAACTGTTTATGGATTTATTTTTGGTTTGTTTTGGGACAATTTGTTTTTGAAAAACAAAAAAAAATAAAAATTAATTATTTTTTTTGTATATTTGTATAAAATTTAAAAAAATGGAAAAAGAGATATCTATCAAAATCAACGTTAAGTCTGAAGATGACTACAAGAGAATAGAAGAAAGCATAAGAGTTAAATTGGCTAATATGGAGCTTGGAAGGGTTATTGAAATTTTAAAAATAGAGTTTAATCATCAACAGAAAAAAAACGAAAAGTAGTTCTCTGAACAAAAGAACTTAAAGAGTTGTTTCTGAGAATTCTCAAAAAAAAGATAATCGTTTTTTAATCTATTCTACCAGCTCCAATATTTGACTGCTCAGATGATACAGATCTTTTCAAAAAGAAAAACCAAATTTTGTTTCCAACAATTTGCTGTACTCTATTCAAATCGAATTTTATATCATGTTTATTTAATAAATATTTTAGAGTTCTTTCAGAGTTAGAAACTGTAACAATTTTTTTTAACAGTTCATTAATAAACTCTCTATATTTTTCTTGACCTAATAACGAATACATTTCGTCCTTGTTTAAACTTATTTTGTTTTTAGTTGGGTTTTCCAATACCATGCTTAGCATAGAACTTATGTATTTATTATATTTTTCTTCATCAGCATATTTTAATATTTCAGATTTACTAAAAGGTATTCTAACATTCACGTTTTGTATAGCAACATCAAGCAAATTATTTATATATTTTCCAAATTCTTCATTTCCGACAGCATCAACTATTTCACTTTGTCTCATTGTTAATCCGAAATTTGGATTTTCTATGTTTTTTTGTAAAAGACCTTTAACATATTCTGCATATTTTTCTTTCCCAACAACGTTAATAATTTCTTCTTTAGAAACAGATGGCGCTTTATATTTTATGTTTGAATTTAAATTCTGCTTTAACACTCCATCAATATACACTTCAAGATTTCCTTCAAATACATATTGAATCTCATTTTCGTCAAGATCTTTTCCAAAACTCCATTGAAATTCTTTCAGTTTTCCATTTTCTATCATTTCTTTAAGAAAGTCATAAACATATTTCATATATTGTGGCAATGGCCTTTGGTTTTTTCTTCCTTTCACTTGTGTCACCGCTTTGTTGTCTTCATTGTAGGCAATTGTCACATGTGGTACTTTTTTTGCATCTCTAAGAGATATTAATGTTGTAGCCCTGCTGTCTTTTCCACAATGCCCCATTGCATTTGCCTCGTCTTCAGAATAGTTTGTTTTCAAATCAATCCAATAAAACCCTTCTTTTGGATAAGTTTTTATAATATCTCCAGACTCATCTTTTATGATACCAGTATCTTGTATTGATTTATGCCATTCTTCTGCCATGCTAAACGCCTGTGATAAATCAGCAATGTCTTTCAAGTTTATTTCTCCAACTCTAAATGGAGATTTTATCCACTCTATAATATAATTAAGTTTTTCCTTGTTGTCTTCTATAAAATCTAAAAAATCACCTTGATCAATTAAATTGATTGTGTCTTTTATGTTTGTAACATCTATATCTTCTTTTTTTGCATATTCAGAAATTAAAATATTAGCCAAAAAAATAGATAATTTTTCATCTATATTAGTTAAATATTTAGAAATGTCGTTATTAATCCCAAAACTTCTTAATTTGTCTTCATTCCCTTCTATTAAAAGTCCCGCAAGTTCTTGAATTCTTTTTTTATAGTTTTCACTGAGCATAAAAAAATATTTTTATTATAAATATAAGATTTTTTTCATATTTATAATAAAAGTTTTTATAGTATGAAAAAATCTGAAGAAATTAAAAAAACATTGCAAAAAAAGTTTTCATTAATAGAGAATAAACAAACCAGTCTAAAAGAAGATGTAAAATTAAGAAAAACGCCAGAAGAAAACGGTGAATATAAAATAATTATAACATCAGACAAACCATTTCCAGATGAAAACTCAAAAGAAACTGCCAGTATGGCTCATTTTTTAAAGTTGACAAAGGGTAAAGATAGAGATTTTAATAATAGATTTGGTTTTGAAAGGCCTTCTTATTGGAAAGATCAAAAAACTGGAAAATTTGGATGGGGGTATACCATAACGCCAAACATGGACAAGGAAAAAATACAAAAATATATTAACAACTTGAAAGACCTTATACATGACTATAATAATCAAAAAAAATTAGAATACGATTTACAAACACAACAGTTAACCCCAGAGCAAATACAGGCAGTAATACAAATTTCAAACACAGTTGAAAGTGCCGAAAATGAAAACCAAGGAACAGAAGCAGGAACAAATCTTAGTAAATATTTGGATGAGTTGCAAAATGCCATAGAAAACGATGATGTTTTTGATTTTTTAATTGACACATTTGAAAAGGTCAAATCCTTTCAGAAAAAAAACTTATCATTTTACGAATATTCATTTTTAAACTCTCTGATTATTAGATATGCAGATCCAAGTGCAACATTTGCTGCCCCAAAAAGTATATGGGAAGCAAAAGGATATCAAATAAAACAAGATTTTGCACATGGAATAACTATACAAAAAGCTGGAGGAAAAAGAGATACAACATGGGAAAACGCAAAATGGTTTGAGTCAAACGAAAAAGAATGGAGATATTTTAAAAAAGAGATGAATCTTCCAGAAAACTTAACAGTTGGCCAATATTTAAAAAACGGAGGCAAACAAGCCGCATACGCATTAGCATCTTTTGGAATAAAACAAGGATATATAAAAAACACTTATTTCAAATTTGTTCCATCCACAACATACACAGACACAATGATTGAGCCAATAGAAGGCAGAGAACAAACACCTCTTACTGTTGATGATTTTGCTGTGAAAGAAGACCCAGTTAGTTCATTGGATATAAAAGAAAAGATCGATTTATTGTTTGACGCTGTTTCTCGTATAGCAGAAAAACACCAAATAAATATCCTTGGAATAAAAAGAGCAGGTGGAGACATTAATCACCTAAACGCATTATTAAACAAAACCTTGTTGAAAATTATGCAAGATAAATATTCATTTATGGAAAAAACAACATCTGGGCAAGAAATGGTTAAAGCATATGCTGAAGCAGTTGCTCATATGGTAAGAAAACACTTTGACCTTCCTTCCGAGTCATCTAAATATAATATTGCAAGCATGGGTGTTGAAAAAAAGGATTTAGAACAAAGAAGCAAAACTCTTTTAAATATAGCACACCACTTCATACAACAAATAGAAACTGAAATTAAAAGTGAACAAATAAAAGAAATACGTAAAACAGTTAAAAAAACACTTTTTGAACATTTTAAAATAAAGTAAATGAAATCAAAAAAAAACAATAAGCAACTCAAGGAGTTTTTGATAAAAGTCTTAAAAGAAATAAGAGAATCTGGCGAAACCACAACAAAACCAGCTCCAGTAAAAGAGCCAGGAATAAAAACTCCGTCACCAGAAAAAACACCTAGAAGAAAATTGGTTCCAGATAAATGGCCAGAACAAACACCTGGCCCAAAGCCAAAAGCAGAAGCGGAAGATAAACAAATTTTAACTGTAGAAAACTTTGTTAAAATGGTGAAACTTTTTAAGGAGCTTGATAGAATGAGTAACTTAATTTCAGAAAATAAAAAAATTAAACAAGAAATGGCAATGAATATAGAAGACCCTTACTATGATGAACCTCACCCATCAGTAAGAAAAGGTATAGAAGGAGGAAAGCCAACAGCGTTTACCGATTTGGAGTTTTTTGGGGGAGGGCAACCAGACTACAATACATTAGAAAAATTGGGTAGCGAGGAATTTAATAAAGTAATAAGAGATGTAAAGCCTTTTGGAAAAATGAATTCACATATGGATTTTATGGAAGCATTTCGACTTATGTCTTCAATAGAAATGCCAAACAAAAATCAACTAGAAACACTTGCAATAAAAAAAGTTAAAGAACAATTTGGTCTTCCAGATGAAATTTCTGATAGATTAGAAGCAAAACTAGTTCGTACAGTAAATAAACCAGATGAAGATACTGATAATTTAGCAAAAGAAGTTGTAAAAGAGTTGAGTTTTACAAAAGAAGAGTTGCAAATTATTAAAAAACACATAGAAAAAAGAAAAATTCAAAATGCACTTATGATGGGGGCTGGATTTAGAGCTCATTCTGTGTTTAACTCTATCAAAAAAGAACTTGACTCTATAGATGAAAGGTTATATCCGCTATATGAAAAAACAATGCCAAATGTGGCTTTGTTTATGTGGAAAACACCACTTGAGGATATGATGGGTGGAGTATCTATGATGGGGATATCTAAACTAAAAAAAGATGAAAACAACAATGTTAGAGCAGAAGCTCAGGCAACAATATTCCCAATTCTTCTACATGAAACAGCGAAGGCTGCTATAGAATTGCTATTTGCAAATTATTTAATTGATTTAACAGAAAAATATGGTGCAGATGTTGCATCTGAAATTATCAACAAATCAGATGTTTTTGAAGATGAAATTTGGATGAAAAGAATAGGCCCTACACTTTGGAAATATCTTCATGATGTTATTGATTATGTTATAGTGCACGAAAAAGGAGGAAACTATACACTGGTTTCTTATTTGTTACACGATATTTCCATGATGGAGCCAAGCGAGTTCGTGGACCTTATGAATACAGTTATATATGATGGACAAAAGGCTATTGATATAATTGAAAAAATGGTAAATGATATAGAAAAAGATTTAGCGTCTGAAGAAAACATCCCAGATAAAACAGATGTTGAAAATCTCAATAAAACAATAAATGCATCAATAAGTGATTTGTCTCAAATAGCATCTAATGCAAAAGAAAAAGCAAAAATGACTTTTGAATCAAACCGAAATTTTGCTGAAATGGATATAGAGCAATTGCAAACAGAACTTGAACTTGCTGTTAATGATGAAAGATATGAGGATGCTACTGTTATAGTAAAAATGATTAAACAAAAAAACAATTAAGATATTTCTTTGATTTTGTTTGTTATTGTCTTTATCATTTCTTCTTTTGATTTTATTAATTCAAAATTTTCATCTATAGTTTTGAACTTATGTTCAATATATTCAGTTCCATCAAAACCTTTTTCGTAGCCAATAATTATTGAAATTTGTTTTTCTTTAAGCACAGAAAACCACTCTCCGATCTCAAACCTGCTTGTTCTGGCAAAACTTCTTCCATCTATTTTTTCTGTTTCTTTGGCGAGCCAAAAAACAATAAACCCATTTCTTGAAGCTTTGTCTAAGTGGAAAGACTCCCACCCAACCTGCTCTTCATAACTAAAGTTTTTTGGTTTTTCCACTCTCCTTGGGGAGCACAAAACAATGTTTTTGTTTGTTTTTAAATCTTTTAATTGGTCTTTTGTATGTTCCAAAAAATATTCTTGCCAGTTTTCACACCCTTGAGCAGGTCCAGCAAAAAAAACAAACACATCTCTGTTGTTTTCAGAATCAACAACGTCAATGTATTCTGGTGCTCTTAAAATTTTAACATCACCTTTCTTGTTTTCAACATTAACAACAAGTTCTCCAGCAAAAACATTTTGGTCATAATATTTCTTCACTCCATTAATTTGAAATTTAACAACATCTTCAGAAACAGGGCAAAAATGCCACGCATCACATCCAACATTAACAGAGTTTCTTTGAACTTTCCACAAGCCATGAATATGTCCGCACAGATTAAAGACATCAGGTTTTGAATTAATAGGGAAATGATTTAAATATATTTTTTCATCATCTATTTTGATTTCCAAGTCATTGTGAACTTCGTCAAAATATTTTAGCAAAATTTTGTCATTAACTTGAAACTTGCACGTTCCACCATCATCTTCTGATATATCATAATTTCCCTTTATCAAAATTTTTTTTCTGCAGTTAATTTTTTTTATGTTTTCCAATCCGTCAGCCGTTAAGCTAACATCTCCCAAATGATACAAAACATCATTTTTAGAAATCGCTTCGTTGCATTTTTTAACAATATACTCATCAAATTCTTTTGAGTTTTTAAAAGCCAAATCTCTACCATAAAGATTTAATCTATCATCTCCAAAATGAGTATCAGAAATGAAATATATTTTTGATTTTTGTTTTTGCTCTTCAATTATATTGTCTCTAATTTTGTTTTTAACAGCTTCAGCATACAGCTTAAAGTTTTTATCCATTTTTCTGATTTTTAATATAAATAATCTATAAAAAGTTTAAAAAAAAATAAAGAATAAAAACTTTATTTTTTTTGTGTATATTTATAGAAAAAGTTTTTTGATGACATTAAAGTTCAACCAGTTTAACAATTGTAGAAAAGCCAACAAGATTCAAGAGCAGTTGAGAAAACATATTAGTAGGATTATAGAACAGACTGTTTTGGTTGAATCAAGGTTTGCAAAAAAAGATGACAAAAAATATAAAAACTGTTACACATCTGATCTTTTCAGAATGGAATTAATTGAAGACTTTTTAAAAAAGATTAAAGAAAATCCAGATTATAACAAAAACACCCCATCTTATGCAGATCTTGTTGATGATTGGGATGGATATGAAGATCAGGTTTATGTCCAAAACAATATAAAAAGTGGATGCATCACTTATTGGGAAGGGTGGGTTGATGCTTGCTGGGATGCCGCATATTCCAAATCGGAATATAGAAACCTATCTAAAGAAGACACAATTAAAGACATTTTAAAAAATAGATTTCCGAGAATTGCTCAAGAGTTTGGATTTAGCATTAAAGATTCAAATTTCTTTTTGTACCGAGGGAAATATATCATGAAAGTTGAATTTAGTTTGCCAGAATAGAGCCATGGACATTAATATAGGAGATAAATTTAATACAAAAACTGGAGATATTGCTATTGTTTTGGGTATTGACACCGAAAAACAATTGTTGCATCTAAGAATTTTTCATGGTCTTGAGACAATTTCCATGTATCGAGAAGAAAGTATAGAATTGACTTCTAAATATTTTGAAAAAACAATTAAAAAGAGTGATGCTCTAAAGTTTTTAAAAAACAAGATTTAGGCATCAAGTGCTGGCATTGGTATTTTTTTATTTTTTTTGTACAAAAGATTAATGTGATTCTTTTTTTCTACAAGAAAAGACTCAAGTGCATCTTTTTCTGTGCTTCCAGCACCATAACAAGAATAATAGCCAAATTCTTTTGTATAAGCACAAAAAAGATTTTCAGTATCTCCTTTGCTTTTGTCAGAATATTTTTCTATAATTATGTTATAGTGCAAATTATGATAAAATTCAACTGGGCGGGTATTGACTATGCCTTCTACGATTTGGACATCTTCATCTTTTTGTGTTTTAAGAAATTCTTCCCATGTTCCACCTTTTGATCCCCCATGCCCATCTGGCCTACTTTGCCAACAAACAAATTCGAGATATTCATCATGTTTCTTCTTATAGACATCAATATCATTTTCGTCAATAGGAAAAAAATCATAGTTTTTGGTTAAATTTTCGAAAGTAAAGTGCTTATATGGAAGTGGCTTTGTGCCATCTGAATATGTTATGTTTGTAGAAAAACTGCCATAACAACCATTTCTTTCGTCTATTTTAAAAATGTGAAAATCATCTGGTCTAACAAGAAATTTTGGGTTCATTTTTTTCATTTTTTTTCATTTTTTTTTATAGAGACTTAGGCAAGGAAACCCATTTATTGAGAAGCGTGGATAGAATGAGTTGCCAATTAGCATACAAATATACGAAAAATATTTAAAAAAGTTGCAATAAAAAGAACAAATTTTTATAATTTTTTCAGATTTTGAACTGTGGGAGCAACAGGATTCGAACCTATGACCCCCTGCTTGTAAGGCAGGTGCTCTGAACCAACTGAGCTATGCTCCCAATTTAAAAAGTACCCCCAGAAGGATTTAAACCCTCAGCCTTATGGTTCGTAGCCATACGCTCTGTTCAGTTGAGCTATGGGGGCATTTGTGGCACGAGCAAGATTTGAACTTGCGACACATGGATTTTCAGTCCACTGCTCTACTTCTGAACTACACCTCAATTTTTAAAAATCATTCCTTTGTATTTTTCAACCTCAATAAGAAATTTTTCATTTGTATATTTACTATGTTCTAATCTATGACAATATGAACACAATAACTCACATTTGTCTAATTCCTTTTGAACTATTTCCCATTTAGTATTAGCCATATTAGCAGCACTTAATTCAAAACCTTTATTTTCTTTATGATGAAAATCAAATCCAGAAATGTTGCCTTCCCATCCGCACCTAATACATTTACCGCCTAAATATTCAACACCTTTTTTTTTTTGCCAAATACCTTCTAATTTTTATATTACACGCATCGCACCTTCTTCTTCTTGTTGAGCATTCATTCCCACAAAGAACACACATATGAACTTTTGATTTAGAATTTTTTTGAAGCCTAATATTATTCCTATGAAGAATTCTATAAATGCTTCTTCTATTAATACCTAAATCTTTAGATATTTTACTTGCACTAACACCTGATAAATACAAATCAATAACTTTAATTTCTCTTTCCATATAATATAAATACATAGAAAAATTAAAAGTCACAAAATATTTTAAAGAACGTTCTGCCAACTGAGCTACAACGCCATGTGGAAACTGATGGATTTGAACCATCGACATCTTGCTTGTAAAACAAGAGATCTAAACCAACTGAGTTAAGCTTTCATATTTTCATAATCTTTAATCCATATTTTTAATGTCCTAAGTGTAATTCCATATTTTTTTGCAGTAACAATATACCCGCTTTTTTTATATCTTCTTTTAGTGTATAATATTGAGGTCTTTCGCATTTTCTTTTTTTCAAATTAGCACATTCTTTACACATATTTGCAGAAAGCTATATGTCTTTCCCACATTCTGGGCATTTCTTTTTTATTAATTTTATTATAGTTATTAATCCATTTTTTTATTGCACTATCAGAAACTCCATGTTTTCTTCCAGTTGCGGAATATCCTAACTCTTCAATGCCTTTTTTTAATTCTCCAATAAGCGGTCGATCAACAGCTCTTTTGCTTTCGTTAGAACATTTTTTACAAAATTTAGATGTTTTTTGTTTAGTCCCACCACATTTCTCACATATTGCTTTTTTATCGGAACAATCACTTTTACAACAAAACATTTTGTATAAAATCTTGATGTCCTTCCCAGGTTCGAACTGGGTCATCCTGAGTCAAAGTCAGGTGCTCTATCCAATTAAGCTAAAGGACAATTTGTGGAATCGACTTTATCGAAAAAGTGCCTCTTGCTCTTCAGGCAAGCGTGACCGACCACCTACACCACGATTCCATTTAATTTCCAATATTTCAAAGAACAAAAAAATCCCCAAGATATTTAACCTTGGGGATTTTAATAGTTTTATTTATTTTGCTAATAGCATAAACCACCCAAGGCCATTTGTATCTGTTGTACAAAAAACACAAATTGAAAAAAGAATTGGCGGATTATGTTCATTGCTTTTTTTATATTTAAATAGTTAAATTTTTTGTTTTTCAAATTGTTATACGCAAAATTACAAAAAAAGTTACAAAAAAACAAATTTTTTTTTATTTTTTTGGTTTTTTCCAGTTGTTTTTTCTTGTTTTTTTGTCTGAATTAAAATACAAAACAATTTTTGTTACTTCATTTAGAGAAATAGAGTAAACATGTTTATATTGTGGATAAACATAATAATCAAAATATACATATAAACTGTCAATATGTTTAATTTCGCATCTTATAGTATTTCCACTTTTCGTTAATATGGTGTCCGATTGGGAAAATGTGTTTTTGTAACAAAAACACACAAAAAAAGTTACAAAAATTAAAATGTTTTTCATTTTTTTAAATCATTTTTATTTGTTTTTTTTTAAATTAGAAATTTCTCTTGTTTTTTTTCTTTCTATTTCTTTCCTTTTTGCATCTTTCCTTTCCTTGAAGGTTTGTCCCGAACTTTTGTCTTTTATGTTTAAAATTGGCTTCAACCTATCAATTATTTCCGCAGTTGGTTCAATTGCATTCTCAATCATTTTTGAATCTTTATATGCGTCTGGAGCCTCATCCAAAGTTCCTTTACATACAGATGTCGAGTAAATTCCATGCATTTGTTTTTTAAATCTTTCAATGTCAATTTTTTCTTTTGCTTTGCTTCTTGACATTATTCTTCCTGCTCCATGAGGTGCAGAATAGTTCCAGTCGGGGTTTGATTTTCCAACGCAAATCAAAATCCCGTCCATCATATTAAAAGGAATAACCATTTTTTCCCCAACATAAGATCTTATTGCTCCTTTCCTTATTATGAAATCTCTAAAATCAATAAAATTATGAACGAAAAAACAATTAAAAACACCCAAAAATAATTTAACAAAAACAGTTTTTTGACATATTTACATATAAGCAATAGCAATAAAAGCAAATGA
>Ga0265297_10006767_pt1 | contig 16360 bp, 14 predicted proteins | sample Munlanlwell13791_FD_192502 | JGI IMG/M metagenome (GOLD analysis project Ga0265297, IMG submission 192502) | Leachate microbial communities from a municipal landfill in Southern Ontario, Canada - Leachate well 137-91 | ecosystem: Engineered > Solid waste > Landfill > Unclassified | place... | reverse complement strand
AAATTTAATTCCAGAAGATGTTGCCCGTCATTATAAAGTAATTGCTTTTAACAGAATAGGAAATACTTTAGAAATAGGAATGGTTTATCCTGAAGATATTGCTGCTCAAAAAGCAGTTCAGTTTTTAGCTGATCGTCTTCATGTAACTTTAAAAATTTATCTCATTACTCGATCTGATTTATTGAGATTATTAAAAGAATATCAAACATTCACTGAGGATTTTTATAAACTGGTTGATGATTTTCAAAAAAGATTTGCTTCAGTTGGCAAAGGGAAAACACCGTCTTATAAATTAGTTGATTTAGAATCAACTGCTGGCATCGTAGCCGAAGAAGCCCCGATTATAAAACTTTTTGCCTCTATTTTAAAATACGGTGTTAGGATTAGGGCTTCTGATATTCACATTGAACCAACTAGAACCAATATAAGAGTGAGGATGAGAATTGACGGTAATTTAACAGGGGTAGTTTATTTGCCATTGGCAATTTTATCAGCCATTGTCAGCCGGGTAAAAATTATGTCTAATATGAAAATAGATGAAACCCGCTTACCCCAAGACGGTCGTTTTTCTTCAATTATTGATGAAAAAGAAATTGATTTTAGAGTTTCAACTTTTCCTACGGCTTTAGGAGAAAAAATTGCTATTAGAATTTTGGATCCGACGGTCGGCTTGAAAAATATTCAGGAATTAGGGTTAAATAAATATCACTGGGAAATTTTAAAGAGGGAGATGGAAAAGCCTTATGGAATGATTTTAATTACCGGTCCAACTGGTTCAGGAAAAACCACGACTTTATACGCTATGCTTCAAATTTTAAATCAAGAAAAAGTTAATATTGTTTCTTTAGAAGACCCTGTTGAGTATACAGTTGAAGGAATTAATCAATCTCAAGTTTTACCAGAAATTGGTTATACTTTTGCCCGGGGTTTGCGTCATATTGTTCGTCAAGACCCGGATATTATTATGGTTGGAGAAATTCGAGATGCCGAAACAGCGGATTTAGCCACTCATTCTGCTTTAACTGGTCATTTAGTCTTATCAACTTTGCACACTAATAATGCTATTGGGGTTGTGCCAAGATTGTTAGATTTAGGAGTAGAGAGATTTTTAATTCCCTCAGCTTTAAATTTAATGATCGCTCAAAGATTGGTTAGAAAATTATGTCCGGACTGCAAAGAAAAAGTGACAGCCAATAGTTATGAAGAAAAAATAATTGATGAAACTTTAAATCTTTTACCCAAAGCCGTGAGAGATGATCTTAATTATCAAAAACCCTATCAAATTTATAAATCAAAAGGATGTCCAAGTTGTAACAAAAAAGGATATTTAGGTCGAATAGGCATTTTTGAAATGTTGGCAATGACACCTCAATTAGAGGAAATTATTCTGTCCGAGCCATCACAGGAAAAATTGCTAGAAGAAGCCAAAAGGCAGGGGATGATTACTTTAAGAGGGGACGGAGTGTTAAAGGTATTAACTGGAGAAACTAGTATAGAAGAAATTTTGGCTGCTACCTCTCGTTATTAATTAGTTTATTGATTTTTCAGGATAAATCTGATAACTTATCAATATAACAAAATGTAAGAATTTTAATTATGGCTATTACTAAATCAGCAAAAAAAGCTTTAAAGAAAAATTTAAGAAACCAGGAAAGAAACCGGTTGATGAAAAATAAAATTAAAAAACAGAAAAAAGAAATTTTGAAGACTATTCAAAGTTCTAATCCTGAAGAAGCTAGAAAACAATTAGATCAGTACTATAAACTGATTGATAAGGCAGTAAAAAATAATTTAATTAAAAAAAACACCGGGAGCCGTTTAAAATCTCAAATGGCAAAAAAATTAAATTAATAACATCGTCAATCGTTAGAAGCATTTCATAAAAAATAGAAAATTTATATTTATTGCCTGAAATTCTTGAATTTAATAAAAAATCCCCCTTTGGGGATTTTTTTATGTCGTGTGCCGAGGGAGGGATTTGAACCCTCATGACCAAAATGGTCATATGATTTTGAGTCATACGCGTCTGCCAATTCCGCCACCTCGGCTTCTTATTAGAATTATAATTTTACAAAAAAATCCAAGAAAAAGCAACGGCGTTTGGTAAGAAACGAGATTTTTTGCTATACTACAAAGAGTTAAAGGAATATGGCATATGTTATTTCAATTTGTAATCAAAAGGGTGGAGTAGGAAAAACGACTACTTGTCTTAATTTAGGTGCATATTTGGCTATTTTAGGAAGAAGGGTTTTAATCATTGATTTTGATTCTCAAGCCAATGCCACCGTTGGTTTAGGTTTAGATTATCAAAAAATTAATAAAAATGTTTATCATTTAATTTTAAATTTAGCCGATTTTCGGGAAGTAATTTATCGGGCCAGGATATTTAGTTTGGATTTAATTCCTTCTTCGCCAGATTTAATTGGGGCTCAAGTGGAATTAAATAATTTACCAATGAAGGAGACAATACTTTTTCAAAAAGTTAATCAAATCAGGAATCACTACCACTATATTTTAATTGATCTTCCGCCTTCTTTGGGATTATTAACGATTAATGGTTTGGTTGCTAGTGATAAAGTGATCATTCCAATTCAAGCCGAATTCTTTGCTTTAGAAGGTTTGAAGCAACTGATCACTACGATTAATTTGATTAAACGGAATTTAGGAAAAAATATAGAAATTTTAGGCGCTCTTTTAACTTTATACGATAAAAGAAATCGTTTGAATCGCTTAGTTTTAAAAAACATCAGAAGAAGTTTTCCGGGCTATGTTTTTGAGACGGTTATTCCTAAAAATATTGATTTAGCCGAATCACCAAGTTTTGGTAAAACTATTTTAGAATATAGCCCTTCTTCCAAAGGGGCAAAGGCTTATTTAAATTTAGCAAAAGAAGTAATCAATCTTTTGGAGAAAAATATTTCATCAAATAATTTAAACAATTTAGCAAAAAATTAATCAAGAAAAAAATATGGATTATAATCAGTTATTGCCCGAAGAGAATCATAATCAAGAATTTAATAATAACCAGTTAGGAAAAGGATTAGAGGCTTTAATTCCTAAAAAAGAGGAATTATCTTTTAATTCTTTGGATGATCAGTTAGCTAAAAAGATTTCAGAGTTAAACGACCCTGTTTTTCCTCAGGAGAGAAAAACTTTTTTACCAAAAGAAACAATTAAAGAGGACGCTTCTGTTTTAAAAAATAACTCTGATTTTAATATTGAAGGCGAGATTAAAGATAAAAACAACGTTGAAGATAAAATGGAAGAAAACAAAATTGAAGATGATCAAGTTTTTCGCGAAGAGGAAAAGGATTTAGAAAAAGGAGGGATAAGAATAGAATCATTTCAGGAAAATAATCAAGTTCAAAACAGCCAAAGTCAAGACTTATCTTCCTTAGAGGAGACTTTTTCTAATGATCAAGAGGAGGAAGAAAAAGAAAATATTAACGCTTTAATGGAAGAAAAAATTTTCTATATTGAAACTGATAAAATTAAGCCAAATCCTTATCAACCAAGAAAAATATTTTCTGAAGAGAGTTTAAAAGAATTAGCTGATTCAATTAAAGAATATGGAATTTTAGAGCCGTTAGTAGCCTTGAGAGTGGAAAAAGAAATAGAGACAGGAACAACGGTTGAGTATCAGCTTATTTCTGGAGAAAGAAGGCTAATGGCAGCAAAATTGTTAAATTTACCGACAGTGCCGGTGATTATCAGAAAACCAATTGAGGAACAAAAACAATTAGAATTGGCTTTGATTGAAAATATTCAGCGAGAAGATTTAGATCCTATTTCTAAAGCTCAGGCTTTTTACAAATTAATTAATGAATTTAATTTAACTCAACAGGAGTTAGCCCAAAGGATAGGAAAAAGCCGGGAATTAATTGCTAATACCTTAAGATTGCTACAATTACCTTTGGAGGCTCAAAATGCTTTGAAAATCGGGAAAATTAATGAAGCGCACGCTCGGGCTTTGCTTTTATTCAACCAGCCGGAAAAAAGAAGAATCTTTTTGAAAGAAATTTTGGCGAAAAACTTATCCGGCCGAGAAGCTTTAGATTTAGCCCAAAAACTAACAGGCGATTTAGGAACTAAAAAGACCAAAGAAAGACGACGCAATGTTTCTTTAGAGCCGGAAGATATAGAATTGAAAGAAAAATTGGAGGAAGCATTAGGAACACCAGTTTATATTAAAAAGAAAGGAGAGCAAGGAGCAATAGAAATTAAATTTTATTCCCAAAAGGATTTAGAAAAAATTTTAGGAAAAATTCTGTCGTTTTAAATAGCTTAGAATTTTTCTTTTTGTTTCTTCCATTTTGACAAAATCCAGCCACGAAGAAGAGGGCTTTTTGCCTTTTCTGGTTAAAATTTCTACCACCTCTCCGCTTTTTAACTGATAATCTAAACTAACCAATTTTCCGTTAACCTTGGCGCCAATAGCCTGATGACCTATTTCGGTATGAATTTGATAAGCAAAATCTATGGGAGTTGCTCCTTCTGGCAAATCAATAAGATCGCCTTTGGGAGTAAAACAATAAATTCTATCTTTTAAAAAATCAATTTTAAAGTTGTCAACTGATTGTTTTTTTTGAAATTCTTTTTGAAGTTTTTGAGCTTGGCCAATAATTTGAGGATAAAAAATCGGTTTCTTTTTTAAATAACTCTTACTATCTTTAAATGATTGATATAGCCAGTGAGCTGATAAACCGGCTTCAGCATTTTCGTCCATTTCTTGAGTGCGGATTTGAATTTCAATAATTTGATTGTTGTCAGCAATGACGGTTGTGTGAAGACTTTGATAGCCATTAGGTTTTGGGAAGGTAATGTAATCCTTAAAACGATTGGGAAGGGGTTTATAGATTTGATAAATTATTCCCAAAGAAGCATAACATTCTTCAACTGTTGAGACCACAATCCTCATTGCAACTAAATCATAAACTTTATTAATATCAAATTCTTCTTTTGATAATTTTTTGTAAAGACTATAATAGCTTTTTACCCGGGAAACAATTTTTAAAGGATAAATATTATTTTCTTTTAAATGCTTTCCTATTTTTGGAATAATTGTTTTTAAATAATTTTCTAATTTTTTTTGTCTTTTACCAACTAATTTTTTGGTTAATTTATACTCTTGAGGGAAAGCTAAGGGAAAGGCAAGATCTTCAATTTGTCGGTTAATTTCCAAAAATCCTAATCGATGAGCAAGGGGAGAATAAATTTCTAAAATTTCTTTGGCTTTTTGTTGTTGCTGAGATTTTTCTAAAACCCAAAATGTTTTTAAATCATCTAAAACATCGGCTAATTTAATAGTTATTACTCGGCTATCTTGGGCCAAAGAAAGAATTAAATTCCGAAAATTTTCTTTTGTTTTTAAATCATTATTTTCGCTTAAACTAAAATGAAAATCTTCTAATTGGTAAAGTTGTTGGATAATAGAAAAAACATCGCTGCTGAATTCATCAGTGATTAAATTTTGAAATTCTTCAACTTCAATTTTTTCGTGAAAAAGAGAAGCAATCAAAGCATCTTTATCAGATTTTAAATCAGCTAAAGTTAAAGCGACACGAAGAAGATGATTAATTAATGGCTCTTTGGTTTTTCGAAATTTACCCTGATAAAGATAGTCAGCAATAACAGCACCTTTTTTCACCAGACGGATATCTTTTTCTTCTAAATAACTGATTTTTTTGATTAAATTTTTATAAAGGTCGTTCATAGGAACAATCTTTATTAGAGCATTTTATTTTCTTTTTGGTTTTAACAAGATAACTTTGACATATTGGACAATTTTCTGCTAAGGGTTCATTAAAAGAAGCAAATTGACAATTTGGCCATTCAGAACACGCATAAAATTGTTTTCCTCTTTTGCTTCTTTTTATCACCACTTGCCCTTTTTTACACAGAGGGCAGGGTATAGAAGTTTCTTGATTAATGCTTTTAGTATAAGGACAATTTGGCCAATCTTCGCAAGCCAAAAAACGACCATAACGGCCTAATCGAGAAACTAAATTTTTGCCGCATTTCGGACATTTTTCCTCTAGGCGCGTTATCGGAGCAATGGTTTCTTTTTCTAATTCGGTTTCTTTTTTGGTAATCTGCTCTTTAAAAGGAAAATAGAAATCTTTAATAACTTTTTGCCATTGCTTTTTTCCTTGAGCAATCAGATCTAAATCCTCTTCCAATTGGGAAGTGAATTGATAGTCAACAATGTTGGGAAAATGTTTGACTAATAAATCATTAACGATAATGCCAATTTCGTTGGGGAAAAAAGATTTATTTTGATCGCGACTGACATAGCCTCGCTCCAAAAGGATGGAAATAATTGGAGCGTAAGTTGAGGGTCGGCCAATACCATATTTTTCTAGAGTTTTAATAAGACTGGCATCATTAAAACGGCTTGGCGGTTGAGTGCTATGCTCTTCAAGGTTAATTTTTTTGATTCGGAGTGGTAATCCTTCTTTTAAATTGGCAGGAAGGAGATTTTCTTCGAATTTTAAAAAAGGATAAACTTTTAAAAATCCATCAAACAAGAGGGCCGAGGAAGTATTTTTGAAAAAATAATTTTGGTTAGATTTGGTTTCAATAACAAGATTTTTCTGGGAAAAAATAGCTTCAGGCATTTGGCTGGCAATAAAACGGGACCAGATTAACTGATAAAGTTTAAATTCATCTGGACTTAAAAAAGGTTTAATTTTTTCTGGAGTGTTGAAAGGATCAGTGGGTCGAATGGCTTCATGGGCTTCTTGAGCGAGTCGTGAACGGGATTTAAAAATTCTTGGTTTTTCAAGGGTATATTGAGGGCCGAATTGTTTTTTGATAAATTCATAAGCGGCAGAAAGGGCAAGGGGAGAAATATTAAAAGAATCAGTTCTCATATAAGTGATTAAACCAGTCATTTTGTTGTCTATGTTTTTTCCTTCGTATAGTAATTGAGCCAAGGTCATTGTTTTTTTAGCAGAAAATTTGAATAACTGATAGGCAGTTTGTTGCAAAGTACTGGTAGTAAAGGGAGGCAAAGGCTGGCGTTTAATTGGTTTTTCTTGAATGGTTAAAATTTTATTTTCTCCTCGAACAATATCAGCCTTAATTTTTTCTCCTTCCTCTTTATCTTTTAAGTCTAATTGTTTTAGAAGGTGATCGTTAGTTTTAAAAAGTTCAGCTTTTATCTCTATTTTCTCTTTCTTTAGGGGAGAAAAAATTCCATTAAGAGAATAATAAATTTGGGGTTGGAAATTATTTCTTTCTTTTTCTCTTTCAACTATTAAGCGTAAAGCTGGTGATTGAACTCGACCAGCCGAAAGCCCTTTTAAAACTTTTTTCCATAAAAGGGGAGAAAGCTCGTAACCAACCAAGCGGTCTAAGATTCTTCTGGCTTGTTGGGCATTAACCAAATCAAAATTAATTTTTTGAGGATTTTGAAGGGCCTCTAAAATAGCCGATTTAGTAATTTCATGAAAAACAATTCTCTGATAAGATTGATCGTCGAGTTTTAAAGCTTCAGTTAAATGATAAGCAATTGCTTCTCCTTCTCTATCAGGGTCAGTGGCTAAAAGGACTTCATCAGCTTTGGAAGCAAGTTTTTTTAACTGGCTAACTGTTTTCCGGGCTTTCATTGGGATAATATATTGGGGCTCGAAATTGTTATTAACATCAATCCCTAATCTTGATTTAGGCAAATCTCTAATATGACCATAACTAGCAGCTACTTTAAAATTCTTATCCAAAAAGTTAGTAATGGTCTTCATTTTTGTTGGTGATTCAACAATGACTAATTTCATAAAAATAATAGTTTAATCTTTTTTATAATACTGACCTTCGAAATTTTTAATTAAATCTTTGATTTCTAATTCTGAAAGAATGGTTAATATTTCTTTTGCTTCAAAATTAACTTGTTTAAGAATTTGATCAAAGTCAGTTGGATAATCGGAAGAAAGGATATTATAAACCTCTTTTTCTTTTTCTGTCAATAGAGAGAGTTTGTTTTCTTTTAACAAAGAGGTTTTTGGAGATTGAAAATCAAATTCTTCTAAAATATCATTAGTTGAAATGATCAGTTTGGCGCCATTTTGGATAAGGCGGAGACAGCCCAAAGAACTTTGATTAAAAATAGAACCGGGGAGAGCAAACACTTCCCGGTTTTGTTCTAGGGCAAAATTAGCAGTAATTAAAGCTCCGCTTTTTTCCGGGGCTTCAATTACAATAGTGCCTCGGCTTAAGCCAGAAATAATTCGGTTTCGCCAAGGAAAATATTGTTTAAAAGAAGGAGTGTTTAAAGGATATTCAGAAATCAAAAAACCATTTTTTTCAATTTCCCGGCCAATATTATAATTACCCCGGGGAGTAATTTGATCAACGCCTGAGGAAAGAACGGCCATTGTTATTCCGTTGTTTTTTATACATAATTGATGACTAAAAGCATCAACTCCATAAGCCAGACCGCTAACAACTAAAACATTTTGATTAACTAATTCAGAAATGATTTTTTCTAAAACTCTTTTCCCGTAGAGAGTGATTTTTCTTGTGCCAACAATAGCTAAGGGCAAATAAGTTGAAAAAAAAGAAGAAAAATCTTTCCTTTGATATTTTTCGCTTTTAAGATAAAGGCCAAGAGGGGGAGAAGGAATTTCTTTCAATAAAGAAGGGTATTCTTCTTCCCAATAAGGAATAAAATCAATATTTTGTTTTTGAAGTTTTTCCCATTCTTTAAAAGGATCTATTTTATTTTCTGCGTTTTTGGTAATTTCTTCAAAGGCGGTAATAAAAGAAGGATATTTAAGAAGAGATGAATAAATCTTTAAAAAGTCGTTTTTAAAAACAATGTTTAAGGCGTTGAGATAAATTTTTTCTTCTAATAAATTTGAAGAGGGGATTTTTAACTTCATAAAATTTATTATATTATCTCATTTTTTAAAAGAGTTTTCCAATCATTGACAAGATAGAAATTAAGTGGTATGCTTTGCTTTAGCAAATTGAAAAGAAAATATTATATATAGAGGTGATTGGAATGAAAAAGATAATTATTGTTGTTTTAACGTTAGTGTTGGTTTTTTTGGGGACTACTGCTTATGCTCAAGAGTATACTGTTGAAGATGCTAATCTTGAATACCAAGAATTAAGAACAAATCTCCAGCAATATTTAAACAAAAACGGGATACCTTTGTTTTACGCTAAAACAGAAAATATTTTTGCAGTATTAGCGAAACAAATTATTGTCTCTGATACTAATGGTAGTTATGTTGGTTATATCTATCAGGTTGTAGATGTAGCAATGATCAAAGCAGTAGATTTTCCTTTCGAAATGAAAGGACCGGCAAAATATCCAATAGTTATCTGGAAACCATTGTTGTAATTAGTGAAAAGAAGGCCTTACGGCCTTCTTTTTTATTTTTAGATTTTGAATTTAGAATTATTATTCTGGCGGATTTAAATCTCAAAATTCAATTAACGACAGCGCAAGTCGTAAAATATCTCAAATCTCAAAAATAAAATCTCAAATCTGACGGTTTACTGTCATTGCGAGTGAGTGAAACGAGCGCGGCAATCTCCCCCGCAGGGGGTTTCAATTGAAAATTGATAACTGAAAATTATCAGAAAAAGTGCAAAAAGTGTGTATGCATTACCAGATTTATTTAACCAGATTTATTTGACAATTTAAAAATTAAGTGGTATACTCAAATTAGTAAGTTAAAAATTCAATATAATATTAATACAATTAAAGAAAGGAGGTACAAGAAAATGCGGAATGACAATGAAAGAGAAGATCATAAAAAAAATAGCACTAGTGGCAACAAATACGATAGAATGGGTGGCCTCAAGGGTTCCGGTAATCCAGAATACGATAAGGACTTAGAAATCCGTCAGGATCAAAGTAACCGAGACAGAGAAGAACAACAAGGAAGAGATGAAGAAGGTTAAGCAGCAAAGGGTGTTTGGTTTTAAACCAAACACCCTTTTTTATTAGCTATAGTAAGGTTTATGCTTTATTTTTTTCAAAAATTGATCAATATTGAAGATTAAATCTTGATAAGATTTTGATTGATTTAAGATATTTTCAAACTGAGGAAGAAATTGTTTTTCTAAATCAGCAAAGGGAGTAGCAAATTCTTGATTATTGAGATGCATATTAAACACAGTATTCATTTGCTGGACAATTTTATTGGTTAATAGAACCGTTGCTATTTCTATACTATCTTTTTTATAAGATAGTTGTTTTTTGGGTTTTCCTTCCCAGATATTCCAAGTATTGATATGAATTAATTCATGAATTAAGAGTGGGATAAGATTATCTTTTTTCAGAGCATGTTTAGGTCTTATACCGACACAAAGTTGATTTTCTGAAACTCTTGCCCAGTTAATAGTTCCCGGAAAGATGTAGATTTCTTTAAAGGGCCACTCAATCCCTGTTGTCTTGGGTATTCCTTTTTTTAACCAATTTCTTTTAAAGTCAGTGGTTTTAAGTTTTTTTAGGACCCTATTGATGTCTTTTTGATATTTTTTCCAAAGACTATCAAAGGCCTCATATATATCCCTGACTATTTTTTTCTGAGATTCAGGCAAGTCTTTATAAAGAGGCATTTTTTTAGGTAAAGAATGGATTGAGTCAAAAATATGCTGAGGAATATCAAATCCAGCTAAGCCATATTTATTCTTATTGTAGTTTTCTACTGCCTGCCAAAAGTGAGCTGAAGCCCTGTATTTACTTTTTGTAATAATAATCCTCATTAATAATTCTAATTTCCTTTATATTAACAGAATTATCTGTTTAAAACAATTATGTGTTTGAACTTATGTATTATGAATTCTATTCTAAAGTACAACATTTTTCTTTTTTATTCAAATTAGAAATTATGGTATACAGTTGGTCTATATATTTTTCATCGAAAGGTTTTTGTTGTTTAACATAAGAATCAGTTATTGATAAAAGCTGTCTATTGTATTTTACTGGTAGTTTTAAATGCAAAGTTTCTTTTTGGGATGTATTAATTTTTAGAAATTTATTAGCTAAAATACCTTTTGGAAAAAGACTGATGGCAGTCATTTCTTTTATTAAAGAGATGGTTTTCCAGTCTTCTGGAAATTTCTTTTGGACTAATGATAGAAAATATTCTTTATCAAAACAAAGATGAATTACTTCATGCCAAATGATGCCAATCATATAATCTATTAATGCAAGAGGTTGACGGGAAACTTCAATACTGATGCTTTTTTCATCAATATTAGCTCCTCCACCTCGTTGATCTATAGAAGAAAATAGAAGATAAACATTAATTATTTTTTTGGTTTTGTTGTGGGTATTGTAAAGCAATCTTAATATCTTTGTTATTTTTTTAGACAATAATTCGTTATTTCTTTTTTTTAAATTTTCTTGCCAAATTTTTAAAGAAGGATAGTCTTGTTTGTATAATATTTGAAACCTATCATTTAGCATTAGAAAAGTTTTTTCGATCGCTTTATAATCTTGAGATGAAAGATTTTTCTTTATATTTTTCCATGGGTCCTTTTTAGTAAAAAAAGATTGTTCAAAAAAAGTCTTTCCTGATGGAAAACGGGAACGAACCTTTTTAAAAGTTTCTAAAGCTCTTTTTTCTTCTGGCGATAATTTTCCTAGTTCTTTTTCCCACAAGAGATTATAATTTTGCCGGCAAGAAAAATGCCAATTAGATAGATTTTGAACAAAGAAAGCAAAATTTCCCCATTTACTGATAATAAATTTGAATTTCATAATATTTGATTGATTATATCAGATTTTAATAACATCTTGTAGATTAATAAATATTTTAGATTATCAGAAAAGGGCAAAAAGTGTGTGGACATTACTGAATTCTCTTGACAATTTAAAAATTAAATAAGATAATTATATTAGAAATTTGAGAACCATAAAAAGAGAGGTGATTGAAATGGGATTAAAGAACTCCAAAGATCTACCCGTTGGTCATCTAAACGAAAAAGGTGAATTCGAAGGCACAAGATTAGTTGGGAAAGAAAGCAAAGATCATATTCATTCTGATGGTGAAGAGGGCACGGATATTTATGCTCAACGAGAAGTAGTAAAAGATGGCAGGGTGGTGCATAAAGAAGTAGCAAAAGATTGGGGTAAGGTTCATACTTATGATGACGAAGAATAATTTCAACGAGGGTAGATTAAAGAGGGCTTCTTGCCCTCTTTGTTATTTAAGTTTATAATCTATATTATTTATGTTATGGCTTCGTTTTATCAATTAGTTTTTAAAAAACCAAAGACCTATTTTATTAAATTACCCCAGAAGGAGGACAATTTTTATTTTGATATTATCTGGCCTTTAGGATTTGTTTATTCTAGAAATTTCAAAGAATTTTCTTATAAACACTTGATGGAGCACCTTATATCTACTTTGGTCAAAGAGAAGATTTCTTCCAAAGATATTTTTAAAGGATTTGTTTCTGATGAGGATATTCATTTCTCTTGCGTGTTAAATAAGGAAAATATTAATTTATTGCCTTCAATTTTAAAAGCGATATTTTCTAGTTCTTTATCAGATTTTCAGAAATATTTTGATCGGGAAAAAAAATTGGTTGAAGATGAAGAAATAAAAAAACAAAATGATTTTTATAGCCGGATTAAAGACATTGCGATAAAGGCGGTTTTAGATAAAAAATGTCTTTATTATAAATGTTTTTTAAATAAACCTCTGTCTTATAAATTTGGGGCAAAAGAATTATTTAATTATTACCAAAAATTTATTATCAATGAACCAATATTTTTTATTGGTGGTAATCAGCTGCCAAAATATTTTGTTAACATTTTAACAGATTTTTATCGGTTAAAAACATTTATTAGCCATGATGCTTTAAATAGAGTATTACCTTGTAAAATCAAATCAGGATTAAGAAAAACTATAAGGTTAAAAAAAGAATATCAATTTAAAGGCGCTTGTGTTTTTATCATTTTAGAGGCGCCGGCAAATTTTCAAGAAAGAGTAGCTTTTAATTTTCTTTCTGATATTTTATTTCATAGCCAAAATAAGACTGATCTAAATTTTTATGAATTTCTTTTTAAGAGAGGATTTTATAATATCCGAAGAGATTTTGTAAATTATAAAAGTTTTAGTTTGCTTTTGATATCAATAAATACCAATGAAAAGAGAATAAAAGAGCTGATTCTTGCTTTGAAGGAATTTTTCGAACAACTATCAAAAAACAAAATTAATAATCAAATTGTCTTAACAATAAAAAAGTTATTTCTTGATTACTATAAAAATGACTTTTCTACTAACCAGCGATATGAAATTTTAATTGGCCATTTACTTAATTACCGAAAATATCGAGATATCATTCCTGTTATTCAAAAATTAAACTCTGATAATTTACAAAAATTAACTCAAGATTATTTATCATTTCAAAAATTGAATATAATAGTAGAAAGATGAGAGGGATTATAAAGAGCAAGAAATAGAAATGCAATATTAAAAGCAAGTGGAAGTGGTTGGAACCCAGATAGTATGCCCAACATTGATTTTTACCAACTTTCAGCTGCTCTTTTTTATTCTTACAATGTTGTACTTCAGAGTAAAATGCACCCTGCTTTATTTGACAAATCACTAATTTGTGCTATTCTTAAAATAGCTTTTTAAAAAAGGAGGCGAAGAAGATGACTGATAAACCCGGTCCACATCCAGGGCCAAAAGGTCCGGGCAAACCACCAAAACCTACGCCACCTGCACCTAAACCAAAATAAGTAATCTAGCCAAAGGGGTAAGATAAATGCTTACCCCGCCCTTTTTTAATTAAATTAAATTTAATTAAAACAAAATAAAAATTATTAATGGCTACCCAAAAAAATTTTCTATATTATCCTTTTCTTAAAAAAGAATTAAACTATTCTCTTATTGAAGTTTTTATTCCTGTAGGTAGTGCTTATGAGGAAAAAGAAATTGCTGGTATTTCTCATTTATTAGAGCATTTAGTTGGTTTAAGAATAAAAAATCTTAGTAGCGAATTTACTAAACTTGGGGTTTATGTTAATGCTAATACTGAATATTATTTTACTCGATTTTATTTTTCCGTTTTAAATGCTAATGTTAAAAAAACTCTTAATCTTTTAGAGAAATTATTTTTTGAGGCTGATTTTAGTCAAGAAGATTTAGAAAAAGAAAAAAAGTTAATCAAGGAAGAAATGTTTTTAAAAAATAGAGAAGATTTATCTTATGAAAAATTTTTTGCCTCAATTTTTAAAAACACTAATTTAGCTAATCCGATTATTGGTTATCCCTCAACTATTCAAAATATTTCCTTGTCTTTATTAAAAAATTGGTATAAAAAGTTTTACACTAAGCCCATTTTAATATCCTGGGGAACGGAAAAATTTAACTTTTCTTTCAAAGGGAAAATTGATCTTCGTCCTCCCAGAATTAAAATGACTTCTCAGTCCTTTATTAAAATAATTAAAGACGACAAAGAGAGTAAAAATATCCTCTTAAAGGCTTTAATCCTTGAAAACAATTATGATTGGAAAAAGAGAGTTCTTCTTGAACTTTTTGCTGCTATTTTATCTTCTACAGAAATTTCTTTACTTTACCAAAACATTATTAATCCCGGTTTATCTTATCGTTGTTATTCTTATTGTTATCATTACAATGGCCTTAGCTTATTATTGATTTATGGAGAATCAAAGCAAATAAAGAAAGTTGATGAAATATTAGAAAATATTCTTTTAAATTTTAATCAGTTGATTACTCCAGAATTATTTCATCTCATTAAAAGTTATTATCTTAATCAATATCTTTTAGAAGAAGCAAATGGTGAAATAATTTATTACCTCGGCCGAGAATATTGTACTTTTGGTTGTCCTTTTTCTTTTAAAGATGTTTTATCTTTTGCTGAAAAAATTCGGTATCAAGATTTTATGGAATTTATTCAACTTATATTAAATAAAGGAATTTATAAGTTGATGTTTATTTAACATAATATTCTAAAATCAAACTTACATTTTTTGGCTTTTGGAAAATTGCAAGAAGTATGTACCTATTATCAGATTTATTTGACATATTTAATTTTTTATGGCATATTAATAATTAGTAATTTGAAAAACAAAATATTATATAGAGGTGATTAGAGTGAAAAAGAAGATTTTATTAGTAGGTATTGTTTTACTCATGATATTAGTAGGATTTAATAGTGCGTCATCTAAGGCATTTAAATTTGGAGATTGGAGTAAGTGGGAAGAAACTCTTCCTCCATGGGATGATGATAGTTGGCGTTTAAAAGGAGAAAAAGACACGGGTGTTTCTACGATAATTGATATTAATAGCATTCCTATTTATGTAAGTACCCGGTGTAGATATTTCAATAAACAAGATGATAGTGCTATTGTTCTTTTACTCTCAAAGTACATTGCCCCTAATGAGGTAACGGAAAAGGATGTTTTTCAAATAGGAGAAAATTATTTTCTTATACCGGATTTCGCTATAGCAATTTTCTTTGAGGAGGATAAATTTATTTGTTTTGGTTATGAACAGATAGAAAAAAATTCAGAAAAAACTTTATTTTTTTCTGAGAAATGGAATTTGAAACTTTCTAACAAAGAAAAAGTGATATTTGATAAAAAAACAGAATTTTACAAAAGAGTTATTGATTGGTTAGAAGATTTAATCAGCGAGAAAGACTCAGATTTAAAAACCATTGTAGAAAAAACATTTCCAAAAGAAAAATACGATGCATTACTACCTCAATTAATTTATGACAAAAGGGGCTATGGATTTGTTCCGAGAAAAAAAGTAGAAGAGTGGACAATAAAGTAAATTTACGCTTTACAGGGTAGAAAAATAATTCTACCCTGTTTTTATTTTGGCTCTTGACATATTTTTTTATTGAAGTAAAATATTAGTAAGGTTTAAATAATATTTAAAATTATGGATAATAATAAAAATCAGAAAATTATTACTATTGTTAGTTTTTTATTCATTGTATTAGTTATTATTTTAGTAATTTGGGAATATCAAAAACAACAAACATTGCTTGGGGAAGATAAAACAACTCAACAAGACTCAGAATTACTCATTACGAAACTTAAACCTGAATCTTCAAAAGATATAAAAAAACTAGAAGAAATAATGAGTTGGCCATTGTTTAATTTGCCCGTTGATAAAAATTCAGGCATAAGAGAGATTATTTGTACAATAAATCAGACCAATCAATCTTCTTATGTTGGTTCTTTTGATTGTAGTAATTTTTCAGCTGCTAAAACAAAATTAATTCCTAGTAAATATACAGTTATAGCAGTAGTCTTGAACGATCTGCTCTCTAAGTTTAATCCTAATTATTCTTTAGAAGAAGAATATTATTTTTGTAGTATTATTCAGCCATTTTGGTTAGATCCTTTGTTTAT
>Ga0265297_10006766_pt1 | contig 16361 bp, 39 predicted proteins | sample Munlanlwell13791_FD_192502 | JGI IMG/M metagenome (GOLD analysis project Ga0265297, IMG submission 192502) | Leachate microbial communities from a municipal landfill in Southern Ontario, Canada - Leachate well 137-91 | ecosystem: Engineered > Solid waste > Landfill > Unclassified | place... | reverse complement strand
AAAAGGTCGCAGCATTTTGATCCCCCTTAATTTCAATCCTTGCGGAATCCCCTAAGACAGGTGTGCCCTCAATCCCAAATTCTTTGAGAATGTTTAAGGCTACCCGCTGATTTCTTTCATGACAAGAAATTGCAGGCCAATGCGCAGCACACCCATCATCCATGTACCACACGGCTAAAGCTAGCGGTGTAACCATAGGCACGATACTGTCTGGGAACACCTTAGGAACTCTTCCAGGAACTTTGGGCCGGTCATAAAACTTCTTCCACCAAGAGTATAACTCTCTTGCCGAATGCGTTCGAAGTTCCAAGACACCCTGATGTGTTTCTATTTTAGATTTGATGAAAGTCACAGAACAAGTCCAGGAACCAAAAATGGATGCTTTCCACTTCAGATAATCTTGCTGATCAATAGCATGACTTTCAAGAAAACAAGCAGTTTGCCTTCCTACACGTTGTAAATGTCCATCCCCCAACATGGAACCAATCAGCACTGCCTGTAAAGTTCCCTCTAACGGCTCATACATAATTTCAGAACCCCATAGCAATAAGCTACGGTTACTGTACCACTCAAAAATCTTTTCGGGTGTTATATGGGGGCATTAGAAAAATGGTGTGTTGTTTCAGAGGTTTAGGTCAAAACGATGATACATTTTGTTTACACATTCAATATGCCCAAAATGGGATCGGGACTCCAACATAAATATCTTTCAAACGGTTCCCAGGATTCTGACCACGAACTATGTTAGATATCAACACCTATCATGTTCCAGGATACTTGTGCTCATCCCATACATCCTTCTTTTCCCCTCTCTCTATGTCCTTCCCTCATAGGATACAGTCAAGCCTCCCGGTATCTTCCAAAGCATAGGATACACGATCCTTCCCTCTTCAAGATACCGACATAGGATACCTGACCCCCTCTCACATATCACAACCATGCTTTTATCTTCGCACATCTACTGATAGTTGTGTTACATACCCATGAGGATACCTGCATAGGTCAGGCCCTTCGGGGTTAGCTTGATCCAGGCTGCTACGTTCTTGTATGGGTAGATAACGTTAAGGTCAACCAATCCATCCAAGATGTCAGTGATCATGTCCGGGGACATACCTGTCATTGCTGCTGTTTCCTTTAGGGTATCAGGGTCTAGTCCCCCACCATCACGGGTGGCATTGTTGATTCCGAGGATGAGATTCCTGATGAAAGGATATTCCTTCTTTGTAACCAGCATAGTGTCTTATCTCCTTATCTTACATACCCATGAGGATACCTGCAAAGGCTAGACCTTTCTCGGTCAAGCGGATACAGTTCTTCGTGAGACAAACATCATCCAACATAAGAAGGATGACACCAAAATCTTTTAGCAACAGGATAAGGGTTTCATATCTATCGTGTGAAAGACCCGTTAGTGACGCAGCTTCTTCAAGGGTTGCGACACTGACCCAACTCCCAGGTTCTGCATGTGTGGCATTGTTGATACCAAGGATCAGGCATTTAATGTGCGGGAAATCTTCCTTTGTAACCTGCATAGTATCTTATCTCCTTATCTCACGTGGCACAGTAACGACTCATGCCCCAGCTCCCTCTTTCCAAGTATCAACAAGGGACTGTCCGTCTTCCGTCAAGCTGATTTCACCTGAGGGACTGACAGTGATATACTCATATTCCTGCAAGAGGGACAGGGACTTGGCCACGTCGGCTGCCATGTCAAGTTCCTGGGCTTCCACTTGGAGATTGATCAAGGTCAAGGGCTGATGCTTGATATGGGCATAGTCCAGAGCGAACAGGATAGCTTTAGTCACGAGGGTCATGGGGGTTATTCTCCTTATACAGTCATAAGCATGCCGACGAGCATACGTCCTGTTGTCATCATGCTAATTTCAGAAGCATTATCAATAAAGATGCATCCGGCCTTGTGAAGGAGTTCAAGGGATGCAGAAACTTCTTGACTTGTGATACCTAGAACAAAAGCTAAGTCTATGAGGGTGTTCATTTTGACTGCACTTTGTTTCAGGGTGCCGTGATAGATACCAAAAAGGATTGTTTTAGTTCGTGAGTCAAAGTTAACCATTTCAGGTGCTCCTTTTTCTATGCCAACCCAGCCAACAGGATACCTGCGAGGGCCTTACCCGTGGAGGTGAGGTACATAGTATCAAAGCCCCGACCTAGAATCCCCTGGTCTTCAAGGGCATGCATTGTTATGATCCAGTCACCTGGGGCAAGCCCCACCATTTCACAGGCATTGATGACCGCCGTTGGGGTGCAGAGATTGACTCCTCCGGAGGTTGCCGTGAATGTGGCCACGATGATAGCCTTTTCAAACTGAGTGAGCATTGTATCTCCTATCTTCAAGTTGTCATCTGATTGTTTACTTAACCGGGGGAGATCGGATGTTTTTACTATTCATTGTTTATATACTCATCAAATTTTGTTTGTGGTGTTTATCTCAAGCTAACCGTTTTCAGATTTCCGGCGGGGCTCTAGGCATCGTATCTCCTTCTTGACTGTTAATGTGTTTCACTCTATCCATATTGTTGATTGCGGCACTTAAAAATCAAAGTGTTTATGCGCTGTCGCTACGTCCAATGCATAAGAGCCTCCTTCCTCTATCTAATTGATAATGTTGTTTCAATGTGTCATATCAATCTGTCGTAAACTGTGTTTCACTGAGGGAACTTGTTTTCAGTTCTGCTTCATGCTGACCTCCTTTGGCTGATTTTCAAAGAGGGCTGACTGTCAGCCTTCCCGCGGTTGAACAACCCAAAAGTCGATTTGGCTAAACCAAAAAAGATTGGTTTTTGACCCTACTGGGAGTCACGAATCGAATTTTTCGGAAATTTAGGGCATGTAAGTGACTGGGATCATTGAAAGTACCTTTTTGATGATCCGGGATCCTGTAAAATGGGAAAAACGCATTTTCTCGTACCGAGAAGAGATTGGGGTGTTCCTCATATGAGGTATCTTGTGGTTGGTTTAGTGAAAGCGAGTTGTGGGTTGTCCCCTTGTTGACAAGAGGCTTACAAGACCATGAACGCTATTCGGGAACGCATGGTTCAGTTCGGGGCTTCATCGTTGTCGGATCTTGAGGTCTTGGCAATGATGATCGGGGTTGATACTGACGTTGCCCAAGGGGTACTGGATGCTGTGGGGTCCTTGCACGGGCTTCATGGCCGGAGGGTCGCAGAACTGTCTTCACTTCCGAACATGACGGATGCACGGGCTGACAGGCTGTTAGCGGCTGTTGAGCTTGGCAAGCGGTCTATCCGGCGTCCGGACATGGGGGAGCCCCTGGGGACGGGTTCCGCCGTTGCAGAACGGTATCAGCGGCTTGCTACTGAAACGACCGAACAGTTCATGGCCGTTGCAGTGAATGCCCGGCTTCGTGCAACTGGAGAATGGGTTGTGGCCCGGGGTTGGGAGAGTGGAGTCAACCTGACAGTCAAGCAAGTGATGACTTTGCTGGTCAAGGAAAACGTGTCCCGTGTCATTTTCATTCATTGTCATCCTTCGGGGGATCCGACTCCTTCGAACGATGACATCCGGTTTACGGGCAAATTGATTGAAGCTGCCAGAACCTTGGAAATCAAGGTGCTGGATCACATCGTCATTGCAAGTGGGGGGCATGCGAGCCTTCGGGAGAGTTGCCGAGGAGAATTGGAGTTCGGATAAAAGGGTGATTTTGTCAATTTGCAGAGATCGGAAAACGCTAAAATCATGAAGCAATGATTACGAGAGGTTACGGGGGTCAAATTTTGGATTTTCGGGATCTTTGATGTTTCCCTATGGTCAAAAGTGACTCATTTCTGATTGTCAGGTTGGTTTAGGGGAGCCGAGTTCTGGGTTGTTACCCTGTTGAAAGGGTGGGAGATTTCGATGCAGGACGATCGTTGTCGCAGAACATTGGTTCGGGACATTGTGGTCCGGACTCTTGAGCGATATGCAGAAGGGGGTCGGTTGTTTGGGGACGTGGCTTTTGCAACGAGGGTAACTTGTCGGAACTTTTACGATGAGTACATGGTTGAACCTTCGGATCTTGAGGTGCATGTTGCCCTGCGGTCTTTGCAGCGGAAGGGCAAGGTGAAGTGCTGCAAGGAAGGAACGAAGTACTGGTGGTATTGGGTGTTTTAGTCAAACCAACTTTCGGGTTGTGTTCCCGTGGAAGGGTTTTGAAAAAGAAGGGGGACATGAAGATTGCATTTTTGGACTTCATAGGTACGCTGGATGTTCTTGAAGAGGGTTATGCCTGCACCTTCGTAAAGAAGCTTCAGAAGGCCGGGTGGATCGTTTGTTTGTGGACGAGTGCCGATTCCTACGTTATTCAGCGGAAATGTCCTGGTCTTGCTGAGATGGTGGATCGGTTTCGTTCCAAGTATTTCACGGCATCGGATCTGTTCGAAGAGCTTGAAGGGTCGGATACACATCCTGATGATGTGTCAGAAGTCGTGGTTTTGGATGATGAGTTTGACATTGCCACGATGTTTGTTGAGTGCTTGAATCATCTTAAGCCGGGGATGGCACGGCATGTTCCGGCCAAACAGTGGAAGACGTTGGTGACTTGGTAGGGAGGTTCAAGATGAGAGAATGGTCTAAGGAAGAGGTTGAGGATCAGTTGAGCAAGGCTTGTGACAAGGTGGATGACGCCTTTGACCTTGTGAAGGCTGTGGGATGCCTCAGGAAGGGTGATCAGCGTTCGTGGCGACTGGAAGTGTTCACTGACCTGATGAAGGTTGCAAGAGGGCTTGGTGCCTTTGGCAACCCTGAGTACCATTCGGCTGCTGCACGGGGCTACCCAGAAGATTTTGAACGAGGCCGATTGGGAAGAGGCTGATCGGGATTAGGAGGTGATTTGTCCTGGAAACGAAAGGGTTAAACATGCGACAGAAAGTCAAGGATGCAGTGTTGGCGTTGTTTGATTCCGGCGGGGAGGAAGAAGATGTGGAAGGTCTTCAACTAGTTGACATTGCACAGGCTTTGACGGGAATCGTCGGGGGCACCTCAAAGAAAGATATTCAGGCGGCATTACAGAGCCTGAAGCGTGCTGGAATAATGCAATGTAGGAAGACGAGGGTTTGTGGAGCGTGTAATCAGATGTCCAAGGAAGAGACTTGGTACCTTTGGTACAAGGTGTAAGCATGCCTAAGAACGAAATTACGGAACAGGAACTAGCCCGGTTGCGGGAAAGTAATCGGTATCTATCGGAAAAGTACGACACCTTGAAACAGGTGCTTCGGGATGTGGGGCTGATTCACGACAATGAGGAAGAAGCGTTTATTCGGCAGTTGGCAAAGGATGCTAGAAGGGGGGTGCTAAGGATGTTCTACAAGAGTGAAAATGACCAGAAGGGGAATGGAATCCCGATGACGGATGCCGAGATGATTGCCTTGATTGAGGGATATGACCAGGGGGAGGACTCTCCTCTAGCTCAGGTTCTGGAACGGAATATGGATCAGGTCTTTATTCACAAGGGTTGGGGTTATTGCTATGACGAGTTTAGCCGAACTGGGATCGGAGTGTTTGAGGTTGTCATGTTGAAGGGGGATTAGCCATGCTGTTTGAAGACTTGATTAAGGCTTACGTGGCGTTGCTGGACGAATACCTTAGTGCCCGTCAGCGTCTCATCTGGGAGTCATCTACAGGCATCTTTGAGGATAGCCTTGACCTCGCAGCAAAGGTACGAGAGCTTTTGGATTGCAACGTCTCGATTAAATACATGCCTACGAAGGAAGAGATGCCGAACTATCATGGCTTGCTTGCATACTTGGCCGGGGTTGCCATGGGTGACGAATCGTTCTAAGAACCCCCTGTAATTACGGGAACTTGTGTGGTTGTGTTTAGTTGGTGGTTTAGTCAAACCGACTTGTGGGTTGTTGTACCGTGGGGCAAAGGGCCACACACTTGAAATGGGTGATTGGGATGAGAGCTATCGTTTTTGAACATCAGATGGGCCAGAAAACGGTACAGAGTTCTAATCTTCAGTTGTCTTGGTGTGGTTACAGGATTTCTGTGGCCATGGACAACAGTTGCGGGGCATTTAGTACGTGCAGTCGTTGTGATGTGCGAGTTTTTCAGGCTGCCGTAGACGTTACGGATCAGTTCTTTCCTTGCACGGAACCTGAAACGGTTGTCTTTTGTGATGAAACCGTACTTTTCGATCTGATGGCACGGATCAAGGCTGAATCCAAGTAGTGGGGGTCAAGATGGAAATGTCGGAAGAGTTGAAGGAACTGGCAAGGGCGTATCTGAAAGGCATTCGGGAAAATGCAGTGGATATGAGGGCTGAACGAAAGGCACTCCTGGAGGCCATGGATGCCGCCCAACCTTTCTCTTGTCCTGTTCTGGTCCTTGACGGAAAGGCCATTGTTAGGGTGGGGGACCTTCATGGCCTGGGCTATCACTTGGAAGTGAAGAACGCCTTGATTGGTTGACCAAAATCCCAGGTTGTGCAAATGTCGTTTGAGGAGATAGTAACGTGCCTTCCAAGCTTTCAGATTCCAAAACGCGATTGATCCGAAGACTTTGTGAAGAGTCTGTAGACTATCAGCACCGGCTTGGGGCCATCCTGTTGAAAGGCGGGGCTGTCATTTCCATTGGAATTAATCATACAGGAAGCTCCAAAATCCTTCGCAAATACCAACATCTTCGCCCTCAGACGTTGGGTATTCATGCTGAAGTGAGTGCCATCCTTGGTATCACCAAGGCAGAGGCATCCAAATGTGTCCTCATTGTCGGTAGGGTCAATTCTAAGGGCATCTTTGGGCTTGCCAAGCCTTGTCCCATGTGTCAGGAGATCCTTCGTGAAATGGGCGTTAGGAAGGTCTATTACACGACGGGAGAGTATGAAGAAGGGGTGCCTTTGATTGAGCAACTTGATTGAGGTTTGAGAAGCATGGAAAACACGAAGGGACTTATTCCAGGATTATATCAGATTTACTGGAAAAGTGGGCACTCTTCCTTAGCTGCTATTGGAATGACAGCGTCAGGGAAACAGTGGATTGCTGCCACGAATTGGCTTGCACCAAGTGAACTCACATCATTAATTCTTAGTGATATTGAGCGTGCTGTACCTGTTGGACCCTATGTAATAGCTTAAGGGGAAATCCGATGGGTACATTTCGGTACAGCGTGAACACGGTTAAGGACGACATGCTTCTTGCCACCCGCCGTTTCCAAACGGAGGATGCCGCAATTGCTTATGCCGTAACTAAGAATCTTCCCCTTCGGGACTTTCATGACTACCGTTTCCCGATGAGGGAAATTTGGTTCCGATCTGGGATCCATTCTGAAGGAGCCAAGAGAATCGTGTCCGTTACGTTTGGTTCTAGCCCTAAAGCAATCGATATTCAGGCTGATGTTTTCCCCACCGTTGTTACCGTGACTCACCACTCCGTGTGGTAATTCTCTCCCCTGCATTCTGGTTTAGTCAAGCCAACTTGTGGGTTGTAGTACCGTGGGAAGGTTGACAAGGTGTTCAAGATGAATTTGAAGAAAATCAAGATGCTCCCTCTTCCGTATTACGTTCAGTATACGGTAGAGGAAAATGAAGTAGCCGACAGCCATTGGGTCGTGGCAAGCCCCCGAGTTGGACGAGACGGTTGGTATTATGACAGATTCTCCAAGAAGTCTTGGTTCGAGTTCAACGATGTGACCTATGTTGAACCCAACCCTGAAATGTTCCTGTTCGATTTGAACGTGGTTTTCGATACCCGATGTTTTACGGAACGTGAAGCCCAGGCCGTCACGTTCCTGAAGGGGCGGGGTCAGTTGAAGGGTTCGGATCCCATTTGTGTTGCCCTGTACAATTTTCAGTATCGTTGTGACTTGAAAGAAATTGGGCGTGAAGTCCATCGTTCGTTCAAACATCTTGCTGACGAAGAGTGATTCGGAGGATTTACAATGGCTTCTAAGGGAATCGTGTTCAACAATGGTACAGGGCGTTACGAGACCGATTACGGTTCGATGATCCCCTAGGGTGAAAAGGGACTAACTTTGTGGTTTAGCCAACCTGAGTTGTGGGTTGTTTGATCGTGAGAAGGTTGACAACAAGGTGATTAAGATGAAATTCAAGGTTGGCGAGAAGGTTCTGGTTTTTGGGATGCAGTGGGTACCGGACAAGTACGATTTTGAAATGCGATGGGTGGACGGGGTTGTAACTTCGGTTACGGATACTCATGTCGTTGCTGAAAGCCTGGAAACGGAAGACAACCCGTCGTTTTCCGTGATTGAACCTTTTGAACCCAAAAACCCTATGAAATCCAGCATTAAATTTTCGTGAGACAAAGGGTGTTTCATTCCTTGCAGGAGAGGAGAAATGTATGCTGTCTAAGGGGATCGTGTTCAACAATGGTACGGGACGTTACGAAACGGATTACGGTTGGTTTCAGTTCAACTTCACGACCGGTGAAGTCCTGGTCGAGGCCCCCGGTGCCAACGAATGGTTTGATGCCGATCGTGCCATGGGGACTGCCCAGATGTTCATGCGGTACAGCCCGACGCCGGGTATGGCTTTGGCCCTTGCGATTCACGGTCAGTACGCTGCTTGGAAGGGGGCTCGTAGCCTGATGAAGGTTTGGCAAAGGCAAGTTGTGGGTTGTGTTACCGTGGCAAGATTGACAACAGGGTGTGAACATGAAGACTCTTACCAAACAACAGATTTTGGACCTTCAGCGGTTCGTGGACCTGGATCAGGAGATGGATCGTCTTTTCGAGTCTGATACCAGGGATGTAAAGAAGATAGATGAATTTCTGGCTTTGAAAGGCAAGATCTATAATTCCATCCCCAGAGGGTTTTACAAAGTGGGTGCCCGAGTGGTTCATGTCACGAACCATCTCGTTTACGTTGATTGAGGTGACTGCAATGAACCGAATCATTGAACAGCACATTGGAAAGGTTGTAAATGGTTGGAACGTGTCTTTGACGCTCACCCCTGCTGTCTCCTCTCTTGAGGAAGCCGAATTTCGGGCTCAGGCTTTTGAAACGTTGTTCTATATTGGTTTGAATACATTCATTGCTCAATACACAGGATTCAAAACTTTGGGGGATTTGGCACATGCGGAGGGGGGTTATTGTCCCACAATGCATGTGGAGGATAACCCCCTGTTCAGGATCCTTGCTGACGTGTACGATGATTATCAGAAATGCCGTGGAGACCCCCGTCGTGCTTACCGGACTTAGGAGGAAATTGACATGCTGACTGAAGCCCAGAAGGAACTTGCCAAGCGAGTTTGGGAGAGGATGCGGGACATTCAGGTTAACTTTCTAGCTGAAACGGATAGCCCCAAAACAAAGCTTCTCATGCAAGAAGTCGGTAGGGTTTTCTTGAATGGTTCCACTATTGTTCCGATTTGCAAAACTGAAGCCCTGGTCATGGGTTACTATGATCGGGACTACGGGATCTGTTGTTGGGTGTCTGATCTGTCTGAAGAACTGGATGTGGGGATCTAGGATAGGAGAATCCAGAATGCTTAAATTTACATCTAAGCCCTGTGAGGACAAGGATCCCATTGGTTCTCTTCTCAAGATGCTGGAAAAGGAAGTCCTGGATCCCAAGTTTGAGGACTTCGGAAATTTCGTATATGTCATCACTCCTGAATTGCTTTACCGAAAAACGGGGGAGGATGATCATCTGATTGGATTGACTAGATTCTTTGGTAACTTCTTGACCTATTCCCATGTTTTCTGTTTCACAACAGATGAGCCTGACATTATTGAGTCAGTAACGGCTGCAATCCAGGCAAACAAGATGAAGCCTGAATACATTGCGGCATTGGACGCCTTGAGAAAGGATCAGCTTGAAAAGAGTTGGTTGAAATATTCACGGAAAGAGTAAATGGACACTGATGAGATGACGGATGTTGAATTGCTTTCAGAAAGCGATAGGCTTGCAGCACTTGCTGAATCCAGACGAGACAAAGGGGACCCTGGATTTCACTGGTTACATCCTGCTCTGGAATCTTGGCTGAGTTCTGATGAAGCCAATGCTTTTATGAATGTCAATCAAGAAATCCATCGAAGGTTGGTTGCTGGGGCTGCGGATAGGGTCAAAGCCCGAAGGACAGCCCGATTGACTTTCTTGGTTTAGTGAAAGCAAGTTCCGGGTTGTTTACCCGTCGCGAGGTTGACAAGGAGATCAAGATGAACGAAGCAATTAAAGTTCTTGAAACGGCCGTGGCAAAGATTCATGGGATCGCGGACGCAGCCCCCATGGACAAGGTCACGATCATGGCGGAACTGATAGCAGCCGTCCGGGATCTTTCTGAAGCCGGAATGAATCTGCCTGACATTGCCAGTCAGGCCCGCCCGGAAAATCGTCGGGCTATGAATGCCTTTTATGACACCTTTACGGTGTTGAAGAATTTTCTGCCAAAAAGCGGGAGGATTTCTAAAATGAAGGAAATGGGAAAGTCGTTGTATCGTTATCATGTTGGGTGCGGATACGAAAAGTTGCTGTATTTTGTAGGTTGTGGATATGAGGCTGGAAGTGACGTAGTCGAATGTCACGACTATGGGTACGTTGTATGTCGGGAACCCCGTGAGGGGGATGACCCTAAGCGAATCAGCAAGGTCACGAAATCCGAATTTGATGAAGTTACGGGATGGAGGAACTACATCGTTCTGCGTCCGGGCATGACCTGGAATGGCCAGGAGGTTTGACCCCATGAAGGAAATTGGGTTGTGGCGCAAGAACCGAATCACGGGCTATTGGGTGTGTCAGCGAACCTGCCTTCCTGAAACCGCTCAGGAATGGTTGACAATTTTCCAGAAGGATGAACCGGACGAAATGTTCGTTCTATCTTACCGCAAGCCCAAGGTTTAGTCAAAGCAAGTTTTGGGTTGTCCTATCGTAAGGGTTTTGGGAGGTTGATTTCCATGAGTGACAACGATAAAGCTGAAAGCAAGGTTCTTGTTCTTCGAACCTGTGATAAAGACTTGCGTTCCTATAACGATTTCACATGGCCTGCAAGCGGCCATGTAGAATGCCCTGATTGGTCCCCAACGCCCACGTACGGCAACGGACTGCACGGTCTATTGTGGGGCACAGGAGATGGTGCCCTCCTGGACTGGTCCTCAGATGCAAAGTGGTTGGTGGTTGAGGTTCTTGAAGACACGATCGTAAAGATCGGAGAAGGGAAGGTCAAGTTCCCGAAAGGGAACGTGATTTTCTGTGGATCCCAGCTTGAAGCAACCAAGATGATCTATGACCGTGCCCCTGCCCTGTTCTACGGCATGGGCATTGTCGGGTTTCATCTAGATGTTGGACACGGGCAGACCGCCATTGCCGGTGACTATGGCCATGCAACTGCCGGGTACAAGGGCACTGCAACTGCCGGTAACTATGGCGTTGCAACTGCCGGTGACAGTGGCACTGCAACTGCCGGTGCCGAAGGCACTGCAACTGCCGGTGACTATGGCCATGCAACTGCCGGTGACAGTGGCACTGCAACTGCCGGAGACTATGGCACTGCAACTGCCGGTGCCGAAGGCACGATTTCGATTAAATGGTGGGACTCGAATGCCGAGCGTTACCGCTTGGCAACAGGTTATATTGGGGAAAATGGTTTGGAAGCTAACGTTCCTTACAAGATCGAAGAGAACGGGAAATTCATTAAGGTGGTTTAGCCAAAGCAAGTGTAGAAAAAGGTTTTCAAATGATTCGATTTTACGTGCAAATTCTGGTTAGTGCCGTAACGAAGAAAGCTGTTAAGTTGGTTTTGGAAGTTGCAGCCCTACACCAACTTCCGGTGACACTAATCCAGGCACAGAGTGTGTGTACTACAGGGACTAGGGTGGATGCAGCCCCTTTGGATTGGCCTGAGGAGGCGGTGACAGAACTGAATGGAAAAATCAACCGTCTTGGCTGTGCCACTGTTGAGCGCCTGAAGTCCCGCAAGCCCAAGGTTTAGTCAAAGCGAGTTCCGGGTTGTCCTACCGTGACAATGGGAGAACCTGACATGCAATTCGAATCCCCGAATGTGAGTTTTGAACTTGACGGACTCCGGTTCGATCTTCAGAAGGCCGGGTTCGGATATCGTCTTGCTTGCACCAAGACGAAGGATGGTTGCAAAGCCCTAAATGAACCTGCGTCGGGTGTTACCGTTTCCCGTGTTCTGTGCCGGGGCGAATACCGGTTCCGTGTCCAGTATGTGAATCCCGATGGGAAGAAGGGAACGGTTTACAAGAACACACATAGTGCCGTTGTTGAAATGGTCGCGAGCCGTTGGCACAATTTCAAGCTGTATGGAGATTGCAAGTGATTACAAGCAATTCGAATCGTTGGGTGGCTTGCAATTTTCCCAATGCAGACCATTCGGATCTTGTGAGTCATGGCCCGATGGAAACTTTCGAACAGGCCATGGAGAGGGCTGAGAACGAAAAGTGGCCTTGCGTTCGATGGGTTGATTACGATGGTTACCTGTATGCTGAAGAATACCTACATGCTGAAGAATACAACGATTCGGAGGAGTGGTAGAAGATGATCACAAGCATTCGTGAGCTTCGTCGAATGTTCTGGGCAGAGAACCCGAATCTACCCAAGCGGAAGATCATTGATTATTCAGGCAAGGGAAAGATGCACCAAACGGATACCCGATGTGCTTGGGCTGATTGGATTGATTTCATGCAGAAAGACGGTCAGATCTCGGAAGACATGGCCAACCGTGCAACCCTCTGAAAATTCTGTTGGTTGTAAAAAAATAAACCCCCCTCATCAATGGTTTAGTCAAAGCAAGTTTCGGGTTGTTTACCCGTGGCGGCCGAAAGGCACTTGTGAAAAACACGAGGAGACGAAGATGCTTACTGAAAAGCAGAAGGAACTGGTGCAGAGGGTCAAGGACATGCTGGACAAGCAGTGCGAGACAGTGTTGTACGAAAAGGACGACGGAACCTTTGGTGAACGATATGCCGTGACCCTTGAGGAACATGATCTTATGCGTGAAGTCCACAAGGCTTTCGACATGGGAACTGTTTTCATTCCGCTGAATTCTTGGTGTGGCCTGATCATGAATATCGATTCCAAGTTCGGGACTTCGTGCAAGCGTGTCCCCTGCATCTCCAAGGAGTAGAAACCATGCTAAACGAAACGCAGAAGGATTTGGTTAGGAAAGTGCTGTTCATGATGGAACAAACGGGAAATGCCGAACTGTTCGAGAGTGGCATCAGTGGGGAAACTTACGAAGGGGTTGTAACCCCAGAAGAAACGGCTTTGATGAAGGAAGTTCATGTCGCTTTTGACTTGAAGGGAACCGTTTTCGTGCCTGTAGATTATCTTACTGGCTTGGTCATGAATTTGCAGTACCCCACGTATGGAACCGCTTGCAAGAGAATTCCGATTTACAAGGAGTAGAATTCCATGCGTACCTACGTCAGTTTTGAATTCATAGCAACTCTCTGAAAATCCTGTTGATTTCATTGGTTGTCTAAAGTAAATCATCCTCATCATGGTTTAGCAAAAGCGAGTTCCGGGTTGTCTCCCCGTGGGAAGATTGACAAATCAGCAGGAGACGAAATGAATTACGGCATCATCGCAAATTGCAATTATGAATCGAGTGATGATCTCCACTACGTGCATGAAGCTCGGCTTGCTGTCGAATCAGGCCAGATGGACGATCAGAATTTGTGCGAAGCACTCGACGATTTGGAGAAAGCATTAACGGAGGAACTTGATGATAACGGTGAGTATCGTCATGGTGTCACTTCTCAGGAAATCATTGACGACGCCGAAGGCGTGGTTCACGCAACTTTCGTAGCGGCAACGGAATTGACCGAGATTGAAACAGAATTTGATAATACGGTCGATCAGTGGACTGGCTGTGATTGGACTACTGACCACGGCACGACGGGATTGGATCTTGACGGGGTCTCCGTAGACATGGCCAAGGAACGTGCCGCTGATGAAGAACTGTCGGACGAAGAACGTGAGGATTGGGTGTCCGCAGCCGAATGGCTTCAGGAAGTCATGGAGGCTGCTGAAGGTGCCCATGACATGGCGGAATCCGCCGTTGAGTATGCTAAAGTCGGTGATTGGCACCGGGCAGAACACGACATCGATGAAGCATGCAGTATTGAAGAAGTGTACGGTGACTGTCCGACATACAGGAGGCTTCGTGTCCTGATCAAAAATGCAACAGGACATTGAATCTTTTGTTTCCCAAGGAGTAGACCGCCATGCGAACTTACGTCAGCTTTGAATACAAGATCAAGGACCCCAACGCTCTTGTTCCGGATCGTTGTTTGGGCTTCGCCGCAACCGTCATGGCCAAGGCTGAAGCCCATATCTGGGAAGGGGGTTACACAAGCCCTGAGACAGCCACGAATAAGGCTTGGCGGGCGATCACGCATGCTTACAGGGAATTGCCTGTGCGGTCTCTGTTGCAGGTTTTCGATTACGGCAGTATCTATCCCAAGTATGAAACCCGTTAAAGGTTGGAGGAAATCACAATGGAAGTTCGTTACACAGATCCTATCCGGACACACTTGATTCTTGACGATGTCCCGGAAGAGGAAGACGGATTCAACATCGTCAGTGTCACAGTGTGGTGTTGGCATAATCAAGCCAAAATTGGTGTGACTTTCCGATTCCGCGATGATGGGGGTGGAGATCCGAGCATCTGTGAATTGCACACGATGGCCCGAAGAGCCTGGGACAAGATGTCCTCTATGATTGCTTCTGGTGCCTGGGATGGGGTGTCCCCAATCCGGATCGATATCTAGTCAGGAAGAAATCCCTAATATATCTGCAAGAGGGTCATTTGTCAGGATTTCAGCAAGTGCCTCAAAACTCTTCAATTCCTTTTGAACTGTCCCCCAATAACGGCACCGTGTCAACACTTTCTTGATCTCTTGAATGACACGTTTAAGATACTTGGTGAAAAGTTGACTCATTGTTTCCCCAGGACTGTAAGAAACATCTAAGAATTCAGCACAAGCTTTCAGATCTCGTTTTGGAGGGCGTCCCATTCGTTTCTTGCCTTCAGATTGTGGAACCTCGTTTATGAAATCCCATTTGGCTTCGAATTTTCGGATGAGATTGGCAGCCACCTCAGCTATTTGTTTGATGTGGTTTTCTGGCACGGCTGAACATTCTAAGTCTTTCTGATAGGGCACCAATTTGGCTTTCACTCTCCTCAAAAGCCATTTCTCAGCGTTTCCCTTATACTTGGAGACAGCTTGTTGAGTGGCGTCACCCATAAGCCCGATAAGGCTTTGTCCAATTTTTGCCACCACTTTCTTGACTGCTGCTGCTTTCCGGGCATACCTTTCAGAAGTGCTGATGACCAAAAATCGTTTTTTCGTACCTTTCGTATTCATAACTATCTCTCATCCAAGTCCTACATAAACAAACCAAATAAGCTATCTACCGAGTTCATTTTAGCCGGTTGTAAATAATTGATTTCACATACATTTCATACAGTTCTGCACAAGTCGTTTCAGGACTCGTCATGGTCACCCCAAGAAAATCAGCAAGGCCCTGAACAGAGCATTTAACAGGACGCCCCATTTTTGGTTTTACGGATTGTACTTCAAACATCTTTGCAACTTTCGAGATTTGAATCTGGGCCAAAGCTTCTACCTTTCCCGATCTGGAATCAGTTCCGTGGGATCTGCTAGAAGTTCATCCGTTGTTTTCTGCAATCCCAGCATCTCACAAGTCCTACGATCCAACCACGTTTTAGGATCTTGTGGACTCTTGGCCACTGCCTGTTGAGAAGCATTCCCTAGTTCTCCAACCAATGACTGACCAACTTGAACTTGCATAAATCACCTCACTTGACAAAATCGTCAAGTTACTGTACCGTTGAATTTAAAGTGCGTTGTGAAATGTTTTCGTGGTTTAGTCAAGCTAACTTTTGGGTTAGGAGGCCAGAAGGAGATTTGAACATGGCGTCTCATTACGGTGCCAATGATGGGGTAGAACATGACTACTAGACGACTTCTCGCTATCGTCATGGTGGTGTTGGCACTTTTCATTTTCGTCTGTATCAAGGCTTGCGAACAATCTCGTGCTAGAGAGCAAGCTTGTCTGAATACAGTCACTTGTCCAATTTCGATCCTTCGTCCAGAACCTCACAAGATGGTGCCTTGGGAATGTGCCTGTACCGATGGTACTTTTATTCCTGTCCCGCCCCACTAGAAGGTTTAGTCAAACCAACTTTTGGGTGGTTTAACCGGGAAGAGGAGTTCATGACATGATCACCGAAGCGGATTTGGAAAGCAAAGGATACCGGAAGTACTTGGATCGTTCGTACCCGGACATGCCCCGAAACCTGTGGCAGAAAGCGGTGCGAGAAGGCAATACCATCCGGTACTACATCAATGTGTACTTGTGGGATTGGTCCAAGCTTACGAGCAGGGCCTGTACAGA
>Ga0265297_10006765_pt1 | contig 16364 bp, 15 predicted proteins | sample Munlanlwell13791_FD_192502 | JGI IMG/M metagenome (GOLD analysis project Ga0265297, IMG submission 192502) | Leachate microbial communities from a municipal landfill in Southern Ontario, Canada - Leachate well 137-91 | ecosystem: Engineered > Solid waste > Landfill > Unclassified | place... | reverse complement strand
AAGCGAATGTTTGAAGCCGTCTGCAGCAAATGCGGCAATAAGTGTGAAGTCCCTTTCCGGCCAACCGGTGATAAGCCGGTCTACTGCAGCAACTGTTTTGGTAAAAGTGGCAGTTCTTCCGGTAAAGCCCCGGAACAAACCAGGCAACAGTTTGAAATCTTAAACGCCAAACTGGATAAAATTTTGCAAGCTTTAAGCCCGGCCGCTTCTTTTTCAGCTTCCAAAGAAGCAAAGAAAGTCTTGCTAAAAAAAGAGAGCAAAAAAAGCAAACCGGCGGCTAAGAAATTGAAGACTAAAAAAAGAAAATAATCAGGACAATAATATGGAAAAGATAAAGGCGGCCAAGGTAAAATTAACCGGGGTAAGGAAGTTTGTAACCGGCGAGTCCAGATATTGCCAGAATTGCGGCAAAGAATCTTATGAGTTGTTTGAAATTATTCAAGAAGGTAAAGTAAAAAATAAATTACAATATTGCAAAAAATGCTTTAACAGTTTCAACGATAAATAAACCCCCGTTATAAATTTTCTAACGGGACAAATCCCATAATTTAAAACCATTCATCTTCTGCCGGCCCCAAGCCGGCTTTTGGTTTGACAAGTTTTGCCAGATGTAATACTATAAACTTGTAAATTAAATATAGTAATCAACAAGCGCTTCTCAGGCGCTTTTTGTGTTATTAATATGATTTCCCAATATATAAAAGGAAAAACCTATGTTTTTATTGATGTCGAGAATGTTTTTTACGCTCAGCGGACATTGGGTTGGAAAATTTCATATGAAAAATTAATGAATTATTTCCAAGAAGAATGTGGGCATGAAGTTAGGTGTTTTATCTACAGTGGAAAAGATGAAAATAATATCAGGCAATTAAAATTTCTTGATATGCTTGATATTAATGGTTACATTGTTAGGACTAAAACGATTAAAAAAATAAAGTCACCTGATGGCGGTTGTCACTGGAAGAATAATCTTGATATTGAAATTGCCTTTGAAATAGTCGATACTAAGGACAAATATGATACTGCTGTACTAGTTTCCGGCGATAGCGATTTTGCCATTCCAATTGATCGTATTAAACGTTGTGGTAAACGGATTATTGTCATGTCAACTCGCGGTCATATTGCTAAAGAATTGCTCGAACGGGCTAAATTTATTGATTTGCGAAAAATTAAGACAGAGATAAGCCAGTAACAAAAAAATCTGGAGCTATCCCTTGTGGGATACTCCAGAGTATTATCACATTACCAGTATAGCAGGTTGAGGAAACTTGTCAAGGATATTCTCCTAAGGGAAAACTCAAAGATTTGATATAAAAAAACGATACCTCCTTTCGTGTTTTCGTGTTTTTGCGATCTATTCTTTGACAAATTCGCGAAAAAGAGGGAAAATTAAGGGGTAAAATAATCAACATAGCGTATGAGAAAAGTTATCTTTTTATTTAGTCTTTTGGGAATATTTTGTATTCCTTTTTTTGTTAGTGCTAGAAGTGGTTGTTGTTCCTGGCACGGGGGAGTTTGTGGCTGCGGATGTTGTGATGGCACTTCTTTGTCAGCAACATGTGCACCTTATTACCCAGAATGTTATAGTTATGATCCTCTTCCTACCTACGATCCTCTCCCTATCCCTACCATGCCTACTTGTCCTTCAATGTCATATTATGATTCCTTGTCGGACAGTTGTAAATGTTATTCTGGTTATGTTGTTGGCACTGATTTTTTAGGAGAACAATCTTGTGTTAGTGGGGATAGTAAATGTCAGGATGATTATGGCTATGGAGCTCAATATGATAGCTTAAGTAGAACATGTGAATGTAAATATGGTTATATTTTGTATGGAGGTAAATGCGTAGACGAAGATGACTATTGTAGTGATACCTATAGTTATTTTAATTCTCAATATAATTCATTATACGATGAATGCGAATGCAGCTATGGTTATATTTACTATAATGGCGAGTGTATGGATGAAGATGCATATTGTAGAGATACCTATAGTTATTTTAATTCAAAATATAATTCAACATTTAATAGATGTGAATGTGATTATGGCTATAAGTATAATGGTAATGCATGTGTAGCCGAAGATGATTATTCAACTAACTATGATTATTTATATTATCTATTAAATAAGAATGCTAGCATTTCTTGTCCAGATAATTCTACCAAGGGAAGCGATGACAAATGTTATTGTGACAGTGGTTATCAAGTTAATTCTACTAAAGATGGGTGTGTAATATCTAATGATGGGACTGCTTTAGGAGTATCTTATTCAGAAAATAATCCGCTAGGATTGCAGGTAGGGTGGTTAATCAAGAACAAAAAATTTGTTGAGGTATTTTCAGTCGATAATGATTTATGTCTTCATTGGATTATCAATGAAAAAGTCGCTGAAAAAAATTTTGGCAAAACTTGGAATAATTATGGCAATATTAAGGAATTTGATAATATTCCCTCAGGTTATAAATTTTGTGATAATTTAAAATAAATAATTAGCTATTATAGACAAAATAAGTTAGATGATATAAGTGTTTTCTTTTAGGCTAACGCTTAATTCACTACTAAAATGATTTATTTATAGGGGAAATAAGATTTTTTTATGGATACTATTATTGAAGAAAACGGTCGCATTGCATCATTAGCTGTTTTTCGAGAGTTGTACGACAGCGAAAAAGATGTCTATGGTGTTATTGCATGTTTTCTCACAGAAATAATTATTACGGAAGCGAAATATAGTTTTGTGCTGCATGAGATAACGTGTTTATTAAATGAAACATTCAATTTTAAAATTCCTGAAGCAGTTGTAAAAACTTCACTTGGACGTCTAAAATTTTTAAAAAAAGAATACGGAATATATACTGCAAACTTGTCAGATGTAAAAAGCCCAAGTATTATTTCAAAAAAAGAAGAAATTACCAAAAATAACGACTTAATAATCAAACGCGTTATAAATTTTATTGCTGATCAAAAAAAAGCAGAGCTTACTGAGGATGAAAAGGGGGAAATTATTCATTCATTCTGTTCTTTCCTACTCGATAAGTCAAATAAACAAGAATACTCTGAATATATTAGTGTTTTCATAATCAGCAGCCAACAAGACCCGGATTTTACAAATCAACTAAAATGTATTAAAGAGGGGGTGGTACTATATACTGGTATCATGTTTAATGAAAACTTAAGCAATGTTGGTTCATGGAATACCGAATTAACTGTATTCCTAGACACCGAAATATTATTCGATTTTGCCGGGTTCAATGGTGAACTTTTTAAGTCTTTGTTTAAAGAATTTTTCTCTTTTGTCAAAGAAATCAATCAAAAAGCAGCAAGGCCGCTAATAAAACTTAAATATTTTGCTTATGTTAAAGATGAGATAGAAGGTTTTTTTAAAACAGCGGAATCGATTTTAGTAGGAAGCAAAATAGTGGATCCAGGGAAAACAGCTATGAATTATATTTTAAATGGCTGCAAAAGCAGGAGTGATGTGATTGAGAGAAAGACTATCTTTTTTAATTTATTATCAACTAATGAAATACTACTAGATGATAATTTCGATTATTATGAAGAAAATAACCGCCAATATAATATTATTGGCGAATCCGTTATCGAATCGGTTAAGAAGTCAATAGGTGTAGATAATGTTACCGATAGTCTCCAGCTTTTGAATCTTGTGAGTATTCGTAGAAAAGATTCGGGTGTCAATAACTTTGAGCATATTGGATATATTTTATTATCAGGAGATTTGGCAACCCTTCAGATTGCCTTGTGCAATGACATCAGACCATCTGGTAGGGTGCCGTTAGCTACAGATTTAACATTTTTAACGAACAAATTTTGGTTTAAATTGAATAAAGGATTTGGTAATAATACATTTCCTAAGGTTTTTGATATTATAACAAAGGCACAAATTTTACTCTCAAGCCAGTTGAATAAGTCGGTTGGCAGTAAATTTGAAGAATTGCAAAGTAAATCCAGAAGCGGGTTACTGACTGACGAGCAAGCCGCCGCCATACTTATTGAACTTCGAAAGGAAGCTAAAAAACCTGAGGATATAAATAAAGATGGATTACCATTTATACTAAATACAATTTCAGACAATAATCTTGAGAAAATGATTCAGGATCAGGAGCATTTTAAGCATCGGGTAAAACAGCAAGAAGAAGAAAATGTAAAATTAAGAAAAGAAATTGAGGAAAAACAAATTTTAAATGATAGAATACTTAAAGAAAAAGAAACTGCTGTAGCAAAAAAGAATAAGGATGAGGCTACTATTAATAGTATTAAAGCTAAAATTGGAAATAAATGCCGCCAGAAATATAGCCAACGCATCAACTGCTCCTTGTGGATTATTTGGGGGTTACTTCTATCTATAATTATTTCCCAATGGTATTATGTTAAATTGTACCTATCTTCTTATGTATTATTTCTTTTAGTATTGGTTATAACTATTATATTTATTGAATTACGTTTCGAAAAAAATGTTTTGGCTGTACTGCCGCCAAAGGTCACAGAATTTATTCCACCCAAATATTTGAATTTTTTCCCAAAAGTAAGGAGTAACCTTGAAAAAAAATTTGCTGATAAATGTATGACAAAAGAGGAAAAGAATTGGCTTAGATATTAATACTCTAAGGGTGTTTTTTGATATAATGGAATTAGGAATTAACCTCAAAAATATGAAGAAAACTATTGCTTTACTATTCATTTTCAGTTTGGTTTTGACCGGTTGTAATTTATTTGGGGCAAACAAGCCACAAGATGATGAATCAGATGTTATTGATTCGCAACAAGAAGAAATTGACCGGCTGCAAGATGAACTCGATGCTTTGAAAGGAAACGCCAGCACTACTCCAAAACCAACCAAGGAAGAACCCAAAAAAGAAGAAACAAAAGAAGAGCCGGTTGCAGAAAAGACTACGCTTCAGGACTTGGGTGATTTTAAAATTTTTTACGGCCCAACCCAGAATCCTAGCTATACGGGAATGAATGAAGTAATTAAGAAATCTCAGGTTTTCGAAAAGGTGGCCGCTACTTTGAATTTCATTTTGGTCTTGCCAAAAGATTTCCCCATTACTTTTGCGGAATGTGGTTTTGCTAATGCTTATTACACTTCAGACACCAAAGAAATAATCATCTGTAATGAATTATTGGAACAATTTGGCCAAAACTTTGCTTATTTTGTTCAGACGGAAGCGGAACTAGACCAAGCCATAACGGATGCCACCTATTTTATCCTTTATCATGAATTAGGTCATGGCTTAATCGACATTTATAACTTAAATTACTCCGGCCGTGAGGAAGATGTCGTCGATCAGCTTTCGACCTTGATTTTATCGCTGGCCGGTGAAGCTGGTACCCGGGCCGCCATTGCCGGCGCCAATTATTTTTATCTGACCAGTTCGCAAATAGATACCTCATCTTATCCTTTCTGGGATACTCATTCAATGAATCAACAACGTTATTATAATATCTTATGCTGGGTTTATGGCAGCAATCCCGAAAAGTATAACGATCTGGTCAACCCTTCTGCCCTGCCCCAAGAAAGAGCGGTTTGGTGTCAAAGAGAATATCAAAAGATATCGGATTTTTGGGATATTACCATCTACCCTTATCTCCAGGAAGATATTAAAAAAATAATGGAAGAAGAAGGAACCGCGCCCACCAATTAAATTTATGGAAAGAAAAATCACGGATCAAAAAATTACTGATTATATTAATAAACAAAAATCTCCCCAAAAGGAAATTTGTCTTAAATTAAGAAAAATTTTGTTGAAAGTCTTCCCGAAAATAAGAGAAGAAATGAAGTGGGGGGCAATGGTCTATGATGGTGGCAGATATTATATTGGAGTGGTTAAATATGGTGTAAACTTCGGATTTGCCGTTAGTGGTTTAAGTAAGGAAGAAGTTAAACGGTTTGAAGGAGGGGGCAAGGCAATGAGACACATAAAGATTAAAGCACTCAATGATATTAACGAGAAAAAAATGATTGAAGTAATCAGGTTGGTTGCTAAAAAAGCCGTATGTAAACCTTGCTAATATTATTGATAACCAAAAATGATATGAATAGAGAAAATAAAATTATAATTATTTTAACTTTTTTACTGGTTTTTTGTCTGAGCGGTTGTGTCCAAAAATCAGCGCCCCAAGCAACAGGGGAAAGGCCTTGGGGAGAAAATCCGCAAGCAAATCAGGAAAAATCTCCTGGTGCTCAAATAAGTGAGGTACCTAATCCGCCCAGTGGTGAAATTTCCGTTTACAAAGGGTTTTGGATGCCCTCCAGTTTTTATTATGACCATAAGGGTCAGTCAATGTCTGATCCGAAAGACTTAAAAGCAGCCGGTGCCAACATCGCCAGCATCGCGCCTAATATCAGGATTAATTCAAAGGGTGAAGTGAAATTTGACGCTCCTTTTGACTATCTGGAACAGGCTTTAGCTTATTGGGCGAAGAATTATTATGAAAACGGCATCCGTATCAGCTTGGTTATCGAAATGAGTTATCAGGAAGACCTCAATTTGCGACTGAACCAAGAGCCCAAGCCAGTACCTCACGGCATTGCCAGCCAGCCGGGATTTTTGGATGACTATAATAAAATTGTAATTGAGGTTGCCAAATTGGCAGAAAAGTATCACGTTGAAATGTTTTCACCAATGAACGAACCTGATTTAAAGCTGGGCGAAGCGACTGCTTCAACCTGGGGGCAAGCGATTTTACCGGAAATAAAAAAATATTATCATGGCAAAGTTTTATGGAAAGCCGCTGGCTCTGATGAAAAGCAAGCCAATATTGATTTTTCCGGTTATGATATTATTGGTTTTGACCCAACGCCAGGCGGCGGTAATCCAAAAACTTCTTTAGCCGCCTACCCTGGTCAGATTAGAGAAATGATCAAATTAGCTAAAGGGCGGGCAGAAAAATATAAAGTACCACAAGTTATGATTACCGAATTCGGCGTCTGGGGCGGGGCACTGGCCTTTAGCGAAGAAAATAAAATGCTTGCCCATCGGATTGTTTTTGAAGAAGGCCAAGGAAAAGTTTCCGGCTTTATCATTCTTGATCCGCCATCTGATTTAGACAGGGGATTACTAGGCACTCCATCTTTAGAAGAGATTACAAAATGGTTTAATAAACTATAGCTTTGAATTCAGTTTGTATCCCAGCTGGCCCAAGCCGGCTTTTATTTTTGTTTTACATTGCCAATACCGGTTTCAAGAGAGTAGTTTTGCCGATGATTTCAATAATTTTGGCCTTTGGATTAAAACCAAAAAAATAGTCAGGTAAAAAAATACAGGCGCTTTACCAAAAAGCGCCTGCGGGGTGGTATTTATTCACCAGCGTTTAGTTTGACCAATCCGAGAGGCCAAATTGGTCAGTGTCTGATACGGCCGAGTAAACCGGTTCGACTTTGAAGGCGCTGTTATCCCCCTCGAACGCACGGTTCTTCTTAAGCTGCCATTCCTTTTCCCAAAACACCACAGATCCATCGGGCTCGAGCTTGAGCGTGTTGCAGCCACCAGAAAATATTCCGGCGCCTATCACTGTAAACAATACCACGTAAAGAAGTCTCTTCATTACCCTCGCTCCTTTCTGACTTTTTTGAACTTTGGTTATGACAGAAGACAAACGACTTTTTCAAAATTAGTTTAGCATATCGTTCAGATTTAATCAAAAATAATTAAATTTTATGAAGAAGTAAAACAAATTGGCTATAAGGAAGAAGATGTAAAAGTATATCTAAATGAAATCGAAAAAAATATATAGCAGAGAAATTGAAGACATCACCAAAAATTATCCTTTTTAAAACAAACTAGCACGAAATAAGGCAAAAACACAAAGGCTTTAGGTTTTAAATACTAGCACAAATTTAGTTCTTGCATCATCCAGTAGGGTGCTCCTTGCCAGAGTGCTATCTGTCCTAAAACTCCCTTTATCATAAGGGTGTTTTTTGGTAGACTTAGTCTATGATTAGCGAAATCGCCGGATATTTATCAGGGATAGCGATTCTGTTGTCTTTTGGGCCTTACCTTAAGGACATTTTTTTGCACAAAACAAAACCCCAAAGAGTCTCGTGGTTAATCTGGGCAATCTTGGGATTGATTTCTTTTTTCTCCCAGTTTGCCGAAGGGGCGTCTTATTCTTTGGTTATGACCGGAGCGCAGGCAATAGGGGATTTGTTTATTTTTATTTTGGCCATCAAATACGGAGTTGGCGGTTTGATGAAAAAAGATTTTATTTCTTTGATTGGCGTTGGTGTCAGTTTATTTTTGTGGTATTTAACTAAAGAAGCCGCAGTGGCTTTATTTTTAGTTATTTTGATTGATGCCATCGGGGCGGGTTTAACGGTGATAAAGTCTTACCAAAAGCCGGCAACGGAAACGGTCAGCGCCTGGGTTTTGACTTTTATCGGCGGATTGCTGGCTTGTATCGCTGTTGGCCGCTTCGATTTTATTTTATTGGCCTTCCCTTTTTATATTTGTTTGGCCAGTTTAACAATATTAGCGGCAATCAAACTCGGTTTTATAATTCAAGAAAAAGCGGCCCAAAACCCGGCCATTTAGCGGGTTTAGTTATGGTCCGGGTGATTAGTCTAAAAAGCGCTTATTTTAGAGAAAAAATCTCTTTAGTTGCCGGGCAGGGGTTGAAAATTTAGGTCTTGAGGCTGATAAAACCCCAGTTTTTATTGGCTTTTTTTATTCTTTCGATGTATAATGTGGATAAGTTAGAAAAGAACAATTTATAATAACTTAAATAAAATTAAGTAAAACTATGGCAAAAATGACAAAATCACAAGTGCTTGCCGCTTTAGCTGAAAGCACAAGCATGAGTAAAAAAGACGTCGCTAGCTTTTTAGACAAAATTGTCGAGCTGGCTTACAAAGAAGTGAAAAGCAGCGGTGAATTCACCATTCCGGGTGTCGGCAAATTAGTCAAAGTCAACCGGAAAGCCAGAATGGGCCGCAACCCGGCCACCGGCGAAGAAATCAAGATTCCTGCCAAAACAGTGGTTAAATTCCGGGTTTCCAAAGTGGCCAAAGAAGCAATATTGTAATCAAGTAAAATTGTTTTACTAAAAGAGTTCCGTGAACAAGCGGAGCTCTTTTGTTACCGACTCCTTTTTTTGTTGGAGAAAATCAGGTAAAATGAAAGTAAGTCTACTAAAGCGAGTTTTAGCAGTTTTGAATTCGTCGGCTTTTTTGCAAGGCTTTGGATAAATAATAAATTTTTAGAAAAGAATGATTTGGGCTTGGTTAAAAATAATTCTAGCAATTTGCTTGATTTGGCCGCGCGGCTATCTTTTGATTTATCTGATTGATCGATCGAAAAATTTTAGTTTTGGTTTCAAATTTTTTACGGGCTGGCTGATTGGTCTGGCCGGTTTTACCCTTGATGTTTTTGCCGCTAACGTTTTCGGCGGTTTCGAACTGGCACCTTGGGTCTTTATCTACTCGGCAGTCAGCCAAATATTTGGTTTTGGCCTGGTGATTTTTATTTTTGAGCGTAAAGTTCCTTGGCCGAATTTAAAAAAATTGAAGCCATTTTTGGTCAAACAATTTAAAAATTTTTCTCTCTGGTCAAAAGGGCAGCAATTGGCCTTGGGCATTTTAATTTTGATAATCTTAGTTCAGCTAGTAACCAGTGTTTGGCGGATAACTAATATTCCAATTTATGACCTCGCCGCCTCGGATAGTTCGAATCTTAGGGCGGAAGTGATCTATACCGGTAAGACTGCTATTTTGGAAGAATCCAGTTTTTTTGATTCTAAGGACAGTAAAAACTCTCCGCTTTTTGATCCGATCTTCAAAGTTTGGCTGGCTTTGGCCGCTGGCAGTTTTGAAGATCGCTACATTAATTTGGCCAGTGTCTTTTATTACCTAATGCTATTGTTAATTTTTTATTTTTCTCTGCCCTTGCAGGTCAATCGTTGGTTCAAATTGATTGGTTTGTATCTTTTAAGCAGCTTACCTTTGCTTTATTTCTATACCAAGGTTTCTTATATTGATTCGTTTTTCTCGATATTTCTATTTTTGACCATTGCTAGCTTCTTTTATTATTTGGCCGGTGCTGGCAATTCTTTTTTCTATTTTTCGGGCATTGCGCTAGCTTTTAGTCTTTGGGTTGAAAACGATGGTTTATGGATTATTTTTCCTTTAATTTTAATCACCACTTTGATTTTTTGGTTGAAGAAAAAATATCGCCCAAAGCAATTATTCTTGTATTGGCTTTGGCCGGTGGTAACGATTTTTCCCTGGTTAGTTTTTCGAATTAGTAATCGGCTCGATGCTTACAGCGATTTTAATTTGTTTTGGTCAGTGATTTTGATGATTGTTCTTCTTAAAATTAAGCTTACTGGACGTAATTTTGCCCTGCGCTATTTGGCCTTAATTCTTGGTCTGATATTTCTGGCTTATAATGGCGTAATCTTATTTACCGATAAAGCTTATGATCTGAGCGCTTTGGCCCGGATTAACTTGCAATTGGCGCCTTTGGGCGTTTTATTTCTGATCTTTTTTTTACGGCAGTTTTTTGCTAAAATTAAAGCAGGGTGAGACTAAGAATAAGAAATTAAAAAATTAAAAAAATAAAAAATCAAAGCCATATTTTAGCCTTATTTTCTTATTTTCTTAATTATTTATACAAAATATGTTGAAGAATAACAAAAAGGCTTGGGTGGTTTCCGTTGATATGGGTTATGGCCATCAGCGGGCGGCCTATCCTTTAAAATACTTGGCTTACAAAAATCGGATTCTGACAGCCAATACTTATCCCGGTATTCCCCAAAAAGACCGGAATTTATGGCGGGAAAGCCGGGAGTTTTATGAATTTATGTCGCGGTTCAAGAATTTGCCGGTAGTTGGCCAGCCCGCCTGGAGGTTTTATGATAATTTGCAAAAAATTCCAAAATTTTATCCCCGACGCGATCTTTCTAGCTTAAGCATGCAGGTTAAGCAAATTTATTATTTGATTGAAAAGCACGGCTGGGGCAAGCATTTGATTAATAATTTGGCCAAAAAGCCTCTGCCTTTGATTGCCACTTTTTTTATTCCCGCTTTTATGGCGGAAGTTTTTAACTACCCCGGAGAAATTTATTGTTTGGCGACAGACAGCGATATCAATCGAGCCTGGGCGCCGAAAGATCCCGCCGCCAGCCGGATTAATTATTTTGCCCCAAGCTACCGGGTGGTTGAGCGGCTTAAACTTTACGGCGTTAGGGCAGAAAAAATATTTTTAACCGGCTTTCCTTTGCCTTTGGAAAATATCGGTAATTCCAAATTGAACATTTTAAAGGCTGATTTAATAAAGCGGCTGGTCAATTTGGATCCAAAGGGAAAATATTGGGATAAAGATCGAGAAACAATTCAGCGGCACTTGGGAATCAGCAAGTTGCCAAGTAAAAATAATCATCATTTAACTTTGATGTTTTCTGTCGGCGGCGCCGGGGCGCAGCGGGAAATTGGCACAACCGCTTTAGTCAGTTTAAAGAATGATATTTTGGCCAAACGGATTAGGATTATCCTTGTGGCCGGAATTCATAATAGTTTGAGCCGGTATTTCCGGCAAGCGGCCAGGTCGGCGGGTTTGGCCAAAGAGATTGACCGGGGGATAAAAATAATTTTTGCCGAGAATAAAGAAAATTATTTTAAAAAATTCAACGTCGCTTTGCGGACAACCGATATTTTATGGACTAAGCCGTCAGAGCTCAGTTTTTACACGGCTTTGGGTTTGCCGATTGTCATTGCCCCGCCGATCGGTTCGCAAGAAGAATTCAACCGCACCTGGCTTCGGACAATCGGCGCTGCTGCCAGTCAGGACGATCCGAAGTATTGCAATGAATGGCTTTTTGACTGGGTTAATTCCGGCTGGTTTGCCGAGGCGGCCATCCATGGCTTTGTCGAAGCGCCTAAATTCGGCACCTATAATATTGAAAAAATAATCAGCCATCGGCTGGGGGAGACCAAAGAGCCGAAGATGGTGTTGCAGTATTAGAGCATATAACATGAAGCAGACAATTTGTAGTTTGTTACATGTTCCATGTTTTATGTTTCATGTTTTTGTGCTATAATGTCACTATTATGAAAAATAAATTATTCACCTGGAAAATCGGCGGGATTGCCGGCGGGGGACAGCAAATAGCTGGCCTGATTTTTACTAAGGCCTGCGTCCGCGGCGGCCTTTATACTTTTGACAGCTCGGAATATCCCTCGCGAATTCGCGGCGGTCTAGTGACATATCGGGTTAGCATCGGCCAGCAGCCGGTAATGGCGATTTATCAAAAAACCCAGCTTTTAATCGCTTTGAACCGCGAGGCATTCGATTATTGTCTGCCGGATATGATGGCTGACGGCGTAATTTTGTTTGACAGCGATAAATTTGAAGTAAAACCCGGAGAAACCAAAGGCGTCAAAGTTTATCCATTGCCTTTAGAAAAGTTAGCCAGCCAAGCCCAAATTAAGCCAATCGCTGCCAATATTATTATTACCGGCGCCAGCGCGGCCTTATTGGATTTTGACTTAGAAATTTTAAACGAAGTGATCAGCGATACTTTTGCCGGTAAGGGCCAAGAAGTGGTGGCGATGAATCTGACTGCAGCCAAGTTTGGCTATCAGTATGCCAAAGATAATTTAGAAGCAAATAAATTTCCTTATAAACTTAAAGCCGTCGGTAAAAATAAAGATTCCATCATTGTGACGTCTAACGATACAACCTGCCTAGGGGCAGTGGCCGCGGACTGTAAATTTTTCGCTTCTTATCCGATGACGCCGGCTTCTTCTGTTTTGCATAATTTAGCCGCCTGGGAGCAAAAGACTGGTATGGTTGTTAAACATCCGGAAGATGAAATTTCGGCTATGCATATGGCGATTGGGGCTGGTTTTGCCGGTGTTAGATCAATGACTGCAACTTCAGGCGGCGGCTTTGCTTTGATGACGGAAGCCTTAGCTTTAGCGGGCATTACTGAAACGCCGGTAGTGATTGTTGAATCACAGCGGCCGGGTCCGGCAACAGGTTTGCCCACCTGGACCGAGCAAGGTGATTTGGCTTATCTGGCTCATGCCGGCCATGGTGAATTTATTCGGGTGATTCTGGCTCCGGGTGATCCTTTGGAAGCTTTTCGTCTCGCCACCCAGGCATTTAACATTGCCGAAAAATGGCAGGTTCCGGTTTTTATTCTGCTGGACAAATATATTTCCGAAGGCCACCAGTCAATTCTGCCTTCAGATTTTGCCAATTTTGAAATTGACCGCGGGCAATTATTGACTGATGAACAATTGGTGCAGATGGCCGAGTTCCGACGCTATTTAGTCACTAAGTCCGGAGTTTCACCCCGTTCAATTCCCGGCCAGAAAGGCGGCGTTCATTTAGCCAATAGTGATGAGCATGATGAATTTGGTTTTACTATCGAGGGTTTCACCCCTCAAATACGCAACCAAATGGTGGAAAAAAGAGCTGCCAAAATCGAAGGAATCTTAAAAGACTTGCCTAAACCAGAATTATTTGGTCCAAAGACGGCCAAGATTACTTTAATTGGCTGGGGTTCAGTTAAAGGACCAGTTTTGGAAGCATTAAAAGTTTTGGATGATACTAATTACCTGCATGTGTCTGCGCCTTGGCCGCTTGATCAGGCGGAACTGGAAAAACAGCTCAAAGGAGTTAAAAAATTGGTGGTGATTGAAAATAATCATGATGGTCAACTGGCGAATTTATTGCAGCAGGCAGAAATCAAAGTTGATAAAAGGTTAAATAAATATGATGGCGCTCAGTTTTTCCCGGAAGAGGTTACAGAATTAATTACTAAATTGAAATAAGATGAATGAATTAGAAAAGAACGAAGGTTTGGTGATGCAAGGATTATTAGAAAAGGCGAGAAGTATTTTAGCTAACCCCTCCTCTTTTATTACCGCTGATCGTGGTCAAATCATTGAAGAATTATATGCTGGCTTGGAAGGGTCAAAATTAAACTTAGATGACCTGCCTTTGTCCGGTGAAGAAAAAGAACGGCTTTCGGCTTTGAGCAATGATTGGTTTGAGGTTCAGGTGTCTGGGACTGATTAAAGAGATAATTATATTTATACATATGGCTAAAGAAATCGATTTTATGACAAGTATTAAGCCAACTTGGTGTCCGGGTTGCGGCAATTTTGGCATTTGGACCGCCCTGCGCCAGGCTTTGGCGGAATTAGGTTTAAAGCCGCACCAAGTGGTGATGTCTTTTGATATTGGCTGCTGCGGCAATGGCGCCAATTGGCATAATGTCTATGGCTTCCATAGTTTGCACGGCCGGCCTTTGCCGGTGGCTTATGCCGCTAAATTGGCTAATCATGAATTAACCGTGATTGCTATTTCGGGCGATGGCGGCGGCTATGGCGAAGGCGGCAATCATTTCATCCATACTTGCCGCGGCAATGTTGACATCACTTATATCATTCATAATAATCATCGCTACAGTTTAACCACCGGCCAGTCCTCGCCAACTTCTGAACATGGCGCTAAAACCAAATCAACGCCTGATGGCTTGATTGAATATCCGTTTAACGGTTTGCAAGTAGCCCTTACTTGCGGCGCCACTTTTGTCGCCCAAGGCTATTCCGATGAAGTAGTCCACCTCAAGGAACTATTGAAGCAGGCGATAACCCATAAGGGCTTTTCGCTGGTTGATATTTTGCAGCCCTGCGTGATTTTTAATGATAAAGATATTCGGCAGCAGTATAAAGAAAAGGTTTATAAATTGGAAGACTCTGGTTATAAATCAAATGATAAACTTCAAGCTTATCAAAAAGCGGGGGAGACCGAAAAATTGCCGATTGGGGTTTTGTACGAAGAGCAGCGGCCGACCTACGAAAGCCAGCTGCCCCAGCTGGCCAAGCTGCCTTTGGCTAAGCAAGAAGTGAAAAAAGGTGATATTAGTGAGTTGCTGAAAGAATTTAAATAAAATATTTTCGACAATAATTCAAAAAACCGGCCGCAAAAGCGATCGGTTTTTTGGTCGGGCTGGGGAGACTCGAACTCCCGGCCTCCCTGCGCTAAAGCCCGCGAAAAAATAGGAATTATACTTGAGAATTAATGGCGCGAATACGCCTTCGGCTCACTTCAAAAAAATCAATATAAATTTATTGGCTTAGCGCGGGGCAGGCATGTCCCTAATCCTTCACCTTTATCGGGATGCCGGGACTCGAACCCGGAGTCTCCCCGCACCAAAGCTCGCGAAATACTTTAGCCCTAGGAATTTTGATAATAGGCGCGAATGCCGCCTGCGGCTGGGTTATTTAAATTCAGTGGTCAATTATTAGCTTGGTGCGGGGTAAGCACGCACCTTCATCCCGCACCAAATTAGGAGAGTAAAATTTTCAGTTCTATCGGGCTGGTGGGATTTGAACCCACGACCTCATCGTCCCGAACGATGCGCGCTAGCCAGCTGCGCTACAGCCCGTATATCTTAGTTTAGTAATTTTTTTTGAAAAAATCAAGATCTATCCATTCGTGAAAGGCTTGATTAGGTCTATAAATGAGTTGAGGCCGCGAACGTGTCAACCCATATGACGTTCGCGGCCTCGGGAGGAGGGAGGTGGGGTCTCAGTGGACGCAACTCCCCAAGACTATTCTTCATCTTTGGATTTTGGTTAAGGTCTTAAGTAACGGGCCAAACCAGAATCCGCTGGCAACCATCAGGTTGGCGAAGATGAAGAAAAGAAGTGTGCCCCAGTATAGTATCGGGGACGCCGGGCTGGCTGGCCAGTAATGACGGATGTCGCTTGCTATCGGGGCGACATGGTAGTAAAAGCTGTAAGCCGTAAACCCGATTGCAAACACCGGTGAGACAGTTTCGAGCCAGAAAATGACCCGACCTTTCTCTTGGTGCCAGAGGAGTCGAACTCCTTGCTTCCAGACCCACACTTCTATCATGAGTTTGATTGCTTGACGTACTCCTTGTCGGAGCCGTCGGTAGAGGGAAACTGCTAGGCGGCAGAGACCCAGACAAAAGAGCCAGATATTTCTCGTCACGTTCATTGCACGTTCCTCCGCTTTGGTTTCTCTCTGGTTTTGCAGCCCAGAGTGCGACAAGCACCCAAAACCAGGAACTTGGAATAACTATAGCATATTTGGATATTTTTGTCAATATTTTGACCAGAAATGACTTTAGCGGTAGAATAAGGTAGCCTTTATTCGTTAAAATTTGCCATTTTATGAAGCCTAAAACCCCAATAACCCATATTGGCATTATTATGGACGGTAACCGGCGCTGGGCCAGAAATCGCGGCTTGCCCGGCTTTGAAGGCCACCGCCGGGGTTATGATAAAATAAAGAAAACAACCCAATGGTGCATTGACCGGGGAATCAAAATCTTAACGGTTTATGCCTTTCAACCGAGAACTGGAG
>Ga0265297_10006764_pt1 | contig 16370 bp, 12 predicted proteins | sample Munlanlwell13791_FD_192502 | JGI IMG/M metagenome (GOLD analysis project Ga0265297, IMG submission 192502) | Leachate microbial communities from a municipal landfill in Southern Ontario, Canada - Leachate well 137-91 | ecosystem: Engineered > Solid waste > Landfill > Unclassified | place... | reverse complement strand
TTTGACGCCAACCAGCGGACGCGGAACATGCCTCGGCTACGATCTTTTAAAGCAACCCGACCTTATCAAGCGTCGCGTGGGCTATATGACCCAGAAGTTCAGCTATTGGGACGATTTGACGGTGCAGGAAAACCTTCTCTTCGTCGCCGACATGTTCGGCCTGAGCGATTCCAAAAAACGGGTCAAGTCCCTGCTGGAGAAAATGGGACTTGAGGCGCGCGCGAACCAGCTGGCCGGAAGCCTTTCGGGCGGGTGGAAACAGCGGCTCGCTTTGGCGGCCTGCACGCTTCACGAACCGGAGCTGCTTCTGCTCGACGAGCCGACCGCCGGCGTCGATCCGCAGGCGCGGCGCGAGTTTTGGGACGAAATCCACCGCCTTGCCGCGACGGGGCTGACCGTCCTTGTCAGCACGCACTATATGGACGAGGCCGAAAGATGCCATGCCATCATTTATATCGCGGACGGACATCTGGTCGTGGAAGGATCCGTAGACGACGTTATTTCAAAGGCGGGGTTGACGACGTGGTCCGTGCGCGGCCCGAAAATTTCCGAAACCGTCGAAAAGCTGAAAAATCATCCCGCCGTCACGACGCTCGCTTTGTTCGGGGGAACCTTGCACATCAGCGGGACAGACGCGGCGGCTTTGGAGCTCGCTCTTGCTCCGTATAAAGCCGAGCCGGGCACCTTATGGGCTAAAGAGCAACCCTCCCTTGAAGACGCCTTTATCTATTTCATGGCGCGCGGCAAAACGAAGGAGGCGGCCTGATGTTTCAGAAAGCGTCCTCTTTGCGCCGCATCGGAGCCGTTCTGGTCAAGGAACTGCGCCAGTTGCGCCGCGACAGGCCGACGCTTTCCATGATCGTCATGATTCCCCTCGTGCAGCTTCTGCTGTTCGGCTACGCCATCGATACGAACCCCAAGCACATGCCGACGACGCTTTTGATCAAGGACGACAGCCCTTTTGCGCGAAGCTTTGTCCAGGGTCTGAAAAATACGGAATATTTCAAGGTGGACGGCGATACGTTTTCGGAAGACGCGGCGAAGGCTTTGTTGCAAAAAGGCTTGACGCAATTTGTCATCACCGTTCCAGAAAACTTCGGACGCGACCTCGTGCGCGGCCAAAAACCCGCCGTTCTTATCGAAGCCGACGCCGCCGATCCCACCGCATCGGCCAGCGCGCTTGCTTCCGTTTCCGGCGTCGTCGATGCCGTTATCAGAAGCGACCTTTCGGGGCCTTTGGGTTATTTGAAGACCAAGGAACTCCCTTTCAGCGTCATGACGCACAAGCTGTACAATCCGGAAGGGTTTTCGCGCTACAATATCGTTCCCGGCCTGATGGGCATCGTGCTGACTTTGACGGGCGTGATGATGACGGCGCTCGCCCACACGCGCGAGAGAGAGCGCGGCACGATGGAAAACCTGCTTTCCATGCCCATTCGCCCCTTTGAGGTCATGATCGGGAAAATCGCGCCCTATATGATTATCGGGTTTATTCAATCGGCGCTTATCGTGGCCGCCGCGCAAATTCTTTTCGGCGTGCCGATTTTGGGAAGCCTTTCTTTGCTGAGCGCGGCTCTTCTTATTTTTATTATCTGCAATCTGGCTCTTGGTTTTACCGTTTCAACCGGCGCCCATACCCAGATGCAGGCCATGCAGTTTTCCTTCGCTTTGTTTTTGCCGTCCGTCATGCTGTCCGGGTTTATGTTTCCTTTTTTCGGCATGCCTCATTGGGCGCAGGTTATAGGTCAGGCTTTGCCCGTCACTTACTTTATACGCATCGTCCGGGGTATTCTTTTGAAGGGGGCTACGTTCGCGGAAGTGCTGCCCAACATGTGGCCTTTATTGATTTTTATGATCGTCGCCGCCATTGTCGCTTTAAAGCTCTATCGCAGCACGCTTGACTAATGCCAAACGACCGGTGAGCCCCGACGAGTTTCTTTATGCGCCGGTTGGTATAATGGCTAAAATTTATCTACCCAGTCGCCGCTTTTTAAGGATATTATCCGAAGCATGCTCACGCTTCATGACGGCTCCCGCAATTACAAAAACATCACGCCCGTTCTTACGGGGTCGTCTTTGCCCATTCGAGTCAAATGGGTGGATATTCTGGACGGCACCAGCGAGGAAATCGCTTTCATCGAGCGCGCGATAGGCCATCACGTTCCGTCGCTCGAAGAACTGAAAGAGATCGAGACTTCGAGCCGTTTGAGATTCGATCGCGACGCCTTTTGCCTGAGCGCGACGGTCGTGTCGCATATTCCTTCCGGCATGCCGAAGCCGACCCCTATCGGCTTTATTCTGGCAAGGGATCTTTTGGTCACGGTGCGGTTCGATCTTTTGACGTCTTTCGCCTCTTTCGAGGAAGAATTCGCGAGCCCGTCGCGCGGGTTTTCCGGAGGCTTGGGCGCTTTTGTGGGCCTTATTGACGCGATCGTTGACCGTTCGGCCGACGTGCTTGAGTCCGTCGGCAGCGAGCTCGACCTGCTGTCGCAGAACGTTTTCCACGGCAAAGGCAATTCTTTCTGGACTTCCAGACGGCCGGCGAGACAAACCGCGGGATTGAGGGAAATTTTGCGCCGTATCGGCTATAACGGCGACCTTTCTTCCAAAATCCGCAACAGCCTTTTGAGCATAGGCCGCGCCGTGGCTTATGTTTCCGGCACGCGCCCCGAGTGGTTTTCGACAGATTTGCGGTCTCATCTGGATTTGCAGCATCGCGATATTACTTCTTTGTCCGATTATGACGTGTTTTTGTCCAATAAAGTTCAGCTTCTGCTGAGCGCCACGATGGGCATGATCAATATCGAGCAAAACAATATCATCAAGGCGCTGACGGTCGTTTCGGTCGTCGGCGTGCCGCCCACCCTTGTCGCCAGCATGTACGGCATGAATTTCAAGTTTATGCCGGAACTGGGATGGACGCTCGGCTATCCTTTTGCTTTGGTTCTTATTCTGTTGAGCGCCGTCGGCCCTTATATCTGGTTTAAGGTACGCGGTTGGCTATAATCGTTCTCTTACAAGGAGGTGCCCCATGCCGTATCAGGAACCGTCTAACGATCTTTCTCCGGAAACGCGCGACATGCATCGCGCCATCGAATCCTTGAAAGAGGAATTTGACGCCATCGATTCGTACAATCAGAGAATTGACGACGCTTCGGATAAAGAGCTGAAGGCTCTTTTGGCTCATAACGCTAACGAAGAAAAAGAACACGCCGCGATGCTTATCGAATGGATTCGCCGCAAGGATCAAAGCTTTTCAAAAGAGCTGAAGGACTGGGTGTTTTCAGACAAGGCTTTTGTTCATAACTGATTTCTTCCGCGTCACGAGCAATCCGGCAAAAGCCAGCGACGTAAAAAGGGCGCCTGCCATAAACGTTCCTTGGGGGCCGCTGACGTCCCACAGGTAGCCCGCTATGGCGCTTGCCGCAAGAAGCACAAACCCGCTGATAAAATTGAACAGGCCGAACGCCGTGCCGCGCCATTCCTCGGGCGTCGCGTCGGCAATAAGCGTTGCGAGCAGCCCTTGCGAAAGCCCCATGTGAAGCCCCCACAAGCCGACGCCCAGCATGACTCCGCCTATGCTTCCGGCGAAAGCCAGAATGAGATCGGCAAATATCAGAACCCCGACGCCGATCATCAATATAAACCGCCGATCCATCCGATCCGATAAAACGCCCGCGGGATAGGCGGCCAGCGCGTAGACGACGCTCATGACAACCATCACGATCGGAACCCATGTGGCGTGAAGCCCTGCATCCTGCGCGCGCAAAATAAGGAACGCTTCGCTGAACCGCGCCAGCGTCAGGGCACTGCCGACGATGACGACCCACCAGTAGGCGCGCCCGAGTTTTTTCAGTTCGTTTTTGTTGATTGCGAATTTTGCGGCGCTGCCGCTCTTTTTGCGATTGGGCTCGTGCACGCCGAAGATCAAAAGACCGACGCATAAAAAGGCGGGTATCGCCGCAAACCAGTATACCGCGCGAATGTCGCCCGCAAAAAGGAGCATCAGAAAAATCGCGAGACCGGGGCCTACAAAAGCGCCTACCGTGTCGAGAGACTGGCGCAAGCCATAGGCTGCGCCGCGCAGTTCGGGCGGCGCGATTTCGCCAAGCAAGGCGTCGCGCGGGGCGCCACGGACGCCTTTGCCGACTCTGTCAATAATACGCGCAGCAAAAACCCATTCGATGCTGTGCGCCAAAGGAAAAAACGGTTTCGTGATCGCGGACAGGCCGTATCCGACGACGGCTAGCGCTTTCCGTTTGCCGAGCCAATCGCTTAAAACCCCCGAAAACATTTTAGATATTGCCGCCGTTCCTTCGGCCAGTCCTTCGAGAAGCCCCAAAGACATTGTCGACGCGCCAAGCGTCGTCACCATGAATATCGGCAGCAGGCTATGAACAAGTTCGGACGATACGTCCATCAGAAGGCTGACAAAACCGAGAGCCCAGATAGCGCCAGGGAGCTTTCTTTTCGGCTGCGTTATTTCCACGTCAGAATTTCCGGAGGCTTGCGCGGCACGACGGACGCTTCTCCGTCAGGCTCGCCGACGATGAGGGGGGCGACAGCGGCGCTTCCGGCCGGTATGCCCAAGGCTTCTTTCCATTCCGGCGTATTGAGCGCGCCTACCGCAAGGCCGATAACGCAAGAGCCCAAGCCCTTCGCGCACGCGGCAAGCATCAGGTTCTCTGCCGCCAGCCAGCTGTCGGCGACGCCCGTCGTGCCCGGGTTTTTGCAGCAAATGACGATCAGCGTGCCCGCATTGTAGAAAAGATGGAAACGTTCGTCGTTGACCATTTCCAGCATATGATCGGCCTGAACGGATTCTTTTCCTTCATAGTCGTGGCGGATTTTTTCCTTGGCGCTTTCGGACAGACGGTCAAGAAGCTTTTTGTCCTGAATGACGACAAACGACCACGGTTCTTCGTGCATCGCCGTCGGCGCGTGGATGGCCGCGTCGAGCAAGGCGCGGATGGTGTTCTGGTCAAGGGGTTTCGGTTTGAAGTTGCGCACCGAGCGGCGGCTGTAAAGAACGTCGAGAAAATTCTGGGCGGGAGAGGCAACTGTCATAAAAGGCTCCATCGGGAACTAAGACTCTGCCGCGTAATCTACCACTTCCGGACGAATCCCGCCACTTTTTAAGAGGGGGAGAGGGAGGCCATCAATTCGTCAACAAGGACGGGGAGCGTTGTGCCTGCCGGGCCGGTGCGCTTTTCGTGAAAGGCCGGAGAGCGCTCGGTTTCCTTGAGATTAACCTCGATAGCGTAGGCTCCGGAATGAACGGCAAGATCAACGAAACCCGCCGCCGGATAGACAAAGCCCGACGTTCCGACCGCGATAAACAGATCGCAGCCGGAGAGCGCGGCGATCGTTTCATCGAGATGATACGGCATTTCGTTGAACAAAACGATGTCGGGACGCAGGAAGCCGGTTTGCTTGCATCTGGGGCACGGCGTTTCTTTCAGAACGTCGTCAAAAAAGTCGAACCTATGGCCGCATGCGTTGCATAACGCGCTGTGCAGTTCGCCGTGCATGGGATAGAGGTTCTTGCTGCCTGCGCGCTTATGCAAAGGGTCGACGTTTTGCGTAACGAGGAAGAGGTTGTTCCGGTAGCCGTCTTCGAGCTTCTTGAGCGCGAGATGCGCCGCGTTGGGCTGGATGTCTTTGACAAAGCGGCGCAAGCCGTTGAAAAAATCGTTCACGCCCCACGGATCGCGGCAAATAGCTTCGTGCGTCGCCACGTCTTCGACGCGGCGGCCGTGCCAGAGACCGTCGGGGCCGCGAAATACGGGCACGCCGGATTCTGCCGATATGCCGGCTCCCGTCAAAACGACGATGTTCTTAAATTTTTTTTGCATTCGCTTTGACGGCCTTTCGCAGTGCTTTGCGCCAGCGCGCCAGTTTCCGTTCGTACCTCATGCCCGCATAGGCCGGACTGGTTGAGGGTAGGATGCAAAAATCGAAATTTCTACCGGAAAGTTGCGGCCATACGAAACGGCGGAATTTTTTGGCCGCCGGTTGGCCGTTGAAACATATCAGCGTGATCTTTTTGTGTTTTTTAAAAAATAACTCGAAGTCGTTCAATCTCTCGGCCTTTATATTGGAATCGAGGCTGCCTTTGCGTTCGGCGGAGGCACATACGTCCCATAAAGCGATGCCGTTTTTTGTAAGACACGCGAGCCTCTTTTTATAAGGCATTTCCGGGGGCGCGTTGACGATTTCGCCCATGATCCGCCAAAAGCTGTTTTGTTTTTTGGCATAGTACTGCCGCTGCCTTAAGGATTCCGCGCCCGGCAGGGTGCCAAGGATAAGGACGCGCGCATCGGCACGCGCGACAGGGGGGAAGCCTATGGAAGGGGGCATGCTTATTTCCACAATCAATAGAGATTATGGCACGTGTACAGGATTATTTAAATACTTAGAAATGCCGCTTGGCGAAAATAAGGCCTGAGCAGGATTATATTTTTCGAATGCATAGGCTTTTTGCCGTCTTCAATAACTTGACCAAAAAGTTTTATGGTTTGCGAAACAAAGAAACCAAATGGGATGCCCGCCTTCGCGGGCATGACGAGAAAAAAGGCAAAAGAGAAACCAAAGGGGGTGCCCACCGGAGCCTGCCCTCGCGAAGGCGGGGGCGGGTATGACGATGGTTATTTTGAGTGGTTTTTCTCTTTCTATCGAGCGTCGGCGCACGGCTAGGCCGGGATGACGATAGTTATTGCGGTAAGGCACTGCCTATTCACCAAACCCCGCCTTCGGGCTTCGGCGCGACACTCTTTATTCGCTACGCGAGCAAAGAGTGGTCGGGGAGACAAGATTCGAACTTGCGACCCTCTGCTCCCAAAGCAGATGCGCTACCAGGCTGCGCCACTCCCCGATCAGGCAAAGAGATAGTCAAAAACGCTTGTCTCGGCAATCTTTATATGTTGTTTATCTATTGCTTTTTCCTTTGCCCCTTGTGCTTTTCATGTTTGCCTCTTTCCTTATATCCGTCGTCGATTTCAGCCGCAGATTTGCGGTATCCATCGTTACGGGCGCGATCTTCCTGTCCATCGGGCTTGGCGCCTATGTCGTTCAAAATATCTCGATCAGCACCGACATTAACCAGTTGCTTTCGGAATCTCTGGACTGGCGCGTAAGAGAAAAAGCCTTGGAAGCCGCCTTTCCCCAAAAAAACGATACCATCGTCGTCGTCATTGACGGCAAAACCGGCGCCGCCGCCGAAAATGCGGCGCAGGCTCTGACTTCCGTGATCGCCGCAAATAAGGACGATTTCACTTTTGTTTCGCGTCCCGATGCGCTGCCTTTTTTCCGCACCAACGGACTTCTGTATCTTTCGAAAGACGAGTTGGCCGGCGTTCTTGACCAGATCGCGCAGGCGCAGCCGCTTTTGGGCGTAACCACCAGCGATCCTTCCCTGCGCGGATTCTTCAGCACAATCGGCATGACCCTGCGCGGCGTCGAAGCCAAAGCCATTGACGGGACGCAGCTCGATCGGCCTTTTGCCGAAATAACGCGGGCGGTTCGCGCGGCAATCGAGGGACAAAACTATTCGCTGGACTGGCGCGCCATGGTGCCGGAAGCCGATAGCCCGCTGGCGGCGCGGGAATTGCGGAAATTCGTTATCGCGAAGCCGGTTCTGGATTTTTCGTCGCTTCAGCCCGGCGAGGCGGCTACGACCTTTATCCGGCAGGCCGCAAAAGAGCTTGAGCTTACGCCCCAAAACGGCGTCAGCGTGCGCCTGACGGGATCCATTCCGCTGAACGACGACGAGTTTTCGAGCGTTGCCGAAGGCGCCGAGCTTTCTTTGCTTCTTTCTTCCGCCCTTGTGATGGGCTTGCTGTTTTTAGCCATGCGCTCGGCGCGCATCGTTCTGCCCATCGCCTTTACGCTTCTGACGGGGCTTATCGCTTCGACGGCCTTTGCCACGTTTGCCGTCGGTTCATTGAACCTGATTTCAGTCGCGTTTGCCGTCATGTTTATCGGCATTGCCGTGGATTTCGGCATCCAGTTCGGCGTGCGCTACCGCGACGAGCATGCGCGCGAACCCGATCATGCCGCGGCCTTGCGCCATACGGCGCATGTCATCGCGGCGCCTTTGGCTATGGCGGCGGGTTCCACCGCTTTGGGCTTTTTGGCCTTTATTCCGACCGATTATCGCGGCGTGTCCGAGCTTGGGCTTATTGCCGGGGCGGGGATGATTATCGCGTTTATTCTCAACATCACGCTCCTCCCTGCCCTGATGACCCTGGCCAAGCCGCCGGCCGAAGCCGAAAATATCGGCTTTAAAGCGCTTGCGCCCTTGAATGCTTTTTTGACATCGCGCGGCAAAGTTCTTTTGCCCGCTTTTCTCGTTCTGGCCTTGGCGGGGCTTGCCGTGGCCTCGCAGGTTCGTTTTGATTTCGATCCCTTGAACCTGAAAAACCCGAAAAAGGAATCCGTCGCGACGATGTTCGATGTCATGAACGATCCGGATTCGGACGCTTATGCCGCGCAGATTCTCGCCGCTTCGGAAGATGAGGAAAAAAGCCTTGTTGCGGCGCTCGAAAAACTTCCGGAAACCGATCATGTTTTGACGCTGAACAGCTTCATCCCCGCCGAACAGGATGAAAAGCTGGCCATGATCGCCGACACGACCGCCCTTCTGGAGCCGACTTTTGCCCTTCCTCCGGCGCCCCTTCCGAGCGAGAGCGATACGCTTCATGAATTGACCAAGACGGCCGCGATGCTTCGCGCAACGGAAGCCGTTGTTCCTGCAGCGCGCGGACTGGCCGATGCTTTGGAAACCGTTGTATCGAAAGCCTCGCCGGAGCTTCTTGCCCGCGCCTCCGACAATATCCTTCTGCCCATGCAGGCAAAAATGTCGGAGCTTATAGACTACTTAGCCGCCAAGCCCGTGACTTTGGCCGATATTCCGCAGGAATTGAGGCGCGATTGGATTGCCCCGGACGGACAGCGCCTGATCGAGGTTTTCCCCAAACGCGGCGCCGATAACAACCCCCGCGACCCCGACATGCTGAACCGCTTTATTGACGCCGTTCAAAAAGTGACGCCTTTGGCGTCGGGGACTCCGGTTTCCATACGCGAGTCCGGACGCACTATCGTTTCGGCTTTCGTTCACGCCGGTATTTACGGTTTTGTTTCCATCGCCCTTCTGTCGCTTCTTGTCCTGCGGCGCGTCCGCGATGTCGTCCTGATGCTTCTGCCTTTAGTCCTTGCGGGCATCCTGACTCTTGCAACGACCACCCTGATCGGCCTGCCGCTTAACTTTGCCAACATTATCGCCCTGCCCCTTTTGTTCAGTCTGGGCGTTTCGTATGCGGTTTATTTTGTTTTCTTCGGAAGGCAGAAACGACGGGACTTTTTGCAATCAAGCATGGCTCGCGCCGTTCTTTTCAGCGCCGCGACAGTACTCGTTGCGTTCGTTTCTTTAAGCTTTTCTTCACACATTGGGACGCGCGGCATGGGTGAATTATTAACTATTTCTCTGGTATATTCCCTCTCGTGCACGTTTTTTATTCTTCCCGTATTGTACAGTTTCGGGAAAAAAGATACGTTGCCATAGCCTAGATTCGCCCTTCTTTCAGAGACCTATCATGCGCGTCCGTCCTCTTTTTCTCGCTCTCACTTTTCTGTGTTTGCCAACCTTGCTCGTGGCCTGCGCCGACGTGCCGAAATCGCCGGAAGCCCAAGCAGAAGCGCTGGAAATCAACGATCCTTTGGAGCCGATGAACCGCGCTATTTTTAACGTCAACGATTTTCTCGATCGCCTGCTGATCAAGCCCGCGACCGAAGTATACCGCTTTATCGTTCCCACTTTTTTGCGCGAACGCGTCGCCAACGTTCTGTCGAACCTGGGCGAACCCGTCACCTTCGCCAACAATATGCTTCAGGGTAAGGCAGGCAGCGCGGGCGTTACGGCTCAGCGTTTTGCCGTTAATACCGTTGTAGGCGTCGGCGGCCTTTTTGAGGTTGCGGACGGTTGGGATTTGGCCAAGCAACACGGCGATTTCGGGCAGACGCTGTCCGCCTGGGGCCTTGGAAGCGGGCCGTATTTGGTTTTGCCTTTGTTCGGCCCTTCGAATTTCCGCGACGCCGCCGGTCTGGGCGTGGATATGATCATGTCGCCGTGGCAATACTTCGCCGAGGCGCACGGCAAGACGGTTAGGGATACCTATCTTATCACCAGCTTTGTCGCGGAAGGCCTGACGCGCAGAGAGGCCGTGCTGGATGAATACGATGCTTTGCGTTCGGGCGCTTTGGACTTCTATGCCACGATGCGCAGCATCGTCCGCCAGTACCGGGACAAGCAATTGGGAATTAGCGCTCCCGATACCTCAAGAGGGTTTGACTTCGCCGAATAGAAGCAAGCTTTATTTCCCGAGCAACGAAAACCATTCGGCGCAGACGGCCAGATCGCGCTTTATGTCCCCATGCCGCCCTTGCGAGGCCGGATCGTCGCCCCATTTTCTGATTTGCCAGAGGGCGTCGAGTTCCGCCGCTTCAAATACTTCCGCAACGCCTGCCTGGCGCTCCATAAGCGCGAGGCCAAGGACAAGGGAGCCAAGCGCGCCGCAGGCCGCGCCCAGCCCCGTCAGGAAAAACGGATCGAGCGTCCCGATATAAGAACAGAGGGCTGCGACGGCGTCTTCTTTTTGCTCGAACGGAAGAATGCCGGAGCCTGTTTGCAGGTTGGCGGCAAACCTTTCGCGACACCAGTCAATATATGGATTCCATGCTTTTTCCTGCGCGGCGACAAGATCGGGCGGCGCTTCGGCGCGCTGGCAGATGAGCTCGGTTCCGGCGTAACGCCGGAGGCTTTTGAGAATGTCTTCCCTTTGCAGACGCGTTACGTCTATCGCCGTCAGCGCCATTTGCGTATGAGGCATTTTGCGCAGATCCGTCTTTTCGCCTTGCGTGTCGAATTCCCTGACAATCGCTTCGGCCAAAGCGCGCGACGGAACCTCGAGGGGATAATGAAGGGGCGTTTCGAGCGTTTTGCCTGCACGCCTAACGGCAAAACCGGCGCCTTCGGCCGATACGGAAAAAACGGATTCTTTGAAAGCCATGAGGTTATTCTTTCTGGTTCTGTTCCTGCTTTTGCTCTTGTTCCGGCTCTTGTTCTTCTTCCTCCTCTTCGTTATCGGAGAAAAACAGATTGCGGATAAAACCGGGCGTCAACAAGGATACAGGATTGACGGAAACTTTCGGCTTATTGATGTTTCCGTTGATTTCGTAGGATACCGCCAGAACCCCCTGATCTTTGCCCCCTGTAATCAAATCCCCGATCAGAGGAATGCTGTTGAGTATGCTGTTCACGGTGCTGAACGGAACGAGCGTGCCTTGCAAATTCGCGTTGCTGGTCGCCATGTCCACCTTGCCGTCTATATTGATGCCGACCGACGGCCCGGAAACGTGCGCGCTGGTTATGGAGATTTCGTCTCCCTTCCAGATAAACGCGCCGTCGAAGTGGTTGAATTCCGCCGTATCGGTCAAAAGACCCGTGAAGCCGAACGGCGATGTCGCATTAAGCAGCAAGGCCAGTATCGGAAGTTTGCTGACGGTAAAGTTGTTGATCTTGGCATTGCCTTTGATGGTGGCGGGCTCTTCGGGGGAGCTTTGCCCCACGACGTAAATTTTTCCGTCTTTAATCGTATTCGTAAAGCCAAGGCCTTTCATCGCCTTGCCGAAATTTCCGCATACGAACTTGAAGGTGCGGGTTCCGTCCGCTTTCGGCGACAGTTCGATGTTTAATGGCGCGTCGCCATCGGCTTTTCCCTGAAAGCTGATTTCTTTCCAGCTCGTTTTATCGCGCAACGCGGACAGCTTCACTTTATCTATCAGGCCGTCTTCCGCCGTATAAAGTCGGTCAACCTCGATACTGATTTTTTTGGGTTGGGATGCTTTTCCGTCGGAATCGCCGGAGCTCAGGCCGGAAAGGTCCAGTGCCGCGCCTTTGGCTTCAAACTGCAGGCCTTTGTCGTCGGATTCTTGCACATATTTTATGGCCGCATTCGTTCGACCGACCGTCAACGGCGAAAAATCGAGGGATAAAAGCTGCTCCATATCTTCGGAAAGAACGGCGCTGCCAGAGGCGGCAACGCCTTTTCCTTCAAGCACGATGGGGGAAACGGTTATGGGTTTTCCGGACAGGCTCTCTGCCGAAAATTTTAACACAGCCGCGTTGTTGGCGGGCTTTTTCCAGTTGATCTGGCTTATGACAAGGTCGGCAGACGTCATATCCAGAGCGCCCGCGTATGTCATTTTATTCTTGGTATGCTTGATCACATCCAAAGAGACTTTGATCGGCCCCTTCGTGCCGTTAAAGGCCGCTATGCCAAAGTTGTTCCATTTGTCGTCGCGGACGGTGCCGACCGCCTTGATTTGCCGCAGGGGAATGTTGGCTTTTTGCTCAAACTTTTCTTCCCAGAAGACGCGGAACGGCGATTTGCCCAAAGAAGCTTTTCCCTTAAGATTGAAACCCGACATGTTGAGATCCAGCGCAAGGTCTCCCTGATCTATCGGAACGCCGGGAATCAATTTTGACGAGGCAACGTCCGTCGCGTTCGCCACGGCGTGAAGCTCCATGTCTTTCATTTCAAGCGTTTTGAGAAGGGGAAAGCGGAAAACGACCGTTCCTTCGATTTTGCCGCTCATGTCTTTGGGAGAAACGCCCAACGCTTTGGCATACATAAGGGGCGGATGATCGAGCAGTTGCATGATTTCCTGCAACGGCCCGGAAATTTTGAGGGGAAGATCAATGTATTGGTCAATTTCGGCAAGCCCCGTAATTCGAAGGTCAAAGGGCAAAATACGGATGTTCCCGATGCCTCCGCCCGTAATTTTCACGTCCATTTTCTTGAGATCGAAGGTCGCTTCGGCGCCGACGTTTTCCGCTGCCGGCATGCCGTCAAGGTAGATTACCTTTCCGCCCGAGGCGGCGATCGTGCCTCCCCCTTCGGCAATAAAAGGATTGGCAAGATCGTTGAAGGCCGCCGACCCTTTCAGCGTGACGTCGGCGCGGTCAAACGTTCCGTCGTGCAAATTCGCCGTCAGCCAATAACGGGGATTCGGCAAAACGGGTTTGGGCCAGATTTCGCCGTATCTGTTCATGGGCAGCTTTTCGACTTTCAGTTCTGCCGTGAAATCCAGATCCCGGCCTTGTTCGGATGACGGCGTGCCGTCAATTTTGATGTCGAGCGTCGGCCCGTTAAAATCTATGCGCGTGTCGGATACCGTAAGCTTGCGCGTGACGCGGTTGTATTTAACGTTCAAATCCAGTCCCTTGACGGGGCACGGGCTATCCCAGAAATCGGGGCTGACGAGGCGTCCCTCGTCGCCGTGAATTTGCGCCGCAATCTTAACGAGCTTAAGGCTTTCGTCGAATATAAGCTCGGCCCTTCCCGTTAAGGGCAAGTCAATAACCGACGACGCCGTAAGGCCAAAAGCCGCCGGATTTTCCCCCGCAACGAGCGCCGGCGTTATTTTTTCGAAAGCGGAGGTCAGTTTGTGCTGACGGATGGAGGGGTCATATTCATATGTAATCGCAAGAGAGGAATCGCGCGCCTTGGGAAGTTCGATGGTCATGCGTCCCGACAGCGCCCCGTATCTGAGCGACCGATTGAAATTCTTTAATCCGTTGCGCGTAACGGAAAGTTCGGGAACGGAAAGCAGCCAGTCTTTTTGCAGTTTTTCGTCGTGAATGCCGAAGACGGCGTGCGTCATGGCCAATTTCTGGGTAAAGGCTGCGCCGGAAAGACGTTCGGCGGCGCTTTCTATCGTTTTGTCTATAGGTTCAGACGGCGTTTGAGGCTCTGCGGTTCCGATTGCCCTTCCGTTAAAAGTCAGGATACCGTTCTTGTCGCGATCCAGCTTGATTTGAGGTTGGTCAATCGAGAGTTTGGTGGGGATGATTTGCCCGAACAGAAGGCCGAGCATGCTGACTTTGGCATCGAAGACCGGAATATCGGCAATGGTGTCGTCGTTGGCATTGTTGATTTTAACGTTTTTGGCGTGAAAGACGAAAGAATGGCTGGGGCGATCCCAGGTCATTAGAAGAGAGTCTATCTGAACCTTGCTTCCGGGAAGAAGGCTTTCGATGCCCGTCTTAATATAAGGGGTCAAAAAATCAGGGCTTACCGGCGACGAACTTAGCCTCCACGCAAGCAAAAGCGCGCAGATTATCGTGACTCCGACAAGCGCGGCGAGTATTTCGGTGAAGGTGCGTAAGGAACGCAGCATGGGAGCACAAACAAAGGCCTTTTAAGGACTTTCAAACGGGGCTATCTCTGTATCACAGAGAAACGCGTTACGCCAACAGCCCGCAACCCACGACAATGACAACACTTTTACCCGTAGATGACAATTCCATAGACCGCGCCGCAGCCCTTTTGCGCGACGGCAAGCTTGTCGCCTTTCCGACGGAGACCGTCTATGGGCTGGGCGCGGACGCTACAAACGGTCGCGCCGTCGCGGCAATTTACGAAGCAAAGGGTCGTCCTTCTTTTAATCCCCTGATCATTCATGTCGCGGATGTATCTGCGCTCGATCCGCTGGTCGAATGGAACGATACGGCAAGACTTCTGGCCGCGACGTTCTGGCCGGGCCCTTTAACGCTGATCCTTCCTCGTAAAAACGGCTCTCCCGTGTCGCTTCTGGCAAGCGCGGGGCTTGAAACGCTCGCGGTGCGCATTCCCTCGCACGCGGACGCACAAAAATTACTTCGCGCTACAGGCCTGCCCATCGCCGCGCCAAGCGCCAACGCGTCGGGAAAGCTCAGCCCGACGACGCCCGAACACGTCGCGGAATCGTTGGGCGATAAAGTTGATTTGATTTTAGCGGGAGGAAGAACGCAAATCGGGGTTGAGTCCACGGTTCTTAACCTGATCTCTCCTTCCCCGACAATCCTGCGCCCGGGCGGCATTACGCAGGAGCAGCTTGAGGCTGCGCTCGGTCAGAAAATTTCCTTATATGAAGCGGCCTCGACGAACGCGCCGCCCTCTCCGGGTATGCTTGCGAGCCATTATGCGCCGCATTTGCCCGTTCGCTTAAACGTCACAACGGTTTCGCCAAACGAAGCCTTTTTGGCTTTCGGCGCAGAAGGTTCCGTTAAAGGCGGAAAAAAGCGGCTTAATTTAAGCCCAACGGGCGACCTTAACGAGGCTGCCGCTAACCTGTTCGCCATGCTACGGGATTTGGATAATCCTTCTTGCTCCGGCATTGCCGTTGCCTCCATTCCCAATATCGGGCTGGGGGTCGCTATCAACGACCGGCTGAAGCGCGCCGCCGTACGATAAATTTAAAAAGGGTGTTGGCATTGGAAATATCGTGGTAGCATAAAAGCCCTCCTTCTCGTTTTTTCCATCTCTCGACATGCCCGCACTTAAAAACCCCTTTGCCGGTATTGAATGCCCGATTTTCTGGCCCGTCGGCATGGCTTTGTGCATGGAAAAAGGCGCGGTCGAAACGCCATGGAAATGCCTGATGTTTTTCGAAAACATTCTCAAAAAAAACGCCGCAAACCAGTCTTCGGAATGGGCCACGCCCAACAAAATCGCGAGCGAGCTGCACACTTTCGTCCTGCGCGATTTTTCGACGTCCTATGCCAAAAACGAAATCCCGACGCTGGTGCTTCCTCCTTATGCCGGTCACACTTCCGTCATCGCCGATTTTCGCAAAAAACAAAGCTTGATCGAAACGTTGCTTCAAAACGGCCTTACGCGCGTCTTCTGCGCCGACTGGCGCAATGCGACGGACGACATGAAGGATTACGATATTGATACCTATCTGGCCGAGATTCACGCCGTCGTTTGCTTTCTTGGCGGGAGGGTCAATCTTATCGGCTTGTGCCAGGGGGGCTGGATGGCCGCCCTTTACGCGGCGCGCTATCCCGTCCATGTCGCCGCGCTGGTCTGCGCGGGGTCGCCTATTGACATGCATGCGGGCAACGGCGTCGTTCGTGATCTGGCCAATATTTTGCCGATGTCTTTTTATGAAAATCTCGTCACCGCCGGAAACGGCCTGTTGCGCGGGTATTTTTTGCTTGAGGGATTCAAGAGCATGCATCCCGAAGGGCATATGATGAATAAGTTCATCTCGCTTAACGAATACATTGACGACCCCGAATACTCGCAGAAAAACGAGGCTTTCGAACGCTGGTATAAGTGCGTGATCGATTTGCCGGGCCGCTGGTTTTTGCAGGTCGTCGAACAGCTATTCAAGGAAAACCGTTTTGCCAAGGGCGAGTTCGAGGCTTTGGGGCAAACCGTTGCGCCTCAAACCATTGTGTGCCCCACGTATCTTCTGGCGGGAGCGTCGGACGACATCACGCCGCAAGAACAGATTTTCAATGCCGCAACTTTATTCGGGACTCC
>Ga0265297_10006763_pt1 | contig 16371 bp, 17 predicted proteins | sample Munlanlwell13791_FD_192502 | JGI IMG/M metagenome (GOLD analysis project Ga0265297, IMG submission 192502) | Leachate microbial communities from a municipal landfill in Southern Ontario, Canada - Leachate well 137-91 | ecosystem: Engineered > Solid waste > Landfill > Unclassified | place... | reverse complement strand
GGTGGCACGCCGGTACTAGCCGACATCGATCCAGAAACACTATGTATCGATTGGGGCCACGTTGAACGGCTGATTACCAAGCGCACCAAAGCCATTATCCCAGTAGACTACGCGGGTTATCCAGCCATTCCACCCAAAGACTACGGTATTCCAATTATCCAGGATGCGGCTCATTCGTGTGGCGGCACCGGCTATGGAGACATCGTGACTTTGAGCTTCCACCCAGTCAAGAACCTGGCTACCGGTGATGGCGGCGCACTACTGACCAATAGTGAAGAATTCTACCACCGTGCGCGTGCTTTGCGTTGGTGTGGTATTGATCGCTCTACCTACGAACGCAGCATTAGCACTTATGGCTGGGACTACAACATTGCTGAAGTGGGGTATAAGTATCACTGGAATGACATTCAAGCGGCGATAGGGCTTGAACAACTTAAGCGCATCGACGAACTCAATCGTAGACGGCGGGAGATTGCCGACATTTACCGGGCCAGACTTGATTGTGTACAGCATCCACCCGATCATCCTCAACACACCTGGCACCTATATCCGGTACGAGTGCCACACTACCAGCGCAACCTTTTCGTCAGGGCCATGCTCGATGCCGGGATCAGCGTAGGGGTACACTATAAACCATTGACGCATTACCCAATGTTTAGTGGTGACGTACCCGTGACTGAATCAGAGTGGCGCAGGCTGGCATCGCTGCCCATCTTCTACGATCTGGACCAACAGGATGTGATCATCGAACGCATTCAGGAGTACTGGAAATGATCAAGGCTATCTTTGTGGGTGGCAAACCTATTGGCGTGGCGTGCCTAGAATTGCTATTAGACCATCCAGACGTGGATGTTGTAGCAGTCTTTGTTAATCCAGACGATTACAACGAACAACGTTGGTACCCTGGTAGAACAGCCTTGCAAGTAGCTACCGAAGAAGGCATTCCGGTATTTGACAAGATAAACGCCGACATAGTGAAGAAGTTCGGCGCGGACATCTTGTTCTGCGTGTACTACGACAAGCTGTTGAAACCAGATGTAATTTCTATTCCGCCAATGGGTTGTGTCAATTTACATCTAGCTTTGGCCGAAGAGTACCGGGGTTGCTACCCCACCACCTGGGCCATTATTAACGGAGAGAAACGTACCGGCGCAACTCTGCATTATATCGATGCTGGAATGGATACTGGTGATATAATCGATCAGTGTTATACTAATATCACACCATCTGATACAGGCAAAAGTCTGTATCTCGACTTAGTAATGAAGGGCTACGAGCTATTCAAACGTTGCTTGCCAGCTATTTTAGCTGGTACTAACAGTCGTAGAAAGCAGGTAACAACAGACAAAACGAGGGTCTATCACCGCGAGTTTCCAGATTATCAAGTGCCGTTTACCGGCACTGCCCAGGATGTATACAATTATATTCGAGCGCTGATCTTTCCGCCGTTTCGAGAACCCTACATTATGATCGGCGACAAGAAGTATAGGATTGTAGAATGCCAAGACTAAGCTTAATTCTCATGGTATGGAATACCACACACTTGCTGGGCCGCACGCTCAAAACGCTTGAGCAACAAGATACAGACTTTGAAATCTTGGTCATAGACGATAACTCTGAAGATGATGTGGCGGCTATAGTTGCTGCCAGCAGTTTACCAATCAAGTTATTGAGACTCGAACACAACTTTGGGATGCGTGGTAACACCGAGTCCATTCGCGCCGGAATCGAGGCGGCCAGTAGCGACATCGTCATGTGGAGTACACCCGAAGTTATGCTAAGCCCCCTCACGCTGGATGCTGTAGTTAATACGGTGAGCAGTAAGAGATTCGTTACAGTGCCCAGTCACGGCCTAACGTTGGGGATTCAACTACAACTTGACAGCGTGGACTGGTACTCTAATATTACTACCATCGGTACGTTGATCGAAGCCAGCGATGATGACTTTACACATCGCTGGTTCGATCTAAACTTCTACCAGGACGGCGACATTACCAAACCACATAAACAATCGTATGGCAACAATCAAACGGTGGCTGTGCTCAAGGAGCAGTGGTTAAAAGAAGTAGGCCACTTCCCGCGCTTTTATGATTATGGAAGCGATGATCCATGGGTTTCTGGCAAACGCAGAGAGAAGGGCTATACAGATGTAACCCTGTGGGAGTATCCAGCCTATCACCAGTGGCACGCCAAAGCGCAGTTCTGGATGGCGCAGGGCAAGGCCCCACATTGGAATAGATTTGGGCATACAATGTCCAACATAGCTAATGATCCACAGGTTCCGGTGGGTGGCACGTGTACCATTTGGGACGGCGGTAGCCATGCCCAGATGACACGGCAAGAAATAGATTCAGAGCTATCGTGGTCTGACTGGGTAACCCAGACCGGATTTAAGCGTAAGGTGTAAGATGGATACATGTCCATATCAACTGATCGTACAGACAATGCCCTTCCCGTTCGCCCTATTCAGAGTACGCGAAGATGATTGGATACTGGCATCATTCAATGGGGCTTTTCAGGATTTAACTAACTGTCGCATTGGTGATAGTGTGGTAAACTTCAGGTTCGATCCGAAAGAACTAAAATCAGAGTTTGCTATGAATGATCGCTGGTATCTAGCCTATTCATTTCTAGTTTCTAAATCGCAATTGGTAGTGATCATGAACGACATTACCGAGAAGCATACATTCGAGGACGCTATTGGGCAAATAGTGTTAAAGGCTGCTGCTATCATATGAATGAAAATCAACTACTAGATGCCGTAAGCACTTTGACTGCGGCTGCGGAGCAACGTGTCAGGGCTGAAGTAGAGCGCACACAAGCCGAGCAGCAGCGTATCTCCTTGGAGCAACACAAGCTTAAGCTAGAGCAGGAGAATAACGCAATTCTGTGCAGAATTTTACAGGAGACGCTCAGGCTAACCGACAAAGTTGGTCAGTATTCTTCTGAAGATCACGACAATATGCTAGGAATGCTGGAAAGCATTTTAGCTTTAACGCAAGTCATTGCCCTGCGCGTCGGCGGCAGCGACTATGACAAACTAATGGACACCATTAGACATACTCGTGAAGGAGGTAACAAAGTGCAAATAACAATGGGAGACCAAGCCACGGTGGGCAATATCGTCGAAGGCATACAAAACAACGCGGCGGGCGTGAATGAAGCCTTGCGTGATTTGATAACAGCCATCAATACCGATGACCCCGCTAACGTAGAATTGGCACTCAACACACTCCCCACAGATATTGTAGATGTAGTTCTGGCTGCTATTCAAGGTCCCTTGGTAGCAGCTAGAATGATAGCACAGAAAGTAGCCCACAAGTGGGTAGTGACAAGGAGTAAATGAAATGGCTAAAGTAACAGCCGAAGATCGAGAGAAGACCGGCATGAAGAAGAAGGGTGCGGAAGGCAAGTACCCCATGGCCACCGAGGCACAGTGCATTAGCGCAGTTAAATTGCGCCACAATGGCAAAGGTGTGACCGCCAGTGCGGTTCTAGCCAAGGCTAGTCGGGCAGCCAACGAACACAACTGGGATAGATGCAAAGCTGCTATTGCTAAAGCGCGTGAGGTGGATCGCTCATGACATCCTGGTGGCAAACGCCCATAGACGGAGAAACACCAGAAGAATATCTTAAAACACACGGCGAGATTACGAACGATGGCCAAATGGCCGCAGTCCTTTCAGAGTTTACCGGAATGGACATTAGCACAGCTGCGGTTCGTCAAAAGCGCCAAGCGTTGGGTATCAGCAAACCTAAATGTGGCGTGAAGTTTATCCAGTCCACTAGACCGAAGCGCAACCAGCCACTTATTATTCATACCGACAACGCTTTGGTTATCACCGATATTCACGCCGAACTACAGGACGCCGAATGGTTGGAACGGGTAGTAGACTTTGCGGTGGCTCACGGTATCAAGATATGTGTAGTGGGTGGTGATGTGGTTGACCTGAATGCACTCTCTTCCTTTACTCCGGCGATTGGTAGTGTAGGAGAGACGCCTACTACAACAGACGGTGAGTTAGGGGCCGCGTCTAACATCATAGCTACGTTACTGACGGTTTTCGACGCAGTCTATATTCTATTGGGTAATCACGAAGTGCGTTTGGCCCGCAAGCTAGGCAACCTGACCATTCAGTTTATTGCCAAATTACTTGGTGCCGATGGCAACCGTGCCCAAGTCAGTGAGTACCACTGGTGTATCATCGAAGACAGCAATGGTGTACAGTGGCGCATTACGCATCCCAAGGACGCCAGTGGCATTTCGACGCGAGTGGCTGCCAGATTAGCAGATAAGTACAGAATGAATGTAATAGCTGCGCATGGGCACGACTGGGGTTGTGTGGTGAGTCCAAGTGGTTACTACGCAGCCGCCAGTGGTATGATGGCCGATCCAGAACGGATCGATTACACGATGCTGGAAGACAACACCCGCCCATTTATGAGCCAGGGGGCCTGGGCCTTAGTAGATAGTGAACCAGTGTTACTACATCCACTATGGGCCAAACCCGAACGGCTGTAATTTCTGTGCAGAAATGTTAAATAGAATATAACATTTCAACAAAGGAGAACACAATGTATAAGATAGTATGTGACGGGCCGACCGGCTTTAACTGCCATGTATATAACGAAGAAGGTGAGGAAGTGAAATGCCTAGCCGCCGATATCAGTATCCGTCCCGGTCAAGCGACCATTGCCGCCCTGATGGTGTTAGTAGATTCAATCAACATCCAAATAGATGAGAACAACATACAACTAGAAGAACATGTATCTTAGTCAACAAGAAATCGAAATCATGGAACGGTCCAGGTCGTTATCCACCGGGGGTATCGACCTGTTCTGGATGTACTGGTCGGCCCCCGAAGACGCCACTGCTGACCAAGCCCGCGAAGACCTGATCCATATTCCACCCGACGAGTATAATCCACCCCTTAGACCAGGTGAATTTGTACCCCTTAGACCGTTCCCTTGGGCCAGTCGTATTGCCCACGGTGATGAAACCGACGTCGTTTGTGTGAGTGGTGTAGGGTCAGGTAAAACTCTCAACATGGTTTTAGTAGCCGGTTACTACTGTTGTATGTTACCCAACTTTCGCTATCTGGGTACAGCTCCTGTCAGCTGGCAGGCTGATCTGTCTTACAAAGACTTCTTACAGCAAGCTCTAGACTATAACAACGATGACCGACCCAGACGTATCAGACGCTGGATTGATCGTGTAGTTTACCGGCCCTACCCCACTGTCTACTTTGTCAACGGTAGCACAATGGAATTCAAATCATTAGATAGAGATGCTACTAGCATCCTGACCTGGTCGGGTGATATGATTACCGTAGACCAAGCCGAAGACGATAGTATCGATCTCGAACAAGTCAGTGGTAACTTGGGTTCTCGTCTACGTGGTCAGGTGGGTGGCCGTGCCCGTTTGGGTAAGCTGATCTTTCTGGCCAACAGCGCTTACAATCCAACATTATGGGAAATGTTCGACCGCTACAACTCCGATCCACAAAGTCTAGCTTTGTCCATGAGCAGCTACGATAATCCGGTGCTGACCAAGCGCAGCCTGGCTGATATGGCAAAACGCTTCCGTGATAAGGACGAAGCCCGCCGCATGATGTATGCTGAACGGCCCTTACCGAAAGGTAAAGAGTTCACCGGTGAAACCATTGCCAAGGCCCAGTCGCCAGGCTTGGACAAGATCATGTCGGACGCGTTGGAAGAGCACATGCCAGGCTATGTTGTTGAAACCACTCGTGCTGCCGGTACAACACGTTGGGTAACGCCACCCCAAAAAGACCACATGTACATCATGGTCGGCGACCCCGGCCAAGGCAATCCGCCTTACCGTAACAGCGCTGCCATTCTGGTTTACGATGTGACCGATGTGCCTAAGCAACCGGCTACATTAGCCGCCTTCGATTGGGTATATGGCTATGGCAGCTACTGGCCCTTCATCAACAAGATGATCGAGTGGTACGATGAATACCATCCATACATCGCCGCCTTCGATGCTACCGGTACGCAGAAGTCTTTCGACGACTTGGGTGTACTCGACCAAAGCAAAGTGTGGATGCCGCTCAACCTAAGCAACCTTAAAATGCACATGGTACTATGCGCAAAAGTTTTGCTATCTCGTGGTATAATTCAAATGCCCAAGAGCTTATTCTCGATTTGGAATCAGCTCTTAATGTGGTGTATGCCTGACAAGAATCTACAACAGGATATTGCCAGCGCAGTTTTCATGGGCGCGTATGTTATCAACCAAATTTTGCCCAGGCGCGTCATCGAAGAAGATGGTTCTGAAACCATCAACGAACAAGTTGAAAATGTGGATCGTTGGGGCAGGCCCAGAGCAATCAATAAGACACGTGGTAAAGGACGCCGAAGGTAGGAAACTATGAGTTCACTATTTCAAATGCGCATCTTGCGTGATAAGGTCAAACAAGACTGGTTCCAGAAAGGGTACCCCATCATAGACTGGAATACCCAAGAAGGCATCTACGCTGATGCAGACTATGCCTTCGACGGCGACTGGTTGGCCGAGACCGTCAGTGAGACAGACTACGACTTAAAGTATCCATTGACGATCAATCCATTCCATTTGCCGGTGGGCCTACATGTCTCGTTCCTGTACGGCGAACATCCTGACGGCGCTGACGGTCGTGTAACCTTCGAGGTCGAGCTATGGGACAACGGTGAGAAGAAGACCACCGGTCAAGCCACTGACGCCGCCGAACGCATGACAGCTTTCTTGAACACGGTATGGTCACAGAATAACGCACATAGCTTACAGACGGAGTTAGGGCTAAACGCTCAAATCTATGGGGGCGCGGTGGGTGGTGTGTACTACGACCCGCAGCGGACACTAGACCAGGACTTTCCGTTAAGCATACAGGCTATGGATGTACCCAGCTTCTATCCGGTATGGAGCAGCCGCAGCTACGACGAACTGATCGAAGTTATCATTGCTTACGGGATCACCAAGCTACAAGCTGAAGATTTGGGAATAATTGTAGATACCGATGTGGCTCTTTACATGGAGAACTGGAAGAAGGGTAAGTACGAGATCACCGTAGAAGACAAAGTGGTTAGCATCTATGGCCAAAAAGCGGAAGGCAATCCCCTGGGTGGTGTAATTCCCTACGTATACATTCCACATCCACCCCGGCGCGGCTTCTATGGCACATCTTTACTCAAAGATAAGCTGGGTGTAGCCCGTGAGATTAACGAACAAGCCGCTAACACCGGCGATATCATCACTGAAGAAGCGGCCAACATTCCGGCCATGCGTAACGCTCGTGCCGTAGAGATCAGGCGTATCTCAGGTACTAAGTCCATAATGGATTTGGGCTTCCAGCAAGGTGACAGAATTCCAGAGATCATGTATCCACCCACCCGCTCGAATTCTGCACAGAATGCCGACAAGCACGTACAAACGCTGACGGATGCCTTACGCATGGAAATGTACTGCCCTAGCGTGCTATTCGGTGGCGGGGATTCCAGCCAGCGCAGTACCTCTAGCTTTGCTTTTATGGCCATCCCTTTGATAGCCCATATCCGTGACGAGCGCGCCGCCTTCACCAGTGGTTTTAGCAGACTCAATAAATACATCCTCAACATCGCTGCCGCCAAGGGTATAGGTAAGATAGACCAGAAAGCCGCCAGTATGGCGCGGGTCAAATGTAACTGGTATCCCATGCTACCCCGTGACACGATGGAAGAAGTGACCAGTATCATTGCCCGCGTCACCGCTAAGATACTTTCACCCGAAACCGCTATTGCGATGATCGGTGACGTATTGGACATTTCGGGCGAATTGGATAAAATAGAAGAAAGCGAACGTAAAAAGATGGAGAATTCTGTGCAGAACTCGCCCTTTGCCGGGGCCACCTCTGGTCAACTCGGCGGGGTCCAGGCTGCACAGTCACTCAAAGTAGCACAAGGCAAACAGCCAGAATCACAAGATCGAAAAGGAGAAGAGTAATCATGCCAGAAGATACAACCGGACAAGGTCCCGACACCACGTTGGGTACTATTAGCAATAGTACTACGTCAGCTGTCGCTACCCCTACTGGACAGACGGGTGAACTGGAATCGACCAAGGTGGAACTCGCCAAGGCCAAAGAACAAATTACCCGCCTACAAGGTACACAGGCCAGCAATGACCGCGCATTGCAAGCACTACGTACCGAGAAAGACAAGCTCGTGGCCGATTTGGCCGAATTTCAAACCGCAGTGACCGCTCGTGATGCCGATCTGGCTATCACCAAGCAGTCATTGACGGAACTACAAACCAAAACCGCAGAGCTGGAAACCTTAAAAGCTCAGACCGAAGCCGCTCAAGCTGAAATCGAACGCTTGAAAGTGGTGGCCGAATTCAGCGCGGGCAATCCAACCATCGCGCTTTTAGCTAAGACAAATGCGTTGCCCAAAACAGAAACTCTTGAAGAGTTTACGGCAGCCCTAAAAACTATCAGTGAAGGTATCGGTGCATCTGCTGTGACGCAAGCGACACAACTGTTGTCAGGAGCCAAACCGACTCCCAAACCTGCCGAACAGGATGCCGATGCCCTAGAAGCCGAAGGATATGCATTGATTGCCCGCCAGAAGGACGAAGAAGGTCTGAAGCTGATCAAAAAGGCCATGGCTCTACGCGCATTGAAGGAGTAAAGCAATGCCTACTTTTACCAGTTTGGGTACAGAATATCTGGTGTCACAGACACCCTGGCCGTATACCCAGGAACGTAACCGTCCCTGGTACGAGCCGTTCATGATGGCACCCTTCGTCCGTCAGACGATGTGGTACAACCTTGTACGGTACATGATTGACATGTCCACCGTCCATGCTGAAGAAGCAAACTTCACGCAGCGTCTGCAACCCCCGCCCGACCCCACCGAACTCGACTTCCGGGGTATCACGCTACCGCGTCAGTACTACGATAGCCGTAACTTCCAGGTTTCCTACAAGTCCTACGGTGGTAGCGTTATGTACCACAAGTACGACAAGATGATTTACCAGTGGGCCAAGCGCAACGAAGGCAATCCTTCCATTACCAACTCTGGTATCCCGCAGCCCGACCTGGAATCCATCATCCGTGAAGACCTGGCCGTCAACTTGACGCAGACACTCGACCTGTTGGCCCGCAACGCCTTCATTACCAGCTCGGCACTGAACCGCAGTTATGCCAGTGACGCGACCGGTTTCCACGACATCGCCGCCACCGACACCTTCGACCCCGAAACCGCCAAGCTCATCAAGCTGAACGCAGCCTATATGCCCAACGAACCGTCCGGTATTTTCCCGGCAGTCATCAGCCCGGCAGCGGAATACAGTCTGGTTGGCCAAGAAGCCACCAGCAACTATATGACCTACCGGCAAGCTGTTCAAGACGCCACCATTCTCAACTACTACGCGGCTGAGTACATGGGCGTTACCTACATGCGCAACTGGCGACAGGTGCTCTACAACGTGGGTGAAGTGCTGGCACAGGCCAGTATCGTGTTGCCCATCGAACCCGGCGACGGTGCCCCCGATCCAAGCACGACTCGTGTCGATGACTTCTGGGCCACCGGTTCCGACGACGCTACTCACTACATCCAGTTGTCCAACATCACCGATCCTTCCACCGCAGAAACCGGTTTCAAGGTGGGTGACATCGTTACCCTGCACCGAACTCGCCCCAGTGCCAACGCCGCTCTGGCCACCGCCAACGGTGTAGCCTGGGATCACGCGCACAACATCACCGCCCGCATCGTGGCCGTGGACTACGACACCGACCGCATCTCCATCGAAGTTCCGGTGCTCAACGAGAACTACTACACAGCGGTTGGGACCGGCTTCTATGGCTGGGTGACTAAGGCCCGTCCAGTGCACTGCGCCATCTTCTTCCAGAACGGCTTGTCCGATCCTGGTGTAGCTGGCGTCGTGATGGACCCGCCCAAGTTCTATATCAATCCTCCGTCTGACGTGCGCAAGGCGCGTTGGGAGTTTGGCTGGGACACCTACATGGCGTACAACGTCATCAATCCCGAAGCATTTGCGGTTCACTTCCACGCTGGCCCGATTGTTCGCAAGAACACGACCGGTGGCTTGGAACTGGTGAATCTGTAAATGAAGACCTGGGCTGCGTTCAAGTATGAGATTGGGCGAATCGTCAACGATCCGCAACTAACCAAGTTCCCTGACGATATGCTGGCGTGTGTCAACGATGCACTCCGTATGTTAGCCAGTGCTCATACTGGCGTGGCTTCAGTTTACAGTATCGTTGGGGATGGGGCGACCGCAAGTTTCCCCATCCCTAACAACGCTGTTAGTTCGAGTGACATTAGCCGCATCCGTGGCGTCTACGACGAGACCAACGAAGTATGGCTGAAAGAAGCCGACATGTATCCGGGCAGCAAGGCTAAGGAAGGTTGGCTGGTATGGCCGGATGGTACGCTCAGGCTCAAGCCGGTACCCGACAACGGCGACGAGCTGACGGTCCACTACATTGCCTACTACGATGAAGTAGTAGACGATACTTCGACAATCAACATACCAGGCTGGTCTTTTGAGGCGGTTAAGCTCTATACTGCTGGCCGAGTGATCCAAAGTCCTACCAGCCAATTGACTCTGCTGGCTAACTTCAGAACCAAAGTAGACTCTGGCAATCCCGAACACAATCCGTTACTGCAATTATCTAAATACTACATCCAACAGTTCTGGGACATCTTGAATGCCAATTATGCTCCCCAGCTGGACAAGTTGGTGGTATGATGACGACGACACAACCCATTACACACGCCTTGATGGTATCTCTTAAGCGGCACATCGAATCGATCTGGGGTAGCGATCTCTACGACTATACTGGCACACAGACCAGGGTGGCCTACTGTCCAGATCAATTGATACCGACATTAAGCTACACCGACAAGAATGGAGTTGGACGTATTTTTGGTCCATGTCGAGTAAGCATTGGGCGCGTACAAGAAGATGTGCTTAATCTGGCAAACGAACTAGCGGTGCCGTCGTCCTACATCGAGATTGTGTCAAATGACTACGAAGAAATTGAATCGTGGCGACACTCGATGTATAGAAGCCAGGACCCCAGCCGCAAGATCGGGCCTGAATATCCAGTGATGGTAGGTGGCGAGCACGCACAGACCAGGCGCTTTGTGGTTAAGATGATCACTTACTTCTTGGAAAGCGATCAAGACAACGAAGAAACCAATCGCTTGGGCCACGCAGCTTGTAGTTTCCTGGAAAGTATTTGTACTGCCAAGTGGGAAGTACCGAATCCTTGGGGATGGGAGTTAGCTGACGAGTACGGTGAACGTATCAAGGACCCGTTTGGCGAGATACCGTGGGCCAGTTATGCTCCGCTGAGCCATACACGAGTGCGGGGTGGTCCGCCACAGGACTACATCTTTGACATCAAAATCTATGTGGAAGTGACCGGCTACAAGGAGCAACAGTTCTAAGCTACAACTAAGGGAGGCGTAGCCAATGCAAGTACTAGGAATTCTAAGTGGTGCGGTTAATGTACCACACGCAGTGCACATTTACAGGATTACCATGCCGTTGGCCTACATTGACAAACATACTAAACACACTGGTATGTGGTTGTCGGCCAAAAGTATGGCACTCGATTTGAGCGAGAAAGAGGTTGCCAGTATTCTCAACTCGGACGTGATCGTATTGGGACGTATGATTTCTGATCACCCTAAAGAAGTTGGTGAATACATTGAATTTCTGCACAGAAATGGTGCTAAGGTCATCTACGAAACCGATGATGACCTGACCGAAGAGTATCGGGACATTAGTAATGGCGAGAAGAAAACATGTCTACCCTTTACACGGAATGTAGGCATTGACGCTTTCACAGTCACAACGCCATATTTAGCCAAGCAAATAACCAAGTACAGTTACGGGCAGCCGGTACACGTGTTGCCCAACTGTATAGAAACGAAGTATTGGGCAAAGGTGTGCGACAAGTACGAACGTCAGTACACCGGCACACTTAACATTATGTTAGTTGGTACGCCAACACACGGTAGCGACTGGCGCTATGCGCATCAGGCCGCTCTACGTATACTGGATGAGTACCCCCACACGCGGCTATTGGTAGGTGGGTACCAGCCGGACTACATCGGAGACGACCAGCGCGTGATCCGCCTACCTTTTATGGAGTATGCGCAATATCCAACCATGTTAGCTGAAGCGGATGTCGTGATTGCCGCAATCGATCCCGATGATCCCTTCAACTACAGCAAGAGCGCGGTAAAAGCTATGGAAGCATGGGCAGCTAGACGCAAACTCAAGAATGGTTACGGTGGCGCAGCAGTCATTGCTACGAACAGTGTGGTGTATAACGGAACAGTGCGGCATCGGCGTAATGGTCTTTTAGTAGAAAACACAGTAGACGCTTACTATGCTGCACTCAAAGAGCTTACAGACAATCAGGTAATGCGCGAGAACTTACAACGTACCGGACACAACGATGTTGTGCAGCGGCACTCCATTCAGTCTCAGTACAAGAAATGGGTAAGCGCATATACACAGATTAGGAGGTTACAATGACTCAATCAGCGAGTCCAGGAATTGGCTTTGCCTTTGCTTTGCAGAGTGCCAAGGGTGCGCCTGAAACAACCAACGCAAACTTTAAGCGGATGCGGGTGGTACAGGCGATGCTCGGTAGCCAGCAAGCAATGGATCAGCTTCCACAGGAAGTCGGCAGTGGCTATCATAGCAACGCCATGTATAAGGTCTACGTGGCCGGGGTGGGCGCAGTGCGTGCCCTGGCACGTTTGGAAGGAGATATCGGTTATCTCCTAGCGGCAGCGATTGGTAATCCCGATGCAGCTGGCGCTTCTGAAACCGGCCCGGTCTACACGACCACCTTCAAGCCGGTCAACGATTACTGCGATCACCCGTGGCTGACCGCCCGTAAGTTCATCCCGAACTGTACGCAAGTCAGTGACTACATGGCCGAAGAGATCAGCGATGCCAAGTTGAGCGCGATGTCCTTCTCCATCGGGGCAGGCAGCCCTGGGATAATGGATATGGCTCTGTTGGCCATCAACAGCGCTTTCGTGGATGCCGGTGACGCTTCGGTGTGGCCGGACGAGATGGAAGCCTACGAAGGCACCGACAGTGTAGTTATGGCCAGTGTTACCGGTACGTCGGCTTTGCTGACTGCTATTGCCGGGGTTGACCTGGGTGATGGAGTAGCAACCGACTTTGGTGTACCCACCATTGGCATTCAACTCTCGATTGCCAACCGGTTCTCCGGTGATGGCGTGCGGCCCGAACTGGTTATCGGCAGCTTGGGAATGGATGACTTGGTCCTGATGGGCCAAACGATCTCTTTCCAGCTGACGTACAAGTGGAAGAATCCGCAACTCTACAAAGCCATCTACGCTTTCCAGGGTGCAGGCAACTCCATCAGCAACACGCCGACCAGCCAACCCCTGAAGACGCCGGTGACCATTACGTTACGTAGCCCGCGCTACGTTGGCACCAGCAGCACCTACGAGGAACTCTCGTTCTTGCTCAACAGCTGTACGCTGGACTGCCCGCAGGGTGTGGTGCTATCGGGTGGTAGCTTCGTGACCATGCAGATCAACGGCGTGGCCGAGATTGGGGCAACCCCCGATGCGTATGCTACTATTACGCTGAAGAATGGTACGCCATACACCGACCTCGGAGTGACATACACTGGTGCGTAGACAACTTGTCGGCCCTGTGTGTTGTAGTAGAATACACCTAGAGGCAAGGTAAACAAAAACGGTAAGGGTAACGTGAGTGGGTTTGGCCTCCTTTGACACTCACGTTACCCTACCACTCAAAGGAGAACAGTATGTTTGGAGATTTAGAAATTCAGGTAGGAGCGGCACCCAGCGATGCCAAAGTCAGCATCGACGGTGCTGACATTAAGGGCGTGCGCCGTATCGAAGTGATTGCCGAACAAGGCCGTCCCACACAAGCCATGTTGTTTATGGTCCCGGCACAAGTGGGCTTACACATCACTATGTGGGACGTAGAAAGCGAGACGGCACACAAGTTAGCGGAAGCGATTGCCAAGCGTTTAGGAGCGCCTGCGTTCATTGAAGAAATCTACAACGAAATCATCCACTTTAAGGGGGGCACCCATGTTGCAAGCTAGTGCCTTCTTACCGCAGCAGAAATGGTTGTTGCCCCGTGAAGACGATGACGGCAATCCTTTACAACCCGAAATCCCCGGTGCAGAAGACGTGTGGGTACGTATCGTGCCGCCGTCCTGGGAAGACGACAACAAGCGCCAGCAATTCATCGCTACCTTAGCCAAGAACGAAGATGCCACCGGTCTCGAACTGGTACACTACGAACTTTGGCTCACCTACGGCGGCACCAACCTTGTAGCGTTGGTAGGTAAACGCGATCCCGAAACCAGCAGGCCGATTTGGGAACAAGACAAAGACGGCAACTGGATTCCGGTAGGTGAAGAAGTGGAGTTCGATGAAGCCGGTCGTTTAACCAAGGCAGAGTTCGACGAACGCATCTACAAGTTGCCGTCCCGTATTATCGAACTGTGGTATGGGCGGGTGTTGGAGGTAGTCCCCGCTTGGGGCGAGCGGTTTCGACGAGCATGAGCATTTAGCTAACGTCGCTGAAACGGTATACGCTTACTGTTGTTGGGAAGACGGCGAACCAGTACCAGACGGGAAAGGTGGACTGCTTGAGTTTGACCATATTCCAGCTCCTTTATACTGGAAGCGTTGGTGTGACCGCTACGGTTTGCCAATTGACGGGGGTTGGGTAGACCAACCCCTGTATTTTATGAGAGAGATCGATGCTGCTCGGCGTGGTGAGCAACGCCGTTTACAGGAACGCGAAGTAGCAAAGGAGAGCGTGACCCTGAAGGTGTTACTAGACATTCGCACTCTACTAACACGACCGGAGTAACTTATGAAGAAGCCATCTTGGATGAATCCACCCGAAGAACCCCCGTGGGCCGAAATAGGCGCACGGTCTAATCGTCCGCTTGGCCCCAGCATCAATCCACGGACTGGGTTTATCGACGATCCACGCAACTTTGCCAGCGAAGAGGAAATGTACAACGATCCCTTTGCGGGAGCTGACGCTATTTGGCAGACCCGTGAAGCACGTAACTTTGCCGCCAAAGCAGCTTCACAGCTAGGCATCGATGTTTACCAAACCCGCAGCATGATGGAAGAGATGTATGGGCCAACAGCCTATCACACTCAAGTAGGCGGGCAGTTTGTCTCGCGTTTTGGGCAGACAGCAGTAGGCCAAAAGCCCATGTGGCAGCAAACCTTCGATGAGCTAGCAGCCTTCACGCGCCAGCGGATGCCCGATCCCTATAATGTCGTCAGCGCCAATGTCAATCCCTTAACCGGCCAGCGCGATGTCTCGCCCGCTGATGATCCCTGGTCTTTTAGACACAGCACACCACAACGACAAACCGTCATATCTTCTGGCCAACAGATTCTATACGGACAAGAGTTAGGAACTACAGCATTCCAGAGTGGGCCAATGACGTTTGAAACAGAATTACTCGCTCATGTACCAGGGTTTGCAGTTGAAGGTGGTATGGTTGAAACAGGGGCTACTGCCGGTAAGGTTGCTAAACGTTTCAAACAACCAGCCGGTCGTGGTGGAGAACAAACGCGCTTTATGGGTTTGCCCTTCAAGCAGCACCCCATTGCTCCGCAAGCTGGACAGGCTGCCAGCTATAACGTCATTCCCACAGTGGCTTTTCTAGGTAAGGGATACTTGCCTGCGGGACAGTCTATCGTCGATCCTAACATTACTGGCCCGACCACCGCGCTCAAGAAATTCTCGGTGACATTGCCGCCAGAGTTAGCAGAGGACTGGGAACCTGGGCTGGTACCCGGCCAACGTATCGAAACCAGAGGTGGTGGTGCGTTCGATTTGGGCGGTGGCATCTCTACCCAAATTTCGGCAGCTCAAGCAGTCACGCCTGTTACATGGGGTTTTACAGAAGCTTACGAGACTATGCCTACAGGTGAACGTAGACGGGTGGGGCGCAAACTAATAGGCCAGGCTCATGTAGAATATGGTGGTGTACACGGCATCAAGACCTTGGGCGAGAAAACTGGTGCTTCTAATGTACCCAATATGGTACAGACACTAAACCTACAAGCAGGTGGGCAACCCTTGACCGGTATGGCGCACGTCACCGAGATCAACGAAATGGCCCAATTTGCTTACGCAGCTACCATAGATTGGACACCAAAGCAATTTCAAGAAGTGACAGGTCGTTCACGTTGGGGTATGGGTTCTGCACAGAAAATCATCCAACACTTACAGCAAACCGGTCAAATCCGTGATGTCTCGATGACGCAGCCCATGTATATAGGACCGGCTGGTAA
>Ga0265297_10006762_pt1 | contig 16373 bp, 10 predicted proteins | sample Munlanlwell13791_FD_192502 | JGI IMG/M metagenome (GOLD analysis project Ga0265297, IMG submission 192502) | Leachate microbial communities from a municipal landfill in Southern Ontario, Canada - Leachate well 137-91 | ecosystem: Engineered > Solid waste > Landfill > Unclassified | place... | reverse complement strand
GACCAGAACAATGCCCCGACGCACATGACACAGGGTTCCAATGTAATATAAATTGTACAATCAGAAAGATATTTGCCCCCAAGATAATTTGCAGCCGAGGTAATGGCCTGCATTTCCGCATGAGCAGTGATGTCTTTTAGCCTTTCTGTCAGGTTGTGTGAGCGGGCAATAATTTTATTATTACATACAATCACTGCCCCGACAGGAACTTCATTCGCATCAAAAGCTTTCTGAGCTTCTTTTAATGCTTCCTGCATAAAGTATGTGTCTGATTTTTTAGGTATTTCCATATAGCTATTTGAACAAAAATAATAAATTCATAATAATTGCTTTCGGCAAATATCATTAATTTCGCATCATATAAATAAATTTTTATGTTACGAACTCATACTTGTGGCGAATTAAGGATTACAGATATCCATAAAAATGTTACTCTTTGCGGCTGGATTCAGTATTCCAGAGATTTTGGAGGAATGACATTTGTTGATTTGCGCGACCGTTATGGCATCACCCAGCTGGTTTTTAATATGGAAGTGAATGCCGCTTTGTGTGAACAAGCCCGCCAGCTGGGGCGAGAGTTTGTAATATCGGTCTGTGGCAAAGTTGCGGAACGAAGCAACAAAAATCAAAAAATACCAAGCGGGGAAATTGAAATTTTGGTTGATAGCTTTGAAATATTAAACACATCAAAGATTCCGCCTTTCACCATTGAAGATAATACCGATGGAGGCGATGAACTCAGAATGAAATACAGGTATCTTGATTTAAGAAGAAAAATCAATAAAGAAAATCTGGAATTACGGCATCGCATGTCCATTGAAACAAGAAACTATCTTAATTCACTCAACTTTCTTGAAATTGAGACTCCTTATCTTATCAAATCAACACCAGAAGGAGCCCGTGACTTTGTTGTCCCTTCACGCATGAATCCCGGGCAGTTTTATGCCCTGCCCCAGTCACCACAAACATTCAAACAATTATTAATGGTTGCTGGTTACGACCGCTATTTTCAGATTGTTCGTTGCTTCCGTGACGAAGACCTTCGTGCCGACCGCCAGCCGGAATTTACCCAGATTGATTGCGAAATGGCGTTTGTTACCCGCGATGATGTTATAAATACATTTGAGGGATTAATCAAACATCTTTTCATGAAGATTAAGGATATTAACATCTCAGAAATTCCAATCATGTCGTATGATGATGCCATGAATTTTTATGGAACCGACAAACCGGATATACGATTCGGGATGGAGTTTGTTGATTTGACGGACCACACCAAAGCCCGTGAATTTAAAGTGTTTAATGAAGCCCAAACTGTTGTTGGTATTTGTGTGAAAGGCTGTGCTGATTATTCCCGCAAGCAACTGGATGAACTCACAGAGTTTGTTAAAAAACCGCAGGTGGGCGCCAACGGAATGGTATATGTGAAATGTAATACAGACGGCACTTTTGGTTCGTCTGTCAGTAAGTTTTTTTCTGAGGATGATTTTAAACAGTGGATGAAAATTTGTAAAGCTGAAAAAAACGATTTAATATTAATTCTTGCCGGTGCAAAGGAAAAAACTCTGAAAGCCTTGGGAGAATTGCGTCTTGAAATAGGAACAAGGCTCGGACTGAGAAAATCGGATGTTTATCAACCCTTATGGGTTGTTGACTTTCCCTTGCTTGAATGGGATGAAGAAACACAACGTTTCTATGCAAAGCATCATCCTTTTACATGCCCCCGGCTTGAAGATGTTTCTTTGCTTGACACAAACCCGGGTGTGGTTAAAGCAAATGCTTATGACCTTGTTATAAATGGTGTGGAAGTTGGCGGTGGCTCCATACGAATACACAATAAAGAACTTCAGCAAAAAATGTTTAAAGTGCTTGGCTTTACAGAAGAAAAAGCTCAAAGCCAATTCGGCTTTCTGATGAACGCTTTTGAATACGGAGCTCCGCCTCATGGAGGAATCGCTTTTGGATTTGACCGCCTTTGCGCAGTATTTAGCGGCTCTGACTCTATAAGAGATTTTATTGCTTTTCCAAAAAATAACTCTGGAAGGGATGTGATGATTGATTCCCCGTCGGAAATTTCCAACGAGCAAATGTCTGAGTTGAATATTAAAGTTTTAAAATAAAAAAACAACATCGTATTCCACAAATTAGTATTAATTTGGGGAATCTAATCCCAATATTTATGATTAATCGCATTGCATTCAATCTTATTAAAACAAATTTAATACAGGAAAGACATTGAGTATAGTTGGTGCAATGCAAATCGGCATGACAACATTACTAAAAAAACTTTTTTCGATGCTTACCCCGATGCAATAAAAGAAATTATTCATCCCGATAATTTTGAAAGTTTTCTTGGTATAAAATAGTTTGATAGTTGAATCTGCGCCAGCGCCCCCAATCCATAAGTTTTCTTGAATATTACATAAAGCTTTGTACCTTTGCACTGCTTTTTTATTTATTATTATCATGGAAACAGTAGTCAGCGGTATCAGGCCTACCGGTAATCTGCACCTTGGAAATTATCTCGGGGCTTTACAGAATTTTGTCAAAATGCAAAATGAAAACAACTGTTTCTTTTTTATTGCCGACTATCATTCACTGACCACTCACCCAACGCCCACAGACCTTCATGGCAATGTCCGCAATGTTTTGGTAGAATATCTTGCCTGCGGTCTCGACCCGGAAAAAGCCACCATCTACATACAAAGTGATGTTCCCGAAACGGCAGAATTGTACCTCATTCTTAATATGAACGCTTATCTCGGTGAACTTGAACGCTGCACTTCCTTTAAAGAAAAAGCGCGCACACAACCCGAAAATATTAATGCCGGATTGCTTACATATCCTACACTTATGGCGGCAGACATCATTATCCATAAAGCAGCTAAAGTTCCTGTGGGAAAAGACCAGGAACAGCACCTGGAAATGACAAGAACTTTTGCAAAGCGTTTCAACAGACTTTATAATGTGGAATATTTTCCCGAACCCGTAGCATACAATTTCGGGCAAAACCTGCTCAAAATACCCGGCCTTGATGGGAGCACAAAAATGAGTAAGTCCGAAAACGAAAATTCGTGCATTTTCCTTGCCGATACAGCAGACCAAATCCGCAAAAAGGTGATGAAAGCTGTAACTGACGCCGGGCCATCGGAACCTAATTCTTCCAAACCTCAGGCTATTGAAAACCTTTTCAACTTGATGAAGATAGTTTCAAAACCTGAAGCAATTTCTCATTTTGAAGAACTTTATAATAATTGCACCATTCGTTACGGCGACCTGAAAAAACAATTAGCCGAAGACATGGTGGGTTTTATTGCTCCGCTTTCTGAAAAAATCCGGGAACTTGCCGCTGATAATGACTATATCCGAAAAGTGGCACGGATAGGTGCCGAAAAAGCCCGCCAAAGTGCCGGTAAAACCATTAAAGAGGTCAGGGGAATTATCGGATTTAAAGAGTTTTAAAATATTGAATATCGAATGATGAATATTGAATTTTGAAGTTAAATTGCGACCTGTGTTTCGTTTTTTTACATTCGATGTTCAATATTCATTATTTTTGTTTTAAAAATCCCTATTATGGAACCTGTAAAAGCCTTTTATGCATTGTCAACATGGCTGCTGCGTATTGCAGTGCTGGTACTTGTGTACATGATTTTTTTTGTTACCATTCGCTCGCTGAATCTCAACAGTGTTGATTTCTGGATAGCGGTTGGATTTGCTCTTTTTGCCATATTGTTGTTTATCGGCGGCTTTATGAACAAACACGGGCTGACTGTAATTTCTTCATTATTTCTTATACTTGGCTGTACTTATAAAGTTGTGATGCATTATGCTTTTCACAAAGGTAGTTTTGTGGCAATCTTTTTTATTTTCGGCGCCATTGCCATGTTCTTTTTTGCCAACGGAAACAGGAAAAAATAGGCAGTTATCAGTCAGCAGTTATCAGTTAATAGTGACGGTAAAAAAAGTATTAATTACCAAATAAAACTTTAACGCAGCCACATTATAAACTTAATGAACTCAATTAACTCATTTAACTTAATATCAATAACAACAAACATTCTTGAGCTTACCTGACAACAACCAAGAACGCGCCATCCTTGTCGGCCTGGTTACACCAAAACAAAACAAAGAAAAAGCCGCTCTTTATCTTGAAGAACTTTCTTTTTTATTGAAAACTGCAGGCGGAATTCCTGTAAAGTATTTTTTACAAAAGCTTGACATTCCAGACTCTAAGACGTATGTGGGTTCCGGGAAGATTACAGAAATAAGCACGTTTGTATCGGAAAACAAAATTAATCTTGCCGTATTTGACGATGAGCTCAGTGCCTCACAAATACGCAATATAGAAGCTTCGCTGCATTGCCGTGTGATTGACCGTAACAACCTTATTCTTGACATTTTTGCCTACCGTGCACGAACATCTTATGCCCGCACACAGGTTGAACTTGCCCAATATCAATACCTGCTTCCCCGCCTTGCCGGTATGTGGACACACCTTGAAAAACAACGCGGCGGTATCGGCCTGAAAGGCCCCGGAGAAAAAGAAATTGAAACCGACCGCCGTGTGATTAAAGACCGTATTGCATTGCTGAAAGAAAAACTGAAAAAAATTGACAAACAAAAAACCACACAGCGTCAAAGCCGTTCAGGGATGATTCGTGTGGCGCTTGTGGGATATACTAATGCCGGGAAATCAACCATCATGAATTTGTTAAGCAAATCAAATGTTTTTGCCGAAAATAAACTTTTTGCCACATTGGATACTACCGTCAGGAAAGTTGTTATTGGGAACCTTCCTTTTCTACTTTCAGATACTGTTGGTTTTATCAGAAAATTACCTCATGCCTTGATAGAATCTTTTAAATCCACGCTTGACGAGGTGTATGAAGCTGACATCCTTATTCACGTAGTTGACATTTCCCATCCGGATTTTGAAGAACAAATGGAAGTTGTTACTCAGACACTGGATGAAATCAAGGCAAACGACAAACCTGTGATAACGGTTTTTAATAAGATTGACAAATATTCTTTCGTTAAGAAAAGTGAGGACGATTTGAGTGTGCCTGATAAAAAAAATCTTTCGCTTGCGGAGTTGCAAAAAACCTGGATGGCGAAAACTTCAAACCCGTCGGTATTTATCTCAGCAACCCAAAAAACGCATTTCGACGAATTAAAAAAACTTATCTACAAGAATGTGAGTAATAAGCATGCGAAACTATACCCTTATAATAATTTTTTGTATTAAAAGAATGTCAATTATTCATGTGTCATTCTTTGGTTACCTCTAGGCAATTTATCACGATATAGGAATTATTGTCTCTTATTTAAATCACGAAGAGGAATCTGTTAATGGTGTAAAAGAAGTCTTGCCGGGATTCGGTTACTTGCCCGAATATATAAACACAATTGCCGGGTTGATTATGGCAACCAAAATCCCAACCAAACTCAAGAATAAGCTCGAAAAGCTTTTATGTGATGCTGATCTCGACTATCTCGGTCGAGAGGATTATATGGAAATATCTAACCGCCTCAGGCGCGAGTGGGATGTGTTCGGTATAAAAAATATAATGAAACAGAATGGTTCGGCTATCAAATTGAATTTCTAAAATCTCATAACTATTATTCGCTAGCTGCACACCTGACGAGAAATAAAGGGAAAATTCAAAATATTAAAAAATTACAGGAATTTATAAAAAAATAATAAATTTGTCCAAAACAAATCAAAAACCAATCATCATGACAAACCCCGAATCTGCTGATTTCATTTTAAGTGCATACGATGAAAAAATGATTTTCAATCTTTACGAAATTCCTGTCATGTGTGTGAACCCAATTAAAACCACTACTATACATTGGTTTTAACTTGTTTTTTTGGTTCTCTGGCTTATTAAGATTGCATCATGCAAATCAAACTCTCTGTCGTCATTATTACTTTTAATGAAGAGCGCAATGTAGCACGCTGTATTGATTCAGTCATCGAACTTGCCGACGATATTATTGTGGTAGATTCTTTCTCAACAGACCAGACAGAACAAATCTGCAAATTAAAAAATGTTCGTTTTGTAAGCCATGTTTTTGATGGTCATATTGAGCAAAAAAACTGGGCCGTTACACAAGCAAAATATCCTCATATTTTATCGCTTGATGCCGACGAAGCCGTTGATGAAGAACTAAAAAAGTCAATTTTATATGTAAAAAACAACTGGCTTCATGACGGATATACCATGAACCGCCTGACAAATTATTGCGGGAAATGGATACGTCACAGTTCCTGGTATCCTGACAAGAAACTTCGCTTATGGGATAGCCGAAAAGGCAAATGGGGAGGTATTAACCCTCATGACAAATATGAACTTATACCCGGAACTACATTCGGACACTTAAAAGGGAATATATTACATTACTCTTACTATACCATTAGCGAACATGTAAATCAGGTCAATAAATTTTCAGAAATAGCAGCCCATGCTTACTATTCAAAAAGAATTAAAGGAGCGACTGTTAAGCTTCTGATTTCGCCTGTTCTCAAATTCATTAAAATGTACCTAATATATTTGGGGTTCCTTGATGGATATGAGGGGTTTGTAATTGCTCGTATTTCGTCACATGCAGTGTTTTTAAAATATGCAAAACTCCGACAATTATATAAAAAAGAAAAAATCAATCCGGCGTAACCCTCGTATTATCATAAGCCGTACAGACAATATCGGAGATGTTGTTCTTGCCCTGCCGATGGCAGGTATCATTAAAAAAATCATACCCGGTGCATCTATTATTTTTTTAGGGAAAAAATACACAAAAGATGTTGTTGAACTTAGCGAATATGTTGATGAATTTCAAGATTGGGAACAAATCTCAAAACAACCCCTACAAGATAAGATTAGAAGTTTTAAAGCGATGAATGCTGATTGCATTGTTCACACTTATCCTCAACATCAAATAGCTCAACTTGCCTATCAGGCAGGTATTAGAAAACGAATTGGAACTGCCGGACGGATTTATCATATCCGTTACTGTAACCGGCTTGTATTTTTTACCCGCAGAAAATCAAAACTTCACGAGTCACAGCTTAACCTGAAATTACTTAAGTTTTTTGGCATTAACAGAACTTTTTCTCTTTCTGAAATTTCAAATTATTACGGGATAAAACATCCGAATACTTTATCCGAAGAATATAGAGAGTTAATTGATAATACTAAATTTAATCTTATAATACACCCTAAAACCAAAGGCAGCGCTCGCGAATGGAATATCAGAAATTATGCGGAATTGATCCGGATGCTTCCTGCAGAAAGGTTTAAAATTTTTATAACCGGTACTGTACACGATAACGACCTAATAAAAAAAGAACTTTTACCTGACGTGCAAACAAATGTTGTCAACTTATCCGGGAAATTTTCGCTTTTGGAATTTATTAGTTTTATTTCCAACACAGACGGAATGGTTGCCTGCAGTACTGGTCCCTTACACCTTGCTGCTGCACTTGGCAAATATGCAATAGGTATTTATCCTCCTATCAAACCTATGCACCCCGGACGCTGGGCTCCCTTGGGTACAAATGCTTCTTACCTGGTTATTAATAAAAAATGTAATAAATGCCGTTTGTTACATGATTGTGATTGTATTGAAAAAATAACACCCGAAATGGTGAAAAATAAACTGATGGATGTATTTAAAGCAGAAACCCCTGCTGTTGATATTATTTGAAAAAAATTGTAAGCAATAGTATTTTCTTAGTTAAAAAAATAATTAATATTGCTCAACAAAAAAACACATGTTCCATAGAATTTTTACATTTTTTTCATTACTACTTATCTCTGTTATATCATTGGCCGGAGAGCTTGTTATAAAAGGAAATTATTACGGCTTCAATTTATTTGTGCTGAATCCTTCTTCGGGAAATAGTTTTTGCGTAACTAAAGTGCTTGTTAATAACAACCCGACAAAAGACGAAATAAACTCAAATGCCTTTGAAATAGATTTTTCATTATTAAATGTTAAAATCGGAGAGCCGGTTACAGTAGTTATTATTCATAAAGAAGGTTGTGCACCAAAAATTATTAACCCCAAAGCATTGCAACCTTCAGAAAATGTATCTTTTGCATATATTAAAGTGGACAAAAACAGTAAGCTTCTCTGGAGTGTAAATGGAGAAATGCCTGATGAAAATTTTGAAATAGAACAATACCGCTGGAATAAGTGGATAAAAATTGGAGATGTAAGCCCTGCTGATTCACTTAAAAAAAACATATATAGCCTTGACGTACCCATGCATTCAGGATACAATCAATTTCGTATCGTTTTTAATGATGTAAACGATAATCCTGTTTATTCCAAAACCGTCAAAACTTATTCTAAAAGCGCCGAGATAACATTAGAATCAACAAAAGTTGGTGACAAAATAAATTTTTCAGCAGAAACGCATTTTGAAATTTTTGACTTAAAAGGCAATTTTATCACAGAAGGCTCCGGAAAGGAGATTGATGTTACTGACCTTGAAAAAGGAAAATACTGGCTTAATTACGATAATAAGTCGGTGAATTTTGTAAAAAAATAATTACACATTTACGGTTCACTGAAGGGTACATTAATTTGTATCTTTGCAAAAAACACCTTTTACCATGAGGGCAAAAAAACTTATTTTAATAATTATGGATGGTTGGGGTGAGGGGCCTCATGATAAAAGTAATGCCATTTATTCTGCAGAGACTCCTTTTGTAAAAAGTTTATATAATAATCCCAATGTGGCTAACACACAATTGGATGCTTCTGGCATTGCCGTTGGGCTACCTGAGGGACAAATGGGGAACTCTGAGGTGGGGCATTTAAATATCGGTGCGGGAAGAGTGGTTTATCAGGACCTTGTGCGCATCAGCAAAGCCATTGAAGATAAAAGCATAGAAAAAAATCAGGAAATAATTGAGGCATACGATTATGCACTAAAAAAAGACAAATCCGTACATTTCATCGGGCTTGTGTCCGACGGCGGCGTTCATTCACTGCAAAGCCATTTATATAAATTATGCGACATGGCTAAAGAAGCCGGGCTTGAAAAAGTTTTTATACACGCTATTACTGACGGTAGAGATACGGACCCAAGAAGCGGAATCCGTTATATTAACGAACTGCAAAAACACCTGCAAAATTCTGCCGGAAAAATTGCCACTTTAGTCGGACGTTACTATACAATGGACCGGGATAAACGCTGGGAAAGAGTAAAAACAGGATATGATATGATGGTCAACGGTATTGGCAAAAAATCCAAAGATGTGTTGCAGGCGATACAGGAATCATACGAAGATGGCGTAACCGACGAATTTATTAACCCGGTAGTTTTAACCAATGATAATGATAAACCCCTGGCTACAATTCAGTCAGGAGATGTGGTTTTTTGCTTTAATTTCCGTACCGACCGTTTGCGTGAAATAACAACAGTTTTAACACAAACAGACATGCCCGGGCAAGGGACGAAAATTATTCCTCTTTACTACCTAACCATGACAAAATATGATGATACATTTAAAAATGTTCATATAGCTTTTGACAATGAAGATTTACAGATGACGCTTGGTGAAGTATTGAGCAAAGCGGGAAAAAAACAGCTTCGAATTGCAGAAACAGAAAAATACCCTCATGTTACTTTTTTCTTCTCCGGCGGCCGTGAAAAGCCTTTTGAAGGAGAAAACAGGATAATGGTTCCCTCACCCAAAGTTCCCACCTACGATGTGCAACCTGAAATGAGCGCCTTTGAAGTAGTAACAAAAGTATTAGATGCCCTGCAAAAAAACACTTACGATTTTATCTGCCTGAACTTTGCCAACTCAGATATGGTTGGACATACCGGTGTTTATCAGGCTATATTAAAAGCCCTGAATACAGTTGACCAGTGTGTGCAACAAGTCATTGAAACTGCACTAAAAAATAGATATTCGGTGATACTTACAGCAGACCATGGCAATGCAGACATGGCCCTAAATCCTGACAACACACCTAATACCGCTCACACTTGCAACCCCGTTCCTTGCTTTTTGTTTGATATAAAATATAAAAAAATTAATCCGGGAAAACTTTCTGATTTGGCCCCCACAATTTTAAAAATTATGGAACTCGAAAAACCTTCATTGATGAGCGGATTTTCTCTTGTAGAATAAATTTTTTGCATTTTATCGGTTAAGATACTGTTAAATTTAACTAAAAAATTTTTAAACATATTATATTTTGCTAATTTTACATCAGTAAATTAGAATAATTATTTATTATCATATAATAACAACAAATGAAGCATTATTTTATATTTATCTTAGCTATCCTGCTAACATATAAGTGCTATTCTGAAAGCCAATCACAACCAACCCAATTAACAATCAAACAAAATACTTACGAAAAACTTTTATTAGTAAATACGATATCCCTTACAGATATTAATGCTTTAAAAGTCAATACGAATGCCGGCGTTTTTAATGAGTTATTCATAAAAGGTTATGGATGCTCTAATTTTATAGGCGAACCAAAATTACCTGTGTTAAAGCATCTTATTGAAATTCCGTTAGGAGCTAAAGTTAAAATAAACGCCAGCAATTCTACATATTCAGAATATAAATTACAGGATTTCGGGGCTTTTTTCCCACTGATGCCCGCTCAACCACCCTTGTCTAAAAGTGATGACCCCACTAAAATTGCTTTTAAACAGAATGGTGTTACATACCAAAGCAATAAATTTCTTGAACACGAACTAGTTACAGTAAAAGCCAAAGGGACTATGAGGGGTATCAACATAGGACTTTTAGAAATTTCACCGGTTTACTATAACCCGGTTCAAAAAACTATTCGTGTTTACACATCCATAAATATTGAGATTGTATTTGAAGATGGTGATAATGATGCCACGATAGCGAATAAAGAAAAATTTTTCTCTCCTTATTTTGAATCTTCTGCTGGTAAAATTTTAAATTACAAAAAACTTCCTGTAAAATCTAATCTTACAAGGTATCCGGTAAAATATGTAATCGTTGCTGACCCTATGTTTCAAAGCACATTACAGCCTTTTATAGAATGGAAGACAAAAAAAGGTTTTACCGTTATTGAAGCTTATACCAACGATGCTGCAGTCGGAAATACAACAACATCTATCAAAACATATCTTGAAACACTTTATAACGCTGCATCACCTACTGACCCAGCCCCTTCTTTTGTGCTTTTTGTCGGGGACATAGCTCAGGTCCCCGCTTTTAACGGGACAGAGGGCTCACATGTTACTGACCTTTACTATTGTGAATATACCGGTGATTTTTTGCCTGAAGTATATTATGGAAGATTTTCAGCAACAAGTACAGAAGAACTAACTCCGCAAATTGAAAAAACTCTGGAATACGAACAATACACTATGCCATCAACCACATTTCTTGACACCTGTGTAATGATTGCCGGGCAGGATGCCTCAAACGGCCCAACGTATGGAGACGGACAAATTAACTATGGTACTGAAACATATTTCAATGCTGCTCATGGTTTGTATTCGCATACATATTTATTTGCCATTTCAGGGAGCAGTGCTTCACAAATCATACAAAATGTTAGTACCGGAGTGTGTATGGCCAACTATACGGCGCATGGCGGCCCGGATGGATGGTCTAATCCCGCTTTCAGCATCAGCGATATCAATACGTTAAACAATGCACACAAATATGCTCTTCTGGTTGGTAATTGCTGTCTTACTAATAAATTTGACGACCCACTGTGTTTTGGCGAAGCCTTACTTCGGGCTTCCGGTAAAGGGGCCTTGGGCTATATAGGAGGTTCTAACAGCACATACTGGGATGAAGATTATTACTGGGGCGTTGGTTACCGTTCTTATCCATCCTCAAATCCACCATTACATGCTACTTATGATGCTGCACAACTTGGTGCCTACGACCGCACATTCCATGAGCACGATGAAATGTTTGGCGAATGGTTTGTCACACAAGGACAAATGATTTCGGCAGGAAACCTGGCGGTAACACAATCAGGCAGCGGAAGTGATTCATATTATTGGGAAATTTATCATCTTATGGGCGACCCTTCATTAATGGTATATTATTCAGAGCCACCCGCAATGTCGGTTAATTATAATCCTCTAATGCCACTTGGAGTTACAACATTTGATATAACAACGGATGCTCCTTATGCTTATGCTGCTATTTCAAAAGATGGCGTTTTGTATGGCGCTTCGCTGGCGGATTCTTTAGGAAATGTTACTTTGAACCTTAATCCCATTACAACTCCCGGAACTGCGGATCTGGTAATTACATGCCAGAACAAAGAGCCGTATATAGGCACCGTAATTGTTGATTCTCCGGCGGGGCCTTATGTTTTATACACTAAAAACCATGTCAGTTTAAGTACTAACGGAGATTCTCTGGTGGATTATAATGAAAGCGTTGTACTTGATGTTACTTTAAAGAATTTCGGACAAGCAGATGCACAAGGAGTCAATGCTGTTATTTCTACTTCGGATCCTTATATCAGCATTACAGATAATTCACAAACATGGGGAACAATAAACACAAATTCGGAATCTTTACAAGCCTCTGCATATGCATTTTCAACACAAAACTTCATACCGGATCAACATATTGCCAATTTTAACATTAATATTCAAGATAACAATAGTAATGTTTGGAACTCATCATTTTCATTCAAAATCAATGCCCCGGAACTGCTTATTGGTAATTTTTCAATTAATGACGATGCTGGAAATAGTAATGGAGCTTTTGACCCCGGTGAAAACGTGGAAATAGTTATAACATCATCAAATGTGGGCCACAGTGATGCCCCGGGAACTACAGGAACATTGACGACAACAAGTCCTTACGTTACCATTTCGAACGGAGTTTTTAATTTCGGCACATTACAAAAATCCGGCTCCGCTGATGCCTCATTCGACATTACCGTTTCTTCTTCTTTGCCTGATACTGCAGAAATAGAGTTTACGTACACACTTCAGTCCGGAGCTTACTCCGGCACAAATCATTATAATGTAGGTGTCGGAAGGGCTAATGAAGATTTTGAAACCGGTGATTTTACAAAATTTGAATGGCAGCAGAGCGGGAATGCACCATGGATTATTACAAATGTTGGCCCTTACGAAGGAGCTTACAGTGCAAAATCTGGCGAAATAGGAAATAACCAAACATCAGAATTATATATCACACTTGAGGTTTCACAACCTGATACTATTTCGTTTGTAAAAAAAGTTTCCTGTGAACCAGGTTCTAACTGGGGCGGCACATATTATTGGTACGATTATCTTGAATTTCTTATTGACGGAACTTCAAAAGGAAGATGGGACGGGGTTGATGTCATGTGGAGCACGGTTGAATATCCTGTTTCGAACGGCACTCACACATTCAAATGGACTTATAATAAAGACGTTTATTCTGTTGAAGGAGAAGACTGTGCATGGATTGATTATATCATGTTTCCTCCTTCCATTAAAGTTATTTATAACCTTGAAGATATTGCTTCTGATGATAATTCAGTTTTTTGTTATCCCAATCCTGCGTCCGGATTAATCAACATTGGTTTTACTTTAACAGAAAAAACAAAAGTTAATCTGTGTTTATATGACTTGAACGGGAAACTGGTGGATACCTTTCTTGACAATAAAGAAAAATCAGAAGGAACCCATAATATGCTGGTTAACTCTTCAAAATATTCCAAAGGTATTTATCAATTAGTTCTAAAAGGAAATAATATCATCAAAACTGAAAAAATTGTAATCATTAATTGAACCTTATGAAAAAGTTATTTTCCTTTTTTATTTTAGCCTGTATTGGTTTTTTATCCTTTGCACAAAATTGGGTGAATATCAACTCAGAAACTCCCAAGGCTGCAAAAATACTTCTCACAGCTGCTGATATAAATAACTCGGCTTTTAATGTTGAGTTAAAGGGTTTTTACATCGAAAATGTTACTATACCACAGGGACAAAAAATACGCATTACTGTCGAAAATACAACGCCTATTCTGGAGGCAGGCGCCCCCGACCTTCCAAAAACTGCTACATCTCTTATCGTCCCGGATAATCAGGCGATGGATGTGGTTGTAACTTATTCCAATTATGTTGAATATCAGAACATAGATATTGCTCCATCAAAAGGCAATTTTACACGCGACATTGATCCGTCGACAGTACCATACACTTACGGACCTGCATACAGCCAGAACCAGTTTTATCCCGGAACACTTGCAGAGCTCAGAGAGCCATACATCCTTAGAGATTTCAGAGGGCAAACGGTCATAACTTATCCTTTCCAGTATAACCCAGTAACAAAGGTTTTGCGTGTTTATCACAATCTATCTTTAAATGTTGTCCCAACACAAGGCCAGGTTATCAATCCCTTTATTAGAACAGAGCCATTAACAAAACTCAATAAAGAATTCAGCAATATTTATAACATACATTTTCTCAACTATAACACCAACTACAAATACACTCCTCTTGACGAACACGATAGAATGTTGATTATTTGCTACGGTAATTTTATGTCGGCTATGCAGCCTTTTGTTGACTGGAAAAATGATATAGGTATTCCAACTGAAATAATAAATGTTTCAACAGCAGGAACTACTGCTGCAGCAATAAAAACTTACGTTACAAATTATTATAACACCAATAAAATCAGCTTTTTATTACTTATTGGCGATGCAACACAGGTTCCCACTTTTACCGTATCAGGTGGTGGTTCCGATAACACATATGGTTACTTAACAGGTAGTGATCATTATCAGGAATTTTTTGTCGGGCGCTTTTCTGCTGAAACTGCTGACCATGTTGCTATCCAGGTAAACCGAACTATAAGGTATGAAAAAACACCATCTACAACTTCGGGTTTATTCAATAAATGTATTGGCATTGCTTCTGATCAGGGGCCAGGAGATGACAATGAATATGATTATCAGCACATTAGAAATATTAATACAGATTTATTGGATTTTACATATACAAGTCAATATGAATTTTTCGATGGTAGCCAGGGTGGTAGTGATGCATCAGGTGATCCCACCCCCACACAAATATCGGTACCCTTAAATGCTGGAGCTGGCATCATAAATTATACTGGACATGGCTCAAATACTTCATGGGGCTCCTCAGGTTTTTCAAATACAGATGTTAACAATTTAACAAATACTAATGTCTGGCCTTTTATCTGGTCAGTCGCCTGTGTAAATGGTAACTTTGTAAGCACCACCTGTTTTGCTGAAGCATGGCTCAGGGCCGGCACCAGTAGTCAGCCTGAAGGAGCTGTTGCCACTCTGATGTCAACAATAAATCAAAGTTGGAAACCACCCATGGAAGGACAGGATGAAATGGTTGATATCCTGGTGGAAAGCTATGTAAACAATATCAAAAGAACTTTTGGCGGATTATCGGTTAATGGTATGTTTAAAATGAATGATACCTATAATGATGTTGCCATGACAGATACCTGGACTATTTTTGGGGACCCTTCATTAATGGTCAGAACCGATGACCCTCATGCCATGGTTGTTACACATACACCTTCCATTATGATGACGGAAACAAATTTTCAAGTTAACTGCAATGCCCCCGATGCATTTGTCTGTTTAACCATTAATCATCAGATCATTGGAAGCGGTTATGTTACTGCAGGAGTGGCAAACATTACCTTCCCAACTCTAACTACTACCGACAGTATTCTTGTAACAGTTACAGCTTTTAATTACACACCCTATCAGGGGAAAGTTGCAGTTATTGACATAATGTATCCTGACGATGCTCAAGCGCTTAATCTTTTCGAGCCGCAGCTGTCGTATAATTGTACAGGCGTTGCCGTCGAACCCAAGCTTATTATTAGAAATTCCGGGACAAACACACTTACGAGCTTAAATGCCACCAGTATTTTGAACGGAACACCATCGTCCGTTGCCTGGGCGGGCAGTTTGGCAAGTTTTGAAACCGATACCATCACTTTCCCTTCGGTTATGTTTAACCTTGGCTCAAATAACTTTGCCGTGTATATTTCACAACCAAACGGAAATACAGATGCTAACCGAGCCAATGATACTATTAAAAGAACTGTAAACGTTGCAGATTTACCTGTAATCAGTTCTTTTACTGCAAACAATTTAAGTTCCTGTTCTGCGCCATTGTCTGTTGAATTTACAAACACCAGCCAGAATGCTATTTCATACTTATGGGATTTTGGTGACGGAACAACAAGCACAGAACAAAATCCTATACACGAATTTGATGCTCTGGGTGTCTATGATATTACATTAACTGCTAGTGCAGGAGTATGCGGTAACGACATTAGTTTTCAGGAAGGATACGTCGTTGTTGGCGCAACACCACCTTTGATTCATGA
>Ga0265297_10006760_pt1 | contig 16375 bp, 11 predicted proteins | sample Munlanlwell13791_FD_192502 | JGI IMG/M metagenome (GOLD analysis project Ga0265297, IMG submission 192502) | Leachate microbial communities from a municipal landfill in Southern Ontario, Canada - Leachate well 137-91 | ecosystem: Engineered > Solid waste > Landfill > Unclassified | place... | reverse complement strand
TGTCCGACGTCAAGGAATTTTCCTGATATGAAGGCACCCAAAGCTATTGCTGCGCTCATTATTATTCTTATGTAACCCATGATCTCTGCACGGGTTTTTTCAGGGTAGACCTCTTTCATTATTGCGCCGTAAGCGGGGTTTCCCAATGCTTCAAGGCAAGCCCACATAACAACTATGCCGACATAAAATACAGGCGAGAAAACAAATGGGGTTAACAGGAAGAGTCCGCGGCCGACGATCCTTGGCCAGACAAAAAGCGTCATTTTCTTTGTATGCATAGAAAGATAAGTCCAGAAGAAGGTGAGTGTCAGCCCGACGCATCCGGCTGAGGCGATTAGTGCTATTTGTGCATCGCTTGCGCCGATCTTTCTTGCAACAGCCGGTATAAATGATACTAGTGCTCCGGAGAAAAGCCCTGTATAAAGGGCAGAATACCCATCAAATGTATAAGCTATCTTTGCGACAGGGTCTACTTTTTTATCGAAAAACATGTTGGCTTCTTTTTTGGATTATATATTTATTAGAATTCTCTTGCGGTTCACAAACTGTGCGATCTTTGTATAGCCAGTATTTTTAATGAGTTCGATCGCTTTGTCAAAATCCCTTGTTACATCTTCCGGGCGGTGTGCATCTGATCCCAATGTCACAGGGATATTTGCTTCAAAACAGATTTTTAACAACTCGGGTGTTGGGTACATTTCTTTTACAGGTTTGTGCAATCCCGAGGTGTTTATTTCTATCGCCATATTGTTTTCGTTTATTTTTTTTGCGACCTTCTTATATATTTCTTCAAGCGGCCTCGAAGGCTTGTAACCGAATTTTTTTATGAGGTCTATATGAGCGACGATGTCGAACATTCCCGATGATATCATTTTCTCGAGCCCGTTAAAATAATCCGAATAAATTTCGTAAATATCGCGCTTTTCGAATTCATCCTTGTGGTCGGGATGGTCAAATATCCACATTCCAAGAAAATGAGTGGAACCAAGAAGATAATCAAAGTTATATTGCGAAAGTATATCCTTTGTCTTTTTTTCTATTTCAGGTGTATATTCAACTTCACAGCCAAAACGTATAGTGATCTTATCTTTGTATTTTTCCTGCATTTCCTTAACCTTGTTAACATATATTGGAAAATCTTCCATTTTCATTGAAAGATCTCCGGGTTCAATGTGAAAGAGAGGGAGGTGGTCAGAAAATCCCATTTCGGCCAAGCCGTTTTTTATGGCGTTTTCTACATATTCTTCCATCTCGCCGCTCGCGTGCCCGCAAAGTTTTGTGTGTATATGGTAATCTATCAACATTATTTCTCCAGTACTTCTCTTAATTTTTTTAAATTGACAACATCTTCCTTATTATATTCAAGGAGTGTCATGAGCGCAAATTCATCATTATAATTTTTATAGTTAAACCAAAGTTCAATTGCTACTTTTCCATTGACTTCTGTCAATTTTCTCGGGATCTTTAGGATCTCCTCAACTTTTTTTAGCCCACCATACAATTTTTTTGCATGACAATGATGCATCAGGTCTATGTGCTCAAAATTCTTTTCAAGATCTATTTCTGTGTGAGCAGTTATGAAAGGCAGGTCAAATTTAGCGCCGTTATAGGTATAGATTTTTTTTACGCCCTTCAAAGAATTTGCAATATTGTCTTTTGTTATTTTTTCACCGACCAATTGCACCATTTTTTCAGTTTTACCGTCAGTGATATAAATTCCGATAACCGTAATAATTCCGTCAATCGGCAAAAGGGAAGTGGTTTCAATGTCAAGATATGCGTCCATATCAGATCCTTGTGATCTCATCCTTTATAAATGGTTTCAGGGGACAGATCTTTTTATTTCTTTCTATTCTTATTCCATATTTTTTATCTTTTATTTTTCCGATCACGCAGGCTCCAATTTTTTGCTTAGCCAGTGTTTTAATTATTTTTTGTGTTTCTTTCGGGTTTGCAACTATTATGAGGGCTCCGGAAGCAATAACACCCATTATATCAAGGCCGAATTCATTACAAAGTTTTTTTGATTCAGGGTAGATTTTTATTTTGTTTTCATTAACTAAAAGCCCGCAATTATTTGCTTTTGCTGTTTCATATAATCCTGTTGCAAGACCGCCTTCAGTGGGATCATGCATATATTTGACCCTTGCAGCAGAATTCGCAAGAAGCGCTTCCTTCAATACACTAATACCGGGTTTATAAAGAAAATTTTTTGCTTTTTTAATAAAATCAGCGGCAAATTTATTTTTTAATATTTTTTCTTTTTCATTTGCGATTATTGAAACGGCCTCTATTGCTATTCCTTTTGTAAGAATAATATTATCCCCGTTCCGGGCGTTGCTTTTAACAAGTTTTTCTTTTTCAGTAAAGCCGAACATTGCGCCGATCAATATGGGTTGGCTGACTTTTTTGGTAATTTCACAGTGGCCGCCGCAAAGAGATATTCCAAGCGATCTGCAGGCGTGCGAAACAGAGTAAAAATATTTTTCTACGGATTTTTTTGAAGAATTTGTTGGAAGTAACAAAGTTGCTATCAGAAAGGAAGGTTTTGCTCCAAGACAGGCAATATCGTTCGCATTGATATTTACAAGATACCATCCTGCTTGTTTTGAAGCAAGTGTTACGGGGTCGGTTTTTACAACAAGATATTTTGACCCAATATCTATGGCCGCGGCATCTTTTCCGATTGCAGGGCCTATTTTAACATTGTCTGAGATATGGGCGTATTTTTTTATTAAATATTCCAAAAGTTCTGCGGGTAATTTTCCCGGTTTCAAGTTAACACCTGACTAAATATTTTTTGCCAGATTTTCAAATCTCGTAAATCTTCCTATCCACGCAAGATCTACTTTTCCGACAGGGCCGTTCCTTTGTTTTCCTATAATGATCTGTGCCATGCCTTTCAATTTTTCATCATCAGGTTTATAGTATTCTTCCCTGAATACGAATACCACGAGATCCGCATCCTGTTCAAGCGCGCCGGATTCTCTCAAATCTGAAAGCCGCGGCCTGAAATCTTCTTTTCTCGTTTCAACTGCTCTGCTTAATTGCGAAACTCCTATCAGCGGAACATTTAATTCTCTTGCAAGTGATTTTAATGACCTGGAAATATCGGATATTTCCTGTTGCCGCGATTCGGAACCCGAGCCGCCTTTCATCAGCTGGATATAATCAATTATTATAAGTCCGATATCGTGTTCTTGTTTAAGCCGTCTTGCTTTTGCTCTGATCTCTAAAGTGGAGATACCGGGTGTATCATCAATAAAGATCGGTGCTTCTGAAAGGTTTGAAGCGGCAGTTGTCAGAGGAGACCAATCCTCGTCACTTAAAAAACCTGTGCGCAGTTTTGACATATCCACCCGCGCTTCGGACCCTAGCATTCTTTGCACGAGATGTTCTTTTGACATTTCAAGGCTGAACATTGCCACCGGTTTTTTTTCTAATATAGCCACATTGGTTGCAATGTTGAGGCAGAACGCTGATTTTCCCATTGACGGCCTTCCCGCAACAATTATTAGATCAGCTTTTTGCAGGCCGCTGGTCATTGTATCGAATTCTTTATATCCTGTTGCAACTCCTGTAACATGTTCTTTTCTGTGGTAAAGGTTTTCTATATATTCAAAGCTGTCTTTAACAAGTTGTTTTACTGAAATAAAACCACGGCTTATTCTGTCCTGTGCTATGGAAAAAATTATTGACTGCGACCTGTCAAGTGTTTCGTTTGCGTCATTTTCTGCATAACTCATTTGGTTTATTTGATTAGAAGCTGTAATGAGTGCACGCAACATTGATTTTTCTTTGACTATTTTGGCGTAATGTTCTACATTTGCGGTGGATGGGACAGTATTTAATACAGTTGTAAGATAAGTGGCTCCGCCGACGCGTTCAAGCTTTTCTTCTTTATTGAGTTCATTTGCAAGGGTGACAAGATCTATTGGTTCACCTCTGTCATAAAGGCCCAGCATTACCCTGTAGATCTCTTTATGCGCGTCTTTATAGAAATCTTCTTCTTTAATTACCTCAAGAACCCTTAAAAGAGATTCTTTTTCAAGCATTATTGAACCCAATACAGACATTTCGGCTTCAAGATTCTGCGGAGGAATTTTTTCAAGCATTTTTGCTCCCTTAAATACAGTACAAAGTACAGTGTACAGAGTACAGAGTGATGCGATTTATCGCGCTATGATCTGCCCGATGAATCGGGCAACTACACTCTCAACTAAGATTAAAAAAATAAAATGAAAAATTGAAGAAAATTTCCTTAAAGTTTTGTGGTAATTGCCGCAAGCGAGTACTTTCCTTTCAGCGGATGTAGCGGCTTCAGCCTGAAGCTCAGACTAGGCTGAAACGCAGCCAAGCGGAGTAGGCATTCAGATACGACGCGTTCCGCAGAAAGTGTAAGTACGAGCTATTCTTTAACCACCCACAATTTAATTATTCCTTCTACTTCTGGATAAAGTTTTACAGGTATATTGTAAACGCCGAATTCTTTTATCGGTTCGCCAATTTCTATCTTTTTTTTGTCTATTGTAATGCCCTGAGTTAAAAGTTGTTCTGCTATATCGGCGGAATGTACTGAGCCGAATATTTTATTTTCCTGTTCTGTTTTACGGGTGATCGTGCAGGAAAGAGCTTCAATTTTTTCTTTTAACTCTATTGCCGCTTTTTTCTCTTTTTTCTTGCCGGATTCCGCTTGCTGCTTGTCTATTTCAAGTCTTTTTATGCTTCCTTCGGTTGCAGGCAGAGCAATTTTATTTACAAATAAAAAATTACGGGCATAACCGTCTTTTACTTCCACGACCTCACCGGTTTTGCCTAAACTATCAAAGTTCTTTCTTAATATTACTTTCATTTTATTCCCCCTTGGTAGTTTTTGATTATCTTACAATATAAGGAAGAAGCGCAAGGAATCTTGCTTTCTTAATGGCATTTGAAACCATTGACTGATGTTTTGCGCAGTTTCCTGAGACCCTGCTTGATAATATTTTTGACACAGGGGTCAGAAATCTCCTTAAAAGATTAATATCTTTGTAATCTACTGAATTGATCTTCTGTTTACAGAACCTGCATTTTTTTTTGACGAATTTTCCGCCCGCGCGGGAAAATTTTTTGCGTTCTTGTTGCGGTCTTTCTTCTCTTTCTTCCATTTATTCCTCCGTTTTTTATTTTATTATCTCAATTTCTTTTGCAATTACTTCAATTACCGTTTTATTTTCTCCGTCAATTGTTGTATAGTTCCTTGATTGAAGTTCTCCGTGTACTGCAATTTTTGTTTCTTTTTTTAAGATCCCTCTATTCATCTCTGCAATTTTTCCGTGTGCGACCACAGGTATTTGATTTTCTTTGTTTGCTTGTTTATCCAGAACAATTTTTAAATTCATTATGCAGAGCCCGGAAGGAGAATAAAAAGTTTCAGGCTCATTCGATATAATTCCGCTTATCTCAATTTTGTTCATTTACAGCTTGTTTCACCGGTTGTTTTTTTATCTTAACAGGTTTTGGCATGATCCTGCTGAGTATCAGAAAGCGCAATATTTTTTCGTCTAACCTCAGGAACTCATTGATCTCTTTAACGACCAGTGGAGAACCTTTCATAATAACAAGGGAATAATCGCCGTCAATTTTTTTCTTAATAGGATATGAAAGAGCGCGTTTTCCCCATTCCTCAACTTTTTCAACCGCGCCGTCATGCTGAGCAAGAGTGCTTTTGATCTTTGAAAAGGTTTTTTCCTTTTCTTCCAGCGTTATTTCCGGATTGAAAATGATCATACATTCGTAATCCCTGGGCATCATTATGCCTCCTTTTTTTAATAAAAAGTTAATAAGTTGCCAAATTTACCGTTAACAAGTCGACAAGTGGCAAAGAAATAAGTCAACAAGTTGACAAGTTAACAAGTGTAATGCCTGCCTGACGAAGCTTTCTTGTTTTGCGTAGTCAGGTAGTTGCCTGACCTGTCCGCCGTGGTGGATTCTTCGGTTTTTGTTAAATCTTTTTGTAGTTGCCCGATTCATCGGGCGTATTATAGTCCAATAAATTGGACGACTACAATGTATTAAAAAAAGTGATTAAATTATTTATGTTTATTCAATTTGTTTATTTTTGTAGTTGCCCGATTCATCGGGCAATTTGTGGTTCAATAATTAAAAAAAGAAAATATAAAAACCTGATCAATGTAATAAAGTTTTGGATGTTTTATTTTTTTGAATTCGAAAAACTTGAGTTTGGGACTTCTGCCGCTTAAAGGGCAGTTGGCAATTGCGGCAGAGCGCTAAAGTGGAAGCGCTAAAGATAAGCGTGAACTTTGTTCACGATCCCGCAAGTAAGTTCCTAAACCTTATATAAATAAAGTATATAATATAATACCTGAAAATTAGGATTTGTCAAGTAAATTCGCGTATTTTTTTACCTAAAGGCCGTATATTACAGTTTTTCTTGACAAAAACAAAAAACATACTATAATTAAACAACAATTGTTATTTCCGGTATTAAAATAAAAGAAATAACTAAGGGGGAATTGAATGTCTAAAATAGTAAGGGCAACAACGATACAGAATGAATTTCTTAAGGTTTCTGTTTCGGGGAAGACAGGAGAAATAATCTCTATTGTAAAGGACGGCAAGAATGTTTTGTCTGCTCCGGCGCAGATCGTGATAAGGGATGTTTCTGTCAGCAAGCCATTATATACAAAAGACAGCAGGATAACAATTATAACCGAAGAAAAGCAATTAAATAGCAGGATAATACATCTAGAGCGCAGATATGGCAGCAAATATGTTTCTATTGAAAAGATAACGCTTTGCGAAAGAGCAATATTGTGGGATGCAGAGCTTAAGACCTCATCAGGAAAAGACAGGCAGGCAGACATAAGTTTCGTATTTCCTGTAACACACAATATGGAAGAATGTTTTTTGCCCGCCGATGGTTTTCCTGCGCGTTTGGAAAAAGATTATAATAACGATTTTAGTTATCGTTCTTCCATTTTCATTCCTTTTGTAATAGTTTACAATAATGACAAGGATGTGGGGATAAGTTTTGTAAGCCCGTTCGAAAATCCTAAACCGGCGCTTACATTCAATATTTCAAAGACAGAAGAGAATAAACACGTAAAAGTTTCATATAATAATTTCAGGCTTGGCCAGAAAAAAAGTGTTAAGACCGGTTTATATGTTATTATGCACGAGGGCGATTGGCGCCCGGGTCTTGCATGGATGCTAAAGACCTATCCGCAATATTTTTATTCGCCTTCAAAAAAGGTTATGGATGGTGAAGGATGGTTTACACTTACAGGACCATGGGAAAAAGAGGAAAGCATAAAGAAAAACAGTGAAAGGGGAGTTAAATGGTTTGAGATGCACGCTCATTTTCCTTTCTATGGGCTTTATCTGCCTGATATGAAAGAAAAATGGTATATGAGTCTTGGATTAGCGGATGCGTATAAACTGAAATTTGAAGATTGGGAAAAAGGAAAAAAGATAAAAGCCGGCACAAACAGTTGCGAAAAAATGAGGAAAATCATCGATACTTGGCGCAAATACGGAGTACAGACATATGTTTATTACCAGTGTTTTGAAGCATGGCAGCCCTATGCAAAGAAATTTTTCCCCAAAGACCGTATAGTGTTGGAAGGCGGAAAATATGCAAAACCCGGAAGCGAGGTTTGGTTTAATTGCAATCTGATGAACCCGAACCCTGAAAGCAAATGGGGCAAACATCTGATATCACAGCTTGACAAGATGATACAGGCTTATCCTGAAATGGGCGGTATTTTTTATGACCGCAATGATTATTACAATTACGATTATGCGCATGATGACGGCATTACAATGATCGGAAGAAAACCTTGTTCCATGATAGCATTTGAGCATGAAAAATTGCGGGAGATACTTTCTGACAAACTGCGCGCAAAAGGCATGGGTTTATGGGCTAATGGGCCCACCAGTATTGAAATTGCCAAGACAGCTGACGGTATGATGGTGGAAGCTTTTATGTCGTGGGCAAGAAGATTACAGTGCATGGGTATGGTAAAACCGATCATATGTTTGGTATACGATACAGATGAGCCGACAGATCCTGTTCTTCCGCACGGTACAGCTGAGGAAAAATTAAAGGTTTCGCTTGCTTGCGGATTCTTGCCTTCTATTACAGCCGGCGGTGCTTTCTGGCAGAAAATAGAGAAAAAGTATAAACCGCTTTTGAGTTTCATGAAAGCAAAAAAATGGGTGCTTTATCCGCATGCGCTTGTGCTTCCCGAGGAAACATCAGGCAATATATTTCAGGCTGAGAACAGCGACTATCTTGTGACCATGGTCCACCTTGAAAGAACGCAGACAAAAAAAGAACCATTTTTTTATAATGTGCCGGTGAAAATAAGGATACCTGATGCAGGCTATATCAAATATTGTTATTTGATGTCAGGCGATTATGTAGGCGTGAACAGTGTGAAGTTTTCAACAGAAGGAGAGAATATCACAGTAAATATTCCTGCGCATCTTGTGTCCTCCATGTTGATACTTTCAAGAAAACCAAGGTTTGAGATAATGCGTTCATCAATGCCTGTTTTTGTTTCAGGCAGAGAAAATTGCTTGGAATTAAAGGTAGAGAATATAACTGCCGAAAATAAGAGTTATGATATTTCAATAAAAACCGCATGGGGTGAAAATAAAGAAAAATTTGACCTTATCCCCGGTAATTCAAAGACATTAACAATAAAAGTTAATGTGCCAAAAGATATTGTTGAAAGGGAGACCGAATTTACTGTCTCATGTTCCGGCGTGGAGCAGACCATGTCCGCGTATATTACAGATAAGGTTGAGCTTCAGGGATTAAGCGATGTTTTTGTAAGATTTCCGGAAGGAGAAAAATTAGCCCTGAATATAGCGAACAATTCATCAGACAAAACAGTTTTAGATGTTTCAACTGAATTTTTTGAAGGAGAAGGAACTTTAAACAGTGATAAAAAACTTATTATAAAACCTTTTGGTTCGGGGAGACTGAATTTCAGTCTTATGCCAAAGACAAGGCAGAGCAAAATAAGTTTAAGAGTTAAAGGCAGCGGTGTAGAGATTGAAAGAGACATAAACATTTTAAAAGCAGAGTCTAAGGGAAAAAATGATTTATTTAACGATGATTTTGTGTCGGGTAGTATGGGTAAGCTAAGAGTGTGTGAAGGCGAATTTGAAGTAAAGAACGGTATGGCAAAAGGAAAAGGAAAGGGACATCTTGCGCTTGTAGGCGATAGTTCATGGAAGGATTATGAGGTTCAGGTCAGCGTGAAAATACTTGGCAGCCAGATACCTGATATAGGATGGCTTAAATCTTATATCTTTTTCAGGGTACAGAAGAACCGGAAAGATTATTACAGGTTCGGCATTCATGGTGATGCCAGCGCACTGGAATTGGTAAAATTTGTTAACGGAAATGCCGAAGAAATGAAAAAGGTTTCTCTTAAGGCCGAAAAGAACAAGTGGTATACATTGATGGTCAGGATTGAAAACAACATTATCAAAGGATATCTTGATGGTAAGGAACTGATAAATATGGCCGATGAAATCTTTAGCAGTGGCAATGTGGGTATAGGTGTATTAGAAAATAGCATGATGGTCCAGTATAAAGACCTTATCGTCAGGCCGCTGGGTGGAGATGTTAAAAAATAGGTTAATTTAAGAAGAAAATTTGTATAGTTCGAAAACATAAAAAATGCTGCCGAATATTGGCAGCATTTTTTGTTTCTTGATTAGATTTCAATTTTTTTCTTTCTTTGCGGGAGTAAGGTAGCCGCAGACTTAAGCCTGCGGATGTAGTTGCCTGACCTGTCCGCTGTTGTGGATTTATCAAGCTATTTAAAATTATTTTTGTATTTAATAATTTATTAGCTGTTCAGTTACAATTCTTTGATGAAAAAGGAAAGTTTTCATAGTGCGATAAATCGCACTACTACAAACCATAAGATAAAAATGCTTGATTTATTGTAAAGGTAACAAAGGTGACGGGCGTAGATGTTCTTTGAAAACAAAAAACCCGAGTAGCTTTAACTACTCGGGGTTAATGAAACATGAAAATCTCAAATGGATAATTCTATTCTTCTACTGTTCTGTTATTCTAAGTCAAGGGCAAATTTAAGAGCTTTGTTTACTTGTTCTATTTTTGCGGGTTTTAGATCCGCTATTTTGTGAATAAGCATGGTTTTAGGAATTGTTGTTACAGTGTCAAGGTTTATTACGCATTCTTTTGCCATTCCGTCGGATCTGTCAAGGGGAACCTCAACCGGTATTTCTCTGATAGTTGTTGTTATTTCAGCCACTGTGGCTGCGTTACGCACCGCATAAGCGGCGTCCCTTGAAAGCAGCAGCACAGGTCTTTTACCGATAGGATGAGGCAGTTCGGCAAGCCATATTTCGCAGCGTTTCATATTAAAACTCCCCAAAAGTTTGGCTGCCCGCTTTTGCAACAGCTTCAATTTCTTTAATATTTTCCGGTTTTTTCTTATATCCGGCAATGTAAATGCTTTCTTTCTTTGACTCGTCTTCTTTGCCGAAGAAGTAGTCTAGGGCAGTGTTGATAAGAGCGCTTCTTGTAAGCCCTTTTTCCTTTTTTTCTTTTTCTATCCTCTCGTATTTGTCCGTTGGTATAGTGACTGTTAACTTTGCGGTATTCATAAAGGTCTCCTTGTATAACTATTATCTTACTTTAATACTACTATAATTATACTCATAACAAGGTTATTTGTCAAGTTAAAAATGAGAAAAAATGATTTTTTAAAGAACTTGAATTAGAAAAAGAGGGGTTAGGCCCGAAGAACTCTCCGATGCTTTGATGCGGAGTCCGACAGAATCCGGACCGAATAATTAAGTTGTTTTCGGACTCATCGGAGGGAGATTTGAAACCTCATTTAGTTGTAGTTGCCTGACCTGTTCGCCGTGGTGGATTTATTGGACTTATTTAAATCATCTTTGTAGTTGCCCGATTTATCGGGCTTTCTTTGATCCTTTTTGGCATGGTTTTGTTTATGTAGTTGCCGATTTATCGGGCGTATCATAGTCCAATGAATTGGACAACTACAATGTATAAAAAAGTGTTTAAATTATTTACGTTTATCCAATTTGTTTATCTTTGTAGTTGCCTGACCTGTTCGCCGTGGTGGATTTATTAGGCTTATTTTGCTTGTAGGGTGCGTTTTACGAATGCACTACCCAACTGTTTTAAACGCTTTTTTTCTCATTTTTCACCTAAAATCCTTAAAACTAAATTATATTAAATTATACCAAATAATATCTTTTTAATTTTTATTGATTTATTTATACTTTTTTAATTGACAAAAATAAAAAATAATATATTATATTAAATAGTTATATTGAAGTAATATTTAACGGCATAAAAATAGAAAGTTTTAAAATATTGCTAGTTAATGTTTATTTTTTTAAAATATTTTGTAATAAAAGAAAAGAAATTTTGATGCAAGATAAAATACAAAAATTAAAATAATGGAGGATAGATGATAAACAAAAACAATTTAAAAATATTTTTATTGATATTTTGCATTTTTTTCTTTCCTTCGACTATTTTCGCAAAAGCAGAATCGGTGATTTCTCTTTGTTTGACAGATAATGATTTGTTTGTAAGAAACTATAATGAGTATAGTTTAATTAATTGCAAAGAATGTGCTTTTATGGAAGATGATATCAGAAAACCTCAGTTGCCAATAAGAACTCTTCAATTTTGTATGCCTGCAGGAGCCAAAATAGAAAAAATTGAAATTTTAGAAGCAGAAACCATGACATTAGCAGATACATTTATTATTTTGCCAATTCAACCTCTAAAAAAGTATGATACTGAAGTTTTGCAATTTGTGTTACCGGATACAGAAATATATTATTCAAGCAAAGATTATCCGGGAAAAGTATTTGAAATTGGTAAATCAGGAACTATTAGAGGTTATAGTTTTGGAAATATTTTTTTCTATCCTGTTCAGTATAATCCGATAGAAAAGAAAGTATTTTTTTATTCAAAACTAAATTTAAAGATTACATACCAAATGCCGGAAGAAACTGCAACGATTTTTCTTGAAAAGGATAAAGTAAGGTCAAAAGAACTTAGAAGAATGATTAAATCAATGGTTATTAATAAGGATGATGTAGATATTTTTTACCCCGAACAAAAAGTTTTTGTTGATCCCCCTCTGTATTTAATAGTCACAAACGAAACCTTAAAGCCTGCTTTTCAGGTTTTGGCAGATTGGAAAACTAAAAAAGGCGTTCCCGCTGAAATTGTTTTGATTTCAGATATTTTGCAAACAAACAATGGCAGGGATGATGCTGAAAAACTTCATAATTTCTTAGTAAAAAAATATCGTTGTGACGGTATTAAATGGGTGCTTCTTGGAGGAAATAGTTATATAATTCCCAGAAGAATCATCAATACTTTTTATCAAAATAATATTAAAACTGATTGGTATTATTTTGATTTAGTTAAATCTGATGATCCAGAAGAAACAGAAACTTGGGACACAGATAACGATGGTTTATATGCTGAATTAAACGGTGCAACTTGGGAAGATAGTTGTGATTTTTATCCCGATATATTTGTTGGCAGGGCTTCAGTATTTTGTGTTGAAGATGCAAATAATTTTGTAGATAAAATTATATTTTATGAAAAAAATCCACCTATGGAATGGATAAAAACAATGCTTTTTTGCGCTACTTATGACTGGCAGGGTGGTTATTTAGATGATTATTGGTCTTATGGCAAGGATGCTGCTATAAGTTACGCTGAAATTCCTGAAACCTATACAATTAAAAAATGTTATGATAGTTTAAATAGCGCTTATTCTTTTCCTACTGAATTAAACAAGGGTTATCATTTTGTAAGTCATTCAGGGCACGGAGCATATGATGGCATAGATTATAGTTGGTATGATCAGTGGAGTAAAAAAATATTGTTTGCCAATGCTACTGTGAATTTGAATAATAAAAATAGATATTCTATTTTTTGGACGGCAGCATGTAACACCCTTTATGATTTAGGCCCATTTGAAAGTAATTTTGGAGAGGATATAGTTAATGTTTCAGGGAAAGGTGCTGTTGCTTTTATAGGGAATATCTCCACTGGAATTTGTACTTTAGTTGATCCATTTGAAGCAGATTTTTTTAAAGCTATTTTTACTTCAGATGCTAAAAATTTAGGAGTGCTTTTTGCTCTTTCAAAAACAGTAAGAGAAGTTGCATATATCAAAGAGCATCCTGATAGTTCAGCCGGAAAACAATTATTTAACTACAATCTGCTTGGTGATCCCGAGATGCCGGTTTGGACAGAAGAGCCAAAACATATAATTGCTTATTTTCCATCTTTTCTTGATACCGGCGCTACTTCCATTAAAATAAAAATAACAACACCAGATTATACTCCGGTTGCAGATGCTGTAGTGTGTATACAAAAAAATAGTGATTCGCTATATCTTTTTGACCCGACTGACACTAATGGAGAAGTAGTTTTTTCGTTGACAAGTTTATCACCAGGGGAAATGAATATTACAGCAACAGGAAAAAATTTAATTCCTTATGAAAATAAATGTACAATACTTACAGAGCCTGGAGCCCATGTTCGCTATTATTCAGCTGCAATTTATGATGATACTGAAATCCCGAGTTTTGGCGACAATGATAGCATAATTAATCCCGGAGAGACTATTCAATTTTCAGTTACTCTTGAAAATTTTGGGCAACAGAGTGCAGACAGTATAACAGCTGTTTTGAAAACAAGTGATGCCTTTGTTGTAATAAGTAATGATAGCCAAAATTTTGGAAGCATAAATAGCGGGGAAACCGGGTCAGCGCAAAATTATTATATTTTTTCTTTATTGCCAAACTGTCCCAATTATTATCAATTAATTTTAAACTTGGAAATAACAGACACAGAGAACTTTGAAGCGAAAACCGTAGTTGATACCATTGTATTTTTGATCTTATCCCCAGAAGTTACAATGTCAAATTTTTTTATTAGTGATGATACAATAGGTTTGAGTAAAGGTAATGGAGACGGGTATGTTAATCAAGGAGAAACTATTGAATTAAAAACAAATATAAAAAATGTAGGGAGTGAATCAGCAAAACAAATTTATCTTAATATATCTTCTATTGATCCGTATATAACAATTTTGGAAGATTCGCAATATCTTGGTGACATATCCTCAGGTGAAAGTAATTCATCAGCGAATTCTTTTGTTTTTACTGTTTCAAGTTCTTGCCCAGAGAATCATATTATTGTTTTTGACATTCAAATGAGCGATACTATAGGAAGTTGTTGGACAGAAACTTTTGCTGTTACTGTTTATCATTTACCAGTTGAAATTCAAAGTAATGGCACTGGTGGCGGTATTTGGAGTGATACAAATTCATGGAAAGACGGGATTTTGCCCACAGGACAAGATACAGTGACAATAATGACAGGAGACAATATTATTTTTGATAAAAATGATTGTGCTCAGAATTTAATGACTTGCGGCAGCCTTATTGTAAATGGTTCTATTAATTTTGGGGGCAGCTCACAAATATGTATGCATATTGACAAAAATATTATTATTAATGGTGTTTTTAATATGATCTCAACGGGTGTAAATTACTCAAGATTAAATTTGGGTTCAGGTGGTTGTAAAGTTGTGGTGAATGAAGGAGGCACCCTAAATACTTATGGTTCAGTTCATCATGATTTTGATTGGAGTTGCCGCATATATAGTGATGGCCCGGGAAGTTATATTTATGGTAAACCTGGTTCAATTATAAATCTTAGTTATAGCTATGTTTATTTTTTGGGTAACAATAGCGATACATTTGGTTTTGGCATTACAGTTGATGGGGTAGACAATGGTATAGAGATACAAGGATGTAAGATTATTTCTTTTGTGACCGGTGGCGGTATTTATTTAAAAGACTGTTCAAATAATCTGATAAAAGACAATGAATTCAATTATATTATGTTAAAGTTTGAAAATTCTTCAAATAACAGATTTTATCATAATAATAATATTTTAGCTCAGAATTTTCCTCCTATAGTTTATTCCAATTCTACCATAGAGCTTTCTTTTGAGCAGGAAGGCAATTATTGGGGGCATTCGGATGAACCACTTTTTCATTATTTTGGATGCGGCGTAAGTCCTTATGATGGAAATGATTCTTATAGTATGGACAGTTATGCTTTTAGAAGTTATAATGGATGGCTTTATGCTCCAACAACTACAATGGAAATTTCCGGACCAGCTCATATAGAAAAAACTTCTTATGTAGTTTTGAGTACTTCTTTTTCATTGAACGCAATGGGCAAAGAGGCTAACATTGATTACACAAAATATCAAATTGACTCTGGTGAATGGAAAACATATTCTGGTACATTTACTTTGGCAAGCGAGAATATTACTACTGAAGAAACCCATATCATAAGGTATTACAGTGTGGATAAGGTTGGGAATATAGAACCTACGAAAGATAAGGAAGTTTTCTTAGTTCTCAATACTTCTGTTCCGATACTTGTCGCTCAGTGGGGTTCTTCGGGCTCCGATGATAGTCAATTCTTGTACCCTTGGGCGGCATCGCTTGACAAAACAGGAAATTATCTATATGTCAGTGATGGAAGTTATGGTATGTATCAAACAAACGATAGAATACAAAAGTTTGACAACAAGGGTGTTTTTGTAGGCAAATGGGGTACAAACGGTAATGGAACGGGTCAATTTCAATCTCCTTGCGGTATTGCTGTTGATATTGAAAGCAATGTTTATGTTGTTGATAGATCGAATAATCGTATACAGAAGTTTTCAAGCGAAGGCACCTATATATCTCAGTGGGGTTCTTCGGGCTCCGGTGACGGACAATTTGTTGAACCTTATGACATTTTTGTGGATGATACAGGAAATGTATACATATCTGATAAAGGTAATTATCGTGTACAGAAATTTACATCTTCCGGTGTATTTGTTGCAAAATGGGGAACCCAGGGTTCTTCAGATGGTCAATTTCAATATCCCAAAGGTATTACTGTTGATCTGGAAGGCAATGTTTATGTTGTTGATTCTTACAATAGTCGGGTACAAAAATTTGATAAGAATGGGAGTTTCATTTCTAGTTTTGGAAGTTTGCACACTCCCGAAGGGATAGCTGTTGATGTTGCTGGCAATATTTATGTAACAGATGTGGGTTTACAAGTTGTTAAGAAATTTGCAAATGATGGTACATTGATATATCAGATTAACAGTATTTATCCCAAAGGAATCGATGTTGATGATTCGGGGGACATATATGTAGTAGATCAAACTGGTTTTGTACAGAAGTTTCATCAATGGGAAATAAACAATGATGCTCCTTTGACAGATATTGTGATTGGGGATCC
>Ga0265297_10006758_pt1 | contig 16378 bp, 15 predicted proteins | sample Munlanlwell13791_FD_192502 | JGI IMG/M metagenome (GOLD analysis project Ga0265297, IMG submission 192502) | Leachate microbial communities from a municipal landfill in Southern Ontario, Canada - Leachate well 137-91 | ecosystem: Engineered > Solid waste > Landfill > Unclassified | place... | reverse complement strand
GTGCCAGAAGCGCCGGTTGAGCAACCACAAGTAACCCCAGAGCAACCACCTGAGCTCCCTCAGCCTGATGAGGGTACGATTGAGCTGCACGATGATCATACTGTTACTTTACCGCCACCGCCAATTGAACCCAAGACCAAGGGCTTAGAGCAGATTGATATTGACAGGCAGGGTACGTTACGTCGTGCCGAGGAATATGTGCCAGAAGTAAAACCACCCCAAAAAGAAGAAACCCCCCAAGAGGCGAGTCTCCCTGGGCCCGATGATATGTTAAATCAGCCAACAGCTACGATTTCAAAAAAATACAGTAGTTTTGTACAAGAACCACCAAGCATGGGTGGCACCTTGACGGCAAGCTCACAGGACGACGTTTATGACCCAAGTGTAGATCCGCTTAGTGTTATACCAAAGGCCGACTCGACAGAGACGCCTGGAGGAGAATCTACGCCCTCACCACTCTTAAGCGTCCAGGATGATTCAGAATCTGTTTTAGCTGACCAAATACCCTCAACTGATAACCCAATGCTAAGCCATGACGGAGAATATAACGTGGATAAGCCACTTGGCCCGAAGGTAGATAATAACGAGACTATAGAGCAGATTGAAGATAATGTGGAAAAGTACGAAGGTAGCGGCCAGCAAGAGAAACAACAGCAAGAAGCCGATGCCGCCAGACGGGCAGTGTATGAGGCAGTCGATAACGCCTATGACCCAACTAGGCCAGATCCTATCCAATCCTTGAACGCCCAACCAATGTTAGACGAAGACGATCTTAACGGCGCACCACCAATGGTGCCACCACCAATTGTTCCACCGTTTCCTCTGCCACCCGAAGCCGATGGCAATGAACAGCCGAAACAGTAACCCAGTGATTTATAACCAGCTATACTTGTAGACGTGCAAGGTCTAATACTAATCGACAAACCAAAGGGGATTTCTAGTTTTGGCGTAGTGGCACGGGTTCGGGGCACGATTAAGGCCGAAACCGGCCAAAAGCTTAAGGTTGGTCACTCTGGCACCCTTGATCCGATGGCTACTGGGCTGCTGGTGATAGCCGTTGGTAAATATACTAAAAAAATTCCCGAACTGATAAATAAAGATAAGACTTACGAAGTCATCATGTGTCTGGGTAAAGCTTCGTCTACGGGTGATAGTGAAGGTGACATTAAATTGGTATCGACCCAAGTACCAGGGCTAACTGAGCTAAAAACCGTGTTAAATAGCTATACCGGCAAACTCATGCAGACCCCGCCGGCTTTTAGTGCCATAAAAGTTAATGGCCAGAGGGCCTATAAGCTTGCCAGACAGGGTAAAGAAGTTAAACTGCAGCCAAGAGGGGTGACCGTTTACGATAACAAGCTCGTTTCTTATAACTATCCAGAGGCTGAGTTTATCGCGAAGGTATCTAGCGGGACTTACATAAGGTCTCTAGTCGAAGATATCGGTAAGAGCCTAAAAACTAGTGCCTACATGAGCGGGCTTAGGCGTACGGCAATTGGCAGTTTTAGATTGTCTGATGCGATTAGTTTGGAGGAGCTTAGTTATACAAAAATCCAGCAACACCTATTCACCCTTGAAAAATGAGTACATTTCTGATACAATCTTTTGGCATATGATTTCAACCGTAAAAAAGCAAGAGCTCATAAAAGCTCATCAGACATCTAAGACTGACACTGGCTCTCCAGAGGTGCAGGTTAGTATTATGACGGCTCGTATCAACGAGATTACAGACCATCTTAAGCTTAATAAGCACGATTTTATGGCTCGCCGAGGTTTGCTCCAACTGGTTGGCAAGAGACGCCGATTATTAAAATATTTGGCAGAACAAGACCCGCAAGCCTACCTAGACTTGATCAAAAAGCTCGGTCTAAGGCGCTAAGCCTAAATTTTCTTCGTTTACAATAATTTAATTAAGGTACTGATATAATAAAAGTACTAACATCTAAGGTGATAGAGCACAGTTATACGGCATGAGCGTATATCTGAACCCTGTCACCTTGGTAACAGAAAGGAACTCTTGATGGGGCAAACAATTAACCCATTTGGTAAAGATATCATTAAAGTGGAGGCTGACTTTTGTGGTCGCCCCTTAACTCTAGAAATTAACAGAGTTGGTTTTAAATCAACTGCTTCTGTCATTGCTCGTTACGGCGACACCGTCATACTAGCTACGGCGATGGTTGGCAATACTCCAGTAACACTGGATTACTTCCCGCTTAGCATTGATTACGAAGAAAAAATGTATGCTGCCGGCAAGATTAGCGGCAGTCGTTTTATTAAAAGAGAAGGCCGCCCCAGTGATGATGCCATCCTGATTGGCCGCCTAATTGATAGACCAATCAGGCCTTTGTGGCCCAAGGGTTATCGTCACGAAGTACAAGGTATCGCCACTGTTTTGAGCATGGACCCAGATTTTAGACCAGATATGATTGCCTTAATAGCCGTTAGCACAGCTTTTATGCTAACTGGTGCACCGTTTGATGGCCCAGTAGCTGGGCTAAGGGTTGGTTTAATAGATGGCAAGTACGAAGCTTTTGCCCATATCGACAAATTAGCAGATGCAAAATTGGACCTAGTAGTAGCTGGCACTAAAGACGCTATTATGATGGTCGAAGCCGCTGCTAACGAAGCTAGCGAAGAAGAAGTCGCCAAGGCCCTAGATTTTGCTCTTAAAACCATGCAGCCAGCCATTGCCCTGCAAAAAGAACTGGTTAAAAAAGTTGGTGTAACACCTATGGAATATACTTTGAGCCTGCCGTCAGAAGATATCCAAACTCAAGTTAATGATTGGCTAAAGGGCAAATTTGGCTCAAAAATTCGTACCAACTACCCAGAGCGCCATCAAATTATGCATGAGGTTCGCCTAGCACTGCTAGCTGATCTCGAAGAAAAGTTAGGCACCGAAAAATTTGAAGAAGCCAAAAAAGATATAGAAGAAGCTTTTGCTATGGCTGCCAACAAAGATGTTCGTGTGGGCATTATAAAGGATAAGCTCCGCCCCGATGGCCGTAAATTAACAGAAATTAGACCGCTTAGTAGCGAAGTCGGAATCTTGCCACGAGCTCACGGTTCTAGTTTGTTTACGCGCGGCATGACCCAGGCTTTGAACGTTGTTACACTTGCACCTCTAAGCTTTGCCCAGATGATTGATACTATGGAAAAAGAAGGCGAACGACGCTATTTGCACCATTACAATGCGCCTGGTTATACAACTGGTGAAGTGCGCCGATTGAGCGGGCCGGGCCGTCGCGAAATTGGGCATGGTTTTTTGGCCGAGCGGGCACTATTCCCAATGATTCCGGCAGAAGACGTCTTCCCATACACAATTCGTAGTGTCACAGAGATACTCAGCCAGCATGGTAGTACATCGATGGCTGCAACATGCTCGAGCTGTTTAGCTTTGATGGATGCTGGTGTACCCCTAAAAAGGCCAGTCAGCGGTATCGCGATGGGTCTTATGATGGACGGCGATAAACCTTGTATTTTAAGCGACATAGCCGATGCCGAAGATTTTGCTGGTGATATGGACTTTAAAGTAACTGGTACTAGCGAGGGTATAACGGCCTTGCAAATGGATATGAAAGTCCACGGCTTGCCAGTCAGCATTTTAGAAAAAGTGCTAGAACAGGCTAAGCCGGGTAGGGCGCATATGCTTGCTCATATGCTAGAAACACTGCCAGCGCCACGCAAAGAGATGAGCCCGTACGCGCCAAGAGTGGAGAGTATTAAGATTAACCCCGAAAAAATTCGTGATGTTATCGGTAAGGGCGGTGAGACGATTAACAAGATTATCGCCGAGACTGGCGCTGACATTGATATTAAAGACGACGGTACGGTATTTATTGCCTCACCAGATAAAAAATCGATAGATGCTACCCGCGAGTGGATTGAAATGCTAACTGCTGAGCCAGAAGTTGGCAAGATCTACGAAAACTGCAAGATTGTTAAAATGATGGATTTTGGTATTTTTGTCGAGATTATGCCTGGCACAGAAGGCCTGGTGCATGTTAGCGAAATGGCTGACGAGCGGACTAATCACCCTGGTGACCTAGTCAAAGAAGGTGACCTAGTCAAGGTTAAGCTAGTGGCTATCGATGATCGTGGCCGCCTAGTGCTCTCTATGAAACAAGCCAAATAATAGGCAAGCATACTCCTATCGTTTAGTAATAAATAATCAATAACTATATGGTTTTAAGTAAACAAGTCGAACTTGACCAGATACAGGCAGACATTATCAAAAATGATGTCTGCCCCGAATTGGCTAGCACCGCCACTAATTTAGTGTTTGGTGATGGGAACCCTGGTGCTGACATCGTATTTATTGGCGAAGCACCAGGCAAGAACGAAGATGAGCAAGGTTTACCATTTGTAGGTGCTGCCGGCAAGTTTTTGCAAGAAATGCTAGACACCATAAATCTAAAGCGCGAACAAGTCTATATAACCAATATTGTTAAGTATCGCCCACCCAACAATCGCGACCCTTTGCCGGAGGAAAAATTAGCGTTTTTGCCATATCTAGAACGCCAGCTCGAAGTCATTAAACCGTTAATAGTAGTGACTTTAGGTCGGCATTCTATGGAATGTTTTATGCCTGGCTTGCAAATAAGCAAAGTCCATGGCCAGCCCAAAAGGCTAAAAGGGCAGGTTTTTTTACCGTTGCTCCGTCCGGCAGCGGCACTATATAACGGATCAATGCGACAAACACTAGTTGACGACTTCGCAAGTATCCCAGAAATTTTAAGATTAATTAGAGAAGGAAAATAAAGGAATCACTAATAATGACAGAACAAACTAAACAACCAAATAACAAGCAAAACCGCAGGACTCCCCAGCAGGGCGCAAAGCGACAGGGTCAATCCGGAGCAAATCCGGCAGCACCAGTCAGGACTGTATCCAGGGGGGCAGCCATTAGGGCCCAAAAAAGAAACGCCGAAATGGCCAATAAAATTACCAATGAATATTTAGATGCATCGGCTACCAAGCTAGAACGGCGAGCCAACGTAATTGATGACCACCCACGCTTAAAATTTATCGGACTGGGCGGAATGGACGGTGGCGGTTCTAAAAACATGATGCTGTTGGAGTATCTAAACGATGCTTTAATTATTGATGCGGGCAACGACTTAGGTGTTGATTTACCAGGTATAAATTACGGCATTGCCGATACCAGTTATCTTGAAAGTATTAAAAATAAAGTCCGTGGCTATGTGATAAGTCATGGCCACCTTGACCATATCGGTGGCTTACCACATATTTTGCCTAAAATTCCGGCACCGGTTTACGGTAGCAAATTCACAATTGGCCGAGTCGAAGAAACTTTCGAAAACTTTGGCTTGCCAATGCCAGACGGCTTTGAACTAAAAACTGTTGTAATGAACGAAAGCACTCACGAACGCCTTAAAATCGGCAGCTTTTTTGTAGAACTTGTAAGAGTCACTCACTCCATACCTGGCGCTACCAGCGTAGTTATTGACACTCCGGTGGGCAGGGTAATTAACACTGGTGACTTCAGGTTCGATCCTAACCCGCTCGATCACGAAAGAACAGATATGGATCGCCTAAAACAGCTCGGTAACGAGGGCGTTTTGGTGCTTTTGTCAGAAAGCACGACGACCGAACGCATGGGTAGGACTCCCAGCGAAAGCACCATCGAGCCCAGTTTTATAGATTTGCTGGACAGAGCGCCAGGGCGCGTTTTTGTGGCTATCTTTTCGACCAACATTAACCGAATCCAAATGATTATCAATGCGGCAGTACATCACGGGCGAAAAATTGCGCTTGATGGTCGCAGCATGATGAGCACACTCGAGATGGCTGTTAGGCATGGCTTTGTCAAAGTGCCAAAGGGTACATTTATACCAATTGCTAGTGCCAATAACTTGCCAGACGATAAAGTGGTGGTTGTTTGTACCGGCGGTCAGGGTGAACCCAGTTCGGCTTTGATGCGAATGAGCACTGGCGACCATCGTAACGTCAAAATGAAGCCAAAAGACACAGTTATTCTTAGCTCAACACCTATCCCAGAAACAGGTAATGATGCGTTGATAGGCGATATGGTGGACGATTTAATGCGCAAAGGCGTGCATGTATTCCAGCACACCACGCACGTTTTAGATGGCGTTGGGCCGTTACACGTATCTGGTCATGCCTCTAGTGATGAGTACCGTGAGATGATCCAAATGATTAAACCAAAGTTCTTTGTGCCTATCTATGGGTCCTATCGCTCCAAGCAAAGGCATATCGAGCTGGGTGTAGAAGAAGGAATACCTCGAAATAACACCTATAATGTTGAAAACGGTGACGTCTTGGCTTTTACCGGTGATAAGATGGAACACATCGGCCAGGTGCCACACGGCACAGTCTTGGTTGACCAGACAGGAGCCATAATCAGTAATGTAGTTATTAAAGACCGAATTATGATGGCTCAAGATGGTTTGGTAGCGGTAGTATTAACAGTTGATCGCCGAGCGGGCACAAGTGTTACAAGCCCAGATATTATCAGCCGCGGTTTTATCTACATGCGCGATAACGAGGAGCTAATGACCGAATTACGTAATGAGCTTCGCCGGGCAGTCGAACAACGCTTCAAGAGGATTGATCTAGACCGATTCAAGCAAGAAATCAAAGAGCATGTTACTCACTTCTTGTACGAAAAAACTCAGCGTAGCCCTATAGTTATCCCAGTAATTAACGTTGTTGGCGGCAAGGCAACAACCGTTACAGGCAAGACTTCTCAAAATGGTAAAACCCCAGAAGACATCGCCAAAGAAGAGGCCGTAGCCCAAGCCAGACGATTCGCCCAGCTTAGGCAGCAGCTTTTAGGCCAAGACGCCCGTGTAGACTAGACTAAATACAAAAACTGTGGTATAATATACTACATATTGCAAAACGTTTATGCATTAATAGGGTAAAATAACAAATAGCTATGGCAAAGAAGAAAAAAGGCAATTCTAAACGCAAATCTGCAGCACCCAAAGAGGCGCCCAAGACAACCAATTACTTTTGGCGCCAGGTATTTGTTTTCGTTTTGGTAGTTTTATCACTGTTCTTGTTGCTAGGTGGTTTTGATGTAGGCGGTGCTTTGCCAGTTAAGTTATTTGATACGGCCAGTTGGCTTTTGGGCTTAGTGGCTTACTTATTGCCTTTTGTGCTGATATTTTTGGCGGTTCAAAAGTACAAGCACGAAGAATACATTATTCCTTTTTCAAAACTGTTAGCTAGTGGCTTATTTTTAGCCTGTTTAGCTGGGATGGTGCACGTTTTTGTAGACCGCAACCAATCTGCCTTGGCGGCCGGCAAGGGCACTTACGGTGGAGAGGTAGGCCATCTTGTTAGCAGCGGCCTGCTACTGTTTTTAAATAGCATGACAGCATTTATACTGTTTTTTGTTTTTGCCTGGATAGCTTTTATGATGATGTTTGGCATTACACCCAAGCAAATGTTAAGCACATTGATAAAACCGTTTAAGCGCAAAAAGGCCGCCGACACAGACCTAGCTAGCCTAAAAGCCAAAAGTGATGGCTTTAAGGTACACGAGGGAGTTCCGGTCGAGCATCACGATGGTTCCAAGGATGATTCTAGATCCGGCAAAAGCCTCAAGGCCGCAGCCGCTAAATTGACGCCTAGCGAAGATCATGCAGCATTAACAGCCGAAAGCGATCCTAATTGGAAGTTCCCGAGCCTTAATTTGCTTAATCAAAAACAAGATAAAGCCGACCCAGGGGACACTAAAGAACGAGCAGAAATTATTAGATCGACTTTGGCGGAATTTGGTGTAGATGTCGCTATGGAAGGCGCCAATGTTGGCCCGCGTGTTACGCAGTACACATTGTTGCCGTCGCCCGGCCAAAAACTGAGCAAGATTGCTACTTACGAGCCAAATATGGCTTTCGAGCTTGCCGCTAAATCAATCCGCATCGAAGCGCCAATTCCAGGCAAAAGGGCTGTTGGCATAGAGGTACCAAATATAAAATCAGCCACCGTTCGGCTCTTTAGTATTTTGTCATCCAAAGAGTGGGCATCTAATGATAAGCCTTTGATATTTGCGGTTGGTAAAGATATATCTGGTAACGCTGTAATTGCCAGCATTGATAAAATGCCGCACCTACTGATAGCTGGCCAGACTGGTTCTGGCAAATCAGTCATGATAAATACGTTATTGACGAGTTTGGTGTATCGCAATAGCCCATCAGATTTAAAACTTATCTTAGTGGACCCCAAACAGGTTGAGTTAACCCCCTACAATAATATTCCGCATTTGTTAACTCCAGTTATAACTGAACCCGAAAAATGCATTAGTGCCTTAAAGTGGTCAGTTGCCGAGATGGAAAGGCGCTTGAAAGCTTTTGCCGAACAAGGCAAACGTAATATCGGCGAATACAACCACACCAACAGTGAAGAACGAATGCCCTATATCGTTATTGTCATTGACGAGCTTTACGACTTAATGATGGCGGCTGGTAGGGATATAGAGGCGCTGGTTGCCAGGATTGCCGCCAAATCAAGGGCGGCCGGTATCCATTTAATTTTAGCGACCCAAAGACCAAGTGTGGATGTAATCACTGGTTTGATTAAAGCCAACGTACCGTCCAGAGTTGCGTTTACGGTCGTCAGCCACATCGATTCCCGAACAATTATCGACGGGGCAGGGGCCGAAAAGCTGCTTGGTAATGGCGACATGCTATATAAGGCGATAGATGGTAAACCAATTCGCTTGCAGGGTGCGCTAATTGAACTTGCCGAAATTGATAAAGTTAATGACTTTTTGCGTGCCCAGCGTGAGCCTCAATATAATGACGAAGTCATCAGTATGCCGGTCCAGCTTACTGGTAAGGGTGGCTCGGTAATCGAGCACATTGGCAGTAGCGCCGAAGATGACATGTGGCGTGATGCGGTTGGTGTGGTAATAGATAATGGTAAAGCTAGCACCAGCTTGTTGCAGAGGCGACTGAGGATAGGTTATGGCAGAGCTTCAAGAATAATGGATGAGATGGAAGACCGTGGCATCATTGGTCCGGCAGATGGCGCTCGCCCTCGCGAAGTATTAGTACACAGTTTAGATGACGTATTTGGTACCGGTATGGATTCTGACGAATACGACGAACCGGTATCTGACGATCCACAAGACGAACTTTTGACTAGATAAAATTCTTGAGCTTTTAGCCCACCAGCTTTATGATATAGGCAAGTGGGCCAAGTGCTACTAAACAAAAATTTGGAGGGTAAAAGTGGCGGCTGAGTTAGTTACTCCTGTAGACGAATTATCTGGATTGCCGCTACCTATCGCCCCAACCGAATATATATTGCCCCAAGAAAGTCCTAATTTTGCTGATTGGCATCACCATTTTCACCCAGCATCACACGAAGATATGAAATCTATCGGTGGAATAGCAATTAGAAATTGTAGAGTACAGCTTGTGGCACGCAGAGATCATAACGAGGGCCCTAGTTCCTACCACCGGTTTTATTCAGGTCCGCCAATTCCCGAAGAAGAAAACGACCAATTCTCATTAACTGTGCTAGCCTGTGCTGGCTATATACCCAGCCAGGCGATTGACTTAAGATCTGGCGAGCCAAAGGTTGTTGATTTGAGTCACACCCAGCAAAAAATACTGAGACAAAGACAGGACGTCTTTGGCTATCGTAATTTGAGATATGCCTATGATCCTATAAGAAGTTTTTATACAGAATATTCTATGAGTCGGGACATTTCTTGCTTAAATGAAATTGAGATAGAGGAATTTTTAACGACCAAAGACGAACTTCGCCAAAAATTTTTAGGCCATTTTCTGTTAGCGCAAGTAGTCAAGATTGCTTCAGAGGATGTGCATGCAAAGTATATAGCAGTACGAAGGGCGGGCTTGCTTCACCCTTTTATGCCGGCAGAGCCTTACTCACTTGTAAAATATAAATTGGGAGCAAACGGACGCAGGGAGGAATTGTTCCCACGTTTAGGCCAGCGTTTTAAAGAACAATATGGGATAGCAGAAGCTGCTTAGCTTGACTAACAGGGGTAGTTAAGCTACAATACCTAGACCGTATCTAGGGGCAATTTTGGAAATAGAAAGCGAAATAATTTTGTGCGAAAACTCGTGAAGCGCGAGAAAGCATAACTGAAGTTATGTTGACGAGCGATGAACGATTTGCAGCCAGAATTGGCCGCTTTATAGCCCAAAATTATCCCTAGATAAGGGCTTATATTAACTTCAGGTTGTCACGATTTTAGGGAGGCAGCCGCTAAACCAAGGGAAGGAGCTCTCTTGAACACATACGAGCTAGCCGTGCTTTATCACCCAGATCTAGAGATAGATCTAGAAAAAGCATCGCAAAAAATACTAAAAATATTTACCGACAACAAAGGTAAATTAAAAAACGAAGATAATTGGGGCAAGCGCAAATTGGCCTATCGCATAAAAGGCCATGATCACGCTGTCTATGTTTTTTATACAATCGATTTACCAGCAGAGTCAGTTAAAAAGGTCGAAGCAACCTTAAACATCACTGACGAAGTAATCAGATTTTTAATTACTCGCCCAGACCAAAAAGCAATCGATAAGGCAGAGGCTTTTAAGGCGGCTCGCGCTAAAAAAGCTGCCAAGCGCAACGCAGCAGCAAACAGCGATAGCGAAAAAGAACCAATTAAAGAATCTAAAGAGGATTAACGGAGGTCAAAAATGGCACGAAGTTTTAATCAAGTAACTTTAATGGGTAATCTTACCCGCGATCCAGAACTAAGAACCACGCCAAATGGCCAGAGCGTCTGTAGTTTTAGCCTAGCTTTAAACCGCAGCTACAAGGGTGCTGATGGCGAATGGAAAGAAGCCACCGACTATGTAGATATTGTCGCCTGGGGCCCATTGGGTGAGCGCATAGAACAATATGTAACCAAAGGCCGACCAGTATTGGTCAGCGGTCGTTTGCAAAGCCGATCTTGGGAACAAGAAGGCCAAAAACGCAGCAAGGTCGAAGTTGTAGCTCAAGATGTAACATTTTTGGGTGGACGTGGTGAAGCAGCCTCTAGCCCATCCGAAGACAAAGCAGATGATAAAAAATCTAGTTCTAAGTCTAAAAAAGATGTAGTCATCGAAGACATCAGCGACGAGCCGATTGACCTATCCGAAATCCCGTTTTAATTTAAATATATTCTAAGGAGAATTATGGCAAGTAATAAAAGAAAACCAGTTACTGGTACAGTCTATTTTGACTATAAAGATGTAAAAACCCTGCAGCGCTACATTAACCAGTTCGGGCAGATAGAAGTCCGCAAACGTACTGGCTTAACAGAAATGCAGCAACGCCGACTAGCTGGCGCCATAAAGCGTGCCCGCCACATTGCACTATTACCATTCGTCGCTCACAATTAGACATTAGAAGATAGACGTTAGACGATGGAAAGGTTTTTTGTAAACTATTGAAATCGCTTAACTGAAATTAGAGTATATCCAAGAAAGGAGTAGGGGCATTATTTCTAACATCTACAGTCTAATGTCCAACATCTAACACAATGGCATTTGGAATAACCGATCTTAAAAAAGGTACAGTTTTTCAATTAGACGGGCACCCTTATAAAGTTGTCGAATACGCTCAAAAAGTTATGGGCCGTGGGGGCTCCATAGTTAATGTCCGTATAAAAAGTTTGATTGACGGCAAGGTATTGGCTAAGACTTTTAAGGGTAATGAAGCCGTTGAACCGGCTGACGTTGCATATCAGAACGTCCAATATTTGTATAAAGACGACCAAAAGCTTCATTTTATGGATACAGACAGCTACGAGCAGATAGAAGTCGATCTAGATATGCTGGGCGATGGAGCGGGTTATCTCAAAGATGGCGACACAGTTAAGGCCCAAACTTTTGGCGGCAGAGTCATAAACCTAGAACTGCCTAAGAATGTATTCTTAAAGGTTGTTTACACCGAAAACGCCGTTAAGGGCGATACCAGCAGTAGTATAACTAAAGATGCGGAGCTAGAAACCGGCATAACAATTAAAGTGCCTGCCTTTATAAAACAAGGCGACGAAATTAGTGTTAGTACTGAAGATGGCAGCTATCGTGAGCGTAAGAAATAGTTATGGCAAAGATTTATAAAACCGACCACACCTATACCGCAGCTCATTTTATGGGTGACGTCAAAACTGGCCAAACTTTTGACGAATGGTGGCCTCATATCACACTGTTAGCTCCATTTAGGGCGCGTGAATATGAAGCAATGGCCGGCTTTATGATGACCGTAGAAGATATGGAATCTATACAAGTGCAATTGGGTGTGCGCAAGCTTGGCGAGATAGCACTCTATGGTGACAATAACGATATTCCTGTTCGTCCAATCGTCGGCGAAGGGGCGATTGCCCTAGGTGTTATGCATGGTTTATTGTTGGCTAGATTCCACGACAAGATTATTGATCCTAGATATAGCGGTAGCAACTATCATCCACATGTTTCTATTAAGCCCAACCACATTGACCCCGGCGAAAAGGAGCTGAGTGTTGATTCTCTTTGCCTCGTTCATGATGGAGGGAGTGGCCCTGACACGATTGTTGCTGCCGAGAAATTCAGCACGAGATAGTGTTATTGGTTGAACCAAAGGCTAATTTTTATGAAAATGCGACTAGATAATGAACTTGTCAAAAGGGGCTTGGTAGCTACACGTAGCCAGGCAGAGAGCTATATTAAACTCGGCAAAGTTTTTGTTGATGGTAAATCAATTACAAAATCCGGCTATTTTGTGGGCGAAGATGCCCAGATAAAATTAGATCAAGCCGAGCAATACGTTAGCCGGGCCGGCTTAAAATTAGCCAGCGTAGCCGACATATTTAAGCTAGATTTTAAAGATAAAATTGTGCTAGATGTCGGTAGCAGCACCGGCGGATTCACTGATTATGCTCTAAAACATGGCGCTAAAAAGGTGATTGCCGTGGATGTTGGTACCAAGCAGTTGCATCCATCATTGCTAGACAACCCTAAGATAGAATTGCATGAGCAAACCGACATATTGGACGTTGGACGTTGGACGTTAGGCGTTGGGGAGAAAAAATCTAATGGCTATCATCTATCGTCTAATGTCGACATTGTGCTGATAGATGTTAGCTTCGTCTCTCTTAGAAAAATATTGCCTCACACGTTAACGCTCTGTACAAAAAATACTCAAATTATTGCCATGCTAAAACCCCAATTTGAGGCAAGTGACGGCTCTAAGCACAAAGGTGTTATAAAAAATGATTCAATGCGCCGCCAAATTATCAAAGACTTCGAAATGTGGCTAAAAAATTCGTTTGTAATAGTTGATAAATCAGACTCACAGATCGCTGGCAGTAAGGGCAATCTGGAGCGATTCTATTTATTAAAAATTACTAGACGTTAAACTTGAACTCAACGACGTCGTTTGGTTGCATCACGTAGGTTTTGCCTTCGGTACGCAATTTGCCGGAAGTGCGGGCATTAGCCCAAGAGCCGGCCGTAAGCAAATCTTGATAATCAACAATATCGGCTGCAATAAAACCTCGTTCGAAGTCGCCATGAATTACACCCGCGGCTTGCGGGGCAGTGTTGCCAATGTTAATTGTCCAGGCGCGAGTTTCTTTTTCGCCTGCAGTTAGGTAACTTTGCAGACCAAGGGTTTTATAGGCCGCAGTGATTAGCTGCTCTAACCCAGAATTTTCAACTCCGTAGCTTTCTAACAACTCAGCGGCCTCGGTTTTATCTAAGCTTTTTAGCTCGTCCTCCAGTTTTGCGCATATGAAGATAGCCTGGCTTGGGGCTACTAATTGTTTCAATCCTTGCTGCTTATTTTTATCTACTAAAGTTTGTTCGTCGACATTGAACACATAAATGATTGGCTTGGTGGTTAGCAGTTGTAAATCAGTCAAATCTGAGGCGTCAAAATTATCACATTTATAGAGTGGGGTGCCTTCGTTAAGGTGTTCATAAGCATATTGTGTAGCCTCTGCTTGGGGTTTTAGCTTGGGGTTAGTACGGGCTTCTTTAAGTATTTTTGGTAGTCGTTTTTCGACTGTTTGCAAGTCTGCTAGCACAAGTTCTGTATTGATAATGTCGATGTCGTGGGATGGTTCAATTTTGTTGTTCACGTGTTGGACGTTGTCGTCGTGGAAAGCCCTAACAACCTGAGCAATGGCTGCACATTCGCGCACGTGGCTCAAAAACTGGTTGCCCAAACCTTCGCCTTTGCTAGCACCGGCGACTAAGCCCGCAATATCCGTGAACTTAACGGTTGCTGGCACTATTTTTTTGCAGCCGTATAAATCTGCTAATTTTTGTAATCGCTCATCTGGTATAGCAACAACACCGGTATTCGGTTCAATCGTGGCGAATGGGTAATTAGCCGCCAAAATATTATTGTTGGTCAGTGCGTTAAATAGCGTCGACTTGCCGACGTTTGGCAACCCAACAATCCCAATGCTTAGCATCTAACCCAACCTCTCTATCAGAATTATGTTGTGTTGTGTCTCTTGTATCGCTATGCTCAACATCTAACCCAACCTTGTTTACAGTTAATGCAGTAGCATATGCTGGTATTTTTCCACATATTCTGACAATCTCCTTCGTTGCTATTATTTTATCAACTATCTTCCTTACAGTGAACAGTTTGTCTTCGTAGCCCAGATTACTCAGGTACTGCTTAAAAGGCTCTACGGAGGTTTCTAGATCAATCTCACGTAATTGTGCTAATTTGTCGGCTTCAGGCTTATTCATCAGGTCTGTAAGCTCCTTGCGACGTCTGGCGACACTATTCATCTGATCTGTATATACGGCTTCTGACATCGTGCCTAGACCCCAAGCCTTTACATAACGGCGTTCTTCTTGCTCTAGTGCTTTGAGTTGCATTCTCAGTTCATCTTTTTTAGGGCTCTGACCTGCAAGCAGCTTTTTTTCTTCAGCATAGCGATCAAGCTGCTGTTGTAGTAGGGCAGGGTCTGTCATTAGTTCACAGAGTTTAGCCCAGCCTACAGTGTCTAATACCTGTACGTTTACGCCAGCTTCAAAGCAGGTGCGAGGTTTAGGGAACTTCAGTGTACGATCTGTACAGCGGTAGTAAAAGTGTCCATTTTGACCTTCACCAGTTCTGCCCGCACCACAGGGGCAAGATATGAGGCCACCAAATAGGTATGGATTCTTTTTACAGCGTTGACTGTGTTTACCGTTGCTTTTAATTTGTGCTTTGGCCTTTTGAAACAGTTCATCACTAATGATACGATCTACTTCTATTTCAATCCATTCTTCACGTGGTCTAGTTTTACGACTGCCTTTTAATGTGTGGCGATTCTGGTATTTCTTCTGAGTTTTAGCAGTTGGATTTTTGGTCATCACACTTTCTGACTTGTAGTAGTAGTGTTTTCCAGTGTAGGTTTCATTTTTCAGCATGCGGTGAATAGGACCATTTGTCCAAGTGTCACGCTTCTTTTTCTTGGGCGGAATACCTAAATCGTACAAACGACGAATTACTTCTTTTATTGATACGCATTCAACGCCAATCCATTCGAAAATCATTTTGACTACTTTGGCTTCTTCTTCGTTAATCACGAACTTACCGTTGATCTTATCTAAGCCCTTGCCCTTAATTGGTATGTAGTCGTAGCCGTAGGGGGCTTGATAGCCCAGAAGCTTGCCTGAACGAGCCTTATTAAGTTTACCGATACGGAAGCGTTCAGTAATCTTCATACGTTCGTACTCATGAAATATACCCATTACATTGCCCATGAGCTTTTCTTCTGGCGATGCACCATTGATGTCGTGCAAGCTCTTAAATGTAATTTCTAAATTGGTTAGTTCTTCAATAACAATCTCTTGGTATACGAACTTACGAGCTAGGCGACCCTTATCGTAGACATACAAAATATCAAACTTCTTCTCACGTGCGTCAGCCCTCAGTAGATCAAGTGAGGGGCGTTCAAGTATTGCACCTGACCAACCTTCGTCAACGTATTCACAGCTTTCAAGAAGGGTATTGCCATCATCTTTTATGGCTTGGCGTATTTCAGATAACTGGTTTTGTACTGTTTCTTCGTCTTTCTGAAGTTCAGTACTTACTCTTGCGTATAGTGCTGCACGTAACATTATTTTGTTTCCTTTGATTTTTTAGTTGTGCGTTGGGCAATGAAGCTATCTAGGGCTTTTTGGCTAATACGGTAGCCCTTACCCAGTTTTATGGCTTCTAGACGCCCACTTTTGATGTATGTAAGTACACTCTGCCAGTGAAGCTTTAGTAAATCAGCGACTTCCTGTACTGTGTAATATTTCTTGTCTATCATTATAATCTCCATTATAAACATTTATAAATAAATATCAATGATTACTCCTTGGGACTTTCTGCCAGTTCTTTGAAGTAACGATCGAATAAATAATTGAAAGCTTCATTAACAGCA
>Ga0265297_10006757_pt1 | contig 16379 bp, 19 predicted proteins | sample Munlanlwell13791_FD_192502 | JGI IMG/M metagenome (GOLD analysis project Ga0265297, IMG submission 192502) | Leachate microbial communities from a municipal landfill in Southern Ontario, Canada - Leachate well 137-91 | ecosystem: Engineered > Solid waste > Landfill > Unclassified | place... | reverse complement strand
TGCGTCACACATATCCGGACGTGCGGGTCGCCGTAGCGGACGATGGCCATCGGTCGCCGGCCGAGCTGTCGGAACGGAAGCGCGGGCTCTACGATGCCCTGCGTAATGACGGTCACTACGTGACGCTCATGCCTTTCGATTCCGGACTCTGTGCCGGCCGTAATCTCATCGTGACGAACATAGCGACGCCGTACGTCCTCGTGGGGGACGACGACTTCTCCTATGACGAGTCCGCCGGCGTCGAGAGGATGCTCGCGTTCCTCGATGCGCACCCAGACATCGACCTAATCGGCGGCCGCGTTATCGAGAACGGTACGCTGCGGAACTACCAGGGATTCCTCGACATGAGCGACCCGACGCATTTCCGTATATCCTCTCTCGACCTCGACCATGCGGAATATCGGAGCGACGGCGACGGCCTGCGTTGGACCCCGTGCGACATCACTTTCAATTTCTTCCTCGCCCGGACAGACGTCGTGCGCGCGATCCAATGGGACCCGCTCATCAAGGTCGCCTACGAGCACTCGTCGTTCTTCTTCGACATGAAGAAGGCCGGAAAGACGGTCGCGTTCACTCCGGACTGTGTCGTGGTCCACAAGCCCCAGGATGTCCACATGCAGCCCTCGGACCGGACGGAATACCTGCATTACCGTTCCCGGAAGTCCGACAAACGCCGGTTCTTCGAGCGGTTCAACGTCTCGGCCGTGACCGATATGCGCGGACGTCTCGACACCCCGCCAGAGGAGACGGTCAGGTCCATCCGTTATTGCGTGAAGACCCTCCTGCGGCCGGCGTCCCTTGAGCGCCTCATCATGTCGATAGCGAGGTTCACGCCACAGGCAGACGTTATCGTAGGAGACGACGGGCCGAAGTTCGATGCCGAATTCTATCGCGGGCTTTGGGACCGCGCACAGAAGGCGGGGCTGCGTAAGAGGCCGGTCGCCCATAACCTCGGCCGAGATGTCGGTCTTGCCGCCGGCAGGAACGCTCTCATCGACAAGGCCGGGGCGGATTACGTGATGCTCCTCGACGACGACCTGGTCTTCACCAAGGGGACGCGTATCGGCGACCTGGTCACGGTGCTCGAGTCCGATCCGACGCTCGGGGTGGCCTGCGGGAAGCTCCTGACGCCGGACGGCTACGAGCAGCACTTCGAGGGATTCATCGAGCGGAACGGCCGTACCGTGTCGCTCGTGGACCGCGAGACGGATATGGACACGGCCGACGGCGTGCGGTTCCGCCGCGTCGACATCGGGTTCAACTTCGCCCTCTTCCGGCGCCAGGTCTTCGATGACATCCGCTGGGACCCGGTCTTCAAGATCAACTGCGAGCACGGGGACTTCTTCCTGCGGCTCAAGGAGGAGACGCCATGGAAGGTGGCCTACGTCCCCTCATGCACCGCGGTCCATGCCCAGGAGTATCCGGAGGGCTACAAACAGTTGCGGCGTCGGGACGAGTTCTTCTCTCATTTCTTTACGAAGCATTCGGTCGACAGATATGACATCTTCGGCCATGTGGTCGAGCTTGACCCGGAGACGGGCGGGCTGAAGCGTTCACGCGTGTAGCCTATGTACGAGCCCCACAGTTACGTCATCTCTGCCTCTTGCACGAATTGCGGTTGGCACGGCCGACAGGTTATACCCAAAGGGGTGTCGGTGAGCCAGGCGACGTGTCCGGAGTGCGGATGCCAGGCCATCATCATCGACCGCCAAGCGAACAGGTTTGAAGAGAATTTCCATAAGACGTGAATCAAGCGAACACTATGATGCCCAACACGAAACCAATCCTAAGCACTCAGGATATCGTCGAGCTCGAGCGGCTCTACGCCGAGCTTGACGTGATCCAGGAGGCGATGAGCGACCAGATCAAGACGGCACAGGACCGATACGGCAATGACGAGATAGAGGTCACGCGCCGGCCGGACGGGAATACGGAGGAGAAGATAACGGTCAAGCAGAAGGTGCTCTGGCAAGAGACCTTCATGCTCGGTCCGGGTAGCCCGGCAGCGAACGACCTGAAGAAACTGCACCCGAAAGTGTTCGAGCTGCAGGAGGAGGAGGGCAGGAAGGTCAATGAGATCCACGCGTACGAGGTCAAGATATTCGGTTTTGACCGGACCCAGATGAGCCTGCCGAACGTCATCCGGCTGGTGCGCGCCTTGATCGACCTAGAGATCAGGAACCTGCCCGCGAACAAGCAGCGCGCCATCAGGAAAAGGCCCGAGGATGTGGAAACAAAAGCCTGACCCTATGGAACACGTCATTCACTCCGCGGCCGCGACGCCGGACGCCGATCGCCGTCGCGCAAAGTACATCACGGTCGACCCCGACGTCATCATCCGCATGATGTCGCGCCGCAACAAGATCATCCGGATCGTCAAGAACCACCTGCCGGAGGACGCTCGCTGCGTCGGCATCCTGTCGACGCCGGACCACCTCGACCTGCATCTCGTCATCCACTCGATGACCTTCGACCCGCTGCCGTCCGGCGAGGTCGTGCCGCGGCTTGAGGACTGCGTTCTCAAGGAAACGTCGGACGCGGAGGTCATGGACGTGGCCGACCTCACGGAGGACTGGCCGACCGAACTCACGGAGGCACTCGTCGCCGAACTGCAGTCGCGCATCGACTCACAGCACGAAGACTCGATGCGGTAACAAGAACTCCCCATGGAAACGTCACAGACGGGAGCCGTGGTCCCGACGGCAGTGGTGCCGGAGGTCTTGTCTAACATGCCGTCGATCCCGCCGAGACCTGAGAGCTATGATGACGGGTCGACGGAGAAGAAGGACGGCCGTAGATGTTGGCGCTGGTGGGACGGTGACAAGGGGCGTCAACGGATCGAGCTCTTGGAGGAGGCCTTCAGCTATGACGTCCCTCGGAATATCGCGTGCCGCCATGCCGGCATCACGGTGAACCAGCTCGCCTATTACTGTCACGTGGTCAACCCGACGTTCAACGATTGGATAGAGGCGTTGAGGAAGGGCCCAGAGCTCACGGCGCGGATCACGGTCGTCCAGGCGTTACGGAAGGACCCGGAGATGGCGCTCCGCTATCTCGAGCGGAAGGTCCCCGCGGAGTTCAGCCCGAAGATCGTCGTGCGGCCGGAAGAGCAGGACAAGGCCGAGGCCGCGCTAACCATGCTCGCCGCGCTCACCGGCGCGGAAGTCGTCACAGATGCAGACACCGAACCTCAAAAGACTGCCGAAGGAGGACCTGCACAAGCTGGCGCCGGTGTTCTTCCGGGTGAACGACAGGCCGTTCCTGATCCCGCCCCGATACCGCCCGCTGTGGGACTGCCTGCTCCTCCGGGACCACCCCAGGAATAACGTCATCGCCCCGACCCAGGACGGTAAGTCATTGACGATCGGCGCGGCGGTGACCCTGGTCGCGTCGTGCCAGCCGGAACGGTTCACGATACTCGCCCCGTCCGAGAAGAAGGCCGACATCATCATGGGCTACGTGCGCGATTTCGCGACGCAGCATCCGGTCATCTATTCGCAGCTCGAGCTGAACCCGAACGAGAAACTGGACCGGCTGAAGCGCGAGCGTTCGAGGAACCACCTCACCTTCCTCCGCGGCGGCGGGGTGCAGACGCTCACGCTCGACGCCAAGAACGGCAGACGGAGTCTCGAGGCGTCGATGGGATTCGGCAGCAAGAACATCATCGCCGACGAGGCCGGACTCGTGGACGATCCTCTCTGGTCCACGGTCATGCGTATGATGGGCGGTCACGACTACGCCCGGTCGTTCCTCCTGAAGGTGGGCAATCCGTTCTTCCGCAACCATTTCTTCCGCAGCACCAACTCGGGGCGTTATCGGCACTTCCGGCACACCTGGCGCGAGAGTATCGCGGACCGGGAGGCCGGATTCCACGGTTACGACCCGCAGTTCATCGAGGAGATGCGGGAGGAGGCGTTCTTCGATGTCTTCTATGAATGCGAGTTTCCGCCGGAGGACACCGTCGACGCGCGCGGATTCTGGCAGCTCATCTTCGAGAGCGACGTCAAGATCGGCGAGCCGGTGCCCGAAGGCATACCCTGGTGCGGAGGCGACATCGGCGGGGGAGGGGACAAGAACGTGTTCTGGGTGGTCTACGACAACGTGGCGTTCGTCGTCCACGAGACGCAGACGCGCGACACGATGTCGAACGTCACGATCATCGAGGACATCCACGAGACCTACAAGGTCCCGTTCGACCGCTTCAACATCGATGACGTCGGCATCGGCCGGGGCGTCGTCGACCGCTGCCGCGAGAAGGGATGGCCGGTGAACGCGGTGAACGTCGGGTTGCCGTCGCGCCAGCCGCAGAAGTACGCGAACCTGAAGGCCGAGCTCGCCTGGGCCGGTCGGACGTGGCTCAAGGGCGGCGGTCAGGTCCACCAGCACCCGCAGCTCAAGCAGTTCTACTGGGCGCGTTACAAGCCGAACACCGACAAGAACCTCATGCTCGAATCGAAGGACGAGCTCAAGAAGCGCACCGGAAAATCGCCTGACCACTTCGACTCATTCATCCTGGCCTTCTATCGGCCGCCGCTCGTCGGTTTCATGTGAGCCCCCTATGCCGGAAATCTCGCTTCTCTACCATCTCAAGCTCCCGGTGCGCTGTGACGGCATGAGCTACATTTGGGACGCGGCCTCTCACATGGTCGCGGACACGAACGGGATCCTCGGTGATGACATCTCAATGACGTCATGGAAGAAGTGTCGGTCTATGGCCACATTCGCCGCCACCGCGCTGAACGCCGCCTACGGGTTCGCCAAGTGGCCGCAACCCATGGACGGTATCGTGTTCCCGTTGCGGTTCGTCGATGACGGACAGCGGCTGATCGATTCTGCGGGTCAGATGGCGTTGCGGATCCGCGGCTGGGGACGGCTCCAGCACCTCGGACATGACGAAGCGGTGGCCGCACAGAAGGTCATCGGCGCCGCGTTCGCGGAGGCGATGAACATTGCCGCTTGTCGGGAGAGATAACCGGAATCCTATGCCTACGCCAGACGGGAAGAAGATCAACGACATCGTCATCCGGATGCCGACCACGTACGAGGAGAAGATGTGGTACAGCTACGTCGCCGGCCGCATCGCCGAGGTGCGGTACGGCAAGCTGAACGTGGAGCTCACCCTCAAGGACGGACGGGTGACCTTCATCCGTGAGCATGCCGAGAAGACGTTCAATATCGATGCGGGGCATTGACTTATCCACACCCCCTCTATACAAGAATCCAAGCCGGTGCAAGGAGTGGAAGTAGGAAACCTCAGTCGCTCTCTCGCCTTGCGCTCGTGCGGACGAACCGACGAGACAGGTCTTAAGCCTTGTCTCGTTTTTCGTTCCGTATGGGATTCAAGGATCGCCTCCTCTCATTCGCATCGCGCCGCAAGAACTTCTTCGGCGTGCAGTTCCTGACGAATCCGAACGTCCGCTGCGATTGGAATTCGAAGGAATATCTCAAGGCGTACGAGACGTCCGCGTACGTCTACGCCATCGTCACGAAGCGCGCCGAGAAGGTCGGCCAGGTGGAGTTCCGCCTGACGAACCGCCGTACCGACGCCGAGATCTACGAACACCCGATCCTCAACCTGCTCGACAGCCCGAACCAGATGCAGTCGAAGACCGAGTTCTTCCAGCTGTTCCAGACGTTCAAGGACCTCGCGGGGTCGGCATACATCCTGAAGATCTATGCCGGCGAGGACAGGACGGTCCCGAAGGAGCTGCATCTCCTGCGGCCGGACTGGGTAACGACCGTCGTCGACAAGGGCACGGGCCTCATCTCGGGGTACAAGTATCGCGTCGAGGGCTCGGGCCAGGACCACTTCTTTACGGTCGAGGAAGTCATCGCCTCGCACTATCCGTCGCCGCTCTCTTTCTTCGGCGGCCACTCACCGCTCAAGTCCGCGTCGCTCGCCGTCGACACGGAGCGCCAGCTCTCCGAATACCATTACAAGATCCTGAAGAACGGCGGCCGGGTCGAAGGCATCATCAGCTTCAAGGCCGAGTACCTGACCGAACAGCAGATCAAGCAGATCCAGGCCGACTACGAGAAGCGGTACGCGGAGGCCAAGAACTCCGGCCGGCCGCTCATCATGTACGGCGGGTCCGAATACAAGAACCTCGGCCTCACGCCGACGGAGCTTTCGTACCTGGAATCGAAGCGGCTCACGCGCGACGACCTGCTCATGGTCTTCTCGACGCCGAAGGTAATCGTCGCCCAGACCGATGACGTGAACTACTCGAACGCGAAGGAGGGGTTGCGCGTGTTCCTCTCACAGACGATCAAGCCGCTCTTAGAGGGACTCGTGAACAAGCTCGACACGACGCTCGTGCCCGAGGATTTCGTGCTCGGGTTCGTGGATCCGACGCCGGACGACATCGACCTGAAACTGCGGCAGATCGAGTCCGGTTCGACACACAACTACATGACCGTCAACGAGAAGCGCGAGCTCGCAGGCCTCGATCCGCTTCCGGACGGCGATGTCATCTTGGCACCTCTTTCGCTGGTGCCGCTTTCGGATATCACTACGCCACAGGAACCGGAACCAGCGGATGACGATGACACCGACGAGGAGGACGTGCCAGACGGGGAGGTGACCAGCAAGGCGTCATCGCGTCCGCATCCGTTGCTCAACAAGACCGTCCGTGCGCGGTATGCGCGTGAGCGCGCCCGGAAGCTGAAGATGCGTGAGGCCGAGGGGTTGCGCGGCGTGCGGTCATTCTTCCGCGGCCAGTTCAAGCGTCTCCTCGACCAGCTCGAAGCAGGGATACCGGAAGCGAAGAGCAAGTCGCTTCTCGACGAGACATTCAACATGCAGTCCGAGGTGGATCTCGCTACGACCGCCCTGTTTCCGCTCCTCGAGAAGTGGCTCAAGGCGTCAGGTCAGGATGCGAAGCTCTTCAGCGGCGACAAGCAGCCGTTCCTGCTCACACAGAAGCTCAGGGCGACGATCAAGAAGCGCGCCGACCTATTGGCTAAGACCATGAACGAGACGACCTACCGGCGGTTACAGAAAGCGTTCGCCGACGCGATCGACGCGGGCGAAGGTAGGAAAGGGATCATCAAGAACGTGAAGAAGCTCTCGAAGGACATGACGACCAGGCGCGCGAACGTCATCGCGCGCACGGAGGTCGGCGTGGCGTCGCAGGAAGGCTCGATGGAGGGCTACCGGCAGGCCGGCGTGCAGACGAAGGTCTGGGTCGCCGTACAGGACGAGGCGACGCGCGATTCGCATTCGGAGATGGACGGGGAGGAACGGCCGATCGACATGCCGTTCTCGAACGGCCTCATGCATCCGCTCGACCCTGACGGTCCACCGGAAGAGGTCATCGGATGCAGGTGTAGCATTTGAGCGCTCAACTTAGCGAAAAATCATCAGTCCAATATGCCCAGAAAGACAGGCATCAAAGTCGTATACGAACAGCCGCTCACTCTGAAGACGGTCGACCGCGAGCGCGCCACCATCCAGTTCGTCTTTTCGACGGACGGACGCGATCGTCAGGGGGATATCATCGTCCAGAATTTCGAACTCGGGAACTTCAACAAGAACCCGGTGTTCATCAACTCGCATCGGTACGGCGACGCGACTGAGGTGATCGGACGCATCAACAGCATCCGTCGGGTCGTGATGGCACAGGGCGCGCAGCACGAGGGGGAGGTGGAGTTCGCGGTCAACGAGAATCCGAAGGCCAAGATCATCTTCGACCTGTACGCCGGCGGCTTCCTCCACGCTGTCTCGGTCGGCGGGATCCCGCTCGAGTTCGACGAGAAGGGGAACATCACGAAGCTCGAACTCCTCGAGGTGTCGGCCTGTGCGGTCCCGGCGAACGCCGCCGCACTCGCCAAACAGAAGGGCATCGATACGGATGTGCTCGGTGAGATGTCCGACGAGGAAGAAACGGTCGTCTGCTGCTGCGACTGCGGCAAGGAGATCGAAGGAGAGCCGAAGGTACGGACGGACAAGGAGGACCCCGAAATCGGCGACCTGATCTGTGCCTCATGTCACGAGGCCGCGGGAGTCGCGGTCATCGGGAAGGACATCGCCGAGACCGTCTCGCTCGCGCAGGTCATCGCGGAACTGCACTGGCTCCTCCGGGCGTTCAACCAGAACGAGGTCAGCGAGGAAGCGACGGACAAGATGGTCGCTGCGCTCGTCCTGCTCCTCGAGGCGCTCCGGATGGAGGCGGTCATCGGGCAGAAGGGATTCGTCCTGGATGCAACGGAGACGGACGTTGAGACGGTCAAGGCGGAGGCGGGGGACATCACCGCAGTCCTCCCGCTCGAGCATCGGAAGAACCTGAAGCTGCGGTCCATCCTCAAAGGCATCGAGTCGATGAAGTCAGACGGCGAGACCAAAAGGTCGAAACACGCCGGGGAAAGCCCCGACGTCAGAGCCGAGAACATCCGACTCATCAACCGTGCGATACGTTCTTTACTCACCCAAAAATAGTCCCTTATGACTTTCAAAGACCTCTACAACGCGCTCGTCGCCAAGGGGTTCGCCACGGCGGAGGACCGCGCGAAGCTCTCGGAGCTCGCGGGATCCGACGACAAGGCGCTTGAGCTGATGAAGAACGTCGATACCTTGCCGACCGAACAGGTCAACGAGGACGACGTCCAGAAGCAGCTCTCCGAACTGCTCGCCAAATCCACCGCGGAGATCAAGACCTCTCTCGAGAAGGAGATGAAGGTCAAGATGGATGCCTGGGTCAAGGAGCAGAAGGAGCTGATGACGAAGCGCGCCGGTCTCTACAATCCGGAGATCAAGGCAGCCCGCAAGGAGCAGAACGTCAAGATGCGGAAGTTCCTCTCCGCGCTCATGGTCAACGACCACAGCGTGCTGAAGGACCTCTCGTCCGGCACCGACAACAAGGGCGGCTATCTCGTCGACAGCCAGCTCGAGGCTGAGGTGCAGCACCTCGTCACGCAGTACGGCATCGCGCGTCGCGAGATGACCGTCGTGACGCTCTCGAAGGGCGACCTCAAGCTGAACAACCTGGCGACCGACATCAACGTCTACTGGACCGACGAGGCTGCGGCCAAGACATCCAGCGACGTGACCTTGGGCCAGGTGACCCTCGCTCTCAAGAAGATCTCCGTCATCGTCCCGATGACCGACGAGCTCCTCGAAGATGAGGAGTTCGACATCGTCGGCTTCCTCCAGGAGAGGATCGCCGAGGGCATGGCCAAGAAAGAGGACCAGGCCTTCGCCAACGGCGACGGCACGTCCACGTACGGCTCGTTCACCGGCTTCCTTCAGAACGCCGGTGTCAACGTCGTGACGATGGCGGGATCCACCTTCTCGTCCATCGACGCGGACGACCTCATCGACATGCAGGACGCGACCCCGCAGGGTGCCCTCGCCAACGCGAAGTACCACCTGCACCGCACGATCCTGTCGTACATCCGCAAGCTGAAGGACACGACCGGGCAGTACGTCTACCAGCCCGCGTCCAACGGTTCTCCGGCCACGCTGTGCGGCTACCCGGTCGTGCTGTGGGAGGCGTTCCCGGCGAAGGGCGACACCGCAGCCGCGACCGCGTTCGTCGCCTTCGGCGACCTCCGCAAGGCCTGCTGGCTCGGTACGAAGGGCGGCCTGACGGTCGCTATCTCGAACGAGGCTACGGTGCGCAACACCGCTGCCAGCGCGGACATCAACCTGTTCAGGCAGGACATGACCGCGCTGCGCGTGGTGGAGCGTGTCGGCTACGTAGTCGTCATCGCCTCTGCGATCACGGTCCTCAAGACCGCGGCCGCGTCGGCCTAGTTAGTCCGTTCATCGCATGGGGGCGAATCCCGGTCGCCCCCATCGACGAGTCGATTAAGCAAATATCCTCTATGGACACATTCATCACAGGCCAGAAGAACGTGACGACGGCAGGCACTCCCGTCCAGCTCGGCCACAATCCCGTGCCGAACGGCGTGAAGATCTGTATCAAAGCCAAGAAGGCGAACACCGGGACCATCTACATCGGGAACTCCTCCGCGAACGCCAAGATAGCGAACGCGACCTGCTTCTCACTCGCGGCCAACGAAGCGATATCGCTCTCGGTCGACAACCTCAACGACGTCTGGATCGACTCATCCGTGAACGGCGAGGGTATCGAGTTCGCATTCGAAAGGCAGTTCTAACCCGGGGATAATCAGCAGACCTATGGCCGAATTCACACCACAAGGCGGGGGGATGGACGCGTCTGTTTTCGATGCGGACGAGAATGATGCCATCGACATCGGTGCCGGTGGCACGAACGCTAAGACCGCCGAGGCGGCGCGTGCGGCACTAGGTGCCGCCGCTAAAGTAGCATCACCCACAGCGGGCAATCTGGCATCATTGACCGCCGCAGGAGACCTCGCCGACAGCGGCAAGAAGGCGGCCGATTTCGCTACGGCCACGCAAGGCACCAAAGCCGACAATGCGATACCCGCCGCGGAGAAGGGAGCGGTGAACGGCGTCGCGACGCTCGGCGCCACTGGCAAGATCCCGTCCGCACAGCTCGATGCGATCGCCATCACGTCCACCAGCGTCGTGGCGTCGGAGGTCGCGCAGTTGGCGCTCACCGCGCAGGAAGGCGATGTGGCCGTGCGTTCCGACCTGAACAAGAGCTACATCCACAACGGTGGCGTCGCCGGTACGATGGCCGACTGGACCGAACTGCTCACGCCGACCGATGCGGTGACGTCCGTGAACGGCAAGACGGGGTCGGTCACTCTGACGACCGCGGACGTGGCTGACAGCGCCGACAAGCGGTATTGCACTGACGCGGAAAAGACCAAGATCACCGGCATCGAGGCCGGCGCGGACGTGACCGATTCCGCGAACGTCGGGGCGGCCGTCAGCGGCGTGGCGGAAGACACGATCGGCGATACCGACGTCGTACCCTTCCATGATGGGGCACTCAAGAAGCTGACCTGGGCGAACGTGAAGGCGACGCTCAAGACCTACTTCGACACGCTGTATCAGGCGGCCGGTTCATACATCACCGCGTCGTCGACGGATACGTTGACCAACAAGCGGGTGACTCCGAGAGTCGGTACCGTCGCCAGTTCTGCCACCCCGACGATCAACACGGATAACGTCGATGCGTTCAGCATCACTGCTTTGGCGGCTGACATCACCTCGATGACCACGAACCTGTCTGGAACGCCGACGAACTTCCAGGGTCTCGTCATCCGCATCAAGGACGACGGCACGGCCAGGGCTATCGCGTGGGGAGCATCGTTCGAGGCCAAGGGGTGTGCCCTTCCGCTCACCACCGTCATCAGCAAAGTGCTGACCGTCGGATTCCAGTACGACACCGTGACTTCCAAGTGGGGCTGTATCGCCACGGCGCAGGAGGTCTAAAGATATGGGCAGTTTCATCCAGATACCGACAATAGACGCCAGATTGGAGGATGGGGTCACCGCCGCAATCTGGGCGACTAAGGTCGCGGCGGCTGGAGATAGCGTCAGTACCGCCATACTTCGGACTGGTTGGGAGCAGGGAGCCACCACCAACCAATTCCAGAAGCTCTGGCGTGCGGTATCGGTCGCTAATCTCAACAGCCTGCCGTTTGAGGGTCAGATAGTCGGTGCCAGGTTGATCCTGAACGTGGAGACCATCTCCTCCCTCAACGCCAAGCCGAGCATCGTGCTGACGAGATGCCAACCAGCCTCATACGAGGAGCTTGTCGCCAGCGATTACGCGATGGTCGATGTCGTGCCGTTTTCGAACGAGATTGCCTTCGCCGGTTTGGCCATAGATACGGACATCGTGTTCGAGTTCAACCAGGACGGTATCGACTATCTGAATACCCAGATGGGTATGGCATCGTGGGCGGCCCTCGCTGTCCGTACGCTCAATGATGTGAACGATGTCGCACCGACCTGGAGTACGAAGCTCTCCAGTAATACCACCTACACCTTCCACACCCACGAAGACGGGGAGGCCATCGGGCCGCGTTTCTATCTGGAGTACGAGGACGGCAACTTTATGATGGTATGAGAGGAATAGATGCCCTTGAGAGTGCTGACGGGAAGCGATGGGGTTTCATCTCCACTGACCTGTGTTCGATGCTGACGGCCTTCAATGAGGTCTATGTCCGTCACGATTCCGATGAGTGTCGGTTCCTGGATATCGGAAGCGGTCTGGGGAATGTGTTCGTGGCTCTGGCAGTCGCGCATCGCACGGATGTCTTGAGTGGGCAACTGTCTTTGCACGGCGTCGAGATAAATCAGGAATTGGCCGAACTCTCCAAACGAGTCCTCGGACCAGCGGACGTCAGGATCGGTCCGAATGTAGAATGCGCCGATTGTCTCGATTTCAGCATCGGTTCCTATGACATCATCCACCACTACGGCCCGTTTAAGGACAAAGGACTGCAAGAGCGTCTGGACAGGAAAATTATGGATGAGATGCATCCTGGTGCGTTCCTGCTTTCAAGGTTGAGAGAAGACGCCAGCATCTTCAGTCGGACCGATTTCGTACAGATACCCGTCAATAACTCCGCTGATTATCACGTGTTCCGCAAATTCCCCTCGACCCGACCGTAAGCGATCCGAAGACCAGACATATGTCCGTCATTAAAGCCTACACATCCGCGGCGAAGGTGGCCGCGTTCCTCGGCAAGACCATCGCGGCCGGCGCCGCGGACGATGCCATCAACCATGCCGTCGACATCATCGACAGCCTGACCGGGCGTAATTTCATCGCCGACGCGGCCGCCTCGGCACGGCTTTTCGACGGCAGCGGGGTCAATCAGCTCGACATCGACGAGTGCGTCGCCGTCTCGAAGGTCGAGATCTGCGCCGACGAGTGGGGCGACAGCTTCACAGAGGTCACGTTGGGCGGGTACGGCGGATATTACCTATTGCCTCGCAACAACAAGGACAACATGGGACGGACGCTCCCCTATACGGCCGTCCTGCACCGCTCGGAGATATGGGTGCGGGGATACGGCAACCAGAAGATCACCGCGAAATGGGGATACAGCGCGGCCGTGCCGTCTGCGATCGAGTTCGCCGCGACCATCCTCGCTTCCAGCATCTACGGCTATAACCTTGCGGGCGGCGGCAACATCAAGTCCGAGAGCATCGGCAACTACAGCGTGTCGTACGAGAACGAGGAAGGTTGGGATGCCCTGAACCGCGCCAAGTCGGCCATCGAGCAGTATCGCCGTATCCGATTATGATCGACCGCTTCTTCACAACGACCGTCACGGTTGAGCGTCAGACGTACACCGGCAATATCTCGACGTCCGCCGCGGCCGGCACGTTCCTCGGCCATATCCAGCAGATATCGCAGGAAGAGCTGGCGAAGCTGGCGTCCGGTGTCACGCTCACGCACCGCGTCTGGTGCGCCCTCGGAACGGACGTCGCGATCGGCGACGAGCTGACCGTCGACAGCTGGACGTACAGCGTCAAGGCGATCCAGCGGAACGGGATCGGCGCGAACCAGCATCTCGACGTGCTTGTCGAGAAGGATTACGAACTGTCCGCCTGACATATGGCAGTGAAGATAGAACTGAAGAACCTCGCTCGGGTGCAGCGCGCGATGAAGAAGTCGCCGGAGATCATGCGGGACGAATCCCGCGACTTCCTGGTCAGGGCGATGGCTGCGGTGCGCCGGATCATCTGGAACGAGCCTTGGCGCATGGCAAGTGGGGAGGCGCTCATTGCCGGCGGCGTCCCGGTCGCGGCCATAAACGGCGGGAACCTCCGCCAATCTCACCGTACCGATTTCTTCGACTTCAAGGCGACCATCGGTCCCGACATCGCTGTCGCTCCATACGCCGAGTTCGTCCATGAAGGCACGATGAAGATGGAAGCGCGGCCGTGGCTCAATTTCGCCGAAGAGCAGGCCGCACCTGAAGTGAACGCGCTCGCCCGCGACATACTGAAGAGGGTCGTCGCGGGGATCGCCAACGCAACCTGAACCCTATGTCTTACGCAGTATTGACCCCGAAGGTCCTCGCGACGCTCACGGCCGCGAAGACGGCCGGGAAACTGAAGCAGGTCTACAACCATCCCGTCTCGAAATTCGACGGGTTCCCGGTCGCGGTGTTCTTCCCGGCGGCGTTCAACAGCGCGTACTTCACGTCAAGCGAGGACGTCACCGGGTTCCGCTACAAGATATTCGTCATCTCGGAGACCAAGGTGATCGGGATGTCGAAGGCCTGGAACGACGTGCTGACAGGCGCCGTCGATGAGATACGCAAGCAGTTCAGGGCCGGCTGGAACCAGGGTGTCTCAAGCGAAGGGCATCGGATCTGGTGGAACCTCGAGAACGGGAGCTGGTATCAGTCGGACGGCCAGGACGGCATCATGGTCGTCGCCGAACTAGACCTCATCATCAACCTCGTAGAAAACGTCTAATGACACACATATGTCGGACATAATCGGAAGACAAATCGAACTCGGCGTCGGCGTCGAACCGACGCGCGGCACCCCTCCCGGCACGGTCGAGAGGTGGGCCAAGAAGGTGAAGGCGACCGTCGTCGAACGGGCGCAGAAGACGGTCGACCCGTCGACTCGGAACAGGCTTGAGGACAGCCTCGGAGCCCGCGTCACGACGAAATGGGTCGAGGGTGTCTTTGAGGGGGTCCTACACGCCGACCTCATCGGGTACTTCCTCTATAACCTCTACGGCGCGGTATCGAGCTCCTGGGTGGCTTCAGGCGTCTACCAGCACACTTTCAGCGTCGGGCAGTCCATCCAGCACCCGTCGCTCTCGCTGTTCGCCAAGGACGGGTCGGTGCAACAGAAGGTCTACAAGAGGTGCATGGTCCGCGATGTCAAGCTGACGGCGGCCATCAATGACCTCGTCCGGGCGGCCGTCCAGGTGATCGGTGCGGATTCGGCGACGAGCGCCGCTTCCCCGTCATACAGCACCGAGTACGACTTCATCGCCCGCGACATCACGCTCAAGTTCGCCGCGTCGGAGGGCGCGCTCGCAGCCGCTACCGCGATCAAAGCGACGGATGTCGAGCTGACGATCCGCCAGGCCGTCCAGCCGCATCACGTCATCGGATCGTACGTGCCGGACGACATCTACAACACCGACCACGGCATCGACCTGAAGTTCACCCGGGCGTTCACGGACACGACCTTCAAGGACCTGTTCCTGGCCGACACGTATCAGTACGTGCAGCTGACCATCCAGGGTGCAGCGGACATCGGGTCGGGCAATAACCCGACGCTGACGCTCACCTTGAATCGGGCGCAGGTCATGGATTGGAACCGCGACGGCGAGGCGAACTCGGTCGTCATGGAGCCCATCGTCGTCCGCGCCTTCTACAACGAATCGGACGGCGAGATGTCGACCTTGGTCCTGAAGAACAAGGTTGCCGAATACGACTCGGCGCCGTCGGCCTAGTCACTGACGTATGAATGAACGACCTACGAAGACCGTATCCCTTCCGGTGTCCGGGATGGAAGTGACCATCAGGACCTCACTCACCTGGGGTGAGAAGGAGAACCTCAAGCAGGAACTGTTCCGCGGCGCCAGGATAGGCGCCGGCGGACTCGAGGGCTACGACGTCGCCGCCGTCATGGAGGAGAGGCTGAAGACCGTCGAGACGTGCGTCACCGGCATCAAGACCAAAGACGGCACGGACGTGAAGTGGAGCCGTGAGTGGATGCTCGGCCTCGATAGTTCGGATGGCGATGCTCTCGTCGACGCCATAAACGCGGCTCTCGGAAAAAAAGACTGACGCCGGAGCGGCTGCACGGGTTCCGGCTTGCGCTAGAGGGGCGCACTCCGGCTCCGGCCGAGGTCATCATGGAGACCCTCTCGGACCGTTACGGCTGGACGCCTGACGAGATTCGGATGATGGATGCCGGGGACGTCGCCGCTTACGTCGCCATAATCAATCTCAAGAGTGACATCGAGAAAGCCCACGCATTGAAGCAGGGTGCATGAATGTCTTATGGCAGCCGCTGAACTACAACTGCTCGTCAGCCTCAAGGATGAGGCCACGAAAGAACTCGGGACGCTCTCCGACAAGCTCGGTGCTGTCGGCAAGGTGGCCGGGGTCGTCGCTGTAGGCCTGGGGGCTGCAGCGACTGCCGCGGCCACGTTTGCCTATGCGTCGGCGAAGAAGTTCAGCGAGGTCGGCGACGAGATCGACAAGATGAGCAAACGCACCGGCCTCGCGGCCGAGAGCGTCTCGGCGCTCAGGATCGCGGCCGAGGCGTCCGGCACGTCCATCGAGACGGTCGAGGGCGCTATCAAAAAGATGGCGCTGAACATGCAGGAAGCAGCCGACGGCACGTCGACCATGTCGAAGTTGCTCGACGGGTTCGGCATCTCGATCGACGAGTTCAAGCAACGCAGTCCGGCGCAACAGTTCGAAGACCTCGCGCTGTCGATCGGCTCGATCACCGACCCGACGGAGCGCACGCAAGCGGCCGTGGA
>Ga0265297_10006756_pt1 | contig 16380 bp, 19 predicted proteins | sample Munlanlwell13791_FD_192502 | JGI IMG/M metagenome (GOLD analysis project Ga0265297, IMG submission 192502) | Leachate microbial communities from a municipal landfill in Southern Ontario, Canada - Leachate well 137-91 | ecosystem: Engineered > Solid waste > Landfill > Unclassified | place... | reverse complement strand
GTCGCTCATGCTGAAGCCGTAATGGATCTCGCGCAAGAGCGTTTCGATCTGGTGCATCGCCCCGCGCGCTTTCGAGATATCGAAAACCCCCGCCGATAACCATTCATAATAACTGGTCACTTCCCCGTCGAGGGTCGGATTGATCAGATAAGCTGGCTCCTTTAACGGGCGGATCGGCCGCGAGAGCTGTTTGATCGGCATTTCGAGGTATTTGGGCGGGGTCCGGCCGATCAGCGTATAAATATTTTTTAAGTGTTTGCGGAAAAGCGAATCGAACAGGGCGTCGTTCTCGGACGAGTGGTCGTCGCCGTACCACCAGCACCAGTCGGAGCCTTCCGCGATGTAGAGTTCCTGCCAGGCGGCCGGAAAGTCCGCTTTAGTGAAGGGCTCCAGGGCCAGCCGGGCTTTATTGAGATAGTCCCAGGCTAAATTATCCTCGTCATGTCCGATCCAGATCTTAAAATTACTGTTGATCCAGGAGCCGGCAAAAAGCCGGGAGAGTTTCTTTTGCGGCGGATTCTCCTTAATGTAATCGCAGACCCTAACCGTACGGACCTCGTGGTTGGCGGCTAAATTGGCGTAAAAACTTTCCAGGAACGATTTGCCGCCGTCGGGATAATACTCCCAGGCGTTCTCGCCGTCCAGCACGACCGGGACCAGATAATTTTTTCCGTCGTCGGGCAGGCTGATCCGGATATTATGCAGGTGAGTCGAAAAATCGCGGATCGAATCGTGGACGTTCCAGCGCTGGTAAACAAACCCGATCTGGTCGGAAAGGAAGTGGTTGCGGAAGATCATGGCGACCTGTTCCCCGTCCTGTTCGACCAGATAAGGCTGATAAAGGTCGGCGGCGGCTAACGTGCTGGCCCGCATTTCGATCTTGCTTAGCGAACGCTCCAGGATCCCTTCGTCGGTCGCGATCCATTTCAATCCGGAGCGGGCGATCAGCGGGATTACCGCTTCCGAGACCGAACCTTCCGACGGCCACATCCCAACTGGTTTCGTCCCGAACCGGTCGGCAAAGTAATCGACCGCCTGCTGGATCTGGGCAATGGCGTCCTCGGGATGCTGGAAAGCCGACGGCGGAGACTTCATGAACGGCATCGCTTCTTTGGCGACGTTGGTATCGCAAAGGAGCGGCAGGATCGGATGATAGAACGGCGTAGTGGTCAGTTCGATCTGCCCCCGCTGGCTGAGTTCTTTGTATTTCGGGATAACCTTCCCCATGACCTCCCACTGCTTAGCAATGACGGTTTTCTTGTCTTCGCTGGAGAAGTACTTCCCTTTGGCGATCAACCCTTTGATCGTCTCGTCCTCGTTCCGATAGATAAAACCGAACCAGGTCAGGTTGAACCAGACCTGAAGATCAAGGAGTTCCTGCGGAGAAAAACGCTTGGCGACCTTGGCCAGCTCCGCTTGGGAAACAAAACGGCCCCGCTTCAGCAGCAGGTCGCGGTAACGCGGATAAGGATTGACCATCGTATCCCAATTGGCCATGAAAAAGTACTGCAGCATCAGGACCCGATCGTGCTGGGTCAGGTCGGAGGGGTTTTTCCTGGTCAGGTCAAGCAGGACGTCGGAAGCGTTGTGGCTGACGTAATCTTCGATCTGCAGGAGAAGCGACGGGACCAGATTAAAGGTGACCTTCACTTCCGGAAAACGGTCCAGGACCGCGACCATGTCGTAATAATCTTTGACGGCGTGCATCCTAACCCAGGGCATGACGTATTCCCCGGTCACCAGGTCCTTATAAAACGGCTGGTGCATATGCCAGACCAGCGCTAAAGAAACCGGATTTCTCATCTCTTCTCCGACATCGCGACCCCTTTATTGATCACCCACATCGCGAAGATCAGCGCCACGACCGTGATCATGAAGATCGTCCCACAAATAATTAAAGTAATAACTATCGGCGTATTCATTCGCCACCACCTCCTCCAAAAACAGACTGGTAAATCTCGTCAAACCGATCCTTGCCGCCAATGAGCGACAAGGTCAGCGGCATCACTTCTTTGGCCAGCTTGACCATTGCCGCCGACAGCTCGCGGATATCCCACTGGGCGTGGGCGTCTTCCCGCAAACGGGAGACATGGTAGAGCTCACGGGCATTCAGCGTTAATAAAACCCGGCGGCGGTGGGCGCCGGTCAGGATATACTGCGCGGCGGCGGGAAACTGTTTTACCATCTTTTCGTATAGCGCATCGGTCTCTTTGATCAAGTCGGAAAATTCTTTCCCTTTGACACTGGCCGGTGTCGTCACGCCTAAGGCCGGTTCATAGCGCTGGGCGGTCAGTGAAGCCGGACGATGACGCTTCAGCTGGGCGAAACAACCGGCGGACAAGACCAGGTCGAAAGTTAAACTGACATGCTCGAACTCGCGTAAAACGCCGTTATACGATTTCAGGTGGCGGCAAGCTTCTTTGACCGCCGCCACCCGTTCGACTTTGGACATATCTTTCACGATCCGGCGGCAATTGCGGAAAGAGACCGTCGAAGCCGAATGGAGCAAGGCGCTGACCAGTTTCAAGTCGGCATCTTTGCTGTAATCGATCAAGTCGCAGACCTTAGAAACCCGCCGTTTCCGCTCCCAGCGTCCGGAAAAATACTTCCGCAAGTCCCGAACAGTCTGCGATTCGTAAGCGGTCGCTTCCGTGTAGCGGATCAACGACGGGGCGACCTTAGCGGTCAGATCATACAAGGTTTTACCCAGCGCCCTGACTTCAGCCAGTTCGCTGGAAGCGAACCGCCGGATCATCAGCTCCAGGGTCCGGGCATTGACGGTCAGGCCAAGCTGGCCGTTGGTCGCGAGCGAAGTAACATAGCGGGCGTCTTCCGGTTCGATCCCCCGCTCTAACATCGCTTTGTAGGTTTGGTTCTGTTTTTCGATCAGGGCGATAAACGGGGCTTCAAACTCGGTCCCCTTAATTTCCGCCGGGAGATGGAAATTCCCTTCCAGCTTTTGGTAACGCTGGGATTTTTCAGTGTAGGAAGCGAAACGGAACTTTTCCAGTTCTTCCATCGCCAGGCGGGAAAGGTCAAGAATATCAAAATTAAAAACGGCGTGTTCGGCGACCGAGGAATGCCCCATGTCAAAAACGATCCTGGTGTTGAGGCGGCGGGTTTTTTCGACTTCAGCGCGGGAAATCGTCCGCAGCTCATCGATCGGGCGGGGATCGCGCGAAATTCTGGCGTACGCGGCCGAGATCGTTTCCGGGGTCAGGTCCACTCTCGTCGAACCGCGGGACAATTCTGCCAGGATCTCGGTATCAACGTTATAGCCGGCTAAGAGTACTTTCACGCGGCTATTTTAGCATACCTTTAATGATGATATCCACCGCCTCGTCCTGCCGCACGCCACGGGCCATCAGGGTTTCCAATTGCTGTTTATCGACGCTGCCGATCGCCGCTTCGTGGGTGATCTTGGCCGTTTCCTCAAAGACATCGACTATCGGCACCGCTCTGGCCCGCGCTTTTCCCTGCAGGATCTCCACGCAATCCACGTGGCCTCTGCTCTGCCGGCCATAGGCGGCGATCTCCGAATAAACCTCGCTGGAGGCATCTTCCTTGACCGCGACCCGGCTTTTGATAATACCGCGCGAACCGTCTCCTTTTAAGACGCAGCGTTCTTTGATCTTGATCAGGTCCTGGCCGTAGCCGTAAGCTTTGGCGATCATCTCCGCCACCGCGTTCTTCCCCGCTTCCACTTCGTAGTCTATTTCCAGACGGCCGACTTTCCCTTTGGTCAATTGAAAATAAGTTTCCAGCCGCGCCCCTTCATCTAAAGTGATCCTAGCTTTGGGGACAACCACAACCCCACCTTCTTCCCCATGGAAATGAGTTTCATTGTAACGATAAAACCCGTTCTTCCTGACCACGATCGTCGCTTCCATCAGATGCTGGACTTTGATGGCGTTCGGGAAAATACAATGGGCGAGCAAGCTGACCCCGGCCTCTTCGCCGACCTCGGTCTCGATGTTGATCCGCTGGACCCCCTCTTTCGGCAAGACGCCAAAACAGAGGTGGACCGGAAATTCGATCTTCACTCCGGGAAGGACCTTGATCTTCAGGTCGACCCCGTCGGCGGTCTCGCGGGGCGAAACGTCAAGGCCAGGGACCAAATGAGAGCCCAGCACCCTGTTCTGGTGAACGATCAGATGAGCGACTTTTTGGTCGGCAAAGACCGCCGGGTTCCCTTCGGCCTGCCGGTAAATTTCAAGCAACTCTTTATATTCTTGGGTGTAATCCATTAGCCATCCTTGAGAGAAGGGTAAACCCTGGTCGGGCAAGGTTTGCAGTTTCGTTTGTAGTAATCGATGATCTCCGGCGGGTCGCCTACTTTAAAGGCCAAGCCGCTGCACATCAGCGCCGACCGATCGGCAACTTTAATGACTTCTTCATCGTGGGTAATGAGCAGAACAGAGCCGCCGTAATTCTTGATCTCTTTGATCAAACTAACGACCGCCTCTTGCGAAAGCATATCGATCCCGGAATCGGGTTCGTCCAGGATCGCCAGTTTCGGTTTCATCGCCAGGATGGAAGCCAGTTCAACTTTTTTCCGCTCGCCCCCGCTCAAGGTCTTGTCGACCTCGCGCTTCCGGTATTCACTGGGGTTGAGCCGCATCTGTTCGAGGTATTGTTCGGCCAACTGATGCCCTTTTTTCTCACTGCCGAGGAGAACGTAATCGAGGATAGAAAGCCCTTCAAAGCGGGCCGGTTCCTGCCAAGCCAGGGTAATCCCAAGCTTGGCCCTTTCATCAATGGTCTTATTGGTAATATCTACGCCGTTGAAAGTGATCCGGCCGCGGTCGGGCGCGTAACCGGCACTCCCCATCAGCACATAGGCCAGCGAACTTTTACCGGCGCCGTTGGTCCCGAGGACGCCAAAGATCTCCCCGTCTCCGACCGTAAAACTGATGTCGGAAATGATCTGTTTGTCGCCCCGTTTCAGGCTAAGATTCTCGATCTTTAACATGGTCTAATTGTCGATTTCGATCTCGACCATTTCCCCTTTGCGCAATGGGCGCGGTTCGTCCAAAAAGAGGAGTTCGCTGGCGATCTGCCCAAAATCCGGTTCGTGCCCGACGCAAAGAATACTCTCGAACTGCCGGTTCCGCTCCAGGATCTCCAGGATATCGCCAAGGGTACAACCCGGGGCCAGCATGTCGTCAACGAACATCTTATCCCGTTCTTTTAGCGCGTCGGCCACAATCTCGGCGGTTTGATAGGCCCGGACGCAGGGAGAAGAAACAATAACGTCGAATGAGGTCCCCACTTCCGCCAATTCTTCGGCCATTTCCTTGATCTGTTCCCGCCCCTTATCGGTCAGCGGGCGAAGATGGTCGTCCGGATATTGTTCGCTCGGGGCCGCTTCACCGTGGCGGAGAAGGAAAAGCCTCATAGTCCGACCGCCTGGTGATTTTTTAAGATCTCGTCCGCCAACCGGTCCAATGCGGCATAGTCGGCATCAGTGGGCGCCCCCTTGGCAAGGACCGGGGGAATGATCGTCACCTTGAGGTTGGCCAGCATCGCGGCCAGGGTTTCCACCATCTTTCCACCCCAGGCGAAAGAACCGATCACCGAAACGAATTTTGTTTTTGGCCGGAGGGCGTTAGCCAAGAAGGCGGCATAAGCGGCCAGCGGATGCGGACCGGCCAGGACGGTCGGGCTGCCGATAATTACGGTCGCCGCGTCGACCAGGTCCATCGCCAGTTCGCCGATGTCGGTCCGGGCAAGGTTATAAGGTTTGACCGTGATCCCCCGTTCCATCAAGTTATTAGTAAGATATTCCGCCATCTCCTGCGTACTGCCGTGCATCGAAACATAAGCCAGCACGACTTCATTTTTGACCCCGTCTCCCGCCCAATCAGCGTAAGCCTCAAGGATCAGCTTAGGGTTCCGATGGACCGGCCCATGGCTGGGCGCGGCGATCTCGAAGGAAAGCCCTTTTAATTTTTCCAAATGCTGTTTGATCGAGGTCCTAAAAGGCATCATGATCTCAGCAAAATAACGTTTAGCCGCGCGATAGACATTCGCCTCGTCGGGCCCGAAAAGTTCGCTGGTCGCCAGGTGCGAACCGAGAAAATCACAGGTAAAAAGGATCTTGTCTTCCGCGACGTAACTAAACATCGTTTCCGGCCAGTGGACCCAGGGGGCCAGAATAAATTCCAGGGTCTTGTTCCCTAGCGATATTTTTTCCCGGTCGGCCACGACCTGGATCTTTTCATCCGGGACCTGGAGGTGTGAGATCAAGAGCTCCCGGCATTTGGCGTTGGTCAGAACCTTGGCCATGGGAAACAGTTCCAAAAGAAAAGGGATCGAACCGGAATGGTCCTGTTCGGCGTGATGGGCAACCAGGTAGTCGATCTTTTCAACGTTCAGTTCGTTCAGGTTCTCGACCAACGCGCCGACCTTTGTCGGATCGACCGTATCGAGCAAGGCGGTCTTTTCACTGCCAACGACTAAGTAGGAGTTATAACTTGTCCCTTCCGGAAGCGGGATCAGCTCGTCAAACAAGCGGCGGTCAAAATCGATCGCCCCAACCGAATAAATATCGTCTTTAATTTTCCTGACAGCCATAACTACTCCTCTACTTTAAATTGATCCTTGCCGGCGCCGCAGATCGGGCAGACCCAGCTAGCCGGCAGACTTTCGAACGCTGTTCCCGGCGCGACCCCGGAATCGGGATCGCCTTTGGCCGGATCATAAACATAGCCGCAGACCAAACAAATATATTTTTTCATCTTTTGTCCTCCTGTTGTAAATAAGTCGGAGCTGAAGCGGGAGAGGTCCCCCGCTTAACATCATGATAATAAGCGTAAGTCATCGTTTCCACGCCGTCAAGCAGGATCTCCCCCGCCTGGACCTCGCCAATGAAGATCGTGTGGGTCCCAACGTCGAGAGAAGAAACGACTTTAGCTTCAAGATAAGAAACGGCGTGCTCAAGCACTACCGGACAGCCGGCGCCGGCCTTATATTTTATCCCGGCGAATTTGTCCCCGTCGCGCCCCGATTTAAATCCGAATTGACCGATAAAACGGAGCGGCGTCTCTTTCTCCAGGGTCGAAACACTGAATATCTTGCTGCTGGAAATATAATCATGGGTCAGGTTCCCGCGATTGATGCTGATCGCGATAGTCGCCGGTTGGGCGGTAACCTGGATCACGGCGTTAGCGATCTGCCCGTTGATCAGCTCCCCTTTTTTAGAAGCGACCACGTACATCCCATAGCCAAGCTTACGCAGGAACTCCTGGTTCATAACTTAGCCGACCAAAGGCCGTGCAGGTTGCAGTATTCCCGAGCGGTAACCGCCGCGCCGCCGCCGCAGACGCAAAATTCGGCTTCCGGCTTATCCCCGGGTTTTAAAGGCTGCCGATAGATCCGCCCGTCCACGATCAGCTCGATCCATTCGATGTAATGCTTTTCTTCCATCGGGTGCGGCACGGCCCCAATTTTAACCGTGTAACCGGCCGCGGTCTTGGCGATCACCGGCACGTGCTTTTCTTTGGCCGCGTCAACGGTGTTCTCGACAAATTCCTTCATCGGCTGACCGCAACAAACCAATTCCCCGTCGCCGCCATGCAATACTTCCACGATGTTCCCGCAAACTTCGCATTTATAGATCCCCATTTGTTTAGCCATGTTTTTCCTCCTATTTATTCAGCCCGGCCGCTATGTTTAACGACCCGGCCTTCAACCATATAAACGACATCCTCGCCGATATTGGTAGCGTGATCGGAGATCCGCTCCAAATGGCGCGAAACTAAAAGCAAGGGAATGGCGCGCGGCACGGTCGTTGAATCCTTTCCCATGATCTCCAGCAATTCGTCGTGGACCAGGTCGCGCAATTTATCGACTTCTTTTTCTTTAACCCAGATCTCCCTCGCTTTTTGCGAATCGCGGTTAACGAAGGCGTCGAGGGCTAAGGCGACCGACTCCTGGGCTAATCGGCCCATTTTCGGGATATCGATCAACGGCTTAAGAAGCGGCTGGCCGGATAGTTCGATCGCCCGTTGGGCGATATCTTCCGCCAGGTCGCCGATCCGCTCCAGGTCGTTGGCGATCCGCATCCCGGTCATTAAAAACCGCAGGTCGGAAGCTTCGGGCTGGCGCAACGCGACCAGCTGGATACATTTCTCGTCGATCTCCAGCTCCAGCTGATCGACGTTCTCGTCTTCTTTCACGACTTCTTCCGCCATCCCCTTGTCCAGTTTTTTCAGGGATTCGACCGATTTGTGGATCAACCCCTGGACCATGACCCCCATTTTTAAGATCGTATCTTTCAATTCCCCCATCTCATGATCGAACACTCGTTTATGGTCCATGTTTTCCTCCTTAATTAACCAAACCGTCCGGTAATGTAGTCGTCGGTCCGTTTATCGGCCGGCGAAGTAAAGATCTTCTTGGTCTCGCCGAATTCGATCAGTTCCCCCAGCAGCATAAAACCGCATTCGTCGGAAACCCGGGCCGCCTGCTGCATGTTGTGGGTTACAATCACTATTGTATATTGTTTTTTCAATTCCAGCATCAGGGATTCGATCTTCATGGTCGCCATCGGGTCAAGCGCGGAACAGATCTCGTCCATCAGCAAAATGTCCGGGGTGACCGCGATCAGGCGCGCGATGCAAAGCCGCTGCTGCTGTTCCAGGGTCAAATCCAGGGCGTTCTGCGACAACCGGTCTTTCAGATCATCGAACAGCAGGACCGCCGATAAGCTTTTATAGACCGCTTCCTCAAGCACGCTCTTGCGCCGCTCCCCTCTGATCCGCAAGCCAAAGGCGACGTTCTCAAAGACCGAGAGCGGGAACGGGTTCGGCCGCTGGAAGACCATGCCGACATGCTTGCGCAGATCGACCAGATCGACTTGCGGGCCGATAACTTCCGCCCCTTCGATCGTCACGCTGCCGTTCATTGTCACCCCGTCGATCAGATCGTTCATCCGGTTGAAGACCCGCAGCAAGGTCGACTTGCCGCACCCGGACGGACCGATCAAACTGGTGATCTTGTTCCGCCCGACCTTGAGATCAACGTTGATCAAGGCGTGAAACGAACCGTAATATAGATTCAATTTTTTAGTTTCGATTATTGGTTTATCCATTAGCCGAACCTGCCCGTAATATAATCTTCGGTCCGTTTATTAGCCGGGGTCGTAAAGAGCTTGCCGGTCTCGGCCAGTTCGAGCATCTCCCCCATCAGAAAGAAGGCGGTCCGGTCGGCAACCCTGGCCGCCTGTTTAACGTTGTTCGTGACCAGGATCTGGGTGTAGGAATCTTTCAAATTACGCATCGCTTCCTCGATCTTCAAGGTCGAGATCGGGTCGAGCGCGGAACACGGTTCGTCGTAAAGGATCACGTCCGGTTCGACCGCCAGCGTTCTGGCGATACAGAGCCGCTGCTGCTGGCCGCCGGACAATTTGAAAGCGGAAGTTTCCAACCGGTCCTTGACCTCGTCCCAGATCGCCGCCGCCCGAAGCGATCGTTCGGCAAGCTCCAGAAGCTTAGACCGGTTTTTGACCCCGTGCATTCGGGGGCCGTAGGCAATATTGTCAAAGACCGACAAAGGCAGGGGCAACGGCAAGGCGAAAACGATCCCGATCCTTTTGCGCAAAAGATGGATATCGAGCTCGCGGATGTTTTGCCCATCCAGGCTGATCGTCCCGTCCATCCGAAAATGATCGTGCAGGTCGTTGAGCCGGTTGACACAGCGGAGAAAAGAAGTCTTGCCGCTATTGGACGGCCCGATCACCCCCAGAATCTCATTGGCCCGGACCGAGAGGTTCAACTCTTTGAGGGCGTGGACCTCATCGTACCAGACGTTCAAACCTTTGATCTCAAGTTTATTTACCATGTTTTTTTCTTCCTGAAATATGACCTGATGTAAGAAGCGACAATATTTAAAATAAAGATCATTCCGACCAGGACCAGGACCGTACCGTATTGGATCTTGACGCTGACGTTCGGGACCTGGGTCGAAAGGACGTAGATATGGTAAGGAAGGGCCATCGCCTGGTCATAGACCGAGGTCGGTAGTTTGGGAAGATAGAAGGCGGCGACCGTAAATAAGATCGGCGCGGTCTCCCCCGCCGCCCGGGAAAGGCCCAGGATCGTCCCGGTCAGGATCCCGGGGATCGCGTTCGGCAGGACGACATGCCGGACCGTCTGCCAGCGCGAAGCGCCAAGGGAAAAACTGACTTCGCGGAAAGAACGGGGAACAGAGCTCAAGGCTTCCCGCGTCGCGGTGATAACGACCGGCAGGGTCATGATCGCCAGGGTCAGCGATCCGGCCAGGATCGAAGCGCCAAAGCCCAGGAACTCGACAAAAAGGCTCAAACCAAAGAGGCCGTAAACGATCGATGGGACGCCGGCCAGGTTAATGATCGCCAGTTCGATCGCCCGGGTCAGCCAGTTCCGTTTGGCGTATTCATTAAGATAGATCGCCGCCAGGATACCGAACGGAATGGAAAAGAGGGCCGTAACCGCCATTAAATATATGGTTCCAACGATCGCCGGCCAGATTCCCCCGCCCCTCATCCCGTCTTTAGGGATAGAGAACAAAAAATCAAAGCTGATCGCCGGCAAGCCGTTAAAAAGGATCAGTCCCGTGATCAAGACGACCGGCGCGATCACGATGATAGTCGCCGTTAACAGCAACACAAAGGCGATCTTTTCTTTTAGTTTGGAATCGATCATCGTTTCCGGTTCCTTTTCTTGCCGCGGTTCAGGAAGAAATCCGCGACCAGGTTAATTAAAAAGCTGATGACAAAAAGGACGATCCCGATCGCGAACAAGGCATAGTAATGGGAACTGCCGGAAACCGCTTCCCCCATTTCCGCCGCGATCGTCGCCGTCAGGGTCCTGACCGGCTGTAAGATGCTGGTCGGCAGGATCGCCGCGTTACCGGTGATCATCAGGACCGCCATTGTTTCCCCGACTACCCGGCCGATCCCCAGCATGATCGCCGCCAGGATACCGGACGAGGCGGCCGGTAAAATGACCCGATAGATCGTCTGCCAGCGGGTCGCCCCGAGCGCCAGGGAACCTTCGCGATAACTTTTAGGGACGGAGTTGATCGAATCTTCGATGATCGAGACGATCGTCGGCATCGCCATGAAAGCGAGCATTATGGAACCGGCCAGCGCCGTTAAGCCGCTCGGCAGGTTAAAAATATTTTTCAAGAACGGCGCCAGGGTGGCGATCCCGATAAAACCCAGCACGATACTGGGAATGGCGGCCAGAAGTTCGATCCCAGACTTAAGGACCTCTTTCAGCCAGCCGGGGGCGACTTCCGCCACGTAAAGAGCGGAACCGATCCCCAGCGGCACGGCGATCACCACCGCGCCAAGCGTTACCCAAAGCGAGCCGAGGATCAGCGGCAGGATCCCGAATTGCGGCGGCTCCGAGATCGGGTACCAATTGGTCCCGAATAGAAAAGCGAAAACGTTGACCGAAGAAAAAAGGGCCAGCCCTTCCTTTAAAAGAAAAAAGAGGATCAACAGGACAAAAACGATCGAACCGATCCCGGAAATAAAGATCAACTTTTCAATTATTTTTTCAATCCACTTGTTCATTTTATCGGCACAAAATCCATTTTTTTAACGACCGCCTGGCCCGCCGGGCTCAGGACATAATCAATAAATGATTGGACCCTGGTCTCCGGCGTCCCATTAGTATAAAACAAGAGTGACCGCGAGATCGGATATCGTTTTTCTTTGACCGTCCGCAAATTCGGCACGAGGTACGGCCCATTTTCGTCTTTGGCGATCGCCAGCGCTTTTTGCCTGTTATTTAAGTAACCAAGCCCGATATAACCGATCGCCGACGGATTGGAAACGACTTCTTCGACGATCGCTTGCGAAGAAGGCATCATTAAAACCTCGGCGGCAAATTCATTGGGGTTTTTCTTCTGGCCAAGTTTGACCACGGACTCCAGGAAAAAGACGTGGGTGCCGGAGTTCCGCTCGCGCGAGAGGGCGACGATCTTCCGGTCCGGGCCGCCAAGGGCGCGCCAATTGGTGATTTTTCCGGTAAAGATGTCGGAGAGCTGCTTGATGGTCAGGCGTTCGGTCTGGTTCGAGGGGTGGACGACAACAACTATCCCGTCGCTGGCAACCTGTAATTCCTTTGGAAACACCCTTCTCTTATTGGCCAGCAGGATCTCTTTTTGATGCATTTCCCGGGAAGCCAGCGCGATATCGGTCGTACCGCTGATCAGGGCGGCAAATCCGGCCCCCGACCCGCCGCCAGTGACCGCCAAAGCGTTGGCCTGATATTTTTCCATGTACCCCTCGGTCCAAGCTTCCGCCAGGTTAACCATGGTGTCCGACCCTTTGACCTGGATCGCTTTGTTGCCGCGGCCGCAGCCGGCCGCAAAAAAAAGCATTACCATCAAAGCAACAACAGCTAAGTCCAATAACTTACCATGCCAATTCATGGTTTAATTATCTATTTATTATGTTACGCGATTGTTACTTTAATGTTAACGAAATGTTAAAACAATCAACCGGCCTTCCCTCGCCCATGTTTGATAACTTTTGCTTCAACAAAATAAACAATTTCCTCCGCGATGTTAGTGAGGTGATCGACAATCCTCTCTAAATGCCGGGAAATTAGAAGTAAAGGAATTGCGCGGGCAACGGTCGAGCCATCTTTGCTCATGATGGCAACAAGCTCCTCATGAATACTGTCGCGCAGCTTATCGACCATTCGTTCTTTTTCCCAAATTGCTTTCGCCTTTGCCGCGTCAAGGTTAATATAAGCGTCCAAAACTTGAGTAATGGCGCTTTCCGCTAATCTAGCCATTTCCGGGATATCAATCAAAGGTTTCAATAAAGGCCGATCGGCTAGCTCTCTAGCCCGCCAAGCAATATCCTCGGCCAGATCGCCGATCCGCTCCAGGTCATTGGCAATCCTCATCCCGGTCATAATAAAACGGAGATCGGAAGCTTCTGGCTGTCGCAAGGCAACCAATTGGATACAGCGTTCGTCAATTTCCAGCTCAAATTGGTCGACTTTTTCGTCTTCTTGCACAACCTCTTCAGCCAACTTCTTATCTTGAAGCTTCAACGCCTCAACCGCTTTATGGATCAACCCCTGAACCAGTATGCCCATTTCCAGGATCCACCCTTTAAGCTCGCTTAATTCTCCGTCAAAGACTCTTTTGTGGTCCATATTGTTCTCCTTTCTAACCAAACCGCCCGGTCACGTAATCTTCGGTCCGTTTGTCCCGTGGCGCGGTAAAGATCTTACCGGTCGCGTTATACTCAACTAATTCCCCCAGCATAAAAAACGCGGTATAATCGGCCACCCTCGCCGCCTGCTGCATATTATGGGTCACGATCACCACCGTGTAATCTTTTTTCAAGACGTGGATCAATTCTTCCACTTTAGCGGTTGAGATCGGGTCGAGCGCGGAACACGGCTCGTCGAGCAACAAGACCTCTGGTTTGATCGCCAGCGCCCGGGCAATACAAAGGCGCTGCTGCTGACCACCGGACAAATTAGTTCCCGGCTTGAATAGGACGTCTTTAACTTCGTCCCACAATGCCGCATCGCGCAAACTTTGTTCGACCGCCCGGTCAAGCTGGTCCCGATCTTTAAGCCCGTTCAAACGTAAACCGGCGGCAACATTATCGTAGATCGTCATGGTCGGGAAAGGCGTCGCTTTCTGGAAAACCATGCCGACCCGGCGGCGAACGTTGACCGGATCGATTTCCTGACGGTAGATGTCCTGGCCGTCAAGCAGGATTTGCCCGCTGACGGTCGCGCCGGTGATCGTTTCATGCATCCGGTTTAGACAGCGGATAAAGGTTGATTTGCCGCAACCGGACGGACCAATGATCGCGGTCACCTTGTTGGCTTCAATCTTAAAATTGATATTTTTTAAGGCCTGTTTACCGTCAAACCAGGCGTTAACGTCGGTCGCAACTATTTTATCCATAGCTCACCCTTTTTGATTTTTTTCTGACTAAAACCGTAATTAGCAAAACGATCGCCATCAGGACCAACGAACCGGCCCAGGCCATTTGCTGCCATTCTTCATAAGGCGAGATCGCGAAATTATAGATCTGGACCGTCATCGAAGCGGTCGGTTGGTCGGGCCGAAAATTCCAATACAAACTGCTAAAAGCGGTAAAGAGGAGCGGCGCAGTTTCCCCGGCCGCCCGGGCGACAGCCAGCATAATGCCGGTAAAGATCCCGCTCCAAGCGGTCCGCAAAACAACAAACCAGGCGACTTTCCATTCCGGCAAACCAAGGGCAAGACCAGCTTCCCGTAAAGAGCGCGGGACCAACCGGACCATTTCTTCCGTCGTTCTGGTGATGTAGGGAAGCATTACTAAGGAAACGGCAAAACCACCGGCGATCGCCGAAAAACGATGGAGCGGCAAAACGATCAACACATAAGCAAAGATCCCCAGAACGATCGAAGGGATCCCGGCGAGGATATCAACGCAGTAACGGACCAGAAACCCGGTTTTCCCCTTCCCCCACTCCGCCAGCCAAATACCGGCTAAGACCCCGATTGGCAAACTAAAAAAGCAACCGATCAAAACGATCATCAGTGTCCCCAGGATCGCGTTCGCCATCCCACCACCCGGCGTGCCGACCGGAGCGGGAAGATTAAAGAAAAAAGCTAAGTTGATCGCTCCAATCCCCCGGATAAATACATAACCAACCAATAAGACCAAAGGGAGAACCGAAAGAGCGGCGCAAGCAACCATCGCCGCCAGGAAAAGTCGTTCCTTATTTTTTCTAATTACATAGTGTTTTTGCTGGTTAATTTCCATATTAAAATCCTGGCCAAACCGTTCACGATCAAGGTTAACAGAAGCAAGATCAGTCCGATTTCAACGATCACCGAGTAATTAAGATCAGTCACCGCTTCCGAGAATTCGTTGGCGATCACCGCCGCCAGCGAATACCCGGGAGCAAAAAGCGAGGCGGAAATTTCCGGCCGGTTGCCGATCACCATCGTCACCGCCATTGTTTCGCCGATCGCCCGCCCCAAGCCGAGAATGACCGAAACAATGATCCCGGACGCGGCGACCGGCAGGACACCAAGTTTCACAACCTCCCAGCGGGTGCAGCCCAGGGCCATCGCCGATTCCCGCAGGGAATAAGGGATCGCCTGCAATACTTCGCGCGAGACCGCGGTGATCGTCGGTAAGATCATGATCGCCAGGATGACGCCGCCGGTCATCATGCTCAACCCCTGCGGCGGACCGCTAAAGATCGGTAAAAAACCAAGGGTCGCGCCCAAAAACGGTTGGATGGTCGACGCCAACCAAGGGCCAAGAACAAAGATCCCCCAAACCCCGTAAACAATTGAAGGGATCGCCGCTAACATGTCGACCATGGTCGCGACGTATTCTTTGAATTTAGATTTTGAAACTTCCGAAAGATAGATCGCGCAGCCGACCCCCAACGGGACCGCGATCACTAACGCGATCAAGGAAGAAACGATCGTCCCGAAAATGAAGGGCAAGGCCCCGTATTGGCTAAGGACCGGGTTCCAGACCGAATTAAAGATAAAACCAAAACCAAACGTCCTGATCGACAGCCAGGACTGGGACAAAAGCATCAGAAAGAGGCTGATTAGAAGCAAGGGGATGGCGGCCGCGAAAACCAAAGTGATCGCTTTGAAGACCGCATCCCCTTTATTTTTGCTTCTTTCTTTCACCTATTTTACAACTATGGAACCAATCGACTTCAGGACCTTATCGGCAAACGCTTCCGGCAATGGCGAGTAATAAAGATCGGCCGCGTACTGCTGGCCGTCGGTCACCGCCCATTTCAAGAATTCTTTTAAAGCCTGCCCTTTTTCCGGATCAGCTTGATTTTTACGGACGATCAGCCAGGTCAGGCCGGAGATCGGATAAACATCCGGCCCGGATTGGTTAAGGATCTCGCCCCGAAAATCAGCCGGGAATTTTTTCAGACCGGCTTTGGCGGCCGCGGTCGTCCCATTGACCGAAGGCTTCGTGTAAACGCCGGAACGGTTCTTAATCGCCGCAACGCTTAGATCATTGGTTTCCGCGTAAGCCAGTTCAACGTAACCGATCGAACCGTTGTTATTCTTAATCGCGCCAGCCACCCCTGGATTCCCTTTCGCTCCAACCCCCACCGGCCAAGCAACCGATTTGCCCGCCCCGACGTTAGCCGCCCACTTGGTACTGACTTTGCCAAGGTAGTTCGTAAAGATATCGGTCGTGCCGCTGCTGTCGGAACGATGGACGGTCAGGATCGATTTATCGGGCAGGTTCGCGCCCGGATTTAACGCTTCGATCCGCGGATCGTTCCATTTTTTTATTTCTCCCATGAAGATCGCGGCCAAGGTTTCGCCGTCAAGCCGCAAGGCGCTGATCCCGGCATTATGAGCGACGGCGAC
>Ga0265297_10006755_pt1 | contig 16382 bp, 8 predicted proteins | sample Munlanlwell13791_FD_192502 | JGI IMG/M metagenome (GOLD analysis project Ga0265297, IMG submission 192502) | Leachate microbial communities from a municipal landfill in Southern Ontario, Canada - Leachate well 137-91 | ecosystem: Engineered > Solid waste > Landfill > Unclassified | place... | reverse complement strand
AAGGCTGATCGATATAAATCGCCCAAGGTTTTCCCTGCATGACTATGTTGTTACGGATATCCACGTTGTGGCTATAATAACCCCCGTAAGCAATCAGGGAGATCGCCCCATAATATCCTTTAGTGCCGGAAACATTGAAGATGGTGTTGTTATAGATCTTTGTGCCAGGTGCAGCCCTGATAATGATCCCGTCCTGGGTCGTGTTATAGACGATGTTGTTTCGGACGATGGAATTGGTGTTCGTGGTCCGATGCTCGGCATCAGAGGTGAAATCAGCAGAGCCTAACCCATAATTGATGAAGTGGATGCCCATCAGTTTCGAGTCATGACCGATGTTGTCCTCGACCACGCTGTTGAAGCTATTCTCCATCTCGACCAAGCGTCCGCCCACATTATAGATGGTGTTCTTGCGCACGATACAGCGAGTGACAGGGTGGCCAGCCCCGTCGCAGTCGACGCCGGCTTGGATGCTGTTCCCATTCGACGGATTATAAATATCATGGATGATGTTCTCTTCGATGAGGATATTATCCGTATATTGCATCGACCACACGCCGCGATCTTTATACCCATAAATAGTGTTCCTTCTATAAATGTTGTCATGGGAGGAAGTATAACCGTCCATTATCCCGTTTCTCCATAACGATTTCCCGTTTAGCTCGCAATTCTCCACCAGAATGCCATGCCCATAGATCCGTATGGCTCCCTCGACATAGCAGTTGCGCACAATGAATCCGCAGTTTCCCGCGTCAGTAGTATTGCCGTCCCATATCACGTCCTTGAAATCCAAAGTGAAATCATTATCATAGGGAGCATCGTAAACCATATGATCCGTGATGAATCTCAAGCCATCGAAGACGTAATAATGTCTTCGACCGCCAGCCCGCAGAGCTTTGGAATTGCCAGAACTAACAGTCACTGAAGCCCCGTTATAATTCCGTACTGTTATCCTGGCAGAAGAAGAGCCAGTGGTTTTTAAAACAAGTGCTTCAGGATAAGTCCCTGCCATAATATTAACAGTATCCCCAGCAATTGCTACATCCAGAGATTTTTGAATTGTAAGAAATGGAGTTCCGACAGAAGTTCCATTATTACTATTACTCCCATTTGGAGCAACATAATACGTAGTTGCAAAGCAAGGTACCATTGCAAGGTAAGGTGCCATTGCCAAAGCAATAATTAATGCTATTGTTTTCATAATATAATCTCCCCATTTAGTATAACTTAAAAATCTAATTTGAATTTTTCGAACCGGAGATATTCCGGTTTATGTGTAAAAAGACATCCAATTGCGATCTAATTAGTTTAAACTCACTATTAATTATTTTACTCTTCATTCAGAGGTTATCTAAAAATGCAGCCTCTCCTTTAATTTTATCCTCTCCATGGCCGGGCCCTCTTTATATTTGTCAATGAATTTAAAGCTATATTGCAATCATCCACAATCTGAAAATCATACATTCCTACAAAGATGAAGTCTGCTCCATTGTCAAACGCGCACTGGAATCCATCTTTAGGCTCAATAGCTCCTGCGGCCAGCACTTTGAAAGCGATCCAAGTTTCTTCCAATCCATTCATGAAATCGATGGTTTCCTGCGGTTTCAAACAGAAAATATTGTCTTGAAACCCACGTTCAATTGGCTCTTTTCTATCGGTATCGACTTGTGCTGACCAATAATTGAGTTCGTGCAGGGTTTTTACCCAGAAATCAGGTTTGATGCCTAGTTTTACACATTCCTGAATGGTTTCTATGCGATGAGCTCCTACACCAGCGGGTTTTCCATAACTCTGGATTAATTCAAGTCCTTTTCTGATTACATCAAACTTACTGGCCATTACCAGACGGTAAGCATCCCCGCCCTGGCAATACATTGCTGAAGCGCCTGCGTGTTGAGTCTGCCTAGTCCCTTCCAGGAAACCATCCTTATGTCCGCAATCAGAAATAAATTTTATTTTTCCACCTGTTTCATGCCAGTATTTATTCATGATCCGACCCAGGGAAGGATTAGTAATGATCGCGTTAACTCCACATCGCTCAGCTATTTGTAAAGTAATCATCATGCGCTCGTCTGTATGATAGGCTTTTACAAGTTTTGACACATAAACCAGGTCGCGCGCGTGAGCCCAGCCTCCAATCAAGTTTCCACCCATAATCAGACGTCTAAGGCCCAGATCACCGATTAATCCTTTGGGTAATTCCCCTTTCAGGTCAGCAATTGAAGCAAACTGGAAACTTTTTAGGGTTGGGCCAGAAGTGACATCCGGCTTCCCGGTCATAAACTTTTCCTCAAAACTGTCCCATTTCTTCTTTTTATAGGTAGCATAGGCAAAAGCACCAATTATCGGTACACTGATCAAATCGCGTAACATTTCGCGGCGTTGAAACGAGGTGCCTTCTTTAACCGTGGGCGCAGGCACGTGGGCTTTTTCATCTTTCCACCGCCTGATCCATCGGTCGAAACCAAAGAAAAAGTCCACCGGAAGTGCGGTAAAAATCAGCAAAATAAAAAACTCAATCAGCGTTTTGTTTATCCACAGGTAACTACCTTCAGTAACTGATCCAAACGTATAACCTGGAACCGGTGGATAAGCCACATAATAAAAAAGCAATAAAATAGCCCCGGCAATGGACGACCAACGAATCAGAAGTCCGGCAAACAGCGAAAGTCCGATCAGGATAAGTCCCCAAATATTCAGAAAGTCAACTAATTTCATTATTCCTGGGAGATGCGGCCATTTGTTGAAAGAGGTCATCAAATATCCAAGTTGAACCCATCAGGTAAATTTTAGCGCTCCATCCTGTGCTCATTAATTTGGCAATTCCTTCATAGAGGAAATGCCATCCCACCACAATTCTGAGGCATGTTAATAAATAGGCCGAATACTTTTTCATGTATTATTGCATTTTGTAAATCCGATAATTTGGAATTCAGTGTCAGTCACAAGTTATGGGCCATATCGGACTGCATACTCTTATCAGGACTTAAGTAAAAGAAGTATTTTCATTCAGCACATTTTATGATTAAAACAATCTAATATAAACCTTGGGCTTTCCCCTCCAAAAGGTACTTGCCCAAGGTTTAAAAAATTGTTAGATAATTATTTTATGTAGCTATAATTCAACATATTAGTTTACCAACCCGGATTTTGTACAAGTTTAGACGCCCTGTAGAGCTGGTTTTGACTAATCGGATAGAGATTCATTTTTTCATCCCATTTGCGTTTTTCAACTTCGAATTTTTCAAAACTGACCGGTTTCTTTGCCGCGTCCACTGTGATTTTCACACCAGTAATCGGTTTATTGAAATAGGTGGCGCCCAATTTCCAGCGACGGACATCAAAGAAACGCATCTCTTCGAAACAAAATTCAACGCGACGCTCGTTCTGGATGCGGGTACGCATCTGATCCTTCGTTAAACCAGCAGGCAAATTAGGCATTTGGGCACGGGTACGCACCTTATTCATATACTTATACACATCGGCTACTGGTCCCTGTGCTTCGTTTAATGCCTCGGCATAGTTCAGCAACACTTCAGCATAACGCATCAAGATGGGAGCACGCCTTCTGCTCACGTTTGAACTGGAATTCCATACCACACTGGAATTAAGAAATTTGCTCATGTAGTAGCCTGTACGTGTAGCATTTACATTTTTTCCTATACCGTCTTTACCCGGTAGCCCTGCAGCGTCAGCGGCATAGGTATCGACAGATACACTTTTAAATGTATTCCCATTGTACAGGATATCAAGCGTGAGCCGCGGATCTCGGTTTGCATATGGACTAAGAGGATTAAAATTTGATGCCGGATCGGTTATGGGCAAACCCGTGGTTTTCATCTCAAAAGCATCCACCAACTCCTGTGAGGGGTTGCATCGGCCTAATGCGCCGGAATAGCTGACAGGGGCATTGTTTAGTTCGATGTCGTTGCGGCTAGTGGGATATCCCCATAAGAGCGCCTCTTTGGGCCCATTAGTCTCCCAATTGGTTGCATTAAACAATTTATCTCCGGTCAAATCTGTCCATGTCATCAGATCCATGTTGGATGCATTTGCTTCAGCAAACTGGATACAGGCCAAAGATGCATCTGCTGCTCTTTGCCATTTGGCAACATCGCCCGTGGTGTTCCAAAGCGGACTGGCAGCTAACAACAATACGCGCGATTTTAGCGCCAGGGCGCTGGACTGACCAACACGTCCACGCTCTTTGCTTTCGTTGGCATCCATCCAATTACGCATTGTTTTAGGTAAAGAACGGGCTGCTTTGTCACAATCCTGAACAATCTGAGTGACCACCTCGTCAACAGAATTTCGTGGTAAATTCAAATCATCCGTTAGATTCATCACATTAGTTACAATCGGAACCCCGCCGAACCTTTTAATTAACTCGGAGTAAAAGTAGGCACGCAGGAAGTAGTTTTCTGCCTTGTAGCGAACAATAGTTGAGTCAACGTTTATATAAGTTGCATTAATGGGTAAAATATAAGCTTTTCCTTTATCTAAATTTTCGAAAGCATAGTTGCAATAACGAATACCCGTGTACATGTTGCTATAGATATCATCCATTGTTACGTTTGGGCTCCAAACCCCGTTTGTAAAGGTTCTAACCCATGAGTTACTGTTGGAGTTTACCGCTTCATCACACGCCTGAGACATCATGGCACCACCTCCGTCAATAGGATTGTACATATCCCTGTTTAAGTAGGTATAGGCTATACTGGATACCCCTTTGATCCGATCCCTCTGCGTCCATATGAAATCCTCCGTAATGGATTCATTACGGACTGGATTGTCCAGGTAGTCGCATGCTGAGAGACCAAGTCCAAGCATCACAACGGATAGTAATCCTAGTTTTATATTTGTTTTCATGATCTGTAGTTTAGAATTTCTTAAAATTTAATATTTACACCCATCGAGTAAGATTGCATCCAGGGTAAATCTCCTATTCCTGAACTGTAGATTCCGTCACGATGGTCAAATCGAAGGAGATCCATGCCGCTCAGGTAGAACCGGCAACTGTTTAAATGGACAGCTTTGGATACTGCTATCGGAAGAGTATAACCCAACTCTACATTTTTCAGGGTTAATTCATCACTTGACCGTCTCCAGAAAGTGGATGCCTGGGTGTTGTTGGCACGTTCGCTAATAGACAGGCGCGGAAACCTTGCATTAGTGTTTGATGTGGTCCAGGCCTCACTGCTGTATTGGGTGATATAACCGTTGGAGTTATTCCCGCGGTTGATGATTCCTGCAGTGCTTTCGGTACCTCCCATAATGCCATAGAAATGGAATGAAAAGTCAAATCCGGCATACTTCAGCGAACCGCCAAAGCCAATGAAAGAAGTGGGAAAATTCAACATGTCATCAGAACGTACGGCATCTAAACTGTTGATGTTCCCGTCGTCGTTAATATCTCTGTATTTGATATCACCGGGGACTACATAGAGCCCGAATTGTTGCTTCGGACTGTTTTTGATCTCCTCTGCACTTTGGAAAAGGCCCAGGGCCTGGTACTGGTATACTGCATTCAACGAACGTCCTACCTGCTTTTGATAGTCAGGTATTCCAGCATCTTCGTTCATCGCGATTACTTTGTTCTTCGAAAAGGTATAATTGCCATAGACTGATAAGCTGACATCACCTACCTTTTTAGAATAATTGACAGAACCTTCTGCCCCTTTGTATTGGGCTGCGCCATCATTCATGGGAAATGGACTGCGTCCAATTATCGCAGGAAGCAGCGACCCGGTAAGGATTTGGGTACGGTCTTCCTGAAATACATCAGCGGTTATCGCCAGCGAGCAGTTCAATAAATGCATATCAATTCCCACATTTTTCCTTTGCACCTTCTCCCATGTGATATTTTTGTTAGGGTAACTGAGCGCCGGTGTTCGTGGCGCGGCCGTAAAACCTGTTCCAAACGGGAAACCACCACCATAGGCAAAATAACGATCTTCGTAAGGAAATAATCTATCGGACGTTAGAAATTCATCCATCCCTTTATATCCGACTGTACCAACCGATGCACGCAGTTTTAAATAATTAATAGAAGACGACCCTTTCAGAAAATCTTCTTCAGAAAGAACCCATCCGGCCGATACTGCAGGGAAGAATCCGAATCGTTTTCCTTTCATAAATGCCTCTGTTCCGTTATAGCTGCTTACAAATTCAGCCAGATATTTGTTCTTGTATCCATAGGACGCCCTCAAAGAAACTCCTTGAAATTTAATAGGAAAGGTTAAGGGGATCGACCTCATACCCTGCTGGTATTTTGTAGACAGATTTAATTTATGGTCACCGAAATTGCGATCGTAGTCAAACCCTCCCCAAAATTCAACATTACGGGTATAATTGGCCAATGTGCCAGTCCGATAGGCCAAACGCGACTCTACGCCATAGCGCTTATATTGCGCTTCTGCTGGTTGGGTAGGATCGTAGGAGTATACCTGAAAGTTCTGTGTTTGACCTGATGTGAAATCCTGATATATGTAGTATGAAGAATAGGCGTTGGCTGACAGGCCTTTTAAAATAGCCTCCATTTTATATTTGGCCGAAAAGTTAAATGACAAATTTCGGGTTACGGTTGACTGAAAACCAGTTTTTTGTAACTGTGCCAATGGATTTTGCTGGAAGGTACTACTGCCTCCGTATGATCCGTCGGGGTTGATCAGCGGATAGGCAAAAGCCGGGGTCTCCATGATATTGTTGTAAACTGTTGACCATCCTGCCCCCGGTTGATGCAAGTCTTCGTGGCGGAGGCTAATGTCCATGCCCACATCCAGGTCTTTGGTTACGTTTACATTAACATTGCTTCGAAGATTGTAACGCTTGTAATTCATGTTGGAATCAAACTCCTTCTGTTGGGTGCCGGCAAATAATCCGCCCTGATTGTAATAACTGCCCAACACGAAGTATTTGGCTATTTTATTCCCCCCTGATGCGTTCAATACAAAACGTTGGCTGAGCGTTGCGTTTTTCAGAAGTTGATTGGGCAGGTTGTTGTTGGGATAAAGATATGGGTCAGTACCCGCATTATAGCCATCCAATTGTACCTGGGAAAACCGTGGCGCTGCCCCCTCATTGGCCAATGCCTGGTTGATCAGCGTAGCCATTGAATAGGAATCCACCACTCTCGGCATTGATTCGGGTACCTTCCAGATATTGGAGGCATCGAAAGAAATTTCAGATTTATTGGCATTTCCGCGCTTTGTTGTGACCAGAATTACCCCGTTGCCTCCGCGTACGCCATACCAGGCTGTTGCGGCCGCATCTTTCAGCACTGTAATCGACTCTATCTCTTGCGCATCCAACTCTGTAAATGGCCGTTCGGCACCATCTAAAATTAATAATGGGGTGGTAACATGAGTGCCCCCATAAACAGGATAGGCATCCAGTCCACGCGATAAGAGAGGACCATCATTATTGCCAGGTACACTACCCGGAGCTGAAACAAACAGCCCCGGTATTCGACCAGGCAGGTAGTTCGAAATCGAACCTGTGAGGTTATGCGGCATCTGATCCATGTCCAGCGTACTGATGGCACCCGTGATTTCACGTTTTTTGCGAATTCCGAAAGGAATATTTACATCGTCGTCAACACCCATTTCTATGGGTGTAGTTTCGAGTGTGACTTTGGATTTTACATCCATTGCAATCACTTCCACACGCGCATAACCCTGTTTTTCAAACACAAGAAGATCGTTGAGGTTTTTGCTGTTTATCTCAAATTGTCCGTTTTTGCCTGTGAAAACTTCACCTCTGTTTTCCTGAATACTTACTTTAACATCGGCAACAGGTTGATTCTTCCTGTCAACTACAACACCGGTAATTATTGCCGTAGCAGCCTTCTCTTGCGCTTTTAGGGATCCCGAATAGATCATTCCTTCCGCAAGTAGTAATATGGCATATATATATAGTTTTACATTCATATGGTTTCGTTTTAATAATTATTTCTCCACATTTGTCGGAATTATTATATCCCCCAACCCGGATTTTGCTTCAAAATCCCTCTGCTTTTTTGAACCTCACCCAGAGGAATCGGATAATAGTTTTGCTTTTCGACAAAAACACGGGTGAATCCTGCCGGCAAATCATATTCTTCATAACTGAATGTTCCATTCGCATTTTTGGTGATTTTCATTTGTCTCTCGGGACCGTTGAGGATGTCTTTACCAATTCCCCAGCGCATGATATCGAACCAGCTGCTGTTTTCGAATGCCAGCTCCACCGCCCGTTCATTGCGAATGCGTTGACGCATTTGAACTTGTGTAAGCCCGGCAGGAAGATCTGGCATAGCAACCCCTGCTGCACTCTTAGCCCTGCGGCGAATCTGATTTACTGCATCATAGACAGATGCATCCGGTCCGACCGCTTCGTTTTGTGCTTCGGCATAGTTTAACCAGATTTCTGCCATTCGGAAAATAGGAAAATGAACATACTGGTTGCTTCCACCCAATTGTCTTTCAACCGGCCACACCTTTCTTACAAAATAGGAACCCGCAAAAGCATACCCTTGAGACAAGTCGAGTCCCCATACAGAACCATCAACCGATTTCCAGGTTTCAATAGCCCTGCTTCCCCAGGGAGCTCCGTTATAAAGGATATTTTCATAGAAACGGGGATCTCTTCCAACATAGGGATTCTGAGGATCATAACCCGAAGTGGGATCAGTGATGGGTTTGCCGTTGGCCATCTCATACATGTTTACATGTTTTTGAGTTGGTATTGCGTTACCATATGAACCTGCCCTTCCGGAGGTATTTGGGATTACAACCCACGCAAGGTCATCGCTGCCTCTTTGAGCTTTGGGCATACACAAGATAAATTCATTTTTTAAAGTATACTTCAAGATATTGGTATAGGTTGACTCTAATGGATAGCGGTCTTTCATATTGTCGATCATATCCTTTGCTGCTGCCGCTGCTGTTGCCCATTTAGCTTTGTCGCCTGTAGGATTATCGCGAAAACTGGCGGCATAAAGTAATACGCGCGAGCGCAATGCCTTTACCGCCCCTTTGGTAACGCGCCCATAGGCATTGGTATCGTAGTCCAGCGGCAACAGTGGTTCTGCCTTGGCCAATTCGGCGATGATATAGTCTACACATTCCTGGTAAGTATTGCGTGGCAGGTCAGCATTGTCCTCGGCGTTTAGCATCTTTGGGATAATGATAACACCGCCAAACCGCTTGATCAGCTCAAAATACATGAAGGCGCGGATAAAGTATTGCTCCCCCTTGATGCGGTCGGGTGATTGATCAGATGTCCAGGGTACTTTATCCATATTTTCCAACATTTTCGAAGTATTGCGGATCCCCTGGTATGCACGCTGCCAGCTTCCGGAAATTTCTGAATACTTCTCATTGCCAGTCAGAGCCAATGTGTTGTCTTCCAAATAGATTCCTCTTTGGATGTACAATTCTTGCATCTGGTTATTTCCTTTTTCCAGACATTCGCCAGAAAAATACCAGTTGACACGAACGGCGCCTGATACGACAGTATTTCCCGGAGGGTTTACACTAATCGTACAAAAATCGTCCCAAAGGTAGTTGTAAGAATCATCCCCTAACTTAGCGGCCAATACAGGATCGGAAAAGACCTTTTCCAGGTCAATGGCTACCCCCATGTCGCGCTGCAAAAAATCTTTTTTACACGAGGTGGTGCAGAATAAAGAGGCAATAACCCCCAAAAACAAAATTATATTTTTCATATACATATTCTTTAATGATTAAAACTGAACACTTACACCGAAATTGATGGTTCTTGCCAATGGATAGGCATACTCCCTTTTATAAGCATTAAGACCGCTAGTGCCACCGATATAGACCTCGGGATCTACATGGTAAAAATCCTTAAAACGACTCCAGGTAGCTAAATTCTGTCCTGAAATGTAGAGACGGACCGAGCTCATGGAGAGCTTTTTTGCAAATTCGGCAGGTACCTGATACGAAAATTCCACATTGCGAAGTTTCAGGTAAGCGTTCGATTTAATCACGAAGTCATTGGCATAAGCCGGGTCAATACCTGGACCATTCCAGTCGTCACGCATCGCTGGCCAGATGATCTTTTTACCGGCTGCAACGTTTTCGGGTGTCCACGAATCCTTCATATAACCAAAGTAGTTGTAGGTCAACAGGTAATCACTCATCGACTTCATTGTTCCCTGGAACATTAGCAGAAGGGTGAAATTCTTATATGAAATTGTGGGGGTGAAACTATAGTTGTATTCGGGCAGGTTACTGGTCAGAATGGGGTGTTTATCCAACGAGTTGATAACTCCATCATGATTGTAATCGACAAACTTCAGATCGCCCGGAACTACATTTGACAGTGTGTTTTTGGGCCAGGCGCCCGCTACCCCGTTATTACTGTCGTCTATTTCCTGTTGTGAATTGTAGAAACCAGCGGTGGAGTATCCCATATACTGGCCCACCCTTTTACCGGCCACTTTTTGGTAATCGGGAACGTTTCCCGGATCATCAGCCTCAAGTACCTTGTTGGCCTGGTGCGATATTGAAGCCGTCAGGCCCAGGGTGAATTCTCCAAACTTATCTCGCATATTCAGTTCAATCTCGTAACCTTGGTTTTGAACAATCCCCCTGTTTACTTTTGGATAATCCTCTCCATACGAGGTTAAAGAAGTTCTGCGAGTCATTAAAATATCGCTGCGTTTTTCGTAGAAGTAATCAGCGGTTAATTTGATTTTATCTTTAAAAAAACCCGTCTCAATACCAACGTCGGCTTTTAATCCTTTTTCCCATGTGATTGTGGGGTTGCCTATACGACTGTGTGTCAACACTTCGTATTTGGAAGGGGCATTGGGTTGTCCGAAATAGTGAGGATTCCCCGGATGTGAATCGCCAGTCCTATCCCAGTTTACTGTACCTGTCGCTACAGCATATTCATCCAAATAAAGGTAACGTCCACCTCCACCAGCTAATTTGTCGTTACCGACCAAACCCAGAGAGCCTCTTATTTTCAGAAAGTTCATATAGGAAACATTCTCCTTAAAAAAGCTTTCGTTGGAGAGAATATAGCCAACCGAACCGGAGGGAAAGATACCGTAACGCTTGCCTTTCGGGAAGTTTTCGGAACCATTGTAGGCAACACTTCCTTCCAGTAAATATTTGTTGTCGTAGTTATAGGTAAGACGGGAAACTACTCCCTGATAAACATAAGGCGCATCGGCGGAAGCGTTCGCAGTCCACCGGCGGGTGAAACGGGCCAATCCTGAGAGGTTATGTTTGCCAAATTCTCTCGAATAGTCAAAACCGCTTTGCAGGTTATATGCTAATGCACCATTTCCACCCCACACAGAATTTACAACTACTGCGCTCAAGCCCGTATCATCCAAATAAGTGGTTTTGGGTGATTTATACACCACTCCAGTTACTCTGTCAACATAGAAAGCGGCATAGGCTGCATTTTGCATTATAGTGGAGTTCATGGAGTTATCATAAGATAGCAGGGTCTTGAAGCTAAGTCCTTTAGTCAACCAGTCCATTTTTAGATCTATATCAAGGCTTGTCTCTAATTTGTTCCTTTGCGCATCGCTATAGCCTGTTTGAGCTATTTCGGCGACAGGATTATTATAAACGCTGGTCGGAGTATACAGCCCTACTGCATAATGACCATCCGGTGTGTAAACTGAAGACCGGTTACTTGGTATATTCAACGCTTGATAGAACAGATAACCAAGGCTTGGTCCTGTATGGGGTTGATAGATATTTTCCATTGTACCACCCACTTTCAAACTGATACGGAGGTCCTTGGTAACATTGTAATCCAGATTGGAACGAAAGTTATATTTCTTATAACTGTCTGTGGTTTTATAACCCAAAGTGGAAGGGAATTCTTTTAAAATGCCGTCCGTATACATGTATCCGGCAGAGACATAATATTTTACTTTCTTTGTGCCACCCTGCACATTGATGTTGTGCTGGGTTTGCATATTATATTTTCGGATAATCGTTTTCATCCAGTCCACATCAGCATATTGGTAAGGCAGATCCTGTTTTTTAAAGTGCTCCAGTTCCGCATCTGACCAGTAGAAATTCCACCCTGTACTTTTACCGCTGTTGTGAGCGCCAACATTCTGTAACTTTGCAGTTTCATAGGCGTCTAACCGCTCGGGGAAATCAATGTACAAGTTCGCAGCCACATTACCCGAATAACTAACCTTGGGTTTCATCTCTTTGCCTTGTTTCGTAGTAATAACCACTACTCCGTTTGCGCCGCGAATACCAAAGATGGCAATAGAGGAAGCATCTTTCAATACGGTCATCGATTCAATCTCGTTTGGATCCATCGATCCGAAATCAGGACGCTCTACTCCATCAACAATCACGATGGCTGAAGCATCGCCGAATGTTGCGCGGCCACGAATGAAGATATCGGCAGTTTGCAAACCGGGTTGTCCATTCGTCTGAATAGAGGTTACTCCGGTCACTTTCCCTTGCATACTATTTGTAATGTTGGAAACCGGAGAAGTAAGGAGCGATTCTCCCTTTAGTTTACTGATGGCTCCCGTCATCGTTAACTTCTTCATTGTACCGTAACCAACAGCTACAACTTCTTCAATACCCATTATCTGTTCTTCCATAATGACACTAAATGTTGTTTTATTGCCAATCGGGATTTCCAGAGGTTTGTAGCCCACAAATGAAAAGGAAAGAATCCTGGAATCAATCGGTACATCGAACTCAAACTCTCCGTTGGAATTGGTTATCGAACCAATTGTAGTACCTTTTACAATGACTGAAGTGCCGGGGATAGGATCTCCTTTGGCATCGGTTACTTTACCGTTGACAGGTTTTTTTTGTGGCGTTTCCTGTAAAGATTTCGGAACCTTTGAAGGAATGAGATTCTCAGGGGTAAGTATGATCTGCTTGTTGATGATCTCATATTTGATGGCTGAACCTTTAAATATTTCGTTCAGAATCTCATCTATAGTTGATCCTTCAACCTTCACATTGACCTTCTTATTCAGGTCGATCACATCATTTTTGTAAATAAACACAAATTCACTACTTTTCTCTATTTGTTTTAATACATTCAGGATTGAAACATCGTTCAAATCCAACGTTAGTTTCTTAGTCTGGGAATAAATTGATGCTGAAACAGTTATCAATCCCGAAAAAATCAAAATAATAGTTAGTTTCATGATTAATAATAAACCTCGCAAATGACTTAAATAGCCACCTCCTTTGATACATTTTTTTTTCATAAATTTGTAATGATTAAAATTGTTAACTCGATTTAATCTTTTTCTTGTACCGGTGGATGTTAGCGCATCCATCGGTTTTTTAATAACAAAGCAGAATTGTTAGCTCATATAAAATAATTTAGGTTAATAAATTAGGTGTACTATTGTTTTAAGATATAAATGCCATCATGTGTTTTTTCATAACTTCCCTCTATAGTTTTAGACAAGTATTTCATGACTTCACAAAAATCTTCTGATAGGACTAGTTTGCCTGACACTAGGATATTCGCAAGTTTTTCTCCGTCTATTTGAATGGGCAGGCTATAATACTTCTGAACTCGACGTACAATATCAACTAAAGGCATATCATGAAATTTAAACAATCCGTCCTTCCACAAGACAAAATCATCAACATCAACCTCATTTACGACAGAATTTTTGCTGTTTACCGAATAAAATAATCCCTGCCCCTGAGCAAGTGTAAATTCATCGTTTGCAAGTATCTGGTTCTTTTGTGATACTTCAACTTTCCCTTCAACCAACACCGCAGAGACAATACACTCGTCATTGTATGCCGATACATTAAATGTTGTACCTATAACTTTGACATCAATATGATTAGTCTTCACAATGAATGGGACTTTCTCGTTTCTGCTTACCTCAAAAAATCCTTCTCCCTTCAGGTATACTTCCCTTGTTTTGCCGTAAAATGTTGCCGGGAAAGTCAGGCTGCTTCCTGCATTCAAATAGACCAATGTCCCATCACTTAACCATACTTTTTTCCGTTGTCCACAAGGAACCACAACCTGATTAAAAACTGCATCCTTTATATTGTTCTTGTTTTCTATTTTTTTTTGTTCATAGTCGCTCTTAATAAGAACTTCACCGTCAGTTGAGTTATAATCGATAAATGAATCATTGTTTTTTAATACTCGCGTTGAACCATCTGAAAGCACAATCGTTGCCTGATTGCTATCGGTAGCATTACTTTGGGCAAACTGACTCAGGGGATCTTTTGCAAAATGATGGTAAATGACTAGTGACCCAATCGAAATGATGACAAGGATTATTGCAGCAATGCGCAATTGAGGAATGAAGTTTAAATATGGCAAGTATGTTTTCCTTTTGAAATGATTCTGAATATTTTTCAAAATCTGATCAAAATCTTCCGAACCCATTTCAGTTCTATTCGAAAGATTGACCTGGATAAATTCGAAAGCATACCGGATTGAATCGCTGTTTCCCGCATTCCTTTCTACTAGTTCTTCCAATAATTCATTCGGATTTTCTGTTTTATTCACCTGGTTAATGAATGCTTCATCTTGAATTAAGGATAAAAAATCTGTTATATTTTTATTCTTTGACATTTAAATCGGAATAACTCTACTAATTAATGATCAGAGCCCAATTTTATAGACAAAAATTTGTACTTTTTCGACAATATTTACAAACAAACTAAATATCAGGTTGTTGCCGATGTGGAAAGGAGCTAAAAATAAACAGAAGCAGGAGAACGCTATTGCTCAATTGATCCTTTATAGATTTTAACGAGCGATAAAGAAGTGTTCGGGCCGAGGCTTTATCAATATTGAGCAATTCTGCAATTTCATCGTAATTAAAACCTTGGGTATATTTTAAATAGACGATCTCCTTTTGACGACTGGGTAGTTTTGCAATAGATAAACTTACTGTATCCCTAATGTTTTTTTTTACTTCTAAATCAATAATCAATTGCTCAGCATGTTGTTCGTATTCATAATGCCTCTCCGATAGCTGTCCAATAATGTTTTGTTTTTTGGATTTTGTTCTTAATTCTTCAAGGATTCTGTTTCGAAGGGATTTAAAAAGATAAATATGAATGCTGGCCGTAATTGAAAGCATTTTTCTTCTCTCAATTAATTGGATGAAGGTTTCTTGTATACAATCTTTAACCAAATACTCATCTTTTGCGATTTTAAGTCCATATGAATACAATTCATGAGCAAACTCCACATAAAGATTAGATAAGGCGTCGTTATCTCCATCCTTAAACTTAATCCACAGAATATTTCTTAACTCTTCAGTCACGTAATCAAATATATACCTAATAAAGACTAAATTTAATTTTACTAAAAGTAATATCAAATTCGATTTTCATAGCTTGTGGTTACTGGAAATTCAGGCTCCATACGGCAATGAATTATTGATTTTTTTCCTAATATCATTTATAGCGTAGCAGGGGCATATTTTTCCACACATCTCACTGTTGAGAGCTCCGAACCTGGCTATGTTACTGCCTCTAAACAATGCATTGACAACCCTTGATTGGTTAACTTTTTATTTTAGATATTTTAATTGTAATACGCAGGCATCATTGGCATTTAGTCTGACCATAGAATTTCCCTGAAGCTTCCCATAAAGAGTTTTCTCAACTTTCCATTCGGTGTTGATTGATAAGGGCACATCTCTATCGACGGGACAATAATTAACCAATACGACAACCTTCTCGTCCGGTGACAGATCATGTTCTGTAATTCCCACATAAGGATCGTTTTTCTGCACTGTCCGGTTTCCTTTTATAATTTCGGCTGCGATAGTCTGATAAACTTTCCAGCATTCGTCAGGTTTTTCTGTAAATCCTCCCGGTATTTTTGTCAAATTCATCTCCATTGGGAATCCAAGGAAATAGATTTTCCCTTTCCCGTACGAATTAACTGTGAATATCGGGTTGTCATCCTTTTCATGAGCCAGTACCTTGGCTGTCGTAGTTGTAATGTTCAACTTACGTACTGCATTCATCGAAAACGATTTGATCGATCCGTCATTGGATATAAAACTTGCCTGTTCTTTCCGGTTTTGACTCATAACCACTTCAATACCTGCCGGTTCAAGGAAAGGGGAGAGGAAGCCCAGATCGAAGGAGACATACAGTATCGCTCCATTTTTTACTTTATCAAGCAAAGTCAACCATTCATTGCGATTGATCAGAGACAGTCCTTTGATTGACGGAAGAATGTACATGGGCGCATCCTTAATGGGTTGATCGCCATGTTGAAATTCGATATCAAACCCGGCTTGTTTTGCTAAAATATATGTAGAATAGGCTACGCCCCATTGGTCTTGACCATCGGTTAGTATACAGACTGCCTCTTTTTTACGGAGCGGAAGTGATTCGAATGGCAGACTGTCCAGAAACGTCCTGAAA
>Ga0265297_10006754_pt1 | contig 16383 bp, 13 predicted proteins | sample Munlanlwell13791_FD_192502 | JGI IMG/M metagenome (GOLD analysis project Ga0265297, IMG submission 192502) | Leachate microbial communities from a municipal landfill in Southern Ontario, Canada - Leachate well 137-91 | ecosystem: Engineered > Solid waste > Landfill > Unclassified | place... | reverse complement strand
CGAAGTCCAATTCGCGCTGTCTGAACGAAAATACTGGCGCTGGCTCTGATAACCTAAGAAAGGCTCTATGCTGAATTTATCCTTATTCAAAAGTTTATAGCTTAAGTTTGCATCCCAGATACTTATTGTCGGCCTTGTATTAAATTCCCATAAATGCCATGGATTATTACGGTTGCCTCCTGCGTCTTCTCTAAGATAGGATGACTTGCCAGTTAAGGCAGAACCGGTATAAGAGCCATCCAAAGAAAACCTCGGGAGAGAACAAGGCAAAGTTTCAGGAAGAGAATACTCTCCGCTTACCTTATACATACTACCTTTAAGCGGGAAATGACCCCGTAAATGGCTTCGGTTTGTATCGGCGGCATATTCTGCGCTTACGTCATGCCTGGTGTCGCCGTTAGTAATATAAATATAGCGGCCGCTCATTTTTAAATGGCCGAATTTTCCTTCTTCCTTAGGTTCTTCAGTTTTTTTATCTTTGGATTCTGCAGCTGTATTTATTTTCTCAGCTTCGTTTTTAGGTTCTGCAACCGTAGCTGATTTCTCCGCTCCTTGTGTTTTTTTTGACTCAACTACGCTAGCGGCTTTATCAGCCTTCTTTGCGTTTTTGGGTTCCAAAACTGTACCTATTGGCTTATCTTGAGCAGCATATAAATAATTGCTAAACAAAAACATAGTCAAGAATATTATTGAAAAAATACTCAATGCCTTTTTCATCTTTTTCCTCCTTTTTTTCTTTACAGAAAAACCATATATATTAAAAAAGCGTTGGCAGCCCAACGCTTGATGTCAAATTCCCAAATTGTATACAAAATCCCTGCGCCACGTATCGGCGTTTATTTTACTGCGGGGAAAAAGTGCAGTCAAGGCGAAAGTTATAAAGAAATTATTTTTAGCCCGCAGTATCATTTAAAAAACCACATTGTTATTTGACACTGCTGATTTTATTGTTATGCTACTAATAAAAGCGTTTATTTTTTAATAAAATCAACCTTGAGCGGCGCTTGCATTTCCTTACCCTAAAGGACGAGGTTTGTGCGCCGCCGAACGTATCAAATATTTTCCTTCAACCTAAGAAGAAACAGTGATGTTTAAAAGAAACAACATTGGTATTATTGTTATACTTTTACTAGTAATATTTTGCTTTGCTTTTGGCAATCGCGCCTACGCCGGAAATGGAGCAAGAATGCTCGGGTTTAGCGCTAGAGACTCCGCTATGGCAGGAGCAACAACTGCCTCAGCCAAAGATACCTCTTGCTTAGTAAAAAATCCCGCGGGACTTATCTACATCGGAAATAGAATTGACGCTGAATACCTCAATATAATATTCCATGATGTAAAAATGGATACCGAAGGCCAGCCGGCCGGCCATGCTTTTTCTCTTTCTGAGGTAGGAAGAAGGCAAAAAAGCACTCAAAACTATCTACCCGGCATGGATGCAGGAATAAGTTATAGGATACCGGGAGATAGCGCACACCCAATAGCTGTAGGCTTAGGAATATTTACGATGGCTGGCATGGCAGTTGATTTCCCGGCTTCCAGAGCCAATGAATTAGTTGTCCCAAATAGTGCATACGACAGAAAGGTTGACTTAAGAAGCCTAAGAATTGCTCCGGGCGTAGCAACAAAACTTATGGATAACCTAGCTTTTGGCGCAATATCGCTGTCCAAGGCTTAAAAACAGACCTGGCAAGGACTGACTTTAAAGAAACAAATGGTTCAAACAAATGGGACACCGGTTACGGAGGCGGGTTGAGCGCCGGGCTTTTATATAAAATTAATGAAAAAATAAATTTAGGCGCCTCTTATGAAAGCCAAACCTGGGGTTTGTATCATCACAAATACAAAGATGTTCTATACCATATGGATCAGCCTCCGGTTACAAATGTCGGTATATCATTTAAACCCACAGAAAAATTGGAACTTACTTATGATACCCGCTATATCCGCTGGACAGATGTAAAAACCGCGAGATTAAAACCTGCCGAAGGCGGATTTGGCTGGAGGAACCAATGGGTTTTTGCATTAGGAAGCGAATATTCCTGCAACAAGAGATTAAAACTTCGGCTTGGTTATAACTACGGAAGGTCCCCTATACCGGATGATGTTATTTTCGCCAACGCCCTGTTTCCTGTTATTGTTGAGCATCATGCAACTACGGGCTTTTCCTATATGCTCAAAGAAAATTTATCCCTGGATTTTTCATGGGAGCACCACTTTCTGGGCGCATCAGCTGACAATGGCAAAGGCGATACCTACAGTCAAAACGGCGTAGGCACCAAAATAACAGGAGCAGCGGATATTGTAGGCATAGGATTAGGATATACGTTTTAAATAATAAAAATCTCGCCAATGTCTGCGCTTCTCCTTTCAGAGATAAGCATTTCGCCCCAAAAATTACCCGTCATTTACTGTTTACGATTTCCTGGGAAGTTACGGAAGGATTGCGATAACGTTTCTTACCTAAGGTTGATTTTTTATATTGAATTGCCTCAACCGGGCACCACTGAAGGCAAGCCATACAATGCTGGCAATGAGTAAGCCATTTTGGCTTGCCGAGAACTAGCTCAATATTTTCTACCGGACAAATTTTTGCGCAAAGGCCGCACTTAATACACGCATCAGTTGCCCAGAAATTTTTTCCGCTTAAAGGAATTTGTTTTGTGCCGCCTTTATATAATAATTTATTAAGAAGGAAGTTAAAAATAAACGGTTTCTCCTCTATTATGCCACGTTTTTGTTCTTTAACCGCTGCAACAATTGTGTTTATGCGCAATTTTTCTTTTCTAAATAACTCTTCCTGTTTTTCCTGCGGGATAGCTCCATATAACGGAGTATAATTGCCGGGCATAAAAATAGAAAAACCCGCAGAAAGCGAAAGCCCGCGCCGCTTAAGTATTTCTTTAGCCTGCGTATGCGCCAGCCCCGGAAGACCGCCTAAAGTAGCAACGCTAAAAATATAAGCCTGCGGTTTTAATTTTATTTGTTTTAAGAAGTCTCTGATAATAAGCGGGAGTCCGAACATATAAACAGGATAAACAATACCGGCAACGTCAAAAGGCTGTTCAATATTATTTTTAAGCGCTTTGATTATCGGAATAATTTTCACATCGCCAAGCCCTGCTGCAATGTCTTTGGCTACCGCAAGGGAATTCCCCGTTGCGGAAAAATAATAAATAGCTGTTTTCATAGCTGGCAACTCCTCAATTGTGTTTCTAGCCTGCGCGGAAACTTTCGGTTAAATTATAATTATTTTTCAGAACCAAAAGGACTCGTGAGTAAACCCTTCATCTTATCAACTGCCTGCGTTGCTGTTTTCCCGGCTTTCCCCACTGCTTCAGTCGCGGTCTTTTGCGCGCCAGACAGAACATCTCCTACAGAACCCTGCAATCCCTTAACGTCAAAGTTGGCAAGCGCAGCGATAGGAGTTCCGATAAGCGCTTTCACAACAATCAAGCTCGCCAGTTTGTAAGGATCGTCCACGTTAGTGTAAACCTCATGAAGATTTATGTTAAACTCTTTTACGGTTGGGGTGCTGCCCTTGGAATAATCCTTATAAATTACCTTGCCTATATTGAGGGCAAGTTTGTCTATTTTTATCTTGGGGGCTTTTCCGGCCGGCTTTTCTTCGGCTTTGGCTTCACCTTTTTTCTGCGCCTGCACGTTTTTTAAAGCATCGAGGTTAAGCTCTCCTTTGGAATTTTTTACAACAACAAATTCACGAAGCCCAAGACGAACCTCAGGAAGGTGTATCGTTCCGCCGATTATAGCAGGAAGATCGTACTTTACATAAATTTCAGGCATATCAATCATAGTTTTATCCGGAAAACTGCCGGGATTAAATAATTTCAAATTTTTTATATCAACTATCGGCTTAAGTATGCCGACGTTAAGGCCCCCTATGTTTAATTTAAGGCCCGTAACGACTCCGACTCCTTTTTCAACCGAAGCCTTGATAATAAAGTCTTTAGCAAATAAAAGTACTACAATCAAAACCGCTACGATTACCAGAACATTAATCCACTTCTTCATCGCACACCTCCTCGTATATTTTTCTGACTCTTTAATACCTCAACAAAAAAAGCGCGGTTAAGACAAACAAAACGCTAATTTTAAATTTATTTAGCGCCTAATTTTCTTAGATTTTTCCCGCTACGTAAATGTTCCTCTATTTGTTCCAGTGTGCAGCCTTTTGTTTCAGGCACAAAGAAATAGCAATAAACTATCCCTGCGACAGAAATTAATGCAAAAAGCCAGAACGTTCCTGCTTTGCCCAGTTTTTCAATCAAAGTAAGGAATGTAGCTGCAACAATCATATTAAATCCCCAATTCGCAACTGTAGCCAGGCTCATTGCTCTTCCGCGAATTTTAAGCGGATAAATTTCAGCTATAATTAACCAAAATATCGGTCCAAGGCTGATAGCAAACGAAGCAATATAACAAACTACGCCGGCAACCGCAATCCATTTTAAAAAAGCCGACAGATTAGCCATATTGAAAGCTATTCCTAAAACCGCTAAGCTTAGCGCCATGCCAGCCATACCTATATATAATAAGGGCTTGCGGCCTAATTTATCTAAAAGCCAAATTGCAACCAGCGTCATTAAGACATTAACCACACCCACCCCAACAGTAGCCAGTATCGCTACTTTGTGTGTTCCAAAACCGGCAAATTCAAATATTGTCGGAGCATAATAAATAATTGTATTTATGCCGGTTGCCTGCTGGAAGAAAGCCAAAGCAAAACCAACAAAAAGCGCCGGCCTCACCCAGGGTGCAAAAACTTCGCTCCAAGAGCATCCTTTATCTGATATGGAACCGGAAATGTTTTTTATCTCATTATCAATATTATCTGCTGAACCGGTGCGGCGAAGAACATCTTTTGCTTTATCTATCAATCCCCTGCTTACAAGCCAACGGGGAGTTTCAGGAAGATAAATCATGCCGATAAGCAAAATTGCCGCCGGAACAGCGCCCAATCCGAACATCCAGCGCCACTCATTTTTTCCAAGCGTCAGCGCGTAATCAACCAAATAAGAAACAACTATGCCGCAGGTAATCATTAATTGATTCAGCGAAACCAGAGAGCCTCTTACCTTGGCGGGAGAAATTTCAGAAATATACAAAGGAGCAACATAAGAAGCAACGCCTATTGCCAGGCCGATAAGGAGACGACAGCTTATTAAAACAGGTATATTCAAAGATAAAGCACTGCCGATTGCTCCAATAGAAAAAAGCAAAGCAGTAATTACTATGCTGCGGCGCCTGCCAAGCTTATCCGCCATTGCTCCGCTAAAAGCCGCTCCGATAACTGCACCCAACAGCACAGCGCTGACTACCCTTTCAACAACTACAGAAGTAAGGTTAAACTGGTCCTTAAGGTAAAGTATTGCTCCGGAAATTACGCCCGTATCATAGCCGAAAAGCAATCCTGCCAAAGCGGCGATAAAGGCAATAACATAAATAATAAAAATATTATCCGCACATTGGGGCTTGGTCATCTCTGCCTCCTTTGTTTAATGGCACATAATTTTTTTAAAACAAGTGAGCAGCACAAAAACAATAGTATGGATTAGAATGTGATGCCGATTCTTGCGCCGGTAACCAATGCGTTGCCGGTATTTTGATTGCCGCCGTTAGGATTAATGATATATTGGATATCCGGTTGGAAATATAGCCATTTATTTATGGCGATTTTATAAGTTGCTTCAACTATGGTTTCAAACGTTTGCTTCTCTGCTCCGGCATCGCTATGATACTTATTCAATTGCCTGCTCCATCTGCCATAAGCAAGGCCTATGCCGGCTATATCGCAATCACGGCCGGGAATTAATCCTTTATAGGTAAGCCCTAAATCAAAGAAAAGCGGTATTTCATTAATTCTCTCCGGCTGCCACACTGCCACAAAAAACGGCGTAAAACCCTGGTCTTTAGTGCCTGGCTCTCTATAAAGCATCTGGTCAAGGTGAAGATAGAAACCGTAATTTCCGTAGCGCCTTTTTTGAGACAGGCCAGTTAAAGCATAAGAATTTCCGTTTTCATCCTGATATAAATCTTTGAAGCGGCCGGTAGAATAGAAAAGCCCGAGTTTATAATTTCCAGGAAGGCCTTCTGCGCTCTCGTATTGGTTGGGCACAAAGCCGAACTCCTGGATAAAAAGAATGCCTTTATTCCTTCTTATTGAAAAATCTGCTCCGTGAGCTGACATGCGCCCGATATCCGCGTCTTCATTATAAATTCCGCCTTTCCACACAAATGCATTTGCCGGCTGGAACTTAAGCCGCGCGCCCCAGGTTGCAGTAGGATAAACAGTAAAGAAAAAGTTTATCGGAAGATTAATGGGGCAACCGTCAATTGAGTTGGTAAGGAATATCCAGTAAAGCGGCGATTGCGCAAAGTCATCGCCCGTGCCTAGCCTTCCTATTTTAAAACTAAGTTTATCGGAAAACATTTCCTGTTCCAGGTAAAGGTTATAAAGGCGGATTTCCTCTGACCCGTAAATGCTGGATGGCGGGAAACGGTTGCCAATGTCACCGGCAAGGTTTTTTCCTTCACGATAAACTCCGGATACGTGGAATTGCAGCCCTTTAAGCCCGTAAATTCTTTCAAGGTCGGCATTAACATCCAAGCCCAAAGAAGAATCGTAGCGGAAACGGTTCTTTCTTATTCCTCCGTGAACATTAGTTAAAAGATCCACTACGTAGGTGCTTGTAATATCAATGCCTTTTTCGCTGAGCTCTTTCCTTTTTCCTGCCCAGTCGCCGAAAAAATATTGGCCGTTCCACCATGAACCTATTTGTTGAAAGAATGTATTTGTTTTGGAAGGAGAAACAATTTCGCCCTGCGCGAAAGCGCAATCAGCCACAAGAAGAAACACTATCGCGGAACTGATAATTTTCTTCATTTTTTTAAAATTATTAAGAATAAACCGATAATGCCAGGCTGCCCCCACCCTAAACGCCTGTATTGAGTGCGCAGAAAAAACAAAAAAAGCGTTGGCTAAGGCCAACGTTTTTTAAATTAAAATTACTTATCCCGGATAAAATGCTGCTGCGCCACCCACAAAAATATTTTACTACGCAAGAAATGAATGGTCAACACAAAAACTGTATATTCTCGTATATTACTGTCCCTTTCTAAAAAAAAGTTCGCTTATTTTTCCTCTTCCAAACACTCTTGACAACTCTCTCATCGCAAAGAAAGGAATAAAAATAACAAATGTTGCCAGCATCCAAGCAACCCATTCATATGAAAAATGCCCCATAAACATACCGGTTGCACCGTTTAAACCTTTTGCTTTTAGAAAACCGCGAATCATAAATTCAACTACGTTTACAATAGCAACACAGATAGTAAATAAAAAAGACTTATACAGAGTCGGATATGCCAAAGGTTTATTTTCCAATCCTCGCCCAAGATGCAAATGCTCTGCGATTAAAATAATCTTAGCTAATACTAAGGCCTTTATCAAACTGATGCCGTATTCTCCGTAAGCTATTTGATAGTGAGCAAGTATTAACCTTTTATAGCTGGTAAAAATAGTGAAAAACAAAGTTATGTATAAAACATTAAGCCAATACGTCCTGAATTCTCCAAATATTTTCTGTCTTAGCCTCATTTTTCCTCCATTGTCTAACTTACATTGCCAATTCTTAACAAAAATTATAAAAGCGATAGCCGCCCGGCACTTTGATGTTAACTCCAAATTGTATATTTTACTAACGCTCCCGGGGCTTGCGGATATTTTACTGCGGTAGAATGCGGCGGTCAACACATAACCAAATCCCACCTACGCGGTGGGATTTAGGTTTTTTAAATTTATGGTTTTGTTTCTAGATTTTCTTCGTAAATAAGCCAATTGCCGTTCTCATCTTCGCCAACCAATAAAGAATACGGGAAAGAGTAATTTTTTAATTTTGAATAACGGGTTGCTCTGATGCGTATCTTATCTCCTTCTTCATAATACCTTACATCGCTAAAAGTGCTTATATCTCCTCTTAGCTTTGCAATAGGCATTGTGGAACGAATCATATTTTTATAGTCCTGCGCCGGCATAGTCATAACTCTAGTCTGCCCAAAAGCATAATGACGGGTATTTCTGATGACTGCCTCGCTGGAATATAAATCAGCGACAGCTGAATCAAAGCTATCCGATAATATAACTAATTTTTCAAATAATTCTTTTGCTTTTTCAATTTTTTGGCCTTGAGCTAAAATCTGGCTTGCAGAAAGCATTATGCATGCTGCCATTAATAATTTAATAAATCGCATATCTATTCCTTTTTGTATATATTAATTCAAAACTTAAAATCGGCAGTTGTAAAATTATAATTTTGAGGCATACCCACGTTATCGTCTTAAATACCGGAACTTGCGGATATTTTACTGCGGTAGAATGCGGCGGTCAACACAAACCCAAAGCCCACCTACGCGGTGGGATTTAGGTTTGTCTGGCATCTGAAGGCCTGACCCTAGAATCAATTATTCTGAATTATGGTAGCTGTCCTCGGAATTTTTGGAATAACTAAGTATTGTGCCCACAAAATTTAAAATCTATAGGTTAGATTTACATTAATACCTATCTGGTCGGAGTATACCTTAACTCCGTTGTTCCATGTCGAATCTACGCCGATAGTATTGTACCGCCAATTGTGCTTGCCGGTTGTCCTAATCATCAGATAATCAACACCTGTGCCTAAAGTAATATTTTTGGTTAATTGCGCCTCAAAGCCTAAGGAAGTATAAAAAGAATATCCATAAGTCGTTTCAAAGGTATAGCGGTCGCCTCTAAGTAAGTGGTGGTCTTTATTGTAAGCCGTGACATAACCGCCATGCACTTCAGTGAGCAGTTTAAGCGGAACCAGGTCAAGCGGCTTGCCCATATCCCATCTAGCGCGAACTCCCGCAAAATATTGCCAATAATCCTGCTCAAAATCCAAAACATTGCCCGGAAGACTTAGGTCTGCAGTCGGAGGCTTATATTTATACTGAACACCGTCATGGACGGTAAATGAAAATTTCTGCCACTCAAATCCTATAAGCGGACGGATATCCAGGCTTGGCGGTAAATTAAGCCAATCGGAAATTTTTAAATCAACATCGCCGCCTGCTATCACCCCATAATTCATGCGGTTGGCTGAGGTAGAAAAAATCGTCCTTTCGCTGAGATCATCCGTATCCGCCCAATCTGAATCCTTCATCCGGCCGCGGGTATTACGCATTACGCTGGAAAGAGCATTAACCCCTATGGAATAACGCGAAAAATTACGCCTGACTTCTCCTCCCATCCAAAGATTATTGATAGGAAACTCCAGCCTACTGGCAGGCATACCGTCTCCTCTGTCCGGATAGCCGAATTGATACGCTGTAGTGCTTGCGACAAAATATTTGGAATCAAGCTTAAATTCCCAATTTTGTTCAGGCTGCGCAGCGCTTGCCTTAAACGCCAAACCGGACGATAAGGTAAAAAATATAAATACAGCAAAAAAATATTTTTTCATATGCGTCAATTAAAAGTTGCGGGTATTTTACTGCGGGAAAAGAAGGTGGTCAATGGGGTTCGGTGGGAAGTTGCCAGGTTAATAGGTTGTTAGGTTGATAAGTTTTAGAATAATTAAGTATTGTGTCCCCGGAATTTCAAGAAAAATACAATATATTTCATTTTTTCCTCAGTAAAATCTGCACCTTTGAACAAACTATTTTAATACGGGAATTTGCCGGAAACAAATAAAAAGTGCCGTTGGAATAAAAGCGAAAGCCCACTTTACAGGTGGGCTTTCGCTTTGTACTTTATGCTTAGCTGATAAATTATTCCTATTGCTGCTTAAATTTTTATATTCAGGCTAAAATTTATAGTTTAAACCGACATTAACCGTGCTTGCGCTTGTTTTCCAATCATACCTAATCTGGAAAGGTGGATTCTCCGGAATAGGATCGCCGGTCTTCGATTCGTTACCAAGGTTATAATATAAATATTCAGTTTTTAAGCTCCAATTGCTGGTAAGAGCGTATTCCATGCCGCCGCCGGCGGTCCAGCCTACCTTTGTCTTAGTGAAGGAAACAGGATATTCTATTGTGCCTTGCGGTCTAAAATCTGTATTAGCTGAGTAGTTTACCCGACCATACGCCATACCACCAGTTCCGTAAACAAAAAGCTTCTTAAACGGCGTAAACCCTCCTCTTAAACGTAATGTCCCAAACCAATTAGTATTCTGATGTGTCGTAGTGGTGCCTGACCAGGAATCCCCGGTATTCTGGGTGATAGAATTATATGTTGATGAATCACGCATTCCTGAACCGGAAAAATCGGTTTCAACCCCTAAAACAAAAAGATTCCTTTGCCAATTAAAACCAAGCTGGCCGCCGCCGATAACACCACTTGGATGAGGATTCATTTTGGTTGGTGCAAGATTTATAGCCGCCTCAGCGGAAGGCCATGCATTAAAACTTGTTTCTGCATTGCCCAAGCCGTAACCAGCATGTATACCAACATATAACCCCTGCCAATTATTTGAGGTAGCTTTCTCAGTTTTTTCAGCTTCTGGGGCAGCTTTCGCATCTTTTGAAATAGTTTCCGTGGCTTGTGGAGCATCTCCACCGCCAGCATAGGCAAAAGGCGAAATCGCTCCTGCGATTATCATTAGTGGGATAATTACAACGAAAAATCTACGTAACTCTAAACTCATAAATCACCTCCTTAAGGTAGTTTATCTCCCAAGATAATCTCTGTCAAGAAACAATCTTTTATTTTACAGCTTTTCCGCGAAAAGCGGATCCGCCTATATTTAATTTATTTTGTGGCGGACAGTGCCTTAATCCGTTATCCTTGAATAATTGTGGTAGCTGTCCCAGGAATTCTGTTACACCTCCGGGGTGGAAAATGGTTTGACTAACATCAAAGGTTTGACCCCGTTATCTTCTTTGTTGTCCTAAATGCTTCCCTTACAACCATAACACAATCCATCATCTATCTGCGTATATGAAGAAGTATAAAGCACACCACACCTTATGCATGTTTTATAGAATAATACCGGATTTGAACTTGGACCGCAGAAAGATGGAGTCTCTGTGGCGCTCAGGGTTACGCTAGTTGGCCATAGAGGTCTTACGGAATCTATAGTTTTTTGTTTCTCTAATAACTCTTCTTTTATTTTTTTGTTCTCAGATTCTAGTTTTTTAATTCTTTCTTCAATCTCTTTTTTGTCTTGCTTAGCTTCTTTTGCTAACTTCCTAACCTTTTCTAATTCTTCTTGGCTCTCACGATATTTTATAAAAATTTCATCAAGCTCTTTGTCAATTCTATCAGCTTCTTGTCTTTCCTCTTTTAATATGTCTCTCCAATCTTCTCGGGAATCATAAATAGTGCTAATCAACCTCATCGTTTGTCCGGACAGATTATCAAGAAATTCATTAGCTGCTTCTTTATTAGAGAAGCCAGAATCTTTAATCAATAAACGCTTATTATTCAAAACAAAAAGCAAAGCTTGGCAACTTTTAATAGACTGGATAATTCTGCGCATTGCTAATGAGCCATACATTTTTAATTCTTCATTTAAAGTCTTATTTGATACTCTTATCGTTAACAGCATACCTGCCGCAGTCGTAAAAATGGACAACACCACTGCAAACATACCTGCTTCAATATTAGTTAAATTCGCATGTATCATTCTTATTAAAAATACTACCACAAAAACCATGGAAAATACTCCTACAATTGCTATAAATATTTCTACAAATTTTTCATTCTTCATTAAATTACCTCCTCTTGATAAATCAAAAAATTAATACTGGGAACGCATCTCAAATTATTTGCCCAAACATCAAAAAAGCGGCAGTTTCCTGCCGCCCTTGATGTTAACTTCTATCCCCTAAAGGAGATAATTCGACTAGAGCCATTTTTAGCTTAAAAATGGCTAAGTCTCATTAATTGTATTTGAGAAAACTGTGTCCGCAAACAATCTTTTTAAATATACCCCTGCCCTTTAAGACTGTCAACGTTAAAATTTTATGGTAGTTTGGAGAGGTTTAGAAGAGCTAAACGCTTGGTAAGGTAGATTTGCCCATCAGGAAGCTGTCCACATTATAAGCAGCTTCTTTCATTAAAAGGTTACAAAGGTTGGTTTTACGCAATCAGCAGCTTGTATCCTTCTATAATACTATCGCAAATCATTTGCACAATATTCTTGGTATTTCCCAAATCAGCTTTACCCAAAGCCATGTAATATTTATAGCGGTTATCAACTTTAATAATTGCCGGCGCAATACCTTTGCTTAAAAGCTGGGTAATCATAATTAACCTGCCGACACGGCCATTACCGTCAAAGAAAGGATGAATTACTTCAAGCTCATAGTGGTCTTGTGCAATTTTCCCAATGGGATCGTCCCCATAATTATTTATTTTTTTAAGCAATGCGCCCATTCTTAAAGGCACATCCTGCGCGGAAGGAAGGGCTATGTCAGTGTTAGTTAAATTAACGTGGCCGGTTCTGTATTTGCCGGGCAATTTATTATTAAAATTATACATTACTATCTCATGAAGCCTTAAAATATATTCTTTTGTAATCTTAAAGTTAGATTTGATATTTTCCAAAAGAAACTCCAGGGCATTTTTGTGATTTAGCGCTTCTAAAACTTCAAACAGCTCTTTGTCTCTGATTTTTTTACCTTCAAACGCTGCTTTAGTTTCTTTTTCGCTCATCCGGCTGCCTTCTATGGCATTAGAATTATAGGTCATCTCTAAAATGAATTTATCACGGATTTTTTTATCGGTTTTTAAGGTTTTTAACGGGTCTTTGATTTTTTTACGCAGGCTCAAAACCGTTTCCCGTAAATCTACATATTCTTTAAAAAGCTGGTCTATATCTTTTGATTGCGCCGGGTGAGGCAAAATACCTTTATCCAGCCATCTATATACGGTTTTATAGCTCACCTCAAGGCGTTTTGCCAAAGCAGAACGAGAAATTCCCGTAGCCTTAATGATTCCTTCCAGTTTTTCCTTATCGCTTGTATATAATTGGCTCATATTTTTCACAATGCTACATAGGACATATGTCCTATGTTATGTTCAACTAAAGTATACCATATGTCCTATAGATGTCAAGGCAGTTTTGGGATGCTAAATTCAGGGGAAGAAATTGATGGAAATTAGTTGAAACTTATAGAAATTTATTGTTGAAAAATGCAATAAATTTTACAACTTTCGCGAAGCAAATTTCTATGAATTTCAATTTCTAGATTGCTGGCAAGGTTGACTTTCCCATTAAATAGCTATCTATATTATACGCCGCCTGTCTTCCCTCTGCTATCGCGTGAACTATCAGCGATTGACCACGGTGCATATCGCCTGCGGAAAATACGCCTTTAGCTTTGGTCATAAAATGGGAGTCAGCTTGGACGTTGCCTCTTTGGTCGTAATCAACGCCAAGTTCGGTAAGCAATTGGCTATGCTCCGGATGCACAAACCCTACCGCAAGCAAAACCATATCTGCTTCAATTTCAAATTCTGAACCTTTTATTTCGGCCATTGTTGGACACGCTTTAGCACGTCCTACGTCCAACGTCCCACGTTCTACGTTAATAAACTCAACCCGTACGCAAGCTAATTTTTTAAGTTTTCCAGCTTCTCCGATAAACTTTTTTGTTAGAATTGACCAGGAACGATCTGCGCCTTCTTCGTGGCTGGTTGAAGTTTTAAGTAGTAACGGATATTTTGGCCAGGGGAAATCTTCAGTGCGGCATTCGGAAGGCTTTGGCATAACTTCAATTTGCACAACGCAGGAAGCGCCTTGCCTGTTAGCTGTGCCAACACAGTCTGCGCCTGTATCTCCTCCGCCAATAACTACAACCTTTTTTCCTTTTGCATCAATTAGCTTGTCAGCAGAAATCTTCTCTCTCGCAACCCTTCTGTTTGATTGCGTAAGATAATCCATAGCAAAATGAATACCGTTTAATCCCTCGCGGAAACTTGATGAATTCATTTTGGTTTTTCCGCTCGGGAGGGAGTCCTGAATATTCTGGCGGGTCGACTCCACTTCTCTTCCTTCAATTTTTAGGTCGCGAGGAACACGTGAGCCGCCGGTTAACACAATTACGTCAAAATCTTTTTTAAGTTTGCTTGCTTTTATATCAACGCCTACATTTGTATTGGTTATAAATTCAATGCCTTCTTTCTCGTAAAGATTAATTCTTCTATCAATGAGCCATTTCTCAAGTTTAAAATCAGGAATACCAAAACGTAAGATTCCACCAATTTTATCATCGCGTTCAAAAACTGTAACGCTATGACCTGCTTTATTTAATTGCGCTGCAGCTGTCAAACCAGAAGGCCCAGAACCGATTACTGCTATTTTTTTGCCTGTGCGCGTTTTAGGCGGATTTGCACGGATAAAGCCTGCATCAAAGCCATACTCAATTATGGCAAGTTCGTTTTCGCGTATTGTTACAGGGTCGTCATTTATTCCTAAAACGCAACCATATTCGCATAAAGCCGGACAAAGCCTTCCTGTAATTTCAGGCAAATTATTGGTTGTGTCTAAAAGCTGAAATGCCCTCTTCCACTGGTTGTGATATACCAAATCATTCCATTCAGGAATGTAATTACCAATTGGGCAGGCAAAGTGGCAGAAAGCAGTTCCGCAATCCATGCAGCGTGAAGCCTGCTCTTTTGAGGCTTCGTCAGAACGAGGCAGAGCGACTTCCTTGTAATCCTTAACACGGATACAGACAGGACGGTATTTTGTCGGTTGCCTTTTTGCTTTAAGAAATCCTCTAGTGTCGCCCATAGTTACCTTAATTTAATTATCTAGGTTACGAAGGTTACGGATGTTACGAAAGTTACGAGTGTTACATTAAAACATTTGATTTGCTGCAACCTTCGTAACCTACGTAACCTGCGTAACGTTCGTAACTTTTCATTTAGCCGTCTGACACCTCTGCAAGGTCAAATTTTCTCTCAACTTTCTTAAGCGAAATAATGCGTTTATATTCAAGCGGCATAATTTTTACGAATTCCCTTAATTCTTTTTTAAAATCATCAATTATTGCTTTAGCAACTGTGCTCTTTGTGTATTTGTAATGGTTATGGAGTAAATTATAAATATTTGTTTCATCTTCTTTGGAAAGAGCTTCAAGCTCTACCATTTCCATATTGCATTTTTGCCGGAAGTTTCCTTCTAAATCATACACGTAAGCAATGCCGCCGCTCATTCCTGCTGCAAAGTTGCGCCCGGTTTTTCCAATTATAACAGCAATGCCTCCTGTCATATATTCACAGGCATGGTCCCCGACTCCTTCAACAACAGTATGCAGGCCTGAATTCCTGATACAAAATCTCTCACCGGCAACACCTCTTATATAAGCTTCTCCGCTTATTGCTCCGTAAAATGTGGTATTACCTATAATAATATTTATCTCAGGCTTAAAATCGCTTTTACTATCAGGATAAATTATAATTTTTCCTCCGGACATACCCTTGCCAACATAGTCATTAGCCATACCTTCAAGCTCAAAGGTAATGCCCCTTGCCAAAAATGCGCCGAAACTTTGCCCGGCAACACCGTTAAATTTGCATTTTATAGTATCGTCGCGAAGGCCGCTTTCGCCATGCTGTTTGACCACATCTGCGCTTAGCATTGCACCTGTGGTTCTATCGGTATTTTGAATAGCATGCTCAATTTCAACTGTCTTGGAGTTTTCTATTGCTTCTTTTGCAAGTTTAATAAGTTTTAAGTCCAAAACTTTATCAGTACCATGATCCTGCTTAATTGTGCAATGCGTCTCAACTGAAGCAGGCATATTGGGTTTATATAAAATTTTAGAAAAATCTATATTTTTTGCCTTCCAGGGCAAAATTTCAGAATCAACTTCAAGTAAATCTGTCCTTCCAATCATCTCATCCATTTTGCGGATACCCAAACTTGCCATTGTTTCGCGAAGTTCCTGCGCCACAAAATTAAAGTAATTTATAAGGTATTCGGGTTTTCCCCTGAATCTTTTCTCAAGTATTTCATCCTGCGTGGCAACTCCGACTGAACAGTTGTTAAGATGGCAATGCCGAAGCATTACGCAGCCGCAAACAATTAAAGCAACTGTGCAGAAACCATATTCTTCAGCGCCGAGCATAGCTGCGATTGCGATATCGCGGCCTGTTCTCATCTGTCCGTCTGTCTGAAGCCGCACGCGGGAACGTAAATCATTTAAGACAAGTGTTTGATGAGTTTCAGAAAGCCCTAATTCCCAGGGAAGGCCTGCGTGCTTAATTGAGCTTAAAGGAGACGCTCCTGTTCCGCCGTCTCCTCCGGAAATTAAAATCATATCAGCGTGGCCCTTGGCAACACCCGCAGCAACAGTGCCAACGCCTATTTCAGAAACAAGTTTTACGCTTAT
>Ga0265297_10006753_pt1 | contig 16385 bp, 14 predicted proteins | sample Munlanlwell13791_FD_192502 | JGI IMG/M metagenome (GOLD analysis project Ga0265297, IMG submission 192502) | Leachate microbial communities from a municipal landfill in Southern Ontario, Canada - Leachate well 137-91 | ecosystem: Engineered > Solid waste > Landfill > Unclassified | place... | reverse complement strand
TGATCAACGAGGCTAATTTTAAGGAAATTTTAGGCTCGGCTCCTTTGACTAAAGCCTGCGGGATGAACGGGAAAACCGGTCAACTCTTGCTGGCCCAGGGCCTAAGAACCTGCTGGGACTTATACCTAAACTTACCGGGATTTTTTGATGAGAATCCCGGTAAGTTTGAGGAAATGCCGGAAAAACCCAAATCCATAGGCCATTCATATACCTTACCCAGGGCTTTGGAAAACTCCCGGTTTATCAGCGCCTGGATCAGGGTATTATCTGAAATGGTAGGTGTTCGCTTGCGGCAGAAAAATCTGACTGCCAAGACAGTCCAGGTTTGGTTGAATATACCGGGAAAAGGCGATTTTTTAGCGCAAAAGACCCTTGTAATAGCCACCAATGACAGCTATGAAATATACCTGAGAGCCCTTAAGATAATGGCTGGCATGCCTCAAAAAAGGCTAAAAATCCGGGCTCTGGGAGTAACAGCCAGCCATTTAAGCCTTCAGGAGTACCTTCCTTTACTTATAGAAGAAAAACAGAGGGAGGCCCTGATCAAGGCAATAGACAAGATCAACAGCCGCTTTGGAGACAATTCTATCTTTCCTGCACAGGTTATTTTAACCCGCCAATAAAAATAGGCGATTAAAGGCAAAAAATCCAGGTAGTTTTATATAGAAATCCCACCTGAAATGTCAAGCATAAAATAAGGCGGTAAGTCTAAGTAAGGAGAAAATCACTTTTCCACAGGAAAATACAGGCTTAACCTAACTCTTTAATTACCAAGGCATTAAAGGAGATTAGCCAATATGCTGAAGTTAACATAAGATATATTATAGGAAGTTGAGCACAAAGGTAAAAGTAAGTAAGTTTCGGTAGAATTGCTTGTTTTGGCTGGGTTTTTAAGGGTGTTCTGGGTCTAGGTTTGGCTGTCCTGGCTCTTTACGGGGATATTCTCTTCGCGGGAACTGAATACGTAATGGCCGCCCTGGATCTTGATTATGTTTCCATTGATCAGGGCATTGGCAATATCTTTACGCGCCCTCTTAAGTATCCGGCTAAATGTCTGCTGGGATATGTGCATGGATTTAGCTGCCTCTTTCTGGGGCAATCCCATATGGTCAGCCAGCCTTAAGGATTCAAACTCATCCATGGTCAAATCTACTTCATTAGGCCTTCCAGCCTTGCCTCTGGGGCTGAATTGGCTGATTTTAGGGTCTAAACGCACTATCCTATACTTCTTTGGTCTTCCTCGTGCCTGCATTTACTTGAACTTACCGGGTTTTAACGCCCTATTTATTATGAGTACTTACCCGAAATTATTCGTTCTAAAAGCCTGTTTTGCTTACCGGTCGTAAGCAACAGGCTTTTAGAATAGGTGTTTATACTTCGTTTTCTTTAACCAGTTTACGGTAATATTCCACGCACTTATGGCAGGTTTTTTTGCTTTCGTGCCACTCCGGGTGGTCGCGCCGGATCAGGTCTAACAGGTATTCTTCAGCTTTAATGTGCGCCAGGCTGGCAAAATCATCGATATCGCGGTCACAGATCTGACAATGGTATTTCATCTTACGCAATCACTCCTCCAGCAACAACATAGCTGCTCGCACACATTACGCTTGGTACCAAAACAATCAAGGTTGCCTTCGGTACGCTGTATTGTTTTGATCAGTTCCTTCTTGGAAAGCCTCCAGGTATCCTTGATCCCCAGGCTTTTTGCCCTTTTTTCCACTTCTGAGAGCCTCACTCCTACCTCCTCTTTTAGACTTTATAGACTAGATCGTGCTGCCTTACTCTGGATTTGACTAATAAACCTATTTCCGCGCCAACTTTAGCCGAATTTACCGGAACACGGTCGATCTGCATGGAGACTATTGCCTGGGTAAAATCAGTGGTGTGGCCTTTGACCTTAATGGTATCCCCTACCGATAAAGGAGCTTTTAATTTAATTACCGCAGCCTGAACATGCGGGAAATAATGCGTAATACTGCCGATCAGGTTCTCTTTGGTTTTCCTGGCTTTGGCTGCTGCCGGTTTCTTTTTAGTCACCGCCTTGCGGGTTATTTTTCTGGCGGTTTTTTTAACGGTTTTCTTTTTTAAAGTTTTTTTAACGATTCTTTTCTTTGCCGGTTTTCTCTTGACCGCTTTCTTCTTTGCCTTTTTTTTCTTTAAGGCCATTGTACACCTCCCTTGCCCAAAAGGGCACACCCGCGCAATTCTTCTTAGCGCGGGGTGTTATTATTACTGCCGATCTCAATCAGGGAATCCACCGAACCGTAGGGATTAATTTCTTTTAAAGGGTTAGCCGGGTCCTCTACCCAATTTCCGTCAATGACAAAACGATAACGGTATTTACCGCTGGAGAGCTGCAATTTTTTGCTCCAGGTGCCGTTATTTTTAGACATCCGGCCGCTATTGTCCAGCTGCCAGTTGTTGAACTCACCGGCCAGGAACACATCCCGGGCTTGCGGAGCGGAAATTTTAAAGACAACTTCATTAAGTTTAGGCAGTTCTGTTTTGAGTATTTCCTGCATTTTCTTTTCCAGGAAGCTTACCGGCTTGGGGATATCTTTAGTCACGATTTCCTGGGTAATGATCTCGCGGGAGAGGCTGTAGTAGTCTTTGGCCCCGCGGCAGTATTTGTCAAAATCAAAGATATGGCTGCCCTGGTTCTGCGCTTCCTTCAGTTTTACATTTACGTGGATAATATTGCTGAACAGCTTATCCCGGAAATCGTTTCTTATTTTTTCCAGCATTTTGAAAGAATGCCCCAGGCGCGAATCAAAGTTAGCCACCAGTATCCTGAAAGATACCTCATGGTTAAGCCGGTCCTTGACCAGGTCCACGATGCTGATCAACTGGCCCAGGCCCTCCAGCGAGAACCTGCTGGCCTCAACCGGGATAATTACTTCACCGGAAGCCCGGATGGCGTTAATGGTCAGTATGCCCAGGTTAGGCGGGCAGTCAATCAGGATATAGTCATAGCTTTCTTTAAAATTATTGATAACCTCCCAGAGCCGGGATTCCCTGCCGATCTCACCGGCTAACTCCTGCTCCAGGGTGCTTAAAATAATGCTGGAAGGCGCGATATCAAAATCCGGGCTGATATTCTGGATGATCCCGTCTAATTTTGCTTTTTGGTGCGTTGTTTTGGATAAGACATTATAAATACTTAAAGGAGCTTTGATATTCAGGCCCAGGGTGGCGTGCGCTTGAGGGTCAAGATCGATCAATAATACTTTTCTGCCGTTATTGGCTAGGGACGCGGCCAGGTTAACCGCTGTCGTTGTTTTGCCGCAACCGCCTTTTTGATTAGTAATCGCGATTATACGCATTAGCTTTATTCTCCTTCTTGGCGAACCTAAAATATTGTTTATTTCCTAAGACGGATATTATCTATATAAACTACGCCTTTTTTCCTAGCTGCGTTCCAGGACTCAACAGCAAAAGTCAGGTTGGCCATTTCCGACCAGTCGTTCATATTCTTGAACTGGGCCAGGTCAATTGTGACATCCTGCCATTTACCCGGGATATCTTTTATATATACCTCGGATCGTTCCTTAAAAGAATTGGTGAATTCGACCCTTAAGGCGATAGTATCTTTGGGGTTCATATTCCTGACCGCAAAAGCCAGTTGTTTAAAGCGGCCGACATTCAGGCGGTTCAGATTAATGGTGAAAGTTTCCCGGTTTGCCGGGTCAAAGTTGAAGTTTATCTTGGAGGGCCCGTTTTGCAGGAAGAGCGCGGTTTCGGCAGACAGACTATGCCTCTTGGCTGAAGAAGAAAACAGAGCAGTGCTTAAGGCCATCAGAATAAATATGCTTAAGATAAAAAGATTCTTAAAAAGCTTGAGGTGGCTCTTGTTCCTTTTTTTCTTCTTAGAAGAAGCATCCAGATAGATCTTGGCTAGATGTTCGTAAATATCTTTTTTGTCCATATTGACTTTTTATTTTATAGCATAAAAGGCGTTGAATGTCAAGTAGTTAGAGAATGTTTTAAATAATCCGGGGGGTTCTTGCCGAGGAGCGTATAAAAATTACTCAAGTGCCTGCGGTAGAGCCGGTCAAACGCGCCGTCCGGGTCTTCGCCGTACCACCAGAACCAATCGCTGCCTTCCAGGATGTAAATTTGTTTCCAGGCCAGGGCCAGTTGTTCATTAGCTAACTTTAAGCCCGGGTTATCCAGTTCCTGGCGCGCGGAGAGCAGCCAATCCCAGGCTTTAGCCTTATAAGGATGGTTCATCCATTTATTGAAATTGCCGTAGATCCAGGAGCCCGCGCTTAAATGCTTGATCTGGGATTTAGCCGGGTGCGTTTCCAGGTATCCGGATACGGTTGTTGTCTTAACGAACTCTGATTCACTCAGGCGTTGGTAAAGAAGGTTTAAAAAATCATGGCCGTCATTAGTATAATATTCCCAGGCATTTTCTCCGTCCATGGCGATAGTTACTAAGGGGTCCTCATCCTTAAAAGCCTTATGGATATTTTCCAGGTGTAAAATAAAATCCGCTACGGCGTTCTCGGCTTTCCAGCTGTGGTAAACAAAGCCGAACAGGTCCGAAAGGTTGCGGTCGCGGAAGACGATTTTTAGCTCCCCTTCCCCCCTCTTTAGCGAATGCGGCTGATAAAGCAGGCGGGTATCCCTTTTTTTTAGTTTTAAGGATTTAAAAAGTATAGCCTCGTCCGTAACTATCCATTTTATTCCGGAAGCGATTATCGCCGGCAGGACCTGTTCGCTCACTGATTCTTCCGAGGGCCACATACCCAGGGGGGCTGTTTTAAACCTCTCTTGGTAAAATTTAACGCAGGAGTCGATCTGGGCTTGAGCGTCCTGCGGATAACGGAATTCCTGATTGGGCAAGAGGCTCTGGCGGTTAGCTTCTTTAGCGCTGTTGGTGCTGCAAAGTAACGGCAGTATCGGATGATAGTATGGGGTAACGCTCAATTCGATCTGGCCGCTCTCCCGGAATTTATTGTAATTAGGGATTATGTCTTTGAGGATGGCCAGCTGTTTATCCAGGACAATAGCCTTCTCTTCTTCCGTGAAAAACCTTCCTTTGGCGATGAGCGCTTTTAATTCCGGGAATCTCAGGCGGAAAGACGGGTCGATCCAGGCCAGATTAAACCAGGTTTGCAGGTCCAGGTAATCCTGGGTATTGAACTCCTGGTGCCGGTGTTTTTTAAAGTATAATTCGTAATAACGCGGGAAAAGCGAGATTACCTTATCCTTGTTGATCGAGAAAAAATTGGCTAGAATGAAACTCTTATCTTCGGATGAAAGCTCCTGGGCTTTTTTAGCTGAAAGCTCAAAGAACCTGTCCTGGACTTTTCCGGAAACATAATCTTCTACCTGTTCCAATAAAGACGGGACAACATTAAAGGTCTTATGGATCTTAGGGTAAAGCTCGAGTATCTGCACCATATCCAGGTAATCTTTTACTCCGTGTAAACGCACCCAGGGCAGCTCCGTTTTATGGGTCAGGAGGTCCGGGTAATACGGCTGGTGCATATGAAAGATGAAGGCAAGATTAAGCATATTGATTTTAAAAAAAACCCTCGGGAGAAAAGCTCTCCCGAGGGTTAGAGTTGCTACATGAGTGGTCTTAGAATACTACCTTTAAAGAACCAATCAGCTGATTGGCGTCTTTTTCCATATCCGCAATTCCATTACCCGGTTTAAACCAGCCATAGGTTAAACCCAGCTGGACATCTTCGGTATAATCATAAGTTGCGGTTAAGTCAATAGAGTCACCGAGATGCTTTTTACCCGAATATTGATAGGCGAAGGTATTGGTGCCATCGGGGTAAGATGGGCTGCTGAAAGCAGTGCCGCCATTGGTCTTAGCAGCGGTGTCATACCATCCGTAAACAGCCGAGATAGTAACATCATCCATCGGTTTGAAGCTGCCCTTTAGATTGAAAACGCTCATATTGGTAAAAGGCAGGATCGCATAGGTAATGTTATTCAGTTTCTGATCATAGAACATCGGGTCCCAACCCTGGTTTCTGGTGTCGCTGCTCGGAGATTTGTTTCCAGAAAGATAGGTATAGGAAGCGCCGATCTTGGGAGTTGTTTTGACCTTGGCAAAGGTATAATCCAACATACCTTGTAAAGCCCAGGCATCGTGTTTTTTCTGGCTCTGGTTAGTGGTGTTGCTCTTGCCAAACTGGTAAGCAGCTTCGAAAGATGCAGTCATGTTCTCAATCGGAGAACCGGAAATCAAACCACCGACAGTATTGACCTTATCCGATTTTCCACCACTAGCAGCGGTATTACCATCTTTGAATTTATCATTCTTAATATAGTAATAGGCTGACAAGTTGGCATTTTTGTTCAGAGCATAAGTAGCATTGACACCGGCTAAGCTGATGTCATTTTTTAATGAAGTAGGATTATTAGCATCAGTGAAGTCATAAGTTTCCTGCTTTACCTTGGCGTAGATCAAATCAATGATCAATGGATCATAGTTCAAGGTAGCGCGGATAGCGTCAAAGGCTTTTCTCTCGCTTAAATCACTGGGTATGTTGGTAGAACCAGTCTGGGCTTTGGCATTACCCATAATTAAAGCATTGCCAAAACGGATTTCCTGACGGCCAACCACAAAGCTTAAAGGAGAATACAGGAATTCCTTTAAAGTAACATAGGCTAAGTCCAGATCGATCTTGGAATTTCCGCTTGAGGAGCCATCATACTGGCCATTCCAAACGCGTTCGTTAATCAACCTTACGGTTGCGCCGACATTATCAGTAAGGTCAGCATCAACGCGAAGCCTGGTCTGGGTCATCAGAAAGCTTTGTTTAAACTGGTCTTTGTCCCCATTTGGTACGCTGTACTTTAAACCGAAATGGCTTCTTGCTACTCCGGAAGCGATGATATCACCGGATACCTTGACGTTTTGAACTTCTGCGTAAGCAGCGCAGGCTATGCCGGCTACAAACAGCAGCGTCAGTACTACGATTAAGCGTTTACTCATTTCTTTCTCCTCCTTTTTTAAATGCTTGGATTTTTATATAAACTAGGTTTTAAGAAATTATTGACCTAGATGATTTCTACTTACCCAAACACTTTGTTCTTTTTTAACATATAACTTGATATTTGTCAAGCATTTTCTTAAATTTTACTCATTTTACCGCCGCCTTGGCTTTTTTAGGTAAAAGCGGGGCTTTAGGACCGAAAGCTATGCTGATAGTTACCTTGTCTCCTTTAGGGACTATGCCGATAATGCAACTTTCCGCTTCCCGCTCAAAATTCATGATGCAATCGCCGTACTCGGTAATGTTCAGCAGGGTCCAGTTATACATAGGCAGCTGCTCTTTATAAAAATTGACTACCTGGTCCAGGCTGGCCTTGCCCTGGTATCTTAACAAGCCTACGCGCATCCCGGAACTTTCAAAGGAGTAGGAATCTTTGGATAGCATTTTAAATCCGTTCGGCGCAGGCAAATCGGAAAATTTCAGGATTGACTGGGCCTGCAAGGATTGGCTGCTGCCAGGCTGTCCTTTATCGGAAAGCGAAGCGCAGCCCAGGAAGAAAACAGGCAGCAGGCAGCATATAATATATAGGAAAACTCCCTGGCTAAAGATTTTCATCTATCCTCCCCTCTTTTTTAGAAGATCTGTTATATCCCCGTAAATTTTTTCGATCTCTTCCCTGGATATCCCGGCCTGGATACCGATATTGGCTAATTCATCGGGAGAAATAATATCTTCCGGCGCGTGGCTGTCATTGTTCAGGATCAATCTGGCGCCGAATTTTCTGGCTTGTTTGGCTACGTGGCTGTTGGTATCGGCGTGGCCTGACCGGCTGGTCAGCTCAAGAAATATTCCTCTTTTTTTAGCCAGCAGTGTATCTTCATCGCTGATCAAACCCGGATGAGCCAGGATATCGATATCCGCCAAAAGCGCCAGGCGGTTGGTGTCTTTTATCACGGGCTCAGCCGTGGTCTCGCCATGCGCGATAATGATTTTGGCTCCCTGCTTTCGGGCATACCTGGCTAAGGGCTTGAACTGTTCCGGGGGAAGATGGGTTAATTCTATCCCCGGCAATATTTTTATCGCAGATTTCTTCGGCCACCGGCGGCAGAATTCTACTATTGCCTTAACCTCCTGCCGGATATTGCTGTAATCAGCATGGTCCGTAATAGCGATCGCTTTATAGCCGGCTGCCATATAGCGCACCGCTACTTCCGAAGGAAGCAGCTGGCCGTCGCTTAACAACGTATGCGCATGAAGGTTGTAGTTGTACATATTTTAATATGCCCCTGGCAGGAATCGAACCTGCCACACACAGTTTAGGAAACTGTTGCTCTATCCTTATGAGCTACAGGGGCAGTTAGTCATTCTAATGGCCCCGGAACGTAACCAGCGAAAAAACAGGGTAACCTTTTAATTTTTCTTTACCTTTAAGGTCAACCAGCTCAATGACAAAACCGATGCCTTGGATCTTGCCTTTTAGCTTATTGACCAGGCCGGTCACCGCTTGAACTGTGCCGCCGGTAGCCAAAAGGTCGTCAATGATCAGGATCTTCTCTCCCGGTTTGATCGCGTCCTCATGGATCTCCAGGGTGTCTGTGCCGTACTCCAGTTCATAAGTGGCCGAGATAGTTTTACAGGGGAGCTTGCCTTTTTTACGCACCGGAACAAAACCCGCGCCGATCTTATGGGCCAGGGCAGCGCCAAAGATAAAGCCCCGGGCTTCCACTCCTACTACTTTATCGATTTTTTTATTTTTGTATTTTTCCGCTAAGAGGTTTACCGTTTTTTTAAAAGCAGCCTTGTCCTGGATCAGGGAAGTGATATCGCGGAAAATGATCCCTGCCTTGGGGAAATCCACGATGTTGCGGATAGCTTTTTCCAGGCCCGAATCGTTTTTTTTGCTCATAGCTCCTCGTTTGTTCCTTCGACAAATTTTCGTATTTTCTTTAAGGCCAGCTCTTCTATCTGGCGGATCCTTTCCCTGGAAACTCCTAATTTCCTGGCTACTTCGGCTAAGGTGTGTGTTTTTTTATCGGCCAGGCCAAAACGCATATCCAGGATCTCCCTCTCCCGGTCAGTCATGATCTCCAGGAGGTTGGCTACCCTTTCCTTGTCCAGAAGGTGTTCAATTTTACTGTCCGGCTGTATTGAGGTTTGGTCCTCGATCAGGTCCGAAACCTTGCCTTCGCTGTCTTCGCCGATCGGCGCTTCCAGCGATGAGGTGGAAGTGGCCATCCAGAAGTTTATCTGGGATATCTTTTCCTTGGGGATCTTTAACTTTTTAGCTATTTCCTCGTCGGTGGGCAGGCGTTTTAACCTTTGGCTCATCCGTTCTTTGGTCTTGCGCCATTTGGCGATGATATCGTTCATATACACCGGCACGCGGATCATCTTGCCTTGTTCGGATATCGAGCGCGTGATCGCCTGCTTGATCCACCAGGCAGCATAGGTTGAAAAACGGAATCCCTTATTGGGATTGAACCTGTCTACCGCTTTCATCAACCCCAGGTTTCCCTCCTCGATCAGGTCCAGAAAGGGCGTCCCCAGGCGCATATATCTTTTGGCAATGTTGATCACCAGGCGCAGGTTGGCCTGGATCATTGCTTTGCGCGCCTGCTCATCACCTTTTTTGATTCTTCGGCTTAAAGAGATCTCTTCGCTGGCAGTCAGCAAAGGAATATTGCGGATCTCTTTAAGGTATGTTTTCAAGGCTTCCATATTGTGTCCTTACTATTTCTTCTTATCTCTCAATACTGCCTGGGCTGCCGCTAATTTGGCGATCGGAACGCGAAAGGGCGAACAGCTGACATAATCCATTCCTACCCGGTGGCAAAACTCCACTGATTTTGGTTCGCCGCCATGCTCTCCGCAAATACCGACTTCCAGGTCTTTACGGGTTTTTCTTCCTTTTTCAATGGCGATCTTGATCAGCTGGCCGATGCCTTCCTGGTCAATGCTCTGGAAAGGATCTTCCGGCAGTATGCCTTTTTTGATATACTCCGGGACAAAAGCCCCTATATCGTCGCGGGAGAATCCAAAACCCATCTGGGTAAGATCATTGGTTCCGAATGAAAAGAACTGCGCCACAGTGGCGATCTTATCGGCCATTAATGCTGCGCGCGGGATCTCGATCATCGTTCCAAACATATGTTTGATTGTTTTAAGATTATATTTTTTCAAAGTCTCTCCGTAAACCGCCTTGGCTATTAACAGCTGGTCATCCAGCTCTTTTTCGTCGCAGACCACCGGGATCATGATCTCCGGGTAAGGTTTTTTACCTTCCTGGATCAATTCGGCTGCGGATTCAAAGATAGCCCGGATTTGCATGGCACTTATCTCAGGATAGGTTACGCCTAAACGTACGCCGCGATGGCCCATCATGGGATTAGATTCATGCAGATTTTCGGCGCGCCGGGAAAGTTCTTCCATGCTGATATTCAATTCCCGGGCCAGCTCTTCTAATTTTGCCTGTTCGCGCGGGACAAATTCATGCAGGGGCGGGTCAAGCAGGCGGATGACTACCGGATAGCCGTCCATTGCCGCTAAGGTCCCCTTGATATCTTTTTTGACATACGGAAATAATTCTTCCGTGGCTTTTTTTCTTTCATCCGGAGTCTTGGAGATGATCATCTTACGCAGGATAAATAGCGGTTCATCCGCTCCTTTTCCGTAGAACATATGTTCGGTCCTGAATAACCCGATGCCTTCGGCTCCAAATTGGCGCGCTTTGGCGGCATCTTCCGGGGTTTCGGCGTTGGTGCGGATACCCAGTTTTTTAATACTGCCGCAGACCTTCAGGAAATTCATCAGCATCGTATTTTCTTCGGAGGCGTCCATCATCGGAAGCTTTCCTTCATAGACCGTGCCTTTGGTCCCGTTAAGAGTTATCCAGTCGCCTTCTTTTAAGGTCTTTCCGCCTGCGTGTATTGTTTTATCCGCTAAATTGACATGCAGGTCGCTGGCGCCTACGATACAGCATTTACCCCAGCCGCGGGCAACTAAGGCGGCGTGGCTGGTCATCCCTCCGCGGGCAGTAAGGATCGCTTCAGCTGCGCGCATACCTTCAACATCCTCGGGATTGGTCTCTTCGCGCAGCAGGATTACTTTTTTCCCCTGTTTCTTCCATTCTACAGCGTCGGCAGCCGTAAAAACGATCTGGCCGCACGCGCCTCCGGGTCCCGCAGGCAAGCCTTTGACCCAGGGCTTGCTGGTCAATTCTACTTTAGGGTCAATGATCGGGTGGAGCAGTTCATCCAATTGGGATGGCGTAACGCGCATGACCGCTTCTTCTTTTTTAATCAATTTTTCTTTGATCATATCCATAGCCATACGCACTGCTGCCGGGCCATTGCGTTTTCCCACGCGGCACTGCAGCATAAAAAGCCTTCCCTTTTCAATAGTAAATTCAATATCCTGCATATCGCGGTAATGCTTTTCCAGGCGTTTCTGGATCGCGAAAAGCTCCTGGTAAATTTTAGGCATGCCTTTTTCCAGGGTGAGCAGGTCTTTATTGTGCGCGGATTGGGAAAAAGTATTGATCGGCGCCGGGGTCCGGATACCGGCAACCACATCTTCGCCCTGGGCGTTGATCAAATATTCGCCGTAAAAATGCGCATCGCCATTGCCGGGGTTACGGGTGAAGGCTACGCCGGTTGCGGAGTCATTACCCATATTCCCGAAAACCATGGTTTGCACATTTACCGCTGTTCCCCATTCATCCGGGATCCCTTCAATGCGGCGGTAGCTTATGGCGCGCTTTCCGTTCCAGGAAGAAAATACCGCGCTGATCCCGCCCCATAGCTGCTGCATTGGCTCGTCCGGGAATTCCTTGCCCAAAACTTCTTTGATTTTTATTTTATATCTGGCGCAAATATCTTTCAGGTCAGACAAGGTCAGGTCCGTGTCGGCCTTAGAACCTCTTTTTTGTTTTACTTCGTCCATGATCCGCTCAAGCTGTTTACGGATACCCAGGTCGTCTTTGGGTTCTATGCCGGCAGCTTTTTCCATAACTACATCGGAGTACATGGTGATCAGCCTGCGGTAGGCGTCATAAACAAAGCGCTCATTGCCGCCTGCCTGCTTGATTAAGCCGGGAATTGTTTTTTCGGTCAGGCCTACGTTCAGGACTGTCTCCATCATGCCAGGCATGGATTTACGCGCGCCGGAGCGGACTGAGATTAAAAGCGGGTTCGCCGGGTCGCCGAACTTTCTGCCCATCAGTTTCTCGACGCTGGAGAGGGCCTTTTCCACCTGTCCTTTTAGTTCTTTAGGATAAGATTTTTTATGCCCGTAATAATAGGTGCACACTTCCGTAGTCAGGGTAAATCCCGGAGGAACAGGAAGCTTTAAATTTTTATGGCCGGCCATTTCCGCTAAATTCGCGCCTTTGCCGCCTAAAAGATTTTTCATGCTTTCATTACCGTCTGCTTTGCCGCCGCCGAAGCTGTAAACATACTTTTTGATACTCATTTCCTTTAAAACCCTGCCTTTCTTTAACTGGGTTTAGCTATTGAAAGCCAAACCATAGCTCTTTAGCTAATAAGTTTATTGGACAAATACTCTTTTAGTTTGTCTAGTGCAATTCTCTCCTGTAACATTGTGTCGCGTTCGCGCACAGTCACCTGTTTGTCCTCCAGGCTCTGCACGTCAACCGTAACACAATAAAGCGTGCCTACTTCATCCTGCCTTCGGTAGAGCTTGCCGATCGCTCCGGTATCATCGTAGACCGTAACAATAGTTTTTTTAAGTTCCTGAGCGATTTTTTTGGCGAGTTCGACGATCTCCGGCCGGTTTCTTAAAAGCGGCAGCACTGCCACTTTAGTGGGAGCCAGGTCTTTATGGAGCTTTAAAACTACGCGCGTATCTTCCCTGACCTTTTCTTCATTGTAAGCGTCAATTAAGAAAGCCAATACTGCCCGGTCTACTCCTCCTGAAGGCTCGATTATGTATGGGTAAAACCTTTCTTTGAGCGCGTCGTCAAAATATTGCAGTTCCTTTCCGCTGGACCGGGAGTGCTGTTTTAAATCAAAATCCGTGCGGTTGGCTATACCTTCCAGCTCACTCCACCCGAACGGAAAATTATATTCTATATCCGTGCAGGAAGCCGCGTAATGCGCTAATTCATCCCTGGCGTGTTCGCGCTTTTTCAGGTTTTCTTTTTTCATCCCTAATCTCGTATACCAGTTAAACCTGTCCTCAACCCAGGAACGGTAATATTTATCCGCCTCCTGGGGCCGGACAAAATATTCGATCTCCATCTGTTCAAATTCCCGCGTGCGGAAAGTAAAATTTCCCGGAGTGATCTCGTTGCGGAATGATTTTCCGATCTGGGCCAGGCCAAAGGGAAGTTTAGGATGCCGGGCATCCAGGATATTCAGGAAATTTACAAACATTCCCTGGGCTGTCTCCGGCCGCATATATATTTCACTGCCGGTCTCTTCTACCGGCCCCTGGTAGGTCTTAAACATAAGGTTAAAGGGCCGTTCTTCGGTAAGGACGCCGCCGCACTCCGGGCATTTATGTTTATCTTTTAAGTCCGCGCTTTTAAAACGTTTCTTGCAGCTTTTGCAGTCGCTCTTCAAGTCAAAAAAGTTTTGCACATGCCCGCTGGCCTCCCAGACTTTCGGGTGCATCAGGATGGCCGCGTCCATTCCCATAGTATCATCGCGCTCGTAGATATTCGCCTTCCACCAGGCTTTTTTTAGGTTGTTCTTTAACTCCACTCCGTAAGGCCCGTAATCCCAGGTATTGCTCAGGCCCCCGTAGATATCCGACGACTGGAAGATAAAGCCCCGGCGCTTGCACAGTGAAACTATCTTTTCCATCAGGTTTTCGCTCATAAGTCCTTTATTTTTAGCATAGTTTCAAATAAAAATCAAGCACTTTACTTAAACCGGAATTACCCCGGAAGCAATGGTGAAAACTTTATCCAGGTCCAGCATCTTACCTGTATCTTTTATATAGATTTTAAAAAAATGCCCGGCCTTAGTGATGATGCTGCAGTCAAAAAAGTTAATCTTCCCGGAAAGGTTATAATTGATAAAGTAATGCCTGTCTTCCGCCTGGAACTGGATCATCCTGGCCAGGCGCTGGTCCCCCAGGTCAGGGGTGAAAATGCTTTTGAGGATAATAAAAAAGGCGTCATTTAGGTCATCAATTTTGTTTTCCTGGGCAAACATAAGGTTACGCATAAATGCATAGTTGTCCTTTACCCCGGCTCTCTTTACCTGCGGGAAGAGTTTGACAAAAAAACCCGGAGGTTCGTATAATACATAGATCACTGCCTCGGCGCTGCGCTGCCTTTTCTTCTTGTAGTAAGGTTTTTTTACCAGCTCCTCCACTACCTTAAAGCCTTTGGGAACGCTGATCCTGGTCTTGGGAAATTCCAGCGGGGTGAGAGTCTGGGCATAGGCATCATTTTTCACAGGGATTTCCGGCGCGTTTTCCGGCGCCATACACAGGATCGGTATGCTTGAACAACTGCCGATACCGGTCTGGATATATGCGCGCAGGACCTGCGGGAAAGCGAATTTAGCTACGAACGCTATAGCTAAAGTAGAAATAATAACGTAAAGAAAAAATTTGACCAGCGCTTTCTTCATATCCTTTTTAGCTCATCTTCCTTAATGGTAAAAGTGTGTTCAGGCCCGGGAAACTTTGATTGGAGCACTTCTCCCTTGAATTCTTCCACTGCCTTCAGGATGAGCGCAGAAAGATTTACATATTTTTTAACGAATTTAGGCGTGTAGCGTTCAAAAAGCCCGAGCATATCATTGATCACCAATACCTGTCCGTCGCACTCCGGGCCTGCGCCAATGCCTATTGTAGGTATGCGTAATTTTTGGGTGATCAGGCCGGCGATCCTGTCCGGGACGCACTCCAGGACAATGGCAAAACATCCCAGGCTTTCTAATTCTCTGGCCTGTTCAATAAGCCTGCGCGCTGCGTCAGCGTCTTTACCCTGAACCTTAAAGCCTCCTAATTTATCCGCGGTCTGGGGTGTCAGGCCGATATGCCCCATTACCGGTATTCCAGCCTTAAGGATCTCTCTGGTTACCTCCGGGCATTTTTCGAACCATTCTAATTTTACGGCATCACAGCCGGCCTCCGAGATAAACCTGCGCGCATTTTTTACCGACTCCTCGGGGTTTACCTGGTAGGATTCGTAGGGCATATCTCCGACTACCAAAGCGTATTTTACTGCGCGGGTTACGGCTTGGGAGTGATGCAGCATTTCAGTCATACCGACTTTAGTCGTGGAATCCAGGCCCAAAACCACATTGGCCAGGGAATCGCCGACCAGGATGATGTCCAGTCCGGCTTTATCCACCAGGCTGGCTATCGGATAGTCATAAGCAGTGAGCATAGTTATTTTACGTTTGCCTTTTAAAGATAGGATCTCTTTAACCGTTATCTTGTCCATACTGCTCCTTTATATATTTTTCGATTGCCAGCGCGGCTTTCTTGCCTGCTCCCATCGCGGAGATCACTGTGTCCGCGCCGGTGGTTATATCTCCTCCGGCGAATACGCCCGGGATAGAGGTCATCTGGTTTTCGTCAACGATGATCGTTCCATTTTTATTAGTTTTGAGCCCCTGAGTTATTCTGGGCAGCAGCGGATTGGGATTCTGCCCGATAGCAATGATCACTGTGTCTGCTTCCAGGATAAAGTTGGAATTTTCTATAGGAACAGGCCTTCTTCTCCCGGATGCATCCGGCTCTCCCAGTTGCATTTTAATGCACTCTAAGGCGCCGACCGAGCCCTCGGGATTAGCGATTATCCGGATGGGCTGGGTTAAGATATTCAAGGATACCCCTTCTTCTTTGGCGTTTTTGATCTCTTCCAGGCGGCCGGGCATTTCATTTTCTGAGCGGCGGTAGATCAGGGCAGCCTGGCTTCCCAGCCTTAAACTTACCCTCGCAGAGTCCAGGGCGACATTCCCTCCGCCGATCACCGCGACTTTCTTACCTATATTTATGGGAGTAGCGTATTCGGGGAATTTATAAGCCTTCATCAGGTTTACCCGGGTCAGGAATTCATTCGCCGAATATACACCGGGTAAACTTTCTCCCTCAATACCTAAGAACTGCGGCAAGCCCGCGCCTACCGCAATAAAAGCCGCTTTAAATCCGCTTTTAAACAGTTCTTCCAGGGTAAAGGTATTTCCGATAAGCGTATCAACTTTGAGCTCTACGCCCAGGCTGCGGATATAATTAACTTCATCCTGCACTATTTTTTTAGGAAGCCGGAATTCCGGGATGCCGTAAACCAAAACTCCTCCTGCCGTATGCAGGGATTCGAACAAAGTAACGTTAAATCCGCGTTTAGCCAGGTCAGCACTGCAGGTCAATCCTGCCGGTCCGCTCCCTACTGCCGCTATTTTAACCGCCAGATCATTTCGGGAATGTGCCAAAGGCTGTATT
>Ga0265297_10006752_pt1 | contig 16387 bp, 27 predicted proteins | sample Munlanlwell13791_FD_192502 | JGI IMG/M metagenome (GOLD analysis project Ga0265297, IMG submission 192502) | Leachate microbial communities from a municipal landfill in Southern Ontario, Canada - Leachate well 137-91 | ecosystem: Engineered > Solid waste > Landfill > Unclassified | place... | reverse complement strand
CCGGTATATGTTTGTGACGGCGGTATTGCCGTTATTGATGTCCGGAACGTAGATATTGACATGGACAAATCCAGTCTGTATCTGGTCATCAAGACCCGATGAGAATATTATCACGGCATCCTCCTTGATGGAGTTCACCGGACGGGTTTCGCTCTTGTACACGCTACCATTTATCGTAGATTTTATAATGCTACCATTGATAAGCGCATAGAAGTAACTTACTATCTCTTCACCTGTCCTTGTCATACTATCTCGAACCCAAGTTCCTTTACAATCCTTTCCAGCTCTTTCTCAAAGACGAGCTCTGAGGTGTCAAGCACGTCAAAGCCCTTTGCCTCCACATAGGAGGCGTAGTGTTTCCCTGCAACGACATACAGTGCAATGCCCTTGGATTGCTCTATGAGGCCCTTGGCAAGAGCCTTGCCCTCTGTGACACCATCGGAGCCACCGAGCACCTGAGCGAACCCTGCCATAGCGTGAACCCTTCCGTTAACACCCACAGCACACCCTATTGATGACCTCAAAGCCCCCGAGCGGTTCTTATACCTACCTGAGGCCAACCCTTTCTCGACACACCTCACACCAAGGGCGAGCAGTCCGTCAAGAAGAGCCTTCACAGCCTCCTCCTTGATGGAGTTCACCTCGTCAATGAGAGCGTTGTCTATGTCGAATCCCTCGAGTGTCATTGTATGTATAGTATTGTGTGTAGCTGCGTGTTGTTACAGGAGTGAACCTCCTTCTGGCATACCTGATTGCCGTCCTTATCGAACAGCCTCACGGTCTTCCCTGTAATGTCGTCCGGGATGTCGCAGTAAACCACATATTCGAAGACGATAAAAGTGCCCCCGGGCAGATGTTTCACGTTATCCTTGCCGTTCTTTACAAAACGACACGGATTGTCTCCCCCCCATTCCTCCGCCGCTGCGACGGGATCGCCATTGACAATCCCGCCACCGAGGGCACTCAATATCTGAAACGTATGTGGCCTGAAATCTATCATCCCCTGATCTTTATTGTTGGTCTCAACATATCGGGCATTTTCAAAAGACGGCACATGAAGGAGTAATGCTCCTTGACAGCCGCCCTGTCCCAACTGATAGCCATACCGCCCTCAGACACATCCGGACGGCTCAGAATGGAAGGTATGAACTGAACATAAGCCCTGTCCACGCTATCCTTTATCTCTGCCGTCAATGTCCAGTTCATATCTATTGAGTATGTTATGGCCATGTCGAGGAAGTCCGCCTCTGTCAGCCTTATACCGAAAGAGGAGAACTTCTGCGATATGTAATCCCTGACAAACATCTGTTAGAAGTTTTTCAGATCGAGGATAACCATGCGTGCCGGAAGAGTTACCTCTGGCATCCATTCACAGCCATATTCAAGGAAACGGCCCTCATCTGTCCTCTGTGAGGAGATGAACATGCCGCCTTCAAGGTTGGTGTACTGCTTGGTAGGAACCGGATCGGTGATCTCATACGGCGTGTGGAACTTCATCTTACCTATCTTATCCTGTGGAAGCAGGGTTATAGCCTTTTCTGCGAAGGTGTTGACAGCCGTGCTCGACCCCTGAGGGTGAACATACTCCTCGATGATACGGATAGGAGGAAGTCCTATGCCGCCCAACACGCTGTTAGCCATTGCAGGGGTGATAAGACCACTGGTAAGAGCCATCTCTGATTGAGAAAGGATCATCTTGTATGTGCTCTGGAACTCCGAACTCTTGAGGATATACTCATTAAAGGTCGTCTGTGTCATCTCCATGACAGAGAAAGTGCCCTTTGATGCCCTCAATGAGGCTATCTGAGCCTTGAGGTAGCCAATGAAGCTGGTCTTATCCCCTGACCCCGGAGTGACCTTAGTCACAGGAAGCGTGGTCTCAATGAGAATTATACCTTCCTTATTGTCCGCAACGGTTACGGAAGCCTTGCCTGTTGAGCGAAGGTCGCCGAGGAACTTATCCATCCTCTTATGAGGGGCAAGCGAAAGCTCGCGGTAGTCATCAACGATGAAATTGACGATGGTGTTGATATTCTCCACATTGTTCTGAGCATTGAACTTGTCAATGAGAACGCGAAGGTTATCAAGACGGTCATTGTCGAGTTGGAATCTGTCGCCAAGAATGGCAACCTCTCCATAGCCGGAGCCTATCGACTTGCGCGTCCTTACCGGCTTGCCGGCGTTCTTGTCGATGACAGAACCCATGGTGACACCCGTCTGCGTACCGAAGTACGTCTTAAAGGTGCGTGATATGGTCTGTTCAAAGTCAAGGTATCTCTTCCAGTATATAGGGTCCTGGGTCTGTGCCTGAATACGGTCTATGACCGCCTTTACTATCAGCGGGTCACCGAATAGAGTATCTAATGTAAGTTTCATCTCTTTCCCTCCTTTTAAATAAAGTCATACCTGTACCCGAGGGACACCTTGTCCTGTTCACAAACAGGGGTGGCAAGCCTCTCTTCCTTTATCTCCATCGCTGCTCCGATGATCGTTACAGAAGCACCTACCTCTACCTTGGTAGCGGCATAGTTGAACCCATAGGCTACGTTCTTTGGAACATTGGCCCCCGGTACGGCTGCGACACCCGCCGTTGTCTGTGCTATCGTGGCTGCAAGAGTGCCTGTCTCTGCTACCTGAGTAACAACGAGAACAGGGATTGCGCCAACACCACCAACAAGTTGGGTGAAAATCAGCTTGCCATTCTTTGCCACAACGGAGAAAACCCCGTCATACTGTGCTGAGACAGCATCCTCAATATTTGCGGCAGCGGCTTTCGCATCTGCTCCAGCAGCGAATACTGCATCGCCTTCAGAGGCTGCAAACTCATACTCCTTACCGTCAAGGGACAGCTTGTCGCCGGCTGCCGGTTTAGTTCCTATGGCAAGGGTGTAAACACCTTTTACCTCCGCTACCGCTTCTGATGGCTCTACGGTCTCGAACAGGATCTGATTAGCCACTACAGCCCCTCCGAGAGAGATTGTCAATATGTCATAATCAGAGCTTGTTGTCTTGTCTATTGCCGTCACCTGTGCCGCCTTGGAAGGAGTACCGAGATACATACCCACATAGGCGAGGGATTTCTTCGCGATTTTTATTGCGGTCGCGTTCGATGCCGCATTTTCAACTACCTTCACGTTCTTCACCGCCGTCGCAACCCTTGTGGTCTTATTGACGGCCAGCGGCGTGAATGGAGGAAGAATACTGCCCAAAACGAGGTTGGTGGTGTCGAGCGACATACCACCTGTCCTTCTGAAAATCGTCTCTGCGCGACAATATTCAGTAACGTCCTCCATCGGGTCTAAATTGTAAACCATTCCTGCTGACATTTCTTTTTACTTTTTTTGTTCAACAATCTCTTTTGTCCCGGTGTTGATGAGGGCGGAAATACCCTTTGCATCCTCATTGCCTACAACTCCTCCTGTTCCTCCTTCCGGTGGGACACCCTTTGAGCCGTCCGCGCCTTTCTGTTGGAACTTCTCGTAGCTACCTGTCACGGTTGCCACGAAGCTGTCTACATCCTCCTGCTTCTCGAACCTACGACCCGATATTGCAGGGCCATAGTATTCTTCCGGGATCTGTTTTTCCGTGAATACATCCTTTACCGACTTCAGGAAACCGTCATTGAGTTTTTCTCCCTTCAGTTCCTTCAGGTCGTTCATGATACCTTGTGCCCATTTTGGAGGAACTTCTTCCTCTTCTTTGGGGGCAGCCGGTTCTATCTCTGCCGGTTTTGGTTCTGCCGGCTTGATATTCCTCACGGCTTCTGCCGCCACGCTGTTTATATTGGCCTGTACCTCCTTGAGGACAGGGATATAAGGTGTAACGGCGGCATCTATCTGGCTCTCTTCGGTCACGTTAGGCGCGATGAGCTCCACATAGGTATTCAGCGTTTTGTCGCTGATGCTGGTTTTTCCAGTCTTGGGATCTACTATCCCTTTCTTTAATGCTGTTAAAATTTTATCTTTCATTGCATTGGTTATTAAATAAAAAGAGAGGGCAAGCCTTTATGACCTGTCCTCTCTGACAATTCTCCTTTATAAACCTATTCGTCTATTTCTCTTATTCTCATAATACTATAAACTACTTCTTTATCTCTATGTTTGTGCCACACTTGGGGCAACGTGTTATGATTCTCTGACCCTCTACCAGTCTCGGCTTTACCTCCATCAAAAAACTCCTGCAATGAGGGCACTTAACTCTATCTTTATCGGGCCTATTTTCTATCATCCTTTTTTCGTTAATCCGGAGGCTTTTACACCTCCGGAACGCAACCAATCAAAACTAATGAACTAACGGAAAACCAAACAACACATATAACATGACTAAACTTCAATGCGAATATATTTAAAAGTGGCCATAATAGCAACTATGTGTTGATAACTAATCGTAAAACGCTTAAATATCAGATGAATATAGTTATATTATAAAGTCGCTGAAATAGCAACTAATGGGGTAAAATTTTTTATTCCCCACCTCCAAGGTAAAGAAACAACCTGTTGAGTAGCACGAAAGTACCGAACAGTAGAGCAAGGGCCATCACGAGGGCCACATGTGCCCTTGACAGGGGTCTGCCTTGAAGCATAATGAGTGCGCACAGGGCAGCAACTACGATATTGATTAGTATGTAGATGTAGAGCAGCGTTATCATGGCGTTGTATTTATTATCCCTCTTCTTGACCAGTCGGAGAAGGTGAACCCTAAAATTATAAGCAGATCCTCATACGGCAATTTGCCGGAAAAAATAATCTTACAAACCTTATTCACGTCTGTCCCCGATGTTTCGGATGTGACGGAAACGATTGGTAAGCCGAGACACATTAATGACTTTGCGTCATCGCTTGAGAGAAAACCTGATACCTTTGAGTTGTCCAGGACTTTCATAACCTTCTCCTTGAATTGTGGCTCTCCAGACACGACACCCAAGGCCTCATCCATAGAGGAAATAAGCTGTTCGATTATCATTGCTGTAATGTTTTTAAGTCAATTTCAAGTTCCTCGCCTGTGAGAGTGAAATAGAGGTTTTGGAGTTGATGAAGTGATTTACGTTTAGTCATAAAAACCATTCCTCTTGTACACGAGTCGTTACCCCCAATATGAAACTCTTCATCACCGTAACATCTTATTTCTCCCTCATCTAATGCTAAAACCATATCTTCATCAAACCCACAGCCCTTCTCAAGCAGTTCGGGAGTGAGAGGGATGGGTGATAATTGCAATATATCAACCGATAATAGAGAATTATCAGGAAGGCATATTGTAATGTCCTGATTTCCGAATGAATATTTAATTCCACTAATCGAGGCTATTTCTACCACCTTCTCTTTGTAGAATGCCTTATTTCCTATTCTTAGTTCGCTTGCTTTCATTTCACCGGATTGTTTTTAAGTTGATTAATAAGTTCATCGGCAAAAGCAACAGCCTCAGCCGTATGGTTGTCCTTATATTTAAGGCCGTAGTTAGAAACAATCCCCTGCATCGCCGCCTTTGCTATCTCATACCTTCTTTGCTCCCAGTCGATAGGGTGCACAAATTCAGCCCCGGCAAGAAATCCTTGGAATGAGGCTGTTTTTGGGTGTAATGATGATTTTGTTTCTTCATCAATTTTATGGGCATATTCTCCTGCCGCTTTTTCTATCGTTGTCATGATTTATTTATTTGATTTACGAATTAACCCACTCGGCACACTTGTCAAGTGTCCTTTGTACCCTCATTAACCCTTCTGAGGATAGTTTTGTTATGTCTCTTGGAGGGTCGCAAAAGTTAATCTCAACGATATGCTTTGCGTACTCTTCCATCAGCTGAACACTCCCGATCTCGGAGTCTTCTTTCATCCTTTTGTCGTAAAATTCTCTTGCTTCCATTGTTATGTTGTTAGTTGGTATTCCGGTCTTAAAGGTTGTCAAGTTCAGACTCGAGGTCCATTAGTTTCATTTTTGCAGCCTTGATATAGGTGCGCAATATTTCTTCAGCATTCAACGTGAGAATAGATGAACGTAGACAGACATTCCCGATGAACACGTTGTCTGTTTGACCCGGAGCAAGTGATTTCTCGGCCCTTTCAATGTGCATTGTCAGGTCTTCAATCTCCTGTAATAGCTCGTTAGCTCTGTTAAGTGTTTCTTTTTTCATGGTTATTTTTTTTGTTAGTTAGTTTGTGGGGACAAGTGGAATCGAACCACTGCGCACGGATTTTCAGTCCGCCGCTCTACCTACTGAGCTATGTCCCCGAATTCCCCGTCTTTCCGGGGTGTCAGATTGATTTTTCCCGATACCTAAGAATGGCTTCTGGAGTCGAACCAGAATAATCATTTACCATAATCTCAATCACCGAGCCGACTTGAACGGCATTCGTGAGAAGGGCAGGACTCGAACCTGCATTCTCGATTATTTAATTGCTTAGGCATCTCCTCAACGATAGCCATCTAACTGTCCCGTACCGCTACGGTGCGTCTACCAATTCCGCCACCTTCCCGAATCCCGTAGGGCTTCACAGCAGTACGGGGTAATTAAAATGAATAATACTGAACGGGGCTTAAAGTTATCCCTTGAACTTTTATTCCTTCGTATCCCTCAATATCCTTCCACTCTTCTATCATACTATATTAAAATTAAATTCTCTTCTCTAAATGAACGAAACTGTTGCTTCTGTGTGTCGAAGTAAGTAACCAGGGTTTCATTCTTACTTTCTTTTACACCTTTAATCAAGGGGTCTATTACGCTTTTTATCAAAGTTCCGTATGCGATTCTTATTTCCCCTGATATTTTTCTAAATCTGAACTCTACTACCGAACTTCTCATTTGCTTTTGAAGTCTGTAAATAGCCCAGCTCTTTGTTAACGCCTGTGAAAAGTTAATACCTGTGAGGGTCAAACGATATGCGCGTCTGAACACCTCTGTTCTGAAGTTGTTTGTCATTTTCGTTGTTGTTAGTTCGTTGTTGTTTCTGAATACAAATATAGACAAAATATTCAAATTAGCAACTTTCTTTGAAAAATATTTTTAGCTATGTCTAAATTTTTAATACCTTTGTCTCGAAATTATCGGGGTGGAGACTAAAATTGTATAAAATAGATCGTATGTTAAGGGTAAAGGAAATCTGCAAGGAAAAAGGGGTAAAATTAAAGGATCTGGCAAAGGCATTAAAGGTGTCGCAGGGCACACTCAGCCAGAATATAGGGGGCAGGGTGTCGCTGAAGAGACTACAAGAGATTGCCTCGGCCCTTGGCGTTCAGGTGTCCGACCTTCTCGATGAAGAGCCGGCAGAGTTCTATGTCAAGAAGAGGGGAGAGCTAATACACCTTATCCCTGAAAAGAAAAAGGCCACCGATTAAGTGGCCTGATGTTTAAAATTCCTTATTATAAAACTCCTTGTAATACCTTCGTCTCAGATCCTCGTACCGGGTCTGGAATGCCTCAAAATCCCCCTGTCGCTCATGTTCCTCAGGCAGGCACAGAATCACATTGCCGGGGTTTAATTTCCACTTAGGGTAACTCCCCTTTGGCAGCACATGGGCAAATTGCCAGCGCCACATAGGGTGACCTTTGGGAAGCTACCCTTTCCCTGTCAGCTCGGACTTATAGGGTCTGTTATCCCATATCCACCTGAACATCTCCGATTGGGACCTGAAGGTCATTTCTGTGGTTGTATCTTTTCTATCTTCTTTTCCTCGGCAGCTATGAGCTTCAAGGTCTCTTCCGGGTTGTCACTAAGGCCCACAAAGCTGACACCCTCCTTCTTGGACATGATACCGGCAGCAATGGCATCACTTGCAAGACTAACATCGTCGGCCTTGTTGTCTATGATATATGGTACTATCTCCGTCACAGGATCGAGGGTTTCCATGACCTTTTTGACTTTTGGAAACACATCACCCATTGCTGTGCAGAGGAAATTGATTCTTCTCTGGAGATACTCACCCATCACTTCTGCATGGTTGTATACCGCCATATGGGCCCCCATGAACATATATCTGAAGCCCACACCGGAAAGAGCATCACCCATACCCTTGAGGGCTTCCATTGAGAGCCTCGGGGTGTTCGTGAGGTTGTACATATTATCGAGCGTGGTGTCGAGTTCGAGCTTTGCATTATCCGGAGCCTGTGTCCATACCAGGTATTTAAGTTCGCCGCCATCACTCATCTCTATTATCTCATTGGCAGCACCGCCATTTCTTATGTCCTCCACAACACCCTTGGCCATCAGCTTAGGGGCGAAGTTGTAATCAATGCAGTCCGCATAATTAGAGAGAAGCATCTCGTATCTTTCCCTGAGCCTCTTTATCTTCTTGCAGTATGCCTCCGCCCGGTATGTGTAGATGATAGGCATCTTGGTGAAGCCGTGCTGCTTCTTGTCCTCGGTCCATCCGTTAGCTCCCTTGGTGTATATGGTGACACTCTGCGCATCCACCGTCATGAATTTCTCTATATCATTGTTGTCGGAATCCTTCACCTTATATTCCCTCGAGAAGAAGACAAGATCGCCATAGCTGTCAAAGACAGGGTAGAGCTTGTCCCCATTGAAAGGAGACCAGATGGCAACCCTGAGCCTGTTTTCCGGTGCCTCTGTGCCAAACCCCACTATCCTGAGCAACTTGCTCCACCATCCCTTATCCGTCACCTTGTACCAGTATTCCGCCACCTCTTGCTCAGCAAGGAAAGCTCTCATCACCTTCTTGTTGAGGTATTTTATCTTGTTACGTACAAGTATCTGCTTGAGAAGATTAAAGGCGTTTTTCTCCTCATCGGTAGCGGTTACACACTCAAGTTTTGGCTCTATGCCAAAGGTGAACGATGTCTGTATGTTCACTATGTCCTGTTCGATAGGAACCGGCAGCCTGTTGGGGTCACGCCATTCCACTTTCTCGGGCTTGATTATCGTTTTTCCATCAGCCGAACGTACCTCCTGTTGTGTTACAACCTTTTTTCTCTTTCTTATGGTCTTATCCATCACGGCATGGCCGTTAGGATCCCAATCCTTTAGCAATGTCGCTACGTCGGGGGCTGTTGTAGCCCTCTTCTTCAACCTCTCTATTCTCTGACCAATGTCCGTTATGGCATTAATCTCCTGTACTACTCCTATCTCCTCCATTTCCTTATAATTTAAAATACATGACCTTCAAGACTTATTTTCCGTGCTCTTTTTCCTATTTTCTCCATGTAAAATACGTATCTTGTACCATCAATCAGGTGATTCCAGGCATCTATAGGCTCGTTGAGCCAAATACCATTCTTGTCCTGCTGATATGTATAGTTATCAAACTCCTTTTTGGCATTTATGGATCTTTCCGTTATACATATCTTCTTTCCCTTCATCCAGTCTATGCCGGCCTTAACGGAGCCGGCCGGCTTCTCTGCGGCCTCGATGTTGAAGCCTGCATTATGGATCTCATCAACAAGCCGTGGATCTGCGCTATCACACCAAATCTTTCTTCTTGGCAATTCCCTTAGTTCCTTTATAATATCTCCGGTGAGCATTCTTGTTTTATATATCTGCTCATCTATGTAAATCGTATTGTCAAGAAACCCAACCTCTCCACAGGCAGTCACATCGTTCGTATAGCCAAAGTCAAGCCCGTATCTTCGCCAGTCAACCCATTTTGGAATCTCCTTTATTATCTCATAGCTATCAAATACCAACCCCTCTATCTTCGCCCTCAGCCCAAGGCCATATATCATCCACTTCCTCTTGTCAGCCGTGCCGTTTGTAAAATTCTCATCGGTCGGCTCGTATGACAATATCTGTTTCTTGGCAGTAGGAGCTATGAACGGATTATGAAGCATTGTAGAGTGGCTGTAATATGAGGTTGGACGTTTGAGCACCCTGTCATATATCCAGTGCTCTTCTTCGGACGGGTTGTAGTCAAGAATGCCGAAACCCGTACAACGCTGCATGATCTGGGCATAATCGTCATAACCGGCCTCTATGGCCTCATTTATCCAGAAAGCATCAGATTCAAATCCGTGTATCTTCTGATCATCATCCAGTCCAAGAAACCAAAACTCGGTATCATATAACTTATATACCCCACTTCCAAGGGATTTATTGTGATTCCTTCTGTCATACAGACCATACATGAGGAGGGCCTTGATGAAGTCCTGCAAGACCGTGGCGGTGAGCCAGGTTCCCTTACGCCTTGACACAAGCACCCTTTCGTATTTTCCCCTGTTCTCATACGCATATCTTATCCAAAACTGGATAATGGAAAAGGTCTTGGAGCTCCTTGAACCACCCTCAAGTACATACACGTCATATAACTTGGATTTATATGCACTATATAGCCCATCATATACCCTCGTTGTCAGTGCCAGGTTTCCTGTCATTATCCAAATATTTATCTATCTGCTCCTGAGTAAGGTTTTCGGCAGAAAGGAAAACAAGTTCTCTGCCCACATCCTTACCATTTGTGGTTACATCGAGCCTCTTGCTCTCTATAATACCTTTTTTCCACTCTTCATCGTGATTAAAGAGCCAGACAGATAAGGCCTGTGCATTAGGAGGCAGCTCTTTCTCATATTCCTCAACAAGTGACTTCTTCTCGGAGACAATAAACCCCTTGCCTTGACAGAGAGGGCAATCCATAGACCCACCGCACTCACATTTCATCTGTGCGTAAGTCTTTTTTATCTCCTTGACCTTCTTCTGGCCTATGGCCGTCTTGAAGTAAACATCCCTCGCTATCAGATTGAGCTTTTCACGCGCGCGCTGCAATGCTAAGGAAATTCCCTCTGCCTGTTTGGTCAATTTCCCTGTTTCCGGATCTTTTTCATTCTTTAAATCGCTGAAATGCTGCACACTAAGCCCTAAGTCGAGAGCTATATCCTTATCGCTCCAACCCTTGCCTGCAAGAGAAGATAAGAGGTCAAGAAACTTCTTGCTCTCGTAGTTGTATTTTTTAGAGTTAGTTTTCATACCGTATCTGTTATATATATATACAATACTCTATGCTGAAAAGGAGGAAACCCAGCTCATAGCATATGTAATCCCCGTATTCATCCGTACATAATGCCGTGCTGAAACCTATAAGGAATTGATGTGGCGTTGAGAGTGTGTATCCTATTTTCCTGTGATTGCTCATTTTCTCTTTCTTATCGGAACATTCGTTATTACCTCGAGATCACATTCTCCTTTCATGTAGTCCATGACAAGGGCAACGATGCACCTTGACTGGTCAGATTCACATTTGATGTCGGCATAATCGGTTTTCCCCGACTTGAGAACCTCGAGAGCCTCCTCGTAGCCTTCTCTTACCCTTGCGTTGTAAAAGCGGTTCATGGCCTTTTCTGCAAGCCTCTTCTCTATTGCCTCAATGGCTACCCGTATCTTTTCGTCCATCACTCAACCCTCTCTATCATATCCGAGAACAGATTACCTACGATGAACTTCTCAAGCGGGTCAAAGCCAAACCTAAGCATGAAAGCCGATTTTTCCCTGTAACTATCGAAGTTGATAACGACATAGGAGTTGAGATTATTGGCCTCTGTACCCATCTTCTCATTGGAAGCCTCTTTCTTCGCCTTTATGTCCATGCGCTTTTCCTCTTTGGTGCGGTCTTTTTCCGCCTTGACCGGTTGGTACAGCTCTTCCAGGTCGCTTTCCATGTCTTTCTCTGCATCCGTCTGCATGGAGAAATCTATTCCTATCAGTTGCAAGTCCTCATCCGTGAGCCCTGCATTTTTATAGTCAATGTCCGGTATAAGTTCGGCCAGAAGGTCGTAATCCTGCCTTGTGTTGGTGGCCCTTGCATCCATGTAGATGTTTTGCTCCTTCTCCGTCTTTTTATCAAGAAAGACCTTTTCAACCTTTATTTCGTAATCCGTTTCCGGAGTGCCGTCATACTTATGGTTTAGATCAAGCGCCATGACCCTTTTATGACCGGAAACAAGATTGCCGGTTGTCTCATTCCACACTATGCCGCCAAGAAATCCGACCCTTTCGAAGTTTCTTAATTGCTTCTGAATATCCTCCCTGCTATGTTTCTTGGGATTATAGGGAGCGAAGTTGATCTGCGATCTCTTGATGATAACCGTATCAGACTGCTTAATCTCTTTCATTGTTTCTATCGTAATCAATTAATATTTTCTCACTTAAAGGGAACTTCTCAAGAATCTTCTTCAAGTCCCCCGGATAATGCTCTCTCAGATAGGAAAAACACTCTGGATTAAATCCAACACCATTACTGGCCTTCTTACCATACCGGACAGGTTCGGGAAGACCCCTCACCTTCATGTATTGCAAAACCTCCTTGTTTGTCCAGTCCATAAGGGGATAGACCTTAGAACCTATCACAGCACCGTCCCTGTTCATCATCAGCCTTCGATTAAGGCTGTCAGCTTTCTTCATGCCTAAAAAGGAGTATTCTACACCTTCCCTGAGTTTCATGGCTCTGTCTATATCGGACAGCTTCAAAAGTCTTACCTTGGGGTTGGGAGCACAGAATGTCCCCGACCTCAGTATGTATGTCAGATTCCAATGCGGTATCTGAACGATCCTTACATTGTTATACTTTGTCTCAGCCCATCGCAGGTACCGATTGATATGCTCGAGGTCTTTGACAAAATACATGAAAACACAGATTATCTCTTTGAAATGTGGAGCCATCAAGTCAAGGAGGGCGATAGAATCCTTGCCTGCTGAAAAAAATAAGATTACCCTTTCGCTCTTCTGAGCGATGTCCTTGATGATTGTATTCGCTGTAGTAATCCTATCCACCCTCTTTGACAATCAAAAAAATTTAACCCCCGGCCATTCCAAGCCCCTGACGGATCTGGCGGTACTTCTGATTTCTCGTCACATACCTTCCACCACCGCCTGTCAAACTTCTACGGCCAATCACACCCCTGTTCCTGGATGCGCTCGTCCCTACTGCAATTCTTAACATCTTGCCTGTGTTTATTAATTAATAAAAAAAGACCATACCCCACCTAAGGAGTATGGCCTCTATGCCTGTTCTCTATTATATTCTTATTCGAGTATCTTTCCGAGATTATACACGATCTCTGACTCTACATATTCCTGTCCTTCGTACATATATACAAGGTCATTACCTTTCTCGTCTGTCAGGATCGTTATCCCTGCACCCTTGACCTCTACGAGCATTGAAGGTCTTGTGCCTTTGTATTCACCGGTCAGGAAGCGGATTGCATCGTACTGCACCGGCACGCATTCTACGCCCTGGGCATCAGGGGGCACATCCTTTGCCTTCATCCTTTTCCCCTCATACAGGTACTCTATGTACTTGTCTGCCGTTTTTGCCCGGATTTCCCTGGTTTCTTCTTTTTTCGTGCCTTCTCTGATCTCGTCAAAGAATTTTTGCTTAATACTTAGTGTTAGAATTTTCATTGTCGTTATTAATTAGTTGTTAGTTATTTTCAGATTACAAATATAAGAATAATTATCAAAATAGCAACATTAGTTTTCAACACCACTTGTAATAGACATAATATCAACATAATATATGCAACGAAAAAATAATTGAAAAATATTTTGAAAATAATTCAATATATTTTTGTTATATCAAATAAATATACTACATTTGCATTGTGAAACAACAGCAAGTTCTTTGAAGCCTCTGAAAATCTGACAGCGTGACACTCTATATAATAGCGATAACAGTACTCTCAGACCAGTTGCGAAAGCAGCAGTAATGAAAGTAAGCAGCGTATGTGTAAGTCTTATAAGTAGTGAAAGCAAGTAACAGCGTTGAGGCATCAGAGAAACAACTAACTAACAACGAAATGAGACAGGTTAAATTCACTTACGAAAATGGTACTGAAACCCTGCACAACGCAGAAAGCATCAGTACGATTACAATCGCGAGACTGGTAGGTCAGTCTGTTGCGTTTTGCGACAACGTCTACGACGAGCAAAAGAGAAAATATGCCAGAAAAGAGGCATCCCTCAGAATCGTAAAAGCAGAAATAAACTAAACAATACACAAACATTACCCCTGCAGAGCCAGCAGGTTCAATAAAACGGACACAAAAATGGAAACAACAAGGTATTACACAATCGTGAATCAGGCAATTATCGCATCTTTGAAAGAATGGCAGATAAGAGTCGACGGAACAACAGCAATCCGTACAACTTATTCAGAATCCGCAGAAAGAAAGCAGATGATAGCAGAGATGCTCAAAAGTGGTGATTTGAAATATAAGACAATCCGTGATTCTTATAGCGCAATCATCAAGGGAAGTTTGAGTGAGGCTGTCGAGAAACAGGTAATCAACCTCTTCAACGAAGCTGCAGAAGCAGAAAAAGTTGACGAGCACGGAACCTGGGATTTCGGTGCAGAGTTCGACAAAAAGGGCAGAGGATTTGCCTTGAACTGGGACCTCTACGGCGTAGGAAAGGACATTCACAGCAAAAAGTTGCTTATTGTCATTCAGGTGAGACAGTATGTCAAGGCGCACAAAGGTTACTTTCCTCAAATCCGCAAGAGTTATTTCCTGATAGGCAGAAACGAGGATAATCATGCTTTTGCACACGCGGTTGAAAGCAGGGTGATTCACGATGCAATCAATAAGGAAAAAGACGTTGTGAAAGCCGTTCAGGATTGGATTTTCGGTTGTGACTATAAGAAGGTAATCAGGCAGGGTGATCTTGCAATGATTCCGGTCAAGAGGCTCAACCCTGCAGCGGTGGTCCTTGAGGGTGAGAAACACCTTATTGAGAACTCACACGAACTGACAAGTTCGGATATTCGCAAGAACGGTGAATTGTACGCAATTAACCCACTTCTCGTTCATCTTCCCGGTACTCACCCGACCGTTCAGGCAACCGGTTGGTATAAGATCATAGTAGGCAAGCGTGCATCGCATTGGGATTTTGCAGCACCGACAATTGACTAAAATATACTATCTTTAATCCATGAAAAAAATTGAACGCTTCCTACTCTGCCGTAACCCCCTTGTCAAAGAGGGGGCTACTTATATACTCTGCACCCGGCCTGTTGTGCTCTTCACCGAAGACTTTGAAACAATTTTCGGTGAGGCAGATGAGGGTCTGAAACGCAGAGCTAAAGACTGGTATATAGCAACAAAAACTAAGAAATATGATTTTTGACGAAAGCAAGGCTATAGAGATCATACAGAAGCATAATCTCAGCGAAATAACTTTGAGGGTCTGGAAAACGAGAGGAACAATCCCGGACAAATACCGCAATGAAGATTATGTGAAGAGAGAGACAATCTCCTCAAGGGCAGACAAGATTATAGCCAAAAGAGTATGTAATATTCTTCTTATGAGCGAGATTAACACCGCTGTAATTTCAGAGATTGTCAATTGTCCTGAATTAAATGACATTGTCCGAGGTAAAAATTCATTTTCGGGTCCGGAATTGTTGTCTGCAATCAAGGAGATAAAACGCATTCGGATTGACGTTTTAAAGACCTTCGAGAGCTATAGCCCTCACAAGATGAACATACTTCTACATGATGAACGAATTAAGCCGTTTGCTATCTGTAGAAGTTTCAGCAAAAGAGAATTGCAAAATCTCCGCGAGAAAGGTCTTGATAATAAGAGCGATTTTGAGAAGCTGAAAGATGCATTTGTGAAATTTGCAATACAATTAAGCATAGATTAACATATTATGAAAATAGAACACATAACCTATAAGGGTAATTCAATCGTAAGAGACACAAATGAGGTACTCCCTTCAACTATCACGCATTTCAAGGCATTTCAGGAAGGGTCTGTGACAGAGAAAATAGAAAGGACAAACTTCACCTGTAAGGTGACTGTAGCAGATAATATTGCTATATTTGATCTTATCCAGAACGACATACCTTTCTGTACCAGCTTCTGCTGTTTCAAGGGAGAGGATAAGGAGGTCGTAATGTTATACTTGAAGGACCTCCTGTCAGGAATTGAAAAGAAGCCGGTTCTTCCAATACATCCCAAGTTAGACAAATTCATATATACAGTAATCATCCGACCTATCAATCCTGCAGATGCCATGACTGCCGGGGAAATTGAACTGTACATATATGATGCTATATACCGGGGAATGCTTGGCAGAGAAAAATAAAAAAAGAGAGGAGATTTCCTCCTCTCTCTGGTTAGTCGGAAAAACCGAACAACCACTTTTCCTAACTTAGTTTCAATTCCTTAAAGATACGATTACGGCTTCGCTACAATCCTTGTTATAATGGAAAGGCATTGAAACCGAGACGAAATTAAAAAGAAAATATTAAATAACAAAATATATGATAGAAAAAAACAGAAAGCAACTTGGACGACTTCTCGTCAAGTTACGCGAAGAAAAAGGGCTCACAAGATACGAGCTCTGGCAAAAGACGACCCGTGACGGAATGCCGGTACACTCCAAGACCCTTGGTGATATTGAGGAGGGAAGAAAGAACTACACAATAGACAGCCTTCTCAAATATA
>Ga0265297_10006751_pt1 | contig 16389 bp, 15 predicted proteins | sample Munlanlwell13791_FD_192502 | JGI IMG/M metagenome (GOLD analysis project Ga0265297, IMG submission 192502) | Leachate microbial communities from a municipal landfill in Southern Ontario, Canada - Leachate well 137-91 | ecosystem: Engineered > Solid waste > Landfill > Unclassified | place... | reverse complement strand
TCGCCCCCTACTTCACGCAGGTCCAGAAGGTGATCCAATCCGGCGTGCTGGGCCGCATCGTGCAGATTTCGATTGCCTTCAACGGGTTCAGCCGGCGCTGGGACTGGCAGACCATGCAGGCGCGCAACGGCGGCAACCTGGCCAACACGGGGCCGCATCCGCTGGACCAGGCCCTGCAGTTGTTCGGCGAGGGCCAGCCGCGCGTGACATGCTTCATGGATCACACCGACAACTCCTTCGGCGACGCGGAGGATCATGTCAAAGTGATCCTGAGCGGCCAGGGCCATCCGACCATTGATATGGAAATCTCATCATGCTGTGCCTATCCATGCTTCGTCTACAACGTGTACGGCACCCGCGGCGGCTTGAAGGGCACCGCCGCCAGCATGGAGTGGAAATATTTCAAGCGCAGCGAAGCGCCCAGGCAGAAATTGATCAAGGACCCGCTTTTCAAGCCCGACCGCACGCCGGCCTATCCGCAAGAGCAACTGACCTGGCATGCCGGTGCGTGGCCCGTGGCGGACCCTAAAGCCAAACAGGCCGGCTATTCGGCGGCCAACGCGGCCAGCCAGGACATGTCGGGGCTTTTTTACACCATGCTCTACAACACGCTCACGCGCGGCGCGCCGCTGAAAATCACGCCGGCCCAAGTCCGGCGACAGATCGCCGTAATCGAGGAGTGCCGCCGGCAGAACCCCGAGATTTACAAGCGCGTCTGAAACAAGCGGCGCTGCGCTTCCGTCACAGGAATAAAATAGCAAAGCAAAATTAACCGCAAAGAACACAAAGAGAGCGGAAGTTTTTTCGCCACGGATGAGATAAAGGAATTCAATCCAGAACCTCTTATCTTTGCGATCTCTGCGTTCTTTGCGGTTAAGTACTCTTTCTTATGATCTCCGTATTTCGCGAGGACGGCCTGCCCCTGGTGCACAATGTCGAATGGGGCACCGATTTCTGGCGCCGGGCGCGCGGGCTGATCGGCGCCGCTTCCCCGGGCGCGGATTACGGGCTGGTTCTGGCGCCCTGCCGCGCAATTCATACATGGCTGATGCGTTTTCCGCTGGATGTCATCTTCTTTTCATGCGAGGGCCGCATCGTCCGGATGGCCACGGAAGTAAAGCCCTTCCGGATGGCATGGGGCGGCTGGCCGGCCTGGGGCGTGCTTGAAATGCAATCCGGCTGGTTCCCCTGGACGCACCTGCAGGCGGGCGACCGGCTTGTCTTCCGGGAGCAAAGCCGACCATCCGGGCGAGCGCGCTCTTTCAGGCCTGCCCCGCTCGCCGCCGGGGTCCTCCAAAAATACAGCTTCCCTTGTGCCGCCAATTCAATAGAATAAAAGAGTTTGGATATTGCCGCCGTCAGCCTGGGATTGTTCGAAGATCATCTGGAAGGACGCCGCCCCATGCGTTGCCCGAAATGCGGACATCTTAATGACAAGGTCATTGACAGCCGCTCGGCCCGGGAAGGCGATGTGATCCGCCGGCGCCGGGTTTGCCTGCAATGCGGTCATCGCTTCACGACCTATGAGGAAATCATCAAGACCCATCTCCGGATTATCAAACGGGATGGCCGGCACGAGGAGCTCGACCGCAATAAATTGATCAACGGGATTCTGCGCGCCTGCCAGAAGCGGCCGATCAGCACCGAGCAGATTGAAACCATGGCCGACTCCATCCTCAGGGAATTGGATAACGAGAACGACCGCGAAGCGCCCAGCTCGGTCATCGGCGAAAAAGTCATGGAGCGCCTGGAAAAGCTGGACGAGGTAGCCTATATCCGGTTTGCCTCGGTATATCGCCGCTTTAAAGACGTCAATCAATTTCTCACGGAAGTCAAAGGCATTATCGGCAAGACATGATATGGAACCCACCAGCGGCGGACGAACACACGGAGCAGGCCCTGGCCGACTATATTGCCGGCGAAATCGCGCCGACGGGCGCGGACGGCCAAACGGCGGCCACGGCTTACCGGCGTGAACTGGCGGAAGCCATTGCCGCCTTCATCCGGCGCCAGCACCCCGCTTTTGCAGTTTCGCCGGCGGATGGCGCCGGGCGCCGGAACGGAGGCTTGCCGGCCGAATACCTGCTCCTGCTGATCGGACGCGCGCTCTGGTCGGTGGGCGAAGAAAAAACGGCTCGCCGCCTGCTGGAACGCCATGGCCGTGCCTTGAATTTGCCCGCCACGTTTGTGGAAGCCGCCTGGGCGCCGGACATCTCCATAATGCACTGGCACATCCTGCTTGCGACGCGGGCCGTGCGAACTTCCGCGCTGATGGAATCGCTGAACGGCACGCTGTGGGTCCTGGATCTGGAACGGATGGTCCTGCCGGCGTCAACCAGCCTGGAATTACTGGCCCTGAATGTGGTGCGGACCGTGATCGACCGGGTGGCCGTCCTGTGGGATCATTGCCGGGGCCAGGGGCTGCTCGGGCTCCGGCATGCCAACACGGTGGCCGCCGGCATGCTGGGCTGCCCGCTCCATAGCGCCGAAAGCACGGCGCTGGCCGCCGACATCCGCGCCCTGTGCGCGCGGCGGCTGCAGACACTGAAAACGGAACGGGGCTGGGACGATACCCCCCGGGTCATCATGCTGGATTTATAATTACTCAGGTTCACGGTTCAACGGTTCAGTTGTTCAACGGCTGGGAAAGCATGAAAATCGAGCATCTCGAAGATATAAACTGTGAACCGCTGAACCCGAAAACCTTGCGAGCAGTCAACCCGATCAATTATCCATCATGAACAAAAACACGTTACACCATGCCGCCCCCTTCCATCCGATTGAGGACGTCATCCGCGAGATTCGCCGCGGCCGCATGGTCATCATCGTGGACGACAAGGCGCGGGAAAACGAGGGCGACCTGTTGATTGCCGCCGAGAAGGCGACCGACCGGTCGATCAATTTCATGGCGCGCTTCGGGCGCGGCCTGATTTGCGTCGCCATGACCCGGGAGCGCCTGGCCGGGTTAAATATCGCCAGGATGACCTCCAACCACGCGCCGGACAACCTCCACACCGCGTTCATGGCGTCCGTGGATGCCCGCCAGGGCGTGGCAACCGGGATCAGCGCCCATGATCGCGCCCGGACCATTCGCGTGCTGCTGGATAAAAAATCACAACCCGGCGACCTGGTCAGCCCGGGCCATGTGTTCCCGCTGGCCGCGCGGGAAGGCGGCGTCCTGCGCCGGGCCGGACACACGGAAGCGGCCCTTGACCTGGCGCGGCTGGCCGGCCTGAAACCGGCCGGCATCATCTGTGAAATCATGCGGGATGACGGCCGTATGGCACGCTTGCCCGACCTGCTCAAGTTCTCGCGGCGTCATCACCTGTGCATCACCTCGGTGGCCGACCTGATCGCCTATCGCCGCCGCAGTGAAAAGCTGGTTACCTGCGTCCGGAAGGCGTTGTTGCCGACCGAGTTCGGCCTGTTCAGCCTGCGATTGTACCAGTCCCTGCCGGATGGCGATCTGCACCTGGCCCTGGTAATGGGCAATCCGGCGAACGACAAATCCGCCTTGGTGCGCGTGCATAGCGAATGCCTGACCGGCGACGTTTTCGGCTCGCTGCGCTGTGATTGCGGGGCGCAACTGCACGCCGCCATGCAAAAGGTGGCCGCGGCCAAGTCCGGCGTGATCCTTTACATGCGCCAGGAAGGCCGGGGCATCGGGTTGGCCAATAAAATCCACGCCTACGCCCTGCAGGAACAGGGCCTGGACACGGTTACCGCCAACAAAAAGCTGGGGTTCCCGGCCGACCTGCGCGACTACGGCGCGGGCGCCCAGATTCTATCGGACCTGGGTCTTAAAAAAAATCAGGCTAATGACGAACAACCCGCGCAAAGTCATCGGCCTGGAAGGCTACGGCATGCAGATCGTGGAGCGCATCCCCATTATTTTACCGACCAATCCGTTCAACCGGAAATACCTGGCCACAAAAAAGAAAAAACTCGGGCACTGGCTGTGAGGAGCGGCGGAAGGCTTTGGACCGGAACCCGGAATTTGATATTATTAACACTTACATCCTGTTAAACTCCTGTGTTAGTGTTTTTATCGCGTTTTCCGTCACAGGCGGATGAACGCGATATTAATGACCATAAACAAACAAATTTCCGAATTAACGATTCAACAAATAGAAAGGACCATCGATGAAAACTAGGGACATCGCGGGAAGTTTAATGGCGCAGGATTTTACGTTCGGCATCGTAATCAGCCGGTTTAACGACCTGTTCACGCAGCAGCTACTGCGCGGCGCGCTGGACTGCTTCCAGCGGCACGGGACCAAGGATGAGGCCGTGACCGTTGCCTGGGTTCCGGGTGCGTTTGAAATTCCGCTGGCCATCCAGAAGCTGGCGCAGACGGGAAAATTTCATGCGCTGGTGGCGCTGGGCGTCGTGATCCAGGGCGCCACGTCGCATGCGGAGCTGATCAACAGCCAGGTGGCGCGCGCGCTGAGCCAGATTGCCCTGCAAACCGGCGTCCCGGTTGTTGACGGCGTGGTCGCCGCCGAAAGCCTGGAACAGGCCATTGAGCGTTCCGGCTCCAAGGCCGGCAACCGGGGCTGGACAGCGGCCCTTTCGGCCATCGAAATGGCTTCGCTCATGAAAAAAATTGCGCCGGGCAAGTAGACAGACAAAAGATGACAGACAACGGACGACAGACCAGCGATGAAGAGCGCGAGAAATAATCACCAATCGCTGCGTTCCGCGTTAGCGATATATCGGGCGTAGCGCGGCGCGAAGACCGATGCGATCGTGTGGCGAATTCGGGTTCCCGACCTCTCGAAGAGTCGGGATTCGAAAACCAAGGACAGGAAAGCAAGCCATGACAACCAGGCGATTTGGCCGCGAATGGGCGGTGCAATTTCTATTTCAGCATGATTTTAACGCCGGCAATACGGACCGCTCCATGGACGATTTCTGGGTGCTGCAAAATGTGGACCAGAAATCGCGCCCGTTTGCCGCGGAATTGATCCGGGGGGTGCTGGACCATCTCCACGAGCTTGACGAGCGCATCCAGGGCTATGCCGATCACTGGGACGTTAAGCGCCTGAACGCCGTGGACCGGAATGTCATTCGCCTGGCCCTTTTCGAAATGCTGTTCCGCCCCGATATCCCGCCGGTAGTTTCGATCAACGAGGCCGTGGATATCGCCAAGCGTTTCAGCTCCAATGAATCCGGCAAATTCGTCAACGGCATCCTGGATCGCGCGTGCAAGGACATCCCCCGCCCCAGCCGGGAAGCGGTCTCGGAAATGAAAAGCTCCTATCATCCGGCACCAAGCTGAATCACTGGCAATTACTCACCACGGATTACAGATGACACTGATGAGAAGAGTGGTTGTCATTCCCGCGGAAGCGGGAATCCAGGATCAGGATAAGTTAATATCTGGATTCCCATTTTCATGGGAATGACAGAGGGGACTGAATCCCGATTGCGAGCCTGTCTACCATATCCGTGCCGTGATATCCGTGGTAAAATCTTTGGTTGCCACTTATGACCCGCCGATTAGACCACAATTACTGGATGGCACGCGCGCTGGCGCTGGCCCGGCGCGGCGAGGGTTTGACGCGCCCAAATCCGCCCGTCGGCGCCGTGATTGTGCGCGGAAGCAAGCAGGACGGCCAGGGATTCCTGGTCGGCCAGGGATGGCATCACCGCTCCGGCACGCCGCATGCCGAGGCGCTGGCCCTCCGGGACGCGGGCGCGCGCGCCAGGAACGCCACGCTTTACGTCACGCTTGAACCCTGCTGCACCCAGGGCCGCACGCCGCCGTGCACGCGCGCCATTATCCAGACGGGCATTCGGCGCGTGGTCATGGCCGCGCGCGACCCCAATCCCCGGCATAACGGCCGGGGCATCGCCATCCTGCGCAAGGCCGGGCTCGAGGTGATTGAAGGCATCGGCGCGCCCGCAGCGCGGCAATTGATTGCGCCCTTTACGCGCTGGATTCGAACACGCCGCCCTTACCTGGCCCTGAAACTGGCGCTGTCGCTGGACGGCAAAATAGCAGATGAGCGCGGACAATCCCGCTGGATCACAGGACCGGCGGCCCGCCGTCAAGTTCAGGCCTGGCGCCGGAGTGCCGACGCCATCCTGGTCGGCGCCGGCACGGTGAAAGCCGATGATCCGTCGTTATTGCCCAGGCCTCCGGGCGGGCGCCGGCCATGGCGGGTCGTCGTGGATACCCGTGGATCACTTCCGTCCGACGCTAAAATTTTTTCAGATGGCCGCCAGGCGCAAACGATCGTCGCCACCACCCACCGATGCCCGGCGCGGCGACAGGCCGCCTGGCGGTCTACCGGCGCCCAGGTCTGGGTTCTGCCGGGGTCGCGGGGCGGAGTATCGCTGACCGCGCTCATGAAAAAACTCGGGGACCTGGGCTGTTTGCATGTATTGTGCGAGGGTGGCGGCGGCCTGGCGGCCTCCCTGATTCGCGCCGGCCTGGTTGACGAGTTCCGGTTCTTTGTTGCGCCCCGCATCATCGGCGGCAGAAAAGCGCCGGGCGCCGTCGGCGGCGCCGGTTGGCCCATTTCAGTCGCACCGAAATTGGTCTTTACCGAATGCCGGCGAATGGGGCATGATATATTAATAAAAGCAATGCCAAGGTGAATTAACCGCAGAGAACGCAAAGTTCGCAGATAATTTTCAGCATTATTTCCCTTGTGTGTTCTCCGCGTTCTTTGCGGTTAAAAAATTGGATTGTCCCCGCGAATCGTTCTAAATTTGTTGGAGTTTAGAAATGTTTACCGGCTTGGTCCAGCAAATCGGCACGCTTTCCCGCCGCGAGACGGCGGCGGGTGGGCTGCGCCTGGTCATCGCCGGCGCATCTTGGAATCCGCCACTGACCATGGGTGAAAGCATGGCGGTCAACGGCGCTTGCCTGACCATCGCGAAGATCCAGGGCGGAAACCTCGCCTGCGATATCTTGCAGGAAACGCTCGATCGCACCACCCTGGGCTTGAAACGCCCGGGTGCGGCCCTGAACCTGGAGCGCGCCCTGCGGCTGGGCGACCCTCTGGGCGGCCATATGGTCACCGGCCACGTGGACGGCATCGGCACCGCAAGCAGCCGCCAGGCCAAAGGCCGGGACTGGATCTTGCGGGTAACCTGCGGCGCCGAGCTGCTGCGCGGCATGGTCTTGAAAGGCTCCATCGCCATTGATGGTGTCAGCCTGACCATCACCGAACTGGATCAACATTCCTTTGCCGTGGCGCTGATTCCGTTCACCTGCGCGCACACCGTGCTCGGCAAACTGAAAGAAGGCGACTCCGTCAACCTGGAGACCGATCTCATCGGCAAGCACGTCCGCCGCACGCTGGAAACACAGCTGGCCCCTGCCCCGCTCACCTGGGACCGCCTGCGCGCGGCCGGATTCGGCGCAGCCGAATAAATTCGGGCTTGCCATGACTCGCCGCTACTTGTCCAGCTCGCCCTTTGCCAGGCCGGCGGGCAAAGCCGGCGGACGCGCGCAGGAACTTTTTACGATTTGTGCAGGCCAACACGTTCACGCCTGGGTCAATGTTCATGTAGTACTGCTCGGAATTGTATGTGAAGCTCGGCGGCATGCCTTTGGTGATGGGGCTATCCGCCGCCGTGAGTTCCACGGTGTACTCGCCGATGTACGGATGCCCGAGGAACTGGCCGCCGACCAGCCATTGATATTCCACCCGGCCGCGGAAAGCGTCGCCCATGCCGCCATGCACGCCCGCGATGCCGACGCCCGCGTCGTGAATGGCCTGATGCAGGCCGGTCCACTGCGCTTGCGAAAGCTCCCCCATGGTCCACATCGGGACAATCAGGTTGAGCTTCTTAACCGCCTCCACATCTTCCAGCGGCTGCAGCGAGTTCTCAACCCGCGCGTCGAACCCGTTGGCCTTCAGTTTCCCGGCCAGAATCGCAGCTGTTTCCTCAGGCGTATGGCCATCCCACCCGCCCCACATAACCAAAGCAGATTTGCCCATGAATTGCTCCAACAGGCTGCTTGCTGATTAAAGTGCAAATGTTAAGCCAGTACTTGAATTGTAATCCTTAGCCATCCGGAGTAAATGGTTCCTGTCATTCCCGACTCGATCGGGAATCCAAGAAAAATTAATGCTGGATTCCCGCTTTCGCGGGAATGACCGCATGGAAAACTGCAATCCCACTCCCGGAAGGCTGAGGTTACTTAAAACGACTACTTCCGCCACATGGTTTTCAGGCGTTGCTGCAACTGCTCCGGATAGTCCTTCAGCGCTTCCGCCTTGCGCGCCACGCCGGATGCGACGGCCGCGCGCGCCACGGCCAGCGGCACTTCCGTGAACAGCCGGCGATCAAACGGCTTGGGAACGATGTAGCCGGGACCGAAGGTCAACGCGGCATCCTTGTAGATGGTCTTCATTTCCTCGGGCACGTCCTGGCAGGCCAGGTCCGCCAGCGCCCTGGCCGCCGCCTTTTTCATTGCCATGTTGATGGTCGTAGCGCGCATATCCAGCGCGCCGCGAAACAGGAACGGGAAACCCAGCACATTGTTGATCTGGTTGGGATAATCGGACCGGCCGGTGGCCATGACATATGGCTTGTTGCCCAGGATCGCCGCCACCTTGTCAGGCTGGATTTCAGGATCAGGATTGGCCATGGCAAAAATGGCCGGGTAAGACGCCATGCCCTTAAGCCAGGCGGGCGCCAGGCAGTCGGCCGCCGAAACCCCGATGAAAATATGCGCCCCGCGCAGGGCTTCTTCCAGCGTGCGGCCGGCGGTTTTCACGGCATAGCGGCGTTTCATCTCGTTTAAGTCGGTGCGGCCTTCGTGGATGACGCCCTTGGAATCGCACATGGTGATGGCCAGCGCCCCGGCATCGGCAAGCATGTCGGCAATCCGGATGCCGGCGGCGCCGGCACCGTTGATCACGATATGCATGTCGGATAACTTGCGATCGGCCAGCCGGCCGTAATTAAAAACGCCGGCCAGGGTGATGACCGCCGTGCCCCACTGGTCGTCATGGAACACCGGGATATCGAGCATCGCATCCAGCCGGCGCTCGATTTCGAAACAGGCGGGCGCGGCGATGTCCTCAAGGTTAATGCCGCCGTACATGCAGGCCAGGCGCGCCACAGTGTCAATGATCCGTTCGGGATCGGTCTTGCCGGTCCGGCCGCCGTTCAAGCGGCAGCACTCCACCGGCACCGGCCAGGCATCCACATCGCCAAACGCCTTGAAAAGCACCGCCTTGCCTTCCATGACCGGGATACTGGCGGTGGCCCCCAGGTCGCCCAGGCCCAGGATGGCGGTGCCGTCGCTCACCACGGCCACAAGGTTGCACTTGGCGGTGCATTCATAAACCATGTCCTGGTTTCGGGCGATCTCCTGCACCGGCAGGGCCACCCCGGGCGTATAGGCCATGCTGAGCGTCTCAGGGCCATCCAGAACTTTCGTCAGGAGCGTGCCGACCTTGCCGCGCTCATGGTATTTGAGAATTTCTGCTCGACAATTGCTCATAAGATTTCATACCATAGCGCGGCATTTGCTGAAATGCAAGGACTGCTATAAGGTTCTTAGGTTCACGGTTCGACGGTTGCCAATCAACAATCATAAATCCGAAATCGAAAATCATAAATCGGCAATTCTTCTGGCCCCCTTCGTCTATCGGTCAGGACGCCAGGTTCTCATCCTGGTAAGGTGGGTTCGACTCCCGCAGGGGGCGCCAGTGGCGGAGGACGGGACTGTAGACCGTGGACATCAGGACGACCGCGGGCAGTTGATTGTGGGCTGGAATCAGCCTGCGGTCTTCAGCCTTTCTTAAAAACATTATGAACTCGACTCAACAGCGCAACGGTATTGCCGGCGCCGGCAACTGGATCGTGGACAACGTCAAGGTCATCGACCGGCTGCCCGCCCGCGGTATGCTGGGCAACATTCTTTCGGAGTCACGGGGCACGGGCGGCGCCGCCTTCAACACGCTCGTGGACCTGGCCCGGATGCGGACGCCCTTCCCGCTCTACGGCGTCGGGGTGATCGGCGACGACAGTTCGGGCGAGTTTATCCGGCGCACCTGCTGCGACCTGGGCATTGATATGACCGGCCTGATCACGCTGGAGCACGAAGCCACGGGCTATACCGACGTGATGACGGAAGCGGGCACCACCGAACGTTCGTTCTATTTCCGCAGCGGCACAAACGCCAAGTTCGGCATCGAGCACGTGCCGCTCAAGCAACTGACCTGCCGCATTTTTCATTTAGGCTACCTGCTGTTGCTCGACGGCATGGACCGGGCCGACGCTGAATACGGCACCGTGGCGGCCCGGCTCCTGCACCTGGTGCAGCAGGAAGGCATCAAAACCAGCGTGGATGTCGTGAGCGAAGACAGCGACCGCTTCCGCAAAATCGTGCCGCCCGCCCTGCGCTATACCGATTACCTGATTTTGAACGAGATCGAGGCCGGGCGCACCACCGGCCACAAGGTCCGCAACGCCCAGGGCCAGCTGGATGCATCCGCGGTCGTGGATTCCATGGAAACCCTTTTCGGCATGGGCCGCATGGAACTGGTGGTCATGCACATGCCGGAGGGCGCCTACCTGCGCACGCGCGACGGCCGCCGGTTTGCGCGCGGCTCGCTGCAACTGCCCCCTGATTTCATCAAGGGCACCGCCGGCGCCGGCGACGCTTTTTGCGCCGGGATGCTCTACGGGATCCATGAAGCCTGGGATTTTATGGAAGCCATGCGGCTGGGTGCGGCGGCGGCCGCCGCCTGCATGACGCACCCCAGCACGACCGACGGCATGCTGCCGTTCGCCCGGGTCATGGAACTGAGCCGGCGCTTCCCGGAAAGGCCGGCGCCCGTGAAGGTCTGATTTTGCCGCAGATCGCCGCCCGGCCGAAAAACACATCAAGAGATTCGGGGAAGGCACAGCTCATTCCTCAAACACCACCACCGACCACCCGCGCACGCGCGGGATGCAAACCGTGGCATAGTTGCCGTCAAGGTTGAAATCCAGTTTCTCCCGGCCAGGCGCCAGGTAAGCCTGCTTCGGCATACGCCCGTCCAATCGCAGGCTGACGGCAAAATCGGTCAACTCCAGCGGTTCCTCGATCATGTTCACGCCCGCGCCGCGCGACTCGGGCAGGTAGGCAATTACATAAACCATGCGCCGTCCCGGCTGCGAGGTCACGGTAATGCGGCTGTAGGACGGCGCGCCGGGCGCGCGGATCAGCGGCTCCGGCAGCAAGCGGGCAAGCAGATTGGCCACAATCTGCCGCATGGGCAACGACGCGCTGGTGTAATATGTGTGGAATATGGGATGGCTGACATAGGCCACGCGCCCGTTTAATGTAACTGCGGGCCGCCCCGTGCCCTTGTCCGGGGGCGTATAGCGGTTGCCATGACGGCCGTCCCATTCATCGTTACAATACGGCGCGGTGATGGTGGCCAGGATTTCAACGCCCGGCCGGGCCGTGACTGACAATCCGCGCTCATACAGGGTCACCGGCATGTCAGACATGCCGGCGGCAAACTCCGGTTTAAATTCAATATAGGCCGGGTCAAACGGATCGGCGCCGTTATATTCCACCCCGAAAACGTCGAGCGCGAATTGCGCGCGTGCTTCATCGAGCCCGGAAAACCCGGTCGCGATGATGGCACCGCCATGATCAAGATGTTTCTTCAGGCGACCGGCAAGCTTTCCGTTGATTTCAATTGCATCCGGCAGAATCAGCACCTTGTACTTGTCCCACGGCGCCGCCAGGGTAACATTGTCAAACTGCATTTTCAGCTCGCACAACATGCGGGTGGCGGCCTTTAACGACTCATTAGCCAAATCATTTTGCTTCTGGCGGTCACCGCCAAGCTGCTTATACCCGGGATAGCCGCCTGCCATTACGTTGGCGATATCGACCACCGGCGCGGCGCGCTCAACCCACGGCTGCAGCGGCCGCAGGTTTTTGTAAACGGCTTTGTCCAATTCCATCACCGCGCGATTCAAGTCGCCGCGCGGATGAAAATGGTCGCCGATGCTCGGCGGCAGACCGTTGGCAATGCCGTAGATGCAGTCATATTCCACGCTGGGTTGCGGGCGAACGCCGCCGAAGTCCCCCCAGCTTTTCTGGAACCGGCCGGTCATGTTCAGCACCGGCTTGCCCAGCGTGCGCATGTAACGCGCCGCCATGGGCAGCACTTCGTACCCCCAGTCACCCTGCGGCAGGCATTCCAGCTCCAGGTAACTGCCGAATTCGGCCTGGGCTTCGTAGTCAATCCCGTTGAAGTAAAGCAGGAGATCGGCATTGATCGCGCGGACACCCTCCGACAGCCGGCGCCCCATGGTCAGCATCTTGCGGTAGTTGAAATCGTTAAGCTGCACCGGATCGCTCCAGTCCACCCCTTCCGCCTTCATTTTTTCCATGCATTCGATGCCGATACAGGGCTGCGTGTGGAAGCAATCGAAGAACAAACCGTCCACTTGATAGAGCTCAACAACTTCGCGGGCCATGCCGATCACATGCTCGGCGTACCCGGTGTTGTAGCACATCTGGCGGCAAAATGAGTTGTTGAACTGCGCGTCGTACATGCGGCCGTCGGCGCGCAGCACCGTCCAGTCGCGCCGCCGATAGGCCTCCTCGTGGCTGAGGCCAACGTTGATGTAGGCGGAGATGGCAATGCCTTTGGCATGACAGGCTTTGGCCAGGTCGCCGAAAAGGTCGCCCTGCATGGCGGGATGCGGCACACCCAGCCTGGTCGGATAGTAGGCGGTCCCCAGGTTGCACCGCATCGGAAAGACAATAAAATCAGCACCGCAATCCTTAAACCAGCCGGTGATGGCATCCATGTCGAATTTTTTGCCCACGTCCGGGTTGGCCGGCATGGTGTGGAAATCAAAAAACAACGCCCATTTCGGAATACGCATCTTTTCGCCCCTTCAAAAAAGCATTAATATTACTTTTCACCGCCCGTAAATTAATATATAAGCCGGACTTACAGCAATGGACGGAAATGACCGGGTTGTGTGCAAAATTAGCCGCGGAGAAACCAGGCTGTGCCGCCGTTGAATCCCATTAACATCGCCTACACGCCGCAACTGAACCTGCTTTATTGCGGACGGCTCAGATTGCACCAATGGGACAGCCCGTTCATGCGGGTGCCTTACTGGCGCCTGTATTGGAATGATCGGGCCGGCGCACGTTTTAAAAGCCCGGATGCAACATACCACCCCGTCGGGCCCACGCACTTTACGCTGGTTGCCCCTGACACCAGTCTGGCACGCGAGCTGGCGCGGCCGGTTGAACATTTTTACACCCATTTCACCGTCGGACTGCCGTTCACGCGCATTCAGTCATACGTGCACCGGTTTGCAGCCAAACCGTTCCTGGTTGAAGTAATGAAACGCGATTATGTACAGGGCGCGATATCACGCGCGGGCACGGTGCGGCGCTCGGCCACGGCGCTGGCGTTATGCTGGTATGCGTTGTCAACGCTGCCGGAGCGCCTGTTGCCTGCCATCGGGGATAATTCGCGCCTGAACGATTTGCTCCTGTGGTGGGAAGCCCGGGAATGGCAACTGATTACAAACAGCGAGCTGGCCGCCAGGGTTGCCATGCACCCGACGGCGTTTTGCCGCTATTTTCAACGCATACTGGGATGTCCGCCACACACTTACGGCCTAGTCAAACGGATTGACCAGGCTTGCATGCTGCTGCACTTTTCCGGGCTCAGCATCAAGCAAATTGCCGAAAAAACGGGCTTCTGCGATCGCTATTATTTTTCGCGCAAGTTCAGGCAGCTGCGCGACATCGGCCCCGCCGCTTTCCGTCGGCAATACGCAGCCAAATAAACAGGCACGTAACACGGTTCAAATCAAGCCCCCGCTCATTCAGCAAGACCAGTTTTCACCCCTATGGCAACCGGCCAAAGTCAGGGATGGACAAACCGCGAACCGCGATTTATTATTGATGCAATTGTTCGGCCGCAAAAACCCGCGAGCGCGTGAATGCTTTTGCCGGCCGCCTTTGAATCGCTCAATTTGGGCAATCACAAACTTCCATGCAAGGTTACGTTCATATCTACACCGGCAACGGCAAAGGCAAAACCACGGCCGCGCTGGGACTGGCCCTGCGGGCGGCCGGCGCCGGCCTCAAGGTCTATTTCGGCCAATTCCTGAAAAAAGGCGATTTCAGCGAAATCAAGGCCTTGCGGCGCTTCCCCGAAATCACGGTCCGGCAATTCGGCTGCGGCCGCTTTGTTAAATGCCGCCCGACAACGGCCGAAATCGGCGCCGCCCGGCGCGGCCTGGCCGCCCTGCAGAAGGCCATGCTCAGTGGCGCTTACCCCTTGGTGATTGCCGATGAGGCCAACTGCGCGGTCACCTGCGGCCTGATTTCCGTGGATGATCTCCTGCAACTCATTGCGGAAAAACCTGTTCCCGTCGAACTGGTGTTTACCGGACGCGGCGCCCATCCGCGCCTGATCCGGCAGGCCGACCTGGTGTCCATCATCCAGGCGCGCAAGCACCCGTTCAGCCGCGGGGTAAGATGCCGCAAGGGGATTGACTGGTAGGCAAGCGCCGGATATCCCTGCTCGCCATCGGCAAGCCCTGCCCTTGTCCGTTTTGCTGCGGATCGGATATCCGGCCGCTTTTCGCTATTTGACGTTCGAGGTCGGGCGCTGGGTGTTCGGCGTTTTCATTGATGGCGCCGCGCCGGCTTTCATGGTCAGGTACGGCGCGGGCGGTTCCTCCAGCCACCGGCAGGCATTCGTCATGGACGGCATGCCTCGGCGGGACACTTCCCAGGCCAGGACCACAGCTATGATCAAAAGGGCCACACCGGCCAAGATAAAAATCCGCCGCCAGACCATGACCGGCAATGGAAAATACCGGCCAATCCTGTCCGGCAGTTTGAACCGCGCCCATCGAACGCGGGAGATAAACGCCCAATTCGGCGCGGACAATAGTCCCGCAGACAAGGATGCCAGCCATGAAAACAGCGGCTTGGAAATCGGCGCGGACATCCCCGGCGCCCCATGGCGGGGCAGAGGGTCACTTTGCTGCAGACGTGGCGGCTTAAATTTGCCCGCCTGCGCGACCGGCGCTTTCGATGAATTTTGAACCATCCGCGCCGGGGAAGGCGGCGCGGCAAACGCAGGAGCCGCGCGACCGCCCGCGCCAAACTGTTTCAACAAAGGCGCCGGATCCAGGCCGACACACTCGGCGTAGAGCTTGATAAATCCCCGCGCGTAGATGGGCGCCACGAGCATGCCGAAATTATCCGCTTCAATCGCCTTAACATAGGTGCCCGTCATTTTTGTCGCCGCGACCACGTCGGCTATGGATATCTGCCGGCGCTCGCGGGCGGCCTTCAACTTTTGACCGATGGATTCCATTACACATCGCCTCCCTGTTCGGGTGCATTGACGGGTATTTCACCATCCAGGTCAATCAAAATCTCGCGCGGGTCGGACCCGTGCACCGGCCCGACAACACCATTATCCTCGAGCTTATCCATGAGGCGGCCGGCGCGGTTGTAGCCGATTTTAAGCCGGCGCTGAAGGAGCGAGACCGAGGCCCGCTGGGTTTCACGGATAACGGTGATGGCCTGCTGCAGGAGATCATCGTCCACGCCTTCGTCATCCAAGTCCCCGTTCCCGGCGGCCTTGGGATTTTCGATGCTGGCCTTCAGCTTCATTTCATAGTTGGGCTCGCCCTGCTTGCGCCAGTGCGCCACGATGGCATTGATATCGTCATCCGTGGTCAGGGCGCCCTGCGCGCGTATCAGCTTGCTGGAGCCCGGCGGCAGAATGAGCATGTCACCGCGGCCCAGCAGTTTGTCGGCCCCGCTCGTGTCGAGGATCGTGCGGCTATCCACTTTCTGGGCCACCTGGAACGAAATGCGCGCCGGGAAATTGGCCTTGATGGTGCCCGTGATCACGTTGACCGAAGGCCGCTGGGTAGCCAGGATCATGTGAATGCCCACGGCCCGCGACATCTGGGCCAGGCGGGCAATGGCATTTTCCACGTCGGCCTGCGCCACGAGCATCAGGTCCGAGAGCTCGTCGATCACGATCACGATGTAGGGCAGGCGATCGGGCACGGCGTTTTCCTGCTCCTGCTCACCGCCGATGCCTTCCACCGGCAGTTTTTGTTCCACCGGCCGGCTGTTGAAGCCCTGGATATTGCGAACGCCGGCCTTGGCAAACAACTTGTACCGGTTTTCCATTTCATTGATCGCCCAGTGCAGACCCAGCGGCACCCGCTTGGACTCGACAATGACCGGCGCCACCAGGTGCGGCAGGTTGGCGAAACTGGCGAATTCGACGCGCTTCGGATCCACCAGCATCAATTTGAGCTGGGCGGGGGTCCGCGACATCAGCATGCCGGCCAGGATGGAATTCATGCAGACCGTCTTGCCCGACCCCGTGGCGCCGGCAATCA
>Ga0265297_10006750_pt1 | contig 16391 bp, 16 predicted proteins | sample Munlanlwell13791_FD_192502 | JGI IMG/M metagenome (GOLD analysis project Ga0265297, IMG submission 192502) | Leachate microbial communities from a municipal landfill in Southern Ontario, Canada - Leachate well 137-91 | ecosystem: Engineered > Solid waste > Landfill > Unclassified | place... | reverse complement strand
CGTGAACTCTGGAACTTCGATCACTTGTATAACAACTGGCGCAAGCAGGCAATCCTGGACTGGATGACCCCAGCTTCAGTGTATAACAACGAAATCAATTTCAATAAAAACAGAAAATGTCTATCTAGCGGACAAAAACTCTGTCAACAAAATGGACATTAATTGTGGCACTCTACACCTAACCATGAATTATGTGATTTCTTTGATCAACGGTGCATGGTTCCCTGATACGTCCATTCTGATAGGAGTGTAAGGATTCGAGGTTTTTTTTGAGAACATAACAAGGAATACCCCGAAAAATCACCTATGCCGGCTGCCCTGTACTCACCCTGTTCATAAACATTAACACCCCGCGTTCCCATTTTATACCAATGGATGCATATGAACTGGCAACCAGGAACACCGTCGAGGTTGTCACGGACGATGAGCTCAGGGAAGTCCTGGCAAGGCCGACAAAGAGGGTATATGCAGGGTACGAGCCGAGCGGGGAGATCCATCTCGGGCATCTTGTGACCGTGAACAAGCTGGTGGACCTGAAAAACTCCGGCTTTGACGTCGTGGTGCTCCTCGCCGACCTGCACGCATTCCTGAATAGGAAAGGTACGATGGAGCAGGTCGCCGAGCTTGCCCAGTATAACCGCAGGTGCTTCGAAGGGCTCGGGCTCAGAGATGTGGAGTATGTGCTTGGTTCCAATCTGCAGCTTGACCGGGACTATGAACTGATGGTGCTGCGTCTCTCGCAGCAGATAACCCTTAACCGGGCAACGCGGAGCATGGATGAGGTTGGCCGCCAGATGGAAGCTCCCACGGTTTCCCAGATGATATATCCCATCATGCAGATGGTGGATATCGCGAGGCTGAACGTTGATGCCGCGGTGGGGGGGATCGACCAGCGGAAGATCCACATGCTGGCCCGTGAACATCTCCCTACCGTGGGGTATCGCTCACCTGTATGCATCCATACCCCCATCCTCAACGGGCTGGACGGCAAGAAGATGTCGTCTTCAAGCGGGAATTATATCTCGGTCGCAGACAGCGAGGAAGAGATACAGAAGAAATGCCAGAAAGCATTCTGCCCCCCAGAATGTGAGGAAAATCCCATCCTCCAGATCCTTCAGTACCACATTTTTCCAAGGGTTGCCGAGGTTGAGGTGCGCAGACCGGCAAAATTTGGAGGAGACCGGGCATTCCGGGATTATCATGCGCTCGAGGAGGCATACAGGAAAGGAGAGATACACCCCCTCGATCTTAAGAAGACCGTTGCGACCTACCTCCAGGATATCCTCGCAGGTGTCCGTGACTACGTGGGATAAGAGGGTGAGGATGCAGTGAGCGGCAATTCCATTGAGGACGGGTTCGATCGAAAGATCGCTGAAATGGGGATACGGATCAAGGATGGCAACCAGCTGAAGGTCAGGGATGACGTCCTCGACGAGATCACTTTGTTATCACTCCACCGGCTCGCCCACAAGAAATGGATTACAGCGATTGGGGGTTCGATCAGTACCGGGAAGGAGGCCAACGTATTCTTTGCGGAACGGGAGAGTCAGGATCTTGCTATCAAGATCTACCGCATTCGCACCGCCAATTTCAATGCAATGAGCGAGTATATTGTTGGTGACCGGAGGTTTTCCGGCATCAGGAAGACCAGGAAGGATATCGTCTTTGCCTGGACCAGGAAGGAATTTTCAAACCTAACCAGGGCATACGAGGCAGGCCTTCCGGTTCCAAAGCCCCTTGTCTGGGACAGGAACATCCTTGTCATGGAATTTTTGGGGTGTGACGAGCGCCCCTTTCCGCAGCTCCGGTCAGTCCATCCCGAGAATGCAGAGGAGATCTACCATGGTGTCCTTGCATTTATCAGGGACCTCTACCAGAAAGCCGGACTGGTCCATGCCGACCTCTCCGAATATAATATCCTCATGGGAGACCGTATGTATGTGATCGATATGGGCCAGGCAGTGACACCGGACCATCCGAGGGCTCTCCACTTCCTGGTAAGAGACATTGGAAATGTGAACAGGTTTTTCAGCCAGAAATGCCAGGTACGGGAAGAACGTGAAATATTTACCGAAGTGACAGGTATCCCCCAAAAGGCAAAGACATGAGAGAGAAGGAACCAGACGAGGTGTAATAGCGACATGATGCAGGAATTGAAAGTTGCAGGCAACCGGATAGGGGTCCTGATTGGGAAAGGCGGGACCATCAAGAAAGAACTCGAGGAAAGGACTGGGACCACTATTGGTGTTGACAGCCAGGAAGGAATCGTCAAAGTTGAAGGGGAGGATGCTGTTCCCTTCCTGCGGGCCGTGGAAGTGATACAGGCCGTAAACAGGGGTTTTTCTCCTGAGAGAGCCTTCAAACTCCTGGATGATGAAGACCTCCTGCTTGAGGTGATCGACCTTTCGGGGATCGCGGATAATCCAAGGCAGATGGATCATCTCAGGGGAAGAGTGATAGGTCGTGACGGGCGGGCCAGGGAACAGATCGAGCACATGACCAATATCCAGATTTCGGTCATGGGAAAGACCATTGCGCTCATCGGTCTCCCCGAACAGATGAAGACTGCACGGGCTGCTATCGACATGCTTCTTGAGGGTGCGCCCCACGAAGCGGTATTCTCATACCTCGAGAAGAAACGCCAGGATGCCAAGCTCAACATGCTGGATTATTATTCATGAGCATGCCCTGTGCGGTGTGAACCCTCCATACTGGATCATGGATCACACAAGGATGATTTCCAGTGCAGATGAATACCGGATCAGTTCCCTGCGTTGGGTTAATCATGCGCGCTTAGCTTCGTATGGACTGGAAGAGAAGGGGTTGTAGATGAAGGTCGATTCTCTCCCAATCCCTGCATACCTCAAGGAAAAATACCACTCCCTTGGATTGGTGGATCTGTATCCCCCTCAGGCTGAATGCGTCGAGAAGGGCCTTTTTAAGGATACCAACCTGCTGGTTACTATCCCCACCGCAAGTGGAAAAACCCTGATCGCTGAGCTTGCGATGCATTTTCATGCCTCCAGAAATGGTCGCTCGCTCTATATTGTCCCGCTCAAAGCCCTTGCAAGTGAAAAATTCGACGAGTTCGGCGGAAAAGGATTGAGAGTGGGAATTTCAACCGGCGATTTTGATCGAAGAGATGATTACCTCGGGCGCAATGACATCATCGTCGCCACCAGCGAAAAAGTCGATTCACTGATACGGAACCGGGCTTCCTGGCTCCGTGATATCTCTCTCCTGGTTGTGGACGAGGTTCACCTTCTTGATGATCCCAGTCGCGGACCCACCCTTGAGATGGTGATTGCCAAGATGAGAGCAAGGAATCCCCACATGCAGGTTATAGCGCTTTCCGCAACTATCGGCAATCCCCAACCCCTCGCCAGCTGGCTCGATGCCGCGCTCATTACCAGTACATGGCGGCCTGTCAATCTCCGCCAGGGGATCTATCTTGACGGGAAGATACTGTTTGAGCAAAATGCAAGGGTTGTTGCCCCGGTCTCGAAACATGATGATATCAATCTCCTCATGGATACGGTCGCCGAGGGAGGTCAGTGTCTCTTCTTCGTCTCTTCCCGGAAGAATGCAGAGGCATTCGCAAAAAGGGCTGCAAAAGCCCTCACGTGCGATGATCCAGGGCTGTCCCGTTACCAGGAAAGGCTCAAAAAAATAGCCGGGACTGACATGGGGGAGAGTCTTGCATCCTGCGTGGGACTGGGTGCGGCGTTTCACCATGCAGGACTCCCAAGGGAAGCCAGGACCATTGTCGAAGAGGGCTTCCGGAAGGGGCTTATCAAGTGCATCTCATCGACACCCACCCTTGCTGCAGGACTCAACCTTCCTGCCCGGAGGGTGGTAGTAAGGGATTACCGCCGATACGAGACGGGGGAGGGCATGATTCCTATCCCTGCCCGCGAATACCACCAGATGGCGGGAAGGGCAGGCCGGCCACGTCTCGATCCCTACGGAGAGGCCGTCCTGATCGCCAAAGACACCCAGGAGTACCAGTCGCTCCTCGAATTTTACATCCAGTCACCTCCCGAGGATGTGCATTCTCAGATTGCCAACGAATCTGCACTGACCACTCACATCCTCTCCCTGATCGCGTCAGAATTCGTGAACAGCAAGAACGAGATCCAGGAATTTCTGGGCCGCACATTCTACCAGCACCAGCACAGGGCGAGCAGGTTGATGGATGCAGTGACGGTGAGGGGGCTGCAATTCCTCGAGGATGCCGAAATGGTAGTGGAGACAGGCACCAGGTTGTCGGCCACTGAATATGGAACGCTGGTCTCGCAACTCTATATAGACCCCCGCGGGGCTGAATCCATTGTCAACGGTATGCGTTCTGCACGTGCATATTCCGATATCGGCCTTTTGCAGCTTCTCTGCAGTACGCCTGATATGTACACCCTTTATGTGAATAACAGGGACCTCCACTACCTTGATCGCTACCTCCTGGAGCATGAGGATGCACTCTGGATTCCTCTTGAATTTGGGGAGGAGGAGCCATATTACCGAGCGCTGAAAACCGCCATGCTCCTCTCGGACTGGGCATCCGAAGTGCCGGAAGCGACCATGTGTGAACGGTATTCTGTCGGTCCGGGAGATATCTTCAATCTTGTGGAGAGTAGCAACTGGCTGATGCATGCATCAGGAAGGCTCGCAGGAATGTTCACTCCGAAATATGCAAGAGAAATCAGGGAGTTCGAGATCTGCATGAAGCACGGCGTTAAGAGGGAACTCCTGCCGCTGATCCGGTTAAGGAACATTGGCCGCGTGAGGGCAAGGAGCCTCTTTACAAACGGCATCACCAGTCCGGAGGAATTGAAGATGGCAGACCACGGGAAAGTTGCCACGATACTCGGAAGGGGTGTGGCGGCGCAGGTGTTACGCCAGATGGAGCAGAAAGATCATGCGGATGATACCGAGGAGACGCCTGTCCCTGGCCAGCGTACACTCTCTTCTTTTCAGGGGTGACAGTTGATGCACTCCTGTGTAATTTCCAAAGTCCACATCAACATCGGGGATATGGGACTCTTCCTCTCCCGGATGCATGAAATTTCTGAGCGCTGGAACACGCACATCATCTTTTTTGATGCCTGCCGTATGGCGGGTATGTCACATGTTGAGTCTGCCCTTTTTCATGCATTCAGGGCTCTGAAGGATGGAACCATGATCTCCAGCAGGGTTGAGATTGAGGCACTCCTGTATGCTTCAGGATCCCGCCAGATCGTCCATGGCATGACCTTCGGAGTCCATCAGGGTACGAATGACGCATACCTCTGCCTCTGCCCGGATGTGCCTGAAGCAATGGAGATCGTCCGGACATACTGTTCAACCGCGGAAGGGGAAGACTGGGAATCGATCTCAGATGAGAAATGCGCCTGCCTCTGTTCATTATTCTCCATTACTCCAGAGGAACTCGCCATTGTGGGTCCTGAACGGATTAAGGATCTTGTCCTGGAACGGGTCGCACTCCTCCAGGTATATCGATAAAATAGTTAGGGAGGTGCCAATCCGGCTACCGGCCATTCTTCAATTCATACTGGTTTTCCCGCCCTCCATATTTCATTACGGTGGAGCCTGTTTCCGGCGTGCCCCCACTTTCACAGGGTATTCCTCCAGTTTAATATGTGGAAAATATACCTTTCCTCATGGGAAAAAAGAAGATAGAGACCGTGTGCGGGTACTCATGCAGCGACTGTGATCACCTGGGAACTGAGTGCGAGGGGTGCGTTACAAATCATGGAAGGCCATTCTGGACACAATTTGTGGGGATTGTGACATGCCCGATTTATGAATGCTGTGCTCATGACCGGAAATTGCCGCACTGCGGCAGGTGTCCTGACCTGGTATGCGAGCGGTTCGCCAGGTTTAAAGATCCAGGCATGAGCGATGAAGAGGCAGCCGCTGGGCTGATCAGGATGGAACAGGAACTCCGTTCAAGAAAATAGCTGATCTTGACATCCGTTTCAACACAACGAAAAAAAATGGAAATTGATCTGTCGGGGAGAGGTTTTTCGCAATGCCCTGGGAGTCATCCTTGCTTTTTTTCCGGCTCTTTTCCAAAGATATCGCGCACCATCCTGACCGCACAGAGTTCCCCGCACATGGAGCAGGTCTCAAGGTCACCATCCCTGGCATGGATGGACCGTGCATGATCCCCGTACAGTGCGAGTGAGAACTGTGATTTCCAGTCGAGGTGTTGCCGGGCTTCTGCCATCTGGCGTTCCCTTGGATGCTTGTAGCCTTCCCTGGTCCTGGAAATATCCCCGATATGCGCAGCAACCCTGGCCATGCGGGTGCCTTCGATAATATCGGTGACGTCAGGGAGTGCAAGGTGCTCGCTTGGTGAGACCATGCATAAAAAATCAGCCCCGTGCATGGCAGCGGTTGCACCGCCGATAGCTGACACGAGATGATCATACCCTGGAGCGATATCGGTAACCAGGGGCCCGAGGAGGTAGAGCGGAGCATCGTTCGTGATCTCCTTGATCATCTTGACGTTGTATTCCACCTGGGGAAGCGGGATGTGCCCGGGTCCCTCGATCATTCTCTGCACCCCTGCATCAAGGGCGCAATTGGCCAGTCTCCCGAGGGTCAGGTACTCTACCGTCTTCGCATGCCGTTCTGCATCGTGAATGCACCCGGGACGCATCCCGTCTCCGAGGCTTGCAACCACACCATATTCGGCAAGTATCTCCAGAAGATAATCGAATTCTGCATACAGGGGATTCTCCTCCTCACGCTGTACCATCATGGCCACGTGGAACGCGCCACCCCTCGAAACAACAGGCATGATCCGGGGATCCGAATGGAGTGCTGAGAGCGCATCCCTGTTCACTCCGCAGTGCAAAGTGAGAAAATCCACGCCATCCCGGCAATGGTCCCTTATCACAGAGAAAAGAAGATCGGAGTCAACATCGGCTGCGTTCCCTGCCCTGCGGACCGCCTCATACACAGGCACGGTTCCAACCGGGACATCCATGGAAAGGACTATTTTCCGCATGGCCGCAAGATCCCCCCCGGTGGAGAGATCCATCAGGGTATCGGTTCCGTTCTCAATAGCTGCGCGGGCTTTGGCTTCCTCGAGTGAGAGGTCACACCGTTCACCGGATGTTCCAATGTTCACGTTGACCTTTACCCTGCACCCTTCCCCGACACCGCAGGGCCGGTGGCTTCTCCTCGGGTTGGCAGGGATCACAAGCCTGCCCCTGGCAACCGATCGGGCGGCTGTCCGGGGATTGATCCCCTCCATCCTGGCAACGGTGTCCACGACTGACGGGATCCCGGCCAGGCATTCATGGATGAGGCTGGGCATAACACACATTTGGTGTGCGAACTAAATTTATTCTACCATGCCTGTGCGGTGGATACCAGGGGAAGGGTTTCTCGGCAATGCATACATAGTCGGAGACGTACTCGTGGATGCAGGAATCCTCCCCCTCGCGATCGAGCAATACAGGGACCAGATAAGGGAGATTGTACTTACCCACTGCCATTTTGATCATATTGCATACGTGCACGAGATCGCACGTGTCTGCGATGCCGCTGTCAGCATCCACCGGCTGGATGCTCCCGGGCTTTCGAGCGATACGATATCGCTCTCCCTGAATTTCGGATCACACGCTCCCCGCCATCCTCCTGACCGGCTCCTTGAGGACGGTGATACGGTAGGCGGTCTTACCGTTCTGCACACACCCGGTCACACCCCCGGAAGCATCTGCCTCCTTTCGGACGATGAGCGGATCCTCCTTTCGGGCGACACGGTCTTCTGCGACGGGGGTTTCGGCTGCTTTGATTTCCCCGGTGGGAGCCGGGTTGATATGGCACATTCGCTCGAACGGCTGTCCGGACTTCCTGTCGAGGGGCTATACCCAGGCCATGGAACGCCGGTCTATCAGGGAGGGAGACACCATATCCAGGCCGCGAAAGAACTGCTCCGTATTACCTATGCATAAAGGGATCTACTGCCTCGTCCTCAAGAACACCTCCTGCGCGCTCAAAGTCGGATCGCTTGGCATAATTTCGTTTCGACAAGGATTCCAAGTCTATGTCGGCTCTGCGCTTGGTCCCGGTGGCCTTGCCCGTGTTGTCCGTCATATACGATGTGCCCGTAACGGATGCGAGCATCCCCACTGGCATATAGACTATCTCCTGACTTCAGAGCACTTTACTCTTGCACGTGTGCATTGCTTTCCCACAGGAGAACGGATGGAATGCCGCCTGGCATCAATCCTGCCGGGAGATGCGGTCAGGGGTTTCGGATGCAGTGACTGCACCTGCACCTCACACCTCTTCTCATTTAGACGCGATCCGGGGGATCTTCTTCCTGATACCGCTGCAATGCTTGGTCTTTCTGCCTATAGCAAAACAATCAAAAAGTAGGAGGTGGAGTGTTAGTTCATGAGCGTGCTGGGTATCTCAGGGAGCATGAGGAAGGATGGCAATACCTCGCTGCTGGTAAAAGCCGTGCTTGAACGCTGTGAACAGGCAGGAATCAAGACCGAGTTCATCTCGCTCGCCGGAAAAGACATCAAACCCTGCCTGGGGTGCGAGAAGTGCAAGGAGAACGACTGGTGCGTGATCAGGAACGATGACTGGGATGAGATCATGAAAAAAGTCCTCGATTGCGAGGTCCTTGTCATCGGTTCCCCCACCTATTATTTTGACGTGTGCGGTCACCTGAAAAATTTCATCGATCGCAGTTATTCCCTCTACCATCGCCGGCAACTATCCGGGAGGAAGGCAGTCGCGGTCGCAGTCTGTGCCAACAAGGGGGGTGCAAGGACTATAGAAACTCTCGAGGGTTTCCTCAATGCCCACGAATTTTCCTATCTTGGCTGGGTCAGGGGAAAGGGCTACCTTGAGGGCGATATCAAAAGGGATCAGAAAGGTTTGAAGCGCGCCCAGGTCATCGGGGATAAGATCGTGCAGCTTCTGAAACCCCACGATTGATCCTTTTTTTACACGCGGTACTATTCCCCGAATCGGGATACCCCCGTGTCGGATATTACTCTTGAAGTGCCCTGGTTGCCTTCTCTATACTCCATCAAGATTTCCCGACGTGAGAAAGCGAGGATTATCGTTTTTTTGGGATCCGGAACAATCAGGATTCCTCGAGCAGGGTATAGAGCGTGGTTCTCCTGCGCAGATTCCGCCCGATATCCTCAACAACACGGCGCATCTCTGCAGGGTCAAGATAATCCGTATTGACCGCTCCTGCTCCTTTTGAGATACTCTCTTCAAACATCGTCCCGCCAAGGTCGTCTCCGCCTGCAAGGAGGCACATCTGTGCCATCTTGAGCCCGAGCTTCACCCATGAGACCTGGATGTGGGGTATGTTATCAAGAAACAGGCGGGAGACGGCAATCATCAGAAGATCCTCTCTTCCCGTCGCTCCGGCTCTTGCCATACCTTTTTTGAAGAGAGGGGTTTCCCGGTGGATAAAACTGAGTGGAACAAACTCCGTAAAGCCAGCGGTATCATCCTGGATCTGCCTGAGTATTGCAAGGTGACGGGCCTGATCCTGAACGGTCTCACAGTGTCCGTACATGATGGTCGCGGTAGATCGTATGCCCAGAGAATGAGCCTCCCTGATGATCCGCTCCCATTCGGAGCTGGTGATCTTCCCTGGACAGATAGTCTTTCGCACTTCGTCAACGAGGATCTCCGCGGCAGTTCCGCAGAGAGAGCCCAGTCCCGCTTCCTTCATGAGCCCCAGCATCTCCCGCGTCGAAATCCCGTTCTTTCGTGCACCGTATGCCACTTCCATCGGGTTGCTCGCATGGATGTGAACCCCCGGGGCGCCTTCCCTCATGCAGGAGATGATCTCAAGGTAGGATTCCGCATCAAAATCCGGATGCAGGCCTGATACCGTGCAGATCTCGGTGACTCCCCGCGAGAGCGCAAGTGCTGCCTTCTCTCTGACGACATCACACGAAAAAAAGTACGTATCGGAATCTCCCCTCTTGCGTGAGAATCCGCAGAATCCGCAGGAGTTGATGCAAAGATTGGTGACATTGATATTCTGGTTCCGGACATAGGTGACGGTATCTCCCACCACCCGGGCGCGCTGTTCGTCTGCTGCTTCTGCTACCCTCCAGATATCTTTTCCTCTCACACCAAGAAGCAAAACCGCTTCCTTCTCTGTCAGGCGATGACCCTCAAGGACTTCCGCGAGCAATCTATCGAGGTCGTTCCCTGAGAGCGGAGATGATGCCGCCATGCTACCCGTTGTCATGGGTCCTCTGACAGAGTAGTGCCGTTCGGAATATAAAACCACACTCCATGGCATTCATCACCAGGGAATGCCAGATCCTCATTATGCACGAAGAACCAGTGCTCCTCCGCAATTCTGAGGGGAAGGGATTTGTCATTGCGCTCGGGTCCGTCAACCTTGTGGGCGTGGTTGCTGCGCGCGGCATGGTAGGGTGCGGGGCGATAGATGTAGCCGCCCTTGACAGGTTCGGGTACCCTGCAGCGAGGGTCAGACCATGTGCAGGACCATCGATTTCCACTGTAGCGGATCTGTTGGGTGGCACCGTGAAAGATGTAAACCGCGCAGCACAGGAACTTGGGATCAGTACAGGGATGAGTGGTAAGGAAGCGCTTGACCTCCTCTCGTGAAGCCTTTTTCACCAGGATCCAGAAATCAATGGATGAAATACATGTTTCAAGTATCCTGTAAATGGCCCGGGGTCGCTTCGCTGTCCGCAATATTCCCTATTTCTTTTTTGTCAACCCACCCGTTCCTTGTTCCTTCACGATGATCAAATCGTGAAATATAGGGCTTGATATCGAGCAGAGGTGTGCCGTCAAGGACGTCAATTCCCGCTACGAAGAGTGTATCCCCCTCAATATATTTCAGTTCAACAATTGACAGGCCGATAGGATTGGGCCTGTTGTAGTGACGGATCGAGAATATTCCCCTTGGTTTCTCCCCATCCAGGAAGGGTGTTTCATGCATGGGACCAGGTGTTGCTTGGTGGAAATGATAGATCAGGTAGAGGTGCGAGAATTCCTCCAATCCATCCAATCCCTCTACAAACGCCGGGAATACCTCTACCCTCCCTTCTGCAGTTGAAAAAATACTCTGGATAGGTGTTTTTTTCTGATCTGTGAACGGTGAATGGATCATTCCAATGAAACGATATAATGCGGTGTCAGGGTTGATCATACCTGGAGAGGGGGTGTTGTGAAAAGTGATGAACCTTATGATTGTATCAATCAGTCCGGTTTTCCTTTCGCTTTAATCGACGGTGAGTGGTTGTATACAACCTGCCAGAGTCCTGGTGGTGAACTCAGTGTCAAAGGATGAGTTGAAATCAGCCTGAAGATCCACACCTCTGGAAAAATTTTTCCGGACACCAGAATGCCTCAGGAAAACGAGAGGTAAGAGATGAGCTACACGTGAACCCTTCAAAGAGTATCCTCTCATCCCCGCTATCGCAAAAAACATACCCTATGATTGCCCCGGGAACGTATCATCCACGAGGGTATAATTCGTGAGCCTGCGGGAGAGAATCCTCCCAATATCGTTCGTCATCCGCAGCATCTCTGCGGGATCGAGGAAATCGGCATTCCCGGCCCCCGCTTCGGCTGATACATCATCCGAGAACATGGTTCCTCCGAGGTCGTTCGCACCTGCAAGGAGTGCCATCTGGCCGAGTTTTACCCCAAGTTTCCCCCATGATGCCTGGATGTTTTTGAAATTGTCGAGGAACAACCTGGAGACGGCAACAAGGAGGAGGTCTTCCCGCCCTGTTGCACCCGCGGGTGCTTTCCCCTCAAGATAAAGCCTGGTGTTCTGATGGAGGTAAGAGAGTGGCACAAGCTCGGTAAACCCTCCAGTTTGATCCTGTATCTCCCGGAGGACCGACAGGTGGGTGATCCTGTCTTTCGGGCTCTCGCAGGAACCGTACATGATAGTGGCAGTTGTGGGTATACCTAGCCCGTGCGCTTCCTGAATGATCCTCCCCCATTGGGCAGTTGATACCTTGGCAGGGCATATAACATGCCGGACGCTGTCCACGAGGATCTCCGCCGCAGTCCCCTGGAGCGTGCCAAGACCCGCCTCCTTCATCGATACAAGAACCTCTTCGGTGGTTATCCCTGATCGTGTCGCGGCGTGGTTCACTTCATCCGGTGAAAAGGCATGAATATGGATATCAGGTGCGGTCTTTTTCACAAGGGAGAGGATCTCACTATACCGATCGGCATCGAACTCCGGGTTGACACCCGAGAGCAGGCAGATTTCACTGACATCCCTGCTTGCTGCAAGCCTCACTTTCTGCCGGATTGTCTCGGGATCGTCACAGAATGCACCTTCATCGGTTGCCGATTTCCCGAACGCACAGAAACGACAGAGATTTTTGCAGATATTGGACAGGTGAAGATTCTGGTTTCGTACATAGGTGACTACCGGTCCGACCTTCTCTTCCCGTATTCTGTCAGCAGTCTCGCATACACGGTAGAGATCTCTACCCGATGTGTTGAGAAGGAACACCCCCTCTTCTCCCGAGAGCCGGTGCCCGGCCACGACATCAGAGAGCAGGGTGCGAAGATCCATGAGAAGAGAGTGAATCCCTATTTTTTCCCTTTTACACGCTTCTTTTCCTTTTCTTTCTTCCCTCGCGAATTCTCCTTTTCCTTTTTTCCGGTTACGTAATCCCAGACCAGCATCAGTGCGATGAGGATGATGGCGACCGGCACAATATTCAGGGGGAGATATCCGAGCAAGGGGACAGAAAAGAGCGCTTTTCCGACGATCCATTCATCCTTCACAGGCAGGATAACCTCCCCTGACACAGATGACAGGTACCCTCCCTGATCACTTACCTGGTTGTTGTCACCCTTGGTGATGTACCCGGCATGGGGTGAGATGAATGTTGTCTGGACACGATACCCGTTCGATGGGTCTGCATTCTGAGGTGTGACGACTGTGCCGTCTTCGAGCACCAGGCTGTTGTTCTGGATAATTGCAGGGATATAACGGGTGGGTGTTGCTTCACCGCGGTAAGGGTTGTAATACTTGGGAACCGGTTCACCGGAGTCAATGCGATCCATCGCCCTGTGAATAATGGGATGGACGCCCTGCGTCAGGAATGGAATATACACGGGGGGGTTCGGCGCATCATTAGGGCGGTAGATCAGGACATCCCCATAGTCGTTGTACTTCTGGTACCCCACTTCTTTCCCACTGGTCCAGCTCTGCAACTCGCCAAACCTGTCCGCGCTCACGACAAAGACCAGGTCGCCGACCTGCATGTGTGGGACCATGCTCTCCGATTCTATGGTCACCACCGCAGGCCAGGTGCCCGACACGAGGAAGAGAATGAGAGCGATACTCCCCACCACGGCAGCAACCCAGAGCAGTTCCCTCGCGAGCGATATCCAGGCATTCTCGCTCGTTTTGAATTTCTCCAAAAGGCCGGGTTCCTTCTCTTCGGACTGCTGGCGCGACATGATTAGACTTTGAATGTTTCTTCCGCAGGGTAATAAGGAATTGCACGCGTCTGCTCTCCCCGCACATGCGGGGCCACCGGATTTTCCATGCCCGTGAGAAGAATGAAAGCACTTTATCCGGTCCCGTGAATATATAATCAATGCTTGATGCGGCCACCATTGTGCAGAGGTTTCTGGCGACCAAGATGCAGGTTCACCCCGAGGTGGTCCGTTACCTCTCGGAGAAAGACGATCCTGACCTGATCGACCGCATCATCGCCAATGTCCCGGGAGACACCATTGTCGTTTCAGTCAACCACATTCCCGGACTTGTCCAGGACCGGGACGGGAACAGGTTCCTTGCCGATCCGCAATGCGATGTGGTGCAGGGTGCTGCGGGTACCACACGGGGAATTGCCCACATCACGGATTATACGAAATACTTCCGGGATCGCTACCAGCGCCTGGGAGAATGTATCCGTGTGAGAGCTCCTCCGATGCCTATAGAGGCACTCAAAAAGGGATCCCGTTACCGCCAGGAAGCATGCACCATCATGGGCCTTGTCATGGAAGCAAAGGCAACCACGAACGGCCATCGCCTCATCGAGATCGAGGACCCCACCTCCTCAATCCCGGTTCTCTTCCATAAGGAACGCCCTCACTTCTCTGATGCCGAGACCCTCGTCCCCGATGAGGTCATTGGAGTGAAAGGGACACTCTCCGCAGACGGCCGCCTCTTTTTTGCAGAACAGTTGTTCAGGCCGGATATCCCGCTCACCCATGCACCATTCAAGAGCAGCGATCCGGGTCAGGCGGTTCTTATCTCCGACATCCACGTCGGGAGCGATACATTCCTCGATGAAGCCTGGACCCGCTTTGCCGACTGGCTCTCGGACTCCGAGGTCTCGTACCTGCTCATCGCCGGTGACCTTGTGGACGGAATTGGGGTATACCCCAACCAGGAGCAGGAGCTGACCATCAAGAATATTTACGAGCAGTATGAGACGTTCGGATCGATGATGCGGGATCTCCCGTCCCGCATCAAGATCATCATATCTCCGGGAAACCACGACGTGGTGAGGGCTGCCGAGCCCCAGCCTGCAATCCCCGCAGAATTCACCGGGAACTTCCCCGCCAATTGCATCATGGTGGAAAACCCGGCCCTTGTCAACCTCCAGGGTGTCCGGGTCCAGATGTACCATGGCAGGTCAATCGATGATCTCATCAGTCTTGTTCCCGGGGCATCCTACGACAACGTCGCACCGATGATGATAGGGATGCTGGAGAGGCGCCACCTTGCCCCCACCTACGGGAAGAGGACCCCTATCGCGGCGGGAACCGAGGACCACCTTATCATCGACCCCGTCCCCGAGGTCCTGCACACTGGTCATGTCCATATCATGGGGATTACCGACTACCGTGGTGTGCTCTGCGTGAATTCGGGGACCTGGCAGGCGCAGACCGCATTCCAGAAGCAGATGAATATCACTCCGACCCCGGCACGTGCAGTGGTCCTTGATCTCCAGACCCTCAACTCCACGGTCCTTGACTTCAGTTGATACCTTCAGGATCCTGAATTACCCTTTTTTGCCTGTCATTAATGCGTTCAAGAGGATTAATTTGAGATTGTCATGCCAGGATTCATGTTCTTACCACATGAAAAGCGGGCGATCCCATCAAAACGACTTCATGTGGTTTTTTATCTCCCAAGAATGAAATGATACTGCCATATTAAAGGCGCATGCGTTTCGGCACATGCACACGAATCGAATACGGAGGATAAGAACTTGATGGATCTCTTCATCTTAGTCCCGGTGTGTGCCCTTTTAGGACTGGTCTTTGCGGCCTATTCCTACATGGTCATGAAACGGGAAGGGACTGGCAGCGAGCTCATGCAAAAGATCGCCGCAGCCATCCGACTGGGTGCCATGGTGTACCTGAAACGACAATACACGGCCATTGGGGTCTTTGTCGTGGTCCTCGCGATCATACTCGCACTTGCGATAAGTCCGTTTACCGCACTCTGTTTCATCGTGGGTGCGTCTCTGTCGGCACTCGCGGGGTTCATTGGAATGTCAGCCGCCACCCATGCCAACGTCCGGACGACCGAGGCTGCGAAGAAAGGGATCGCGAACGCGTTCCGTGTCTCGTATGCGAGCGGTACTGTCATGGGACTCGTCGTAGTGGGACTTGGACTGCTCGGTCTTTCGGGTTTATTCTACCTGCTCTCCAGCTTCACTTCTTTAGGTGTGACCAACACCGTAAACGTGCTCTTCGGGTTCTCACTCGGCGCCAGTTCTATTGCCCTCTTTGCACGTGTTGGTGGCGGTATCTTCACCAAGGCAGCAGATGTTGGTGCGGACCTTGTCGGTAAAGTCGAGGCTGGCATCCCTGAGGACGACCCAAGGAATCCGGCTGTTATTGCTGATAACGTAGGCGACAACGTGGGCGATATCGCCGGAATGGGTGCCGACCTGTATGAATCATATGTGGGATCGATCATCGCAACCATGGGGCTTGCAGTCGTGGCATCGATCGCTGCGGGATTCGTAAATGTCCCGATGGTCAACCTCGTGCTTCTGCCCATGATGATCGCCGCACTCGGCATCGTCGCGTCCATCATAGGGACGTTCTTTGTCAGGAGCTCGAAGAACGAGAGCAGTGCTATTCACAAGGCATTCAATGCCGGGACCCTGGCCAGCCTTATCCTCACCGTGATCGCAACCTACTGGCTGGTTACCACCCTTATCGGCCCACAGTATCTCGGTGTCTTTGTTGCGACCGTCGCAGGGCTGGTTGCAGGCTTCGTAATAGGCCTTGTGACCGAGTATTACACATCTTATGACCGGCCACCCACCCAGCGGATCGTGAAGGCTGCCGAAACCGGTGCAGCAACCGATATCATCACAGGTCTTGCCGTCGGGCTCGAGAGTACTGTCTGG
>Ga0265297_10006749_pt1 | contig 16391 bp, 19 predicted proteins | sample Munlanlwell13791_FD_192502 | JGI IMG/M metagenome (GOLD analysis project Ga0265297, IMG submission 192502) | Leachate microbial communities from a municipal landfill in Southern Ontario, Canada - Leachate well 137-91 | ecosystem: Engineered > Solid waste > Landfill > Unclassified | place... | reverse complement strand
TAGTGTATGTGATTGATTTTGTTAATAATAAAATTACTATTTTTATTTTAAGTTCTTATCATAAAACCTCTGATTCAAAACTTGAGGAGGAAAGAGATTTTTCTTCTCAAGTTTCTTTTTTAAAATTTATTGATTTTCATTGGGATAATGAAATTAAGGGTTGGATTACTTCTCCTAATAGATTAGATGAAATTTTGTTGTGGTTTGATAAGAAAAAATATGAATATACTATTTCAGAAGAAACAGTAAATTTTATAAATGATTATAAATTAAAGTATGCTTGTGAAACTTCTTTTTTTAGAAAAAAAGATATAGATTATTCTGTTTTAAATAAAAACGAGTCCTTGTTTGAATATCAAAAAGAGGGTTGTGATTGGAGAATTAAACGATCAAATTATCTAGATACAGATGATGCTGGATTAGGGAAGACACTTAGTAATATCTTAGTTTTTTCTACTCTTTATAAAAACAAAGAAATAGATGGAATTTTAATTATTCCTCCAAATGGGTTATCTTATCATTGGAAATATGAAATATTAAAATTTTCAAATCAATTTCAAGAAGATGATATTTTAATTATAGATAATAAATCAAAAATAAAATCATTTTCAAACCACAATAAAAAAATAATTATAATCCCGAATCATCTTATAGCGTATTGTTTATTATCGTATGATAGTCGATATAATAATACAAGGTCTACTAAAAGAGTCAGGTGGACAAGTGTTGTAGATATAAAAAAAGAATGGAATAAAAAAAGTCTTTTCTGTTTGATAGATGAGTCGCACGCGGTTAAACATAGTTCCTCAGTAAGATCGAAAGCAATTTCTTCCATAAAAAATCAATTTAATTTTAGATGTTGTTTATCCGCAACTCCAGCTATAAATAGGGTAGAAGATTTTTATAATCAAGTTTCTTTTGTTGATAACTCTATTATATCTATGTCAGAAAAAGCTTTTATTTTATGGATTGCAAAAGAAATCGGCACTAAATTTGATAAGTATTTTATAACAGAGTATAATGAAGAAAATATTAAAACATTTTACAGAAATCTTCAACCACATATAATTAGACGTTTAAAAGAAGATATTCCTGAAATGAAAACAAAAAAGATTTTAAAGAATACTAATTTAGAATTGAATCCACTTCAAAGGCAAATTTATAGATATGTTTGTGATCGGGAAATTTTTATTTTAGAGGAAGAATTTAATGAAGTAACTTTTAAATTGATACTTAATAAACTTCAAATAATAATAGAAGCAATTGATAATCCTTTGTTATTAAAAAGACGCAGTTATTATGATGAAAATTTAAAAAAATTGATTGAACGGTATGATATTGAAAAGGATTCTAAGTTTATTGCGTTTTCATTTTTAGTAGATAAATATGTTAATTATTTAGGGAGTAAAGTTGTAGTATATGGTATACATCCTGAAACACTTGATTTATTATTTGAAAAATTTAAAAAATATAAGCCTTTAATTATTCACGGGAAAATAAATACAAAGGAAAAAGAAAGACAAGAGATACAAGATAGATTTAACAATAGTGATGAAAATAAAATAATATTTTTAAGTGCCTTAACTTCATCTGCCGGTATAAATTTACAAAAAAGATGTAATAACATTATTTTTTATGAACTCCCTTTTGATACTGTTTCTACGAGACAGGCCCTTGATAGAACAGCTAGAATAAATTCAACAAAGGATTCAATTATTGATTTTTTGGTATATCCCGAAACTATAGATAATGTTAGATATTTACGTTCAATGAATAGAATAGAATTGAATGATAAATTAAATAAGGAGCTTTCTGAAGAAGAATTACGAAAATTATTAAGAGGTATAATATAAATACTAATAATAAATTTTATTAGTGGGAGATGTACTTGTGAAAAAACAGAAAATTTTATTTGCTGGTGATAGTATTACCTATACAACCGGATTATCTTATGTAATTTTATCATTAATGAAACAATTTTATAAGACAGGTGAGTATGATATTGGATTCGCTACTATATCTGGGGCTGATGCTACAAAGGAAACTTTTTGTAAAGATAAGGTAGGTTTGTTAAAAGATATAGGTGAATCAATAACATTTTTTAATGCACAAATTCTTGATTCTAATAAAGCGGTTCAATTTGATAGGGCGATAGACTACTTCTCTCCAAATATAGTTATATCTATGATTGACCCTTGGATTCAAGATTCTATTGCTTATTCTGCATATCGTAAGAATTTCTATTGGATAAATTATGTTACGATAGAAACCCCAAAGTATCCTGAATATTGTTTATTTCCTACTCCTGTTAATAAAACACCTAGAAAATCATTAAAAGAAATTATGGGATCAGCTGATTTACTTGTTCCGTGTACAAAAATGGGGAAATCTTGTTTAGAGGGGTTAGGTTTAAATCCTATTGATCCGATTCCTTTAGGAATTGACTTAGATGAAGAAATACAAAAAGATATACTAAAACAGGATGCTTTCGGGAGTAGTGTAAGTGAAGATGATTTTATTTTTTTTACAGTATCTACTAATTCTGAAAGAAAAATGCTGGCTAAAATAATTGAATCTTTTTATAAATTTAAATTGAAAATAAATGATACAAAAAATAAATATAAATTATATATGCATGTTGATATAACTAGGCAACAAGGGGGAACTGATTTACAGGGGGTTGTTAGTGAATATAAACTTAATAATAGTGTCTTTTTTCCAACTGGATTAAATTCAAATAAAGGTATTCCAAAACAAGAATTATACAGACGAATAAAAGCGTGTGATTGTGCTATTGGTTTGTCTGGTGGGGAAGGATATGGTTATCTTTATTTAGAAAGCTGGTTACATAAGAAACCTGTTATATATATTGATTATGGTGGACACGCTGAATTTTGTAAGGATGCTGGTTTACCTGTTAAAGTTAATGATTTTACTTATGCTATGAATGCTGATATTCATTTTGCCTTGGCGGATACAGATGATTGTGCGAAACAAATGGCTAAAATTATTTCAGATAAATCCTTAGCAAAAAAATTAGCAGAAAATGGTTATAATTATATACAAAATTTGTCGTGGGATATTGTAGGAAATAATTTTATTGATATTGTAAAAAATAAATATAGAGAAAAAGAAAAAGAAGAAGATTTATTAACTAGTTTTAAATTTAAAAGGATTGTATAAAATATATGAAAGTATTATTAATAGGACCGGTTGATGGTTTTGAAGCTAAAGATGGTGGTTATGGTAATTCTTCTAAGGGATTTGCTTATATATTAACAAGGATGAAGCAATTAGGAATAATTGAAGATATTACTATTTATAATACCCTAGCATTAAATAATAAAAATTTTGATGATACTGTTAAATATGATATTGGCATTATATTTATTAATCCTAGTTCCCTTGTAGGAACACGAGATAAGCAAGTTATAAATCATCTTACAAAAAATTGTAAAAGGAAATTTTTGAACATTCTTTGGGAGACGTTACCTCTTCCTAAATTTTGGAGTGAACTATGGATTACCCCAGATATCGATGGATTTTTAACGTCCTCCTATTTTGTAGGAAATCAATTAAAACAATTAACTTCAAAACCCGTTTTTTATTCACCTATATATGTCCCTCCTACAATTTATACTCCCGTTAATATTGATTCAAAAGAATCAGAAAAAGTATTTACTGTTTTATTTGTTGGACAAAATACTAAAAGAAAGGGTGTTGAGGATACTATTATTTCTTATTGTCGTGCATTTGATTCTGTTCCAGATACACAGTTAATTATGAAATGTTATGATTTATCAAAAAATGAACTTTCCGTTGAAGCGTTAATTCAAAGGGCGTCAGTTTGTAATATGTCCTGTAAAAATTCTCCTATTTATTTACTACAGGAAAATTTAACAACTTTTGATATGGTAAAACTATATCAATCTGTTTCGGTATTGTTATTTTTAAGTAGAGGAGAAGGTTGGGGGCTACCTGTTCACGAATCTATGCTTTGTGGTATTCCTTCTATTTATACAAATTGGTCTTGTTTAAGAGAGATAGCAAATTCTGGTATTAATTATCCTATTGATAGTATGCTGGATGAAGCGTATAGTATGTATCATCACGGATATGAAATTAATACTTTTTATGCTGTTCCAAATATATATGAAACAGTTAAGGCTTTACAAGTTATGTATTCTGCTTGGAAAAAAGATAAAAAAGAATACTATACAATAACTAGTAAAAACAGGGATTATATTCTTAATAATTTTAATGAGGATAAGATCATACGTTATTTTGAAAATTTTGTTTTTGAAAAAGAAGATTTTTGTCCTAAAGATTTGTATCGACAAGATTTAATGGATATTTGTAAAACAGAGTGGGATAACATTCAGTCAAAACTAAAAAGGTAGGTTTTTTTAAAAACTAGCTGCAAGAAATCCACGAAGTCTTTAGCTTCGTTGGATGAATTGCAGCAAAGAAAAGTGATATGATGAAATATGAAAGTAAAAATCATAGTAAGTTTTCAATTAAATATCATATTATTTTCGTATGCAAATATAGAAAAAATTTGTTAAAAAAATATGGAAATTATATAAAAATAATAATGAAAAATATAGCAAATAAATATGACTTTGATATTTTAGAATTAGAAGCTGATAATAATCATATACACTTGTTAATTGAAAGTATTCCTAAATTATCACCACTAATGATAGTGAGAGTATTGAAACAACAATCAACTATTGAAATCTATAAAAATGATAAATTAGAATTAAAAAAATCTTTTTGGAAAGAAAATACATTTTGGACTGATGGCTATTTTGTATCTACTGTGGGTGAAATTAGTTCCGATACATTGAAAAAATATATTGAGAATCAGGGATAAAGTGAAAAAGAATAAAGCATATAAATTTAGGATTTATCCAAATATAGCACAGTCTAATCTTATAGATAGAACAATTGGTTGTGCTCGATTCATTTACAATATTATACTTTCTGATAAAATAAATTATTATAAAGATACTAAACAAATGCTTTATAATACACCTGCTCAATATAAAAATGAATTTGAGTTTCTTAAAGAAGTAGATTCTCTTGCTTTATCAAATGCACAAATAAATTTAGAAAATGCTTACAAGAATTTTTTTAGAAGAATTAAACAAGGAGTTAAAGGAATTGGTTTTCCTAAATTCAAATCAAAGAAAAAATGTAGTTGGAGTTATACAACAAATAATCAAAATGAATCTATAAGAATAGAAAATGATAAAATTAAATTGCCTAAAGTTGGATTTGTAAAGATAAAACAACATAGAATACTACCAGAAAATTGTATTATAAAATCAGTAACCATATCTAAAACAAGGACTAATAAATATTATGTTTCAATACTTGTTGAATATGAAACTCAAATAATCAAAAAGAACATTGAAAATGTAATAGGATTAGATTTTTCAATGAAAGAATTGTATGTTGACTCAGAAGGAAATTCTGCTAATTTTCCGAGATTCTTTAGACGATCACAAGAGAAGTTAGCAAAAGAGCAAAGAAAACTTTCTCATAGAAAATATGAAAGTAAAAGATATGAGAAGCAAAAATTAAAGGTTGCTAAATTACATGAGCACATTGCTAATCAAAGAAAAGATTTTTTGCATAAAGAATCAAGAAAGTTGGTTGATAATTATGATTTGATTTGCGTTGAAGACTTGAATATGAAAGCTATGAGTCGATGTCTTAATTTTGGAAAATCTGTTTCAGATAATGGTTGGGGATTTTTCACTATGTTGTTACAATACAAATTAGATGAACAAGGAAAACAATTATTCAAAATTGATAAGTGGTTTCCAAGTTCTAAAATGTGTAATGTATGTGGATGTATTAATGAAAGTCTTACATTATCTGATCGAGAATGGAATTGCGAATGTGGAAAGCATCATAATAGAGATATTAATGCTGCAACCAACATTCGTAATTTTGGAATAAAAACGGTAGGGATTACCGGGTTAGCTCAGGAATGCTTGCAAGCACAAGTTGCATCGACTGAGAAGCCGCTGAGTCTTTAGCTCAGCGGTAGTTCACTTACTAATAAATAATTGAATATGAACAGTTATTTCTGTTCTTTTTCAAAATTTTATTCAATTATGTGAGGTAATTAAAAATGTCTAAGTCATATTTTAGGCCATTAACTATTTATCATACTGTTACGGCTGCTGAAGATACTGCAAACCTAGCCGTTTTAGATGTTGCATCAGGAACAGCACTCTATAAAACTACAGATGCTTTTTGGTTTATTGGGCAAGTAAAAAGTGCAGATGTTGATGTTCCTGGATTTAAATATACATATAGCACTACTACAGGATTACTGACAGTAGCAGACGAAGGTTCAGCGGCATTGACTTCTGGAGACCTTATAACTGTTATGGGTATTTTTGTAAGTTAATTTTTTTAGGTCCCTTTTATAATTATTTACTTGATTTTAAAAGGGACTTTTTTATTATATTAAAAAAGGAGATATTTTTGGATCTACATGTTTTTGAGAACAAGTCAGTTTATCATATTAGTGATTGCGATTTAGATGGAAATTCTTGTCGTTTAATTGCTGAAATTATTATTCAACCAATATGTAAAAATTATATTCCTTTAAATACTTATAATAGGGATATGGAAGAATTTTCTTTAGAAAATGCTAAGATAAGTGATATAATAATATTTACTGATATTACCCCTACAAAGATAATCTATGAAAAATTAGTTGACTTAAAAAAAGAAATATATATATTTGATCATCATATTACTGGAAAACAAGAATTGGGTGATTTAGAAAATTATTATTTTGATGATACTATTTGTGGCGCAAAAATTTTTTTTGATGAATTAACTAAAGATAGAAGAAAGAATAGAACATTATCACAAATAGTAGAACTAACGGATACGTATGATATGTGGAGAACTGATTCTTTACTTTGGGAAAAAGCAAAAGACTTATCAAATGTTCTTTATAGTTATGTTAATTGGTCTTTACGTGATGTTCAAACTGATACTGAAAGGTATTCTGAATTTTTAAGAGTACAGCACAAAAAGATACAAGAAAATAAATCTTTTATGTTTACTCAATATGAACAAGTGAACGCTTTAAAAGCAAGACAAAAGGAAGAGGATTCTTATAAAAAAGCAAAAAAAAGTATTCAGTTTAGAGTTGATTCTTGTGGGAATTCTTATGGTTATGTAGAAATACCATCTAAAACAAGTATTGTGTGTCATAGACTTCTATTAGATTTAAAAGAAAAAATAAAATATCTTGTAGCTCATTCATCCTGGGATAAAAGTTCTACAAAGGTATCACTCAGGAGTAAAGATGGAATGGATGTATCTAAAATCGCTGAAAAATGGAGTGGAGGTGGGCACGTAGCTGCGGCAGCAGTAGAACTTTCCCCAGATATTTTTAAGCAATTAAAAGAAGGTAGAATTCACTTAATTTAAATAAGGAGAAAATTAATGTCTGAATTTTCTGTTCTAGGAAAATTTGTAAATTTTGATATTGAAACAAACGGGCTTTCGTTAAAGTTATTGTTTCTAGATCCAGATACACAAAAGAATATTGAAAAAGCTGTTATTGACCAGAAAGAAACAAAAATTGTTTTTAAATTAAAATTTAATCAATCACATAAAAGTAAATATCAAAAAATCTGGTATGGCTCCCTGGCTTTAATAGGAAAATCGGATAACTATAAAATAGTTCCTATAGCTGAAAATATGGATGATCTTGATAATTATTTACGAGAAAGTATTTTCCCCGTTCGTAAAAGATTTATTGATGGTGCTGAAATACCTAGACCAGCTAGAATGCAGGATTTATCAGATGAAGAATTACAACAGTGTATGGATAGATTACATTCAAGATATTCATATCTTAAAATTAATGGTCAACCTATAGATTTTTCAGATTTAAAAAAATAGATTATTATGATTAATAAAATATTTTTTGATATAGAAAAATTACAAATAAGAAAATTAAAATTATTTGAAAAACTTTTGAGAGATGAATCTATTTTAAAAATAGAAAAGAAAAATAATACTTGCTTTATTTATTATGAAGATGGACAAATTTTTAAGTGCTCAGGTTTTTTAGCAGATAATTCTTCTATAGCTTACTTTGAGAAACAAGGAGTAAAAAAGAATTTATGGTAGATACTAATCCTTATAATATAAAAACAATAGATGGAGAAGATGTTGCTATTCGTAATGAAGAATACTGGAAAAAAAAAGAACAAGAAAAATTTGAATTATATTTAATACGTTCCGGTATACCGAAGAACTATTGGGATATTGATTTTATAGACTATCAAGGGGATAAAAGTATTGATTCTAAAAATAAGTGTGAACAGTACGCTAAAAAATGTCTTGAAGAAAAATTTCATAATGTAAATCTTTATCTATGTGGTGGAAATGGAGATGAAGAAGATTCTAATGGGGAAGAGAAAACTCATAATGTTCAAAAATCAATGTGCGCATGTGCTATAGGAAAAGAATTTTTAAGACAAGGATTAAAAGTTCAATTTGTTTATGCAGGAAAATTACTAGACCTTTTATTAAAAACTCAAGGATTTAACTATGAAGAAAAGTTTTATAATCAACTTCAAAAAATAACTGATGTCGATCTTCTTATTATAGATGATATTTTTGATACAAGAAAAAGTCAAATGTTTATAAATAATCCTGATACGATTATCGCTCTTTGGGATACTTTTTTAAGAAGTTTTATTCACGAAGATAAAAGAATTATTATGACTTCAAATTATTCAATGAATATGATAAAGAAAAAATTTGGGGAGAGTATTCATCAACTTATTGAAAGAGATTTTATTCAACTTTTATTCTATGATGATATTAAATTTATACGACGAAAAAGATTTGAAAATATTTGGGAGTAAGTAAATGGCTGAAAAGAAAGAATCATTTGATCAAAAAACTAGCACAACAGTATATGTTAAGAAAAAGAGAAGACCCTGTCAACAAAGATATGTTGAACAAGGAAGATCTTCTGTAAATAAAATTAAAAAAGCACAAAAGTATGCTAATAGAATGAATCAAACTGTAAAAATAAAAATTGGTAATGAGTGGGAGGGAATTCAACCTAGATGAAGTTTTTAGCAATTAAAGATAAGTACGGATGTATTCATAGAATAAATTTTAAATATGTATTTTCATATAGTCTTATTGATGAATCTTGTATTATTATCTCTTTTGGTAATTTTAAAGATATGATTGAATTGTATTTTAAAGATAAAGAAGAAAGGGATGAAATTTTAAATAAAATAAATCATTATTGTGAATTAAAATTATTATACTAAGGAAAGACTAATGAGAAAGAAACTAATTCTTCTTTGTGGTAAAAAACAAGTAGGTAAATCAACTTTTGCTTCTTTTTTTGAAGAAAAGAGTAATAATAACTATATAGATTTTGCTCTAGCGGATGAATTAAAAGAACAGCTCAAATCATTTCTTTGGTTCTCATTAGATATACCTAGGGAATTACTTGATTTTTATTCGCCTGAAAAAAAAGAAAAAAGTTTAGGATTAAAGTTAACAGATGGTTCAGATTTTACTGTACGAAAGGCGTTACAATGGTATGGTCAAATAATGAAACAAACTTTTGGACAGAATTTTTGGGTTGAAAAACTTACACAAAATATACTTAATTTATATGATTGTTCATCTAATGATATTATAATTTCTGATTGTCGATTTAAGTATGAGATAGAACAACTTCAGGAAAATTTTTATGACAGAGATATTTTCATTGTTAAAATAATTCGTCCTGAATTAAAAAATGATGATAATGATATATCAGAAACAGATTTAGATGATTTGCCAGATGATTTTTTTGATATTATTATGTGCAATGATTCTACAGAAGATTACTTTCTTAATAGTATTGAAAATATTTATAACTATATAAATAATTAATGGAAGTAAAGCTAGTTTATCCTTTTAATTTTACTTTCATAGATTACCCTGATAATGAAAACTATGCTTTATTAGTTCATTTTTTAGGATGTGATTTGACTTGTATGAATTGTATAAATCCTAAATTAAGAAAATTTGATTTTAATGAAGGAGTTATTTCTTTTACAGCAGAGGGGTTTATTAATGAAGCTGTAAATACTTTAACAAAAAATAATAATTGTAATAAGCTAGTTTTGACGGGGGGTGATCCTTGTCATAAACAAAATATTTTTTTTACAAAAAAAATATTGTCTTTAATAGGAAATTTTATAGACGTATGTATTTATACTGGTCAGGATTTTCAATATATAAAAAGTACAGGTCTTACTGGATTTAAATTTTTAAAATGTGGTAGTTATGTGGAGGAATTAAAACAAGAATCAAAAAAGACAGATACGTATATTCAATTTGCTTCAAAAAATCAAAATTTGTATGATAGTAATTATAACAAAATTTCAGAAAACGGAAGATATTATTTTGAGGAAAAATAGATGATTAAAGTAAAATCAAAAGAAGTTATAGATGGAAATGAAGAACTAGAATTTTCAATAGACTTAACAGATGATGCCCAAACTACTCGAATGCTTCGTAATATTAAAAAAGCTTTAGTACATAGTTTAAAACGTGATTATAAAATAATAAATGATGAAATTACCGATGAAATTTTAAAGATTCATGGAATGCATAGGGATAATTTTGATTTTATTAATAATGCAACAAAAGTAATAAATGAAAAATTAAATGATATTTCTGTAGATGATAATAGTAATAAAAATGAGAAAACAATAAAGGGGATTTTACAAGAAGCAAAAACTTCTGTAGATAAAGTTCTTGGATATAGATGGTTATATGTAGTATTAAAGGAACTCTATGGAAAAAAAGAAGCAAAAAGATTAACTGGAAAAATGTATGATTATAGTTTAGCTATAGCAGATAGTACTAGTATGCTCGTACCCTACTGTTGGTCTATTGATGCTTCAAAACTTGTTATATTAGGAAAAGATTTTGGTCAATTACACTCAACCCCGGCTAAAAGAGTTGATTCTTATATATCGGTTTTAAATGAAGTAATTCATCAGCTTAGTAGTCATTTGGCTGGGGCTATAGCTATTGGAACTTTTTTTCTTGATATAGCACATTTAATGATTTATAAAGAAAAAGTTTCTTTTGAAGAGTTAAAAAATAATAAAAAGATTAGAAAAGATATAGAAAATCAATTTCAAAGAATTGTTCACGGGGTTAATTCTTTGTCTAGAAACGCCATAGAGTCCCCCTTTACAAATTTATCTTTGTTTGATCGTCCAAAATTAAAACAGTTAATAGCAAAAGAAAATTTTGGCTGGTATTTTGATCATAATTATAATGAATATAAAGAAGAATTACACGAAAAATATATTATTGAATATATAATAGAACTTCAAAATATATATATGAATTTTTTTGATAAAGGTGATCCTTCTAATTCTGGATTGGTTTACAGGTTTCCTATTTCGACGGTTAATTTATCAAAAAAATTTGATGAAAAAATAAACGAAGTAATTATAGAGGATAAAGAATTTTTAAAACAGGTTTGTAAAAAAGATATTTATAGATATAATATTTTTGTAAGCGAAGGAACTAAAATTTCCAGTTGTTGCAGATTAATTAATAACTCAGAAATGCTCACTCTTGCAAGTCAAGCAAATAGTTTTGGTGGGGGGAGTTCAATATCATTAGGGAGTCATCGTGTAGTAACTATTGATTTTGTTCGTATAGTTTTAGAAACTCAATCTTTAGAATCATTTTATGAATTATTAAATAAACGTGTTGAAGATGCTGCAATGATTTTAAAGGCACATAAAAAATTATTACAAATTTTAACAGATAAAGGATTACAGTCTTTTATTTCTAATGGGTGGATTAATCTTAATAGAATGTTTTCTACATTTGGTATTATTGGTATTGTAGAATGTGAAGAATTATTAAGAAAGAAATATAAGTTTGAAAAAAGTTTTGATGTAATGAAAGAAATACTCATAAAATTTAATGAGTATGTTTCAATTTTTTCAGAAAAATATAGTATAACAGGGAATATAGAGCAAATTCCCGGGGAGTCTATGTCAGTTCGTCTCGCTAAAGTTGACAAACTAATTTTTAAAGAAAAAAACATTTCTTGGGATATCTATGCAAATCAGTTTATTCCTTTATGGGACACTAAATCTACAATATGGGAACGATTAAAAAGAGATGGTGAAATGAATTCTTTACTTACAGGAGGAGGGATTTGTCATATAAATACAGGAGAAGAAATTACATCTAAACAAGCACAAAATATAATTCAATATTCTGTTTCGTGTGGTTGTGAACATTTTGCAATTACTGGAACCTATTGTAAGTGTGAAGATAATCATATTTTTATTGGAAATAAAAGCAAGTGTTCTATTTGTGGAAAATCTGTTATTGAAAAATATGCTAGAGTAGTAGGTTTTTGGACTCCAGTTAGCTCTTGGAGTTCAACTAAACAGGAATTAGATCACAATAGAAGAAAAGAATATAGTAAGGAGAATTTTGAACATGGGAACTAAAGTAAAATGCTTTAATTGTGGTGAAATATTAGAGTCGAGATTTACACACGATTTTCAAAGTTGTGATTGTGATAACAATACTTTTGTAGATGGAGGTAATAAATATGCAAGAATTGGTGGAAAATATTTAGAAAAGATCGGGAGGTGGGATAAAAAAAGAAAAGAATTTATTGCTCTTGTTGGGGATGTAGAGTATAAAGAAAGTTTGGTTAATAAAATAAAAAATTATTTTAGAAATATTTTTAAAAAATAACTTGATTTTTTTATGATTGACTATAGTATTTATTGTATCCTATATTAAATAAGGAGAAATAAAAAATGTTTGCAAAGAAAAAACAGTTAAAAGAACTTATCACAGAGAAGATAACAAAGGCATTAGAAGATCAAAAAAAAGAATATGATAAAAAAATGTCTGATCTTGAAGATAGAATTCGAGGGGAATGTGAGCTTATTATTCAAAGTAAAGAAGCTGATATTGAACTTTTGACGATTAAACTCAAGGACGCCGATGAGCGCGTAAAGGAAGCTGAAGAAACTTATTATTTTTGTTGGGAACTTGTTTCAAAAACTGCTTCTTCATCAAATAAAGCTGAACTTTATTATGGAAAACTTGAAAAAGCTATGAGTGGTATTTTACAGTCGATTAGGATTTTTGGTAAGGAGATCGAGGATAATAAGCAGCTTATGATTAATCGTGATGCAGACAATAGAAAAAAATTAAGGCTTAATGGTGATCTTAAAAAACAAATAGTATAGAGGGATTAAATGGAAATAGAAAAATATCAAGTAACTTCATCAAGAACAGCAATTTATTTAAATGCAATTAATAAGGAATTTCCTAATCTTCAGGGGAAACTTAAAGGATTACTAGCTCTTTCCTATCTATCTTTAGGACTAGTAGGTGAAGCAGGAGAACTCTCTAATAAAATAAAAAAATTAATTCGTGATTCTGTTGGTGAAATTTCAGATGAATTACGAAAAGATTTATCAAAAGAAATTGGTGATTGCTTGTGGTATATAGCAAATATTTGTACTGAATTACAACTAGATTTAAATGAGATTGCCCAACAAAATTTAGATAAATTATTATCAAGAAAAGAAAGAGGTGTTTTAACTGGTTCAGGAGATAATAGATAATGATTAAAAAACAAGTAACTAGTAATCAAAATAATGATATTATTAAAATCAAGAAAATTTTAAATAAATTTTTTGATAAAGAATTTATTTCAGTAGAAGAAGGGGGTATTTATTGTCCTATTGGTTGTTTTAATAAAGAAAAGAAATTGTGGATTTTTGATTTAGATTTTTCTTATATGACTGAAACTAATGATATGATAATGCTACTTTATATAGTTAAATCTTTATTAAAAATTAATATAAATTTGGAATTTAGTACTGGGTATCACACTATTTTTGATCCTGAAACAGATATTTGTTGTGGAGTAATATTTGAAGATGATATTTTTAAATATATTAAAAAATTTGGAACAAGTTATTTTGGCTCTTATGAAATCTTAGCAGGAAAGTTAATTGATGAATATAGAAAAGAATGTATAGAAAAGGAAAAGAAATAAATGGTTGATAATTTTTTTGAAACTAAAAAAATATCAAAATGTGATAAATGTATTATTACTAAAAAGAATAAAAAGGGGGAATTAAAATCTTTTCATAAAGAAAATGATTTATTTATTAGAAAAGGAAACGAAAAAGCTGAAATTTTAATTATTCTATCAAGATATGAAATAATTGAATATGTTAATAAATTAGGTAGTTTTTTAGAAAAATTTAAATTTAAAGATTATGCTATTGTAAATGGATTACAATGTAATTTTCTGGTTCCTAAAAATTTAAAATTAGTGGAATTATATTCGTATTGTAATAATGTAGATTTAAAAATTTTTCCTAATTTAAAAGTTATTATTACCTTAGGTTCTGCTATTTATAATATAACTAAATCAACCGATATTGGTCACTGGTCTGAATTTAAAGAATTTTTATTTAATCAAACTTATTTTTATACTGGATTTAATGAAGAAAGACAAATTAGGGTATATCCTTTTCCATATATTGATGATATCTTTTCTGTAAAGGGTTTAGATAATAATATACACGATAAATCAGATAGCTTTGAATATTTTTTTAGTATAAAACAAGTTGGGTTTATTAAGGACTTTTTGAATGATTCAAAATAAAAATTTAAATTATCAATTAGAATTAGTAAAAGAGCCCAATTCTTTTTTAGAACAGAATATGTTTCAAAAAAGGATGGCGTTAGATACTGAAACTAATTCATTAAATCCTTTTCAAACAGATTTTAAGGTGGGTTGTATAACTTTAACTTTTGATGGAATAACTGGATATTATTTACCTTTTGAAAAAATAAATAAAAGATTATTATGTAGATTTTTAAAAGGTAAAGATATATTAATGGCAAACCCGAAATTTGATATTTTAACATTATATAATTGTGGAGTACTAGGAATTAAAGCTAGTGATGATATAAATATGTTATTTCATGTTCTTAATACCTCCAGAAAATCAAATAGTTTAAAAGCGTTAGCTTGGTTAATAGGGTTTGGGGGGTATGACGAAGAACTTGAAAAATATAAAAATAAATATAAAATAAAAAATTATCTTGATATCCCCGAATCTATTTTATCTCCGTATGCAACATTAGATGCTATTGTAACTTATCGATTAGTAGATTTTGCTTTGAAAGAACTGGTTCCTAAACAACCAGAAGTTTATAAGATGTATAAAGAAATTTTAATTCCTGTTATAGATGTTTTTGTAGATATGGAAATAGAAGGAATTCCTGTTGATATAGAAACTTTAAATAAATTAAATACTGAATTTACTGAGAGAATAAATAAACTTGAAATTGAAATTAAAAAAACTATAAAAGGAGATATAAATATAGGGTCTCCAGAACAAGTTGGTATAGAATTAAAAAAATTGGGATTACCTTGCTATGGGAAAACTGAAAAGGGAATTTATGAAACAGGTGATGATGCTTTACAAAGATGGAAAAAAGATGGATATGAGATAGCAGATTTAATTTTGCAACATAGAACCTTATCTAAATTACAATCAGGATTTCTTGGTGATAAGAATATGGGAATTGAAGAAGAAGAAAATAGTTTTTTCGATTCAGATACTAAAAAAAATAAAAAAGAAATTGGAATCGTAAAATCACTTGATAAAGATAATAAAATACACCCTAATTATGGTATAGCAAGAACTGAACCATTAAGACAGATGTGTTCTAACCCCAATGCACAAAATTTTCCGAAAGATAAAGTTATGAGAACTATTTTTAAATTATCTGAAGATTATATATTTGGTGAATTTGATATTGCTGGATTTCATTTAAGACTTATGGCATATAAAAGTAATGATCCTGTTATGAAGGATGTTTTTATAAATCAATCTGGAGACCTACACTCCATGACCGCCCGGTCTGTATTTACTCAAGATATATCTTTTGAAGAATTTTTAAAAAGAAAAAAAGAAAAACCTTATAGTGATTATAGATTTGAATCCAAGGGAATAAATTTTTTGATGCTATATAATGGTTCTTCTTATCTTTTAAAACCAACTATAGAAATGAACTGGACTGAAAAGCAAATAGATGAATATATAGAAAAAAATAATTGTAAAATAGAATATGATAAAAATGAAAATAAAGATTTAGCTTATACTGTTGCTAAAGATATTCATTCTAAATTTATGAGTACTTATAAAAATATTCCTATATATGCACAGAGACAAATTAAAAAAGGGGGGGAACAGGGTTATATTGATTCTGAATTTGGTAGTAGACGACACTTACCT